>CERX01048976.1_pt1 | contig 19866 bp, 19 predicted proteins | sample 350251 | NCBI WGS metagenome assembly CERX01 (sample SAMEA2621044, study PRJEB7988) | marine metagenome | biome: marine biome (ENVO:00000447); feature: deep chlorophyll maximum layer (ENVO:xxxxxxxx); material: "saline water (ENVO:00002010), including plankton (ENVO:xxxxxxxx)" | depth 50 m
GGTAATCGGGCTTGACTCGGCCCTTGTTCACCCGCACCTCGCCCTTGCGCAGAATGCGGTAAACGAGGGTTTTGGGCGCACCTTTAAGGCGCGTAATCAGGTAATTATCGATCCGCTGCCCCGCCTGGTCGGCGGAGATATGGTCGAATTGAACCTGAGCGGGAAGGTCTGGAGCGGTGTTTTTCATCGGCGCATCATACAATTTTTCATGCAATTGAAGCACTTAAAAAATGCTGCTATAGTCCGGCGAGCTGCCGATTCTGCAGCCGGGGAACTCAGACCATACAACGGCCTGCCACCCCCAGAAACAACCGCACGGCGGCCTGACGCAGCAAGCAGAACTCAAAACGTCGACAGGCCCTGTGTTTGAACAACTGAGCGCCCACGGGCGACCAGAACATTAACCCGCTTCCGTTCAATGTACGGAGCGGCACCCGATTCAGATGGGTAAGTGTTTAGGTGGAGATGCACAGCCTCAGGATCATGTGACGAGCGTAGACACTTGCCAACCAGCGTGTCCCCGTCCCCAGTCCAGCTGATTCCTCCCCACGGATTCCCTGCAATAGCGCTCCGGCGCGCAGGCATTAAGGCCCTATCGGCATCCGCAGACCTTGCGTAGACGCCCCAGGCCCCACCCGGCAGCCAACCCGCTGCCACGCCCCGCCAGACCGCAAGGCAGGGAGTCCTGAAGCAGTTTCTCTGTACGCAGTAACAGAATGAACTGTCGCCACGTTGTTGGCGATGTGAACTCTGCGCCTCGGCCTGGCCGATGACAGAAACACACCTGACACCCAACTGAAGAGTCGCAGGTGCCGTGACCGTGTAGACCGGATAGCTCTGGAAACACAACGGTACTTCATGAAAAGAATGCTCATTAACGCAACTCAACCCGAAGAGTTGCGTGTCGCCCTGGTAGACGGTCAACGCCTCTACGATCTGGACATCGAGTCCGGCGCCCGCGAGCAGAAAAAGGCCAACATCTATAAAGGCCGTATCACCCGCGTCGAACCCAGCCTGGAAGCCGCCTTTGTCGACTTCGGCTCCGAACGCCACGGCTTTCTCCCCCTCAAGGAAATCTCCCGCGAGTACTTCTCCAAGCAGGTTGAAGGCCGCGTCAACATCAAGGACGTTCTGAAAGAAGGCCAGGAAGTCATTGTCCAGGTCGACAAGGAAGAACGTGGCAACAAGGGCGCAGCCCTGACCACCTTTATCAGCCTGGCCGGTCGCTATCTGGTATTGATGCCGAACAACCCCCGTGCCGGCGGCATTTCTCGCCGCATCGAAGGCGAAGAGCGTAACGAACTGCGCGAAGCCCTGAACAGCCTGAACGTACCGGCCGACATGGGCATGATCGTGCGCACCGCCGGCCTTGGCCGCAGCGCAGAAGAACTGCAATGGGACCTCGACTACCTGCTGCAACTCTGGGAAGCCATCAAGGGCGCCTCGGAAGAGCGCAAGGCCCCGTTCCTGATCTACCAGGAAAGCAACGTCATCATCCGCGCCATCCGCGACTACCTGCGCCAGGACATCGGTGAAGTGCTGATCGACAGCGAAGAGGTCAAGGAAGAAGCCCTGAGCTTCATCAGCCAGGTCATGCCGCAGTATGCGAGCAAGGTGAAGCTGTACGAAGACAGCGTACCGCTGTTCAACCGCTTCCAGATCGAGAGCCAGATCGAGACCGCCTTCGAGCGCGAAGTGAAACTGCCGTCCGGCGGCTCCATCGTGATCGACCACACTGAAGCCCTGGTTTCCATCGACATCAACTCCGCCCGCGCAACCAAGGGTGGCGATATCGAAGAAACCGCGCTGCAGACCAACCTGGAAGCAGCCGAAGAGATCGCTCGCCAACTGCGCCTGCGCGACATCGGCGGCCTGATCGTCATCGACTTTATCGACATGACGCCGGCCAAGAACCAGCGTGCCGTCGAAGAGCGCGTACGTGAAAGCCTTGAAGCCGACCGCGCCCGCGTACAGGTTGGTCGCATCTCCCGCTTCGGCCTGCTGGAAATGTCCCGTCAGCGTCTGCGCCCGTCTCTGGGTGAGACCAGCGGTATCGTCTGCCCGCGCTGTAATGGCCGCGGCACCATCCGCGACGTCGAGTCCCTGTCCCTGTCCGTGCTGCGCCTGATCGAAGAAGAAGCCCTGAAGGACCGCACCGCCGAAGTACGTGCCCACGTACCTGTGCCGGTCGCCACCTTCCTGCTGAACGAAAAGCGCGACGCCTTGGCCAAGACCGAAGCGCGCACCCGCGTGCGCGTACTGGTACTGCCCAACCCGCATATGGACACCCCGCACTTTGACGTGCAGCGTCTGCGTGACGACCACGAATCGGTCCTGAACGGCGAGTCCAGCTACACCGCTACCGCTGCTGTCGAAGTGGAAGAGCCCGCTCCGGTCAGCCAGACCCGCGCCATCGTGCGTCAGGAAGCCGCCGTCAAGGCACTCTCCCCTGCCCGCCCGGCACCGACTCCGCCGGCACCGGTCGAAGCCGTGCAAGCCGCACAGCCGAACCTGTTCAAAGGCCTGATCAAGAGCTTGGTTGGCCTGTTCGCCAGCGAACAGCCGGCTGCAGAGCAAGCCGAGAAGCCGGAACAGAGCGACAACAACGAACGCAAGCGTGAGCGCAACCCGCGTAACGCCGACGAGCGCCGTAACAACCGCAACCGTCGCCAGCGCGGTGAGCGCGGTGAGCGCGGTGAGCGCGGTGAGCGCAACGATCGTGGCAACCGCCAAGAAGGTGACCGCAAGGCACAAGGCGCCAAGCCCGAACAGCGCAGCGAGAACGACGCCAGCGAAGCCCGCAAGAACGAGGGCGGCAACACCCGCCGTCGTCGTCGCCCGGCTGATGCCGAGCAGCGCGCCAACCGTGAGGACGACAGCCAGAACCGTCAGCCACGCGAGCAGCGCGAGCGCCGCGCCCCGCAACCGCGCGCCGAAGAAGCCGAGCAAAGCGATGAGCTGAACAACCTGCAGGCCACTGCTGACGAAGCCCAGGACAACGCTGCCGAGGGTAACGAAGGCGAGCGTCCCAAGCGCCGTTCACGCAGCAGCCAGCGTCGTCGCAACAACCGTCGTCGTCCGCAGGCCGAAGGTGCTCAGCAAGAAGGTGACAACAGCGAAGTCGGCACCACCGCCGTCGCCGCAGCGGTCGCCACCGCTGCCGATGCCGCCAGCAGCGACGCAGCAGCCACCACTGCAGTCGACGCCGATGCCGAGACCGTCACCGACGTGCAAACGCCGGTTGAAGCAGGCCTGACCGAAGCTGCCAGCAAGCTGGAAGCCTCCATCGAGACTGCCGTCGAGGCCTTCACCCAAGCCCAGCCGGTTGACAAGTCCGACAGCGAAGAGCAGCCGCAGGCGGCTCCCGAGGCAGCGACTGGCGATGCTCAGAGCGACGAGTCTGGCGAGCAAACCGAGCAGGCAGAGGCCCGCCCGTCCCGCCGTGAGCGTGGCGAGCGCAACCGCCGTCCGCGCCGCGAGCGCAACGGCAACCGCGCCGAGGACACTGCAGAGCAGTCCGAGCAGCCTACAGAGGCGCCTGCTGCTGCACCCGCAGCTGTCGCTGAGGAGAGCACCGAGGCGACCTCAAACAGCGCGCCGCAGGCTGAGCCGGCACCGGTTGAGCAACCGGCCGCTGCAACTGTTCCCGCTGCGGAGCCCGTCGCAGAACCCGTTGCGCCGGCAGCCGAGCAAGCCCCGGAGCAGCCGCAAGCACCAGTTGCTGCCGCCCCTGAGCCCGAACAAGCTGCGCCAGCTGCCGCGGAAGAAACGGCCATTCCGGCCCTGACCGAAAGCGGCCGTGCTTACAACGACCCGCGCGAAATCCGCAAGCGTCAGCTTGAGGCCAAGCGTCAGGCCGAAGAAGCCGCCCAGGCAGCACAACAAAGCGAGGCAGCGCCGGCCGCCGAGCCTGCTGCAGCCGAGGCGAGCGAAACTGCGGTCGAGCCGGAAAGCGCCACAGTGCCGGAGGCTGAGACTCAGGCGCAGGTTGCGCTGAGCTCTCAACCGCAACAGGCCGACCTGCTGACGGAACCGGCAAATGCAGAGCAGCCCGCGGTTGCGGCAGCGATAGCTGAGGCAGAAGCGGAAGCAAATGCCAAGGTTGACGCTAACGCCGACGCCGAGACGCAGGCAGAAGGCGAAGACAGCGAGCAAGCCCGCAAGGACGCGCACGCAGTCGACAGCGAAAAGCCCTGACGGGTAGCAACAAAAAAGGGGATGCCAATCGGCATCCCCTTTTTTATGCGCGCAATAAAAAAACGCCCGGCGAATTCGTCAGGCGTTTTGGTTCAGCTCAGCTAGGGAAGCCTATGACCGGTGGCTCCTGCTCCAGCTCAACACCGTAGCGCGCCAGCACATCAGCACGAATCCGCGCCGCGAGTTGCAGAATCTGCGCGCCGCTTGCGCCACCGTGATTAACCAGCACCAGCGCCTGCTCCTTGTGGACGCCAGCGGCACCATCGCGAAAGCCCTTCCAGCCAGCCTGATCAATCAGCCAGGCTGCGGCCAACTTGACCGAGCCATCGGCTTGCGCAAATTGCGGCATCGCAGGAAAACGTTGCGCCAACCCCTGCGCCTGATCGGCCGACACCACCGGGTTTTTGAAGAAGCTGCCGGCATTAGGCAGCACGGCTGGGTCAGGTAACTTGCTTTGCCGAATCTGCGCTACCAAGGCAGCGACCACGCGTGCATCCGGCACTCGTAGCCCCGTCGCCTTCCAGGCCTCTGCCAATGGCGCATAACCCACCGCTAGACGCGGCTGCCGCGCCAGACTAAGCCGAACCCGCAAGATCACGTAGCGCCCCGCCTCTCGCTTGAAGCGGCTGTCGCGGTAAGCAAAATCACAGTCTGCACGCTTAAACCAGCACAGCTCGCCGGTCTGCCGATCCAGCGCCTGCAGGCTGTCAAAACAGTCGCACAGCTCGACGCCGTAGGCGCCGATATTCTGCACTGGCGCCGCGCCAACCGTTCCGGGGATCAGGGCCAGATTTTCAAGGCCGTTCAGCCCAAGATCCAGACTCCAGCACACCAATTGGTGCCAGTTTTCTCCTGCTTCTGCCTCAATTAGCACCTGCTCAGTACCGCGCGATAGCACCCGCCGCCCGCGGCTGGCCATGCGGATAACCAGCCCGGGCACCGGGCCAGCCAGGATCATATTACTGCCGCCACCAAACAAGGTGACCAGCCAGCCCTCACGTTCGGCCAGCGCCAGCGCCGCTTGCAGCTCCGCATCGGAACGCACCTGCACAAAGTGCGCAGCCGGGGCGGCAAGCGCCATGGTATTGAAGGGCTGGAGATCGACTCCATCGCGTAACCGCATCAGTGGCCATGCTCCGCGAGCAATACATCGGAGGCGGCTTCGAGCATATCCAGCACCTGCTCAAAGCCTTGTTCGCCGCCGAAATACGGATCGGGCACTTCCTGCGGCCAACCCTCTACACCTGTCATGAACAAACGCACCTGTGCTCGACAATTGGCTGGCGCGCGCTGCAGCAGGTTAGCCAGGTTGCTGCGATCCATCGCAAGAATCAGGTCAAACTCGTGAAAGTCACCGTCACGCACCGCGCGAGCCCGCTGTCCACTGATGTCGTAGCCACGCCGCCGGGCAGCGGCCTGCGCTCTGCGATCTGGCGGTTCACCTGCGTGGTAGCCACCGGTGCCTGCCGAATCAACCTGATAACCCTGCTGCAACCCACGCTGGGCCAAGCGTGCTTCAAACACACCTTGCGCACTGGGAGAGCGGCAAATATTGCCCAGACAAACAAAGAGCACGCGCTTCATGCTGACTCCAGCAATGCCCGCACGCGCGCCAAATCCTCGGCGGTATCTACGCCAGCCGGCAGTGTCTGACAGGCATCGGCGACATGAATCCGCGCACCAAACCACAGCGCACGCAGCTGCTCCAGCGACTCGGCCGTTTCCAGCGGACTGGCAGGCCAGCCAACATAGGCATGCAGAAAGCTCACCTTGTAGGCGTAAATGCCGACGTGTCGACGGAACGGGATGTCCTTCGGCAACGGCGCAGGGCCATTGGCAAACTGATCCCGACACCAGGGCATCGGTGCACGACTGAAATACAAGGCGTAGCCCTGATGGTCAGTTACCACCTTGACCGCATTCGGGTTGAACAAGGTCTCGCTATCGTCGATTGGCTCAGCCAGGGTAGCGATTCCCGCGTCGGTGGCCGCCAGCAAATTGGCCGCCACCTGGTCAATAACCGCCGGCGGAATCAGCGGCTCATCGCCCTGCACATTAACTACGCACGCCGCGTCATCCAGACCAAGCTGGCTCACCACTTCCTGCAGACGATCAGTGCCCGACGGGTGGTCGGCTCGAGTCAGCACCACCTCTGCGCCAAACCCCTTACACGCCTCAACAATGCGCGGGTCGTCGGTGGCCACGGTCACCGTCGCCGCGCCGCTTTTGCAAGCTTGCTCCCAAACATGCTGGACCATTGGCTTGCCGGCAATCAACTGCAAGGGCTTGCCGGGCAAACGCGTAGACGCGTAACGAGCAGGGATAATGACGTGGAACATCGTTAGCTACCCAACTTTTCGTCAGCGTTCAGCGGTCGCGCCTCAGACTCCAGCATCACCGGAATACCATCGCGCACAGGGAAGGCCAATCCATCGGCACGGCACCAAAGCTCCTGCTTGTCGTTACTCAGCACCAGCGGCCCCTTGCACAGGGGGCAGGCCAGTACATCCATCAATTTGGGATCCATCAGTTACTCCTGGATTGGTTCACGCCCCTTTTGGGGCGCCGCAGGCAGCAGCGTCAATAAAGCTGCTGCGAAATCTTCGCTAAGCTGCGCATCGACACTCAAATACCACCAGTTGTCGCGCGCCAGGCCGGTACACTTAACCGCATCTTTTTCGGTCATCAGCACGGGACGATTGGCAGGTAATGCCGCCAGCATTTGCTCATCATAGCGGGCGTGATCGGCAAAGACGTAGGTTTCACACTCAAAGGCCAGTGCCTCGAGGGTAGAAAAAAAGCGCTCGGGATTACCAATACCGGCCATCGCGGACACCTGCCGCGGCCCGGACCAGCGCGTGGCTGCCAGGCGCTCACCGCTGACCAGATTGACCAGTACGCCCGGTGCCAGCTGCATGGCATAGCCCTTGGCGCCATCGGCGCTGGCGCCATTACGAACAATCAGGTCGACCGACTGCAGTCGCTCGGCAGGCTCACGCAAAGGCCCTTCGGGCAGGCAGCGCCGGTTACCCAGGTCGCGCTGCTGATCCAGCAGTACCAGCTCGACGCTGCGGCCGAGCGCATAGTGCTGCAGGCCGTCATCACTGATGATCAGATCTACCCCTTCGGACAGCAAACGCTGGGCCGCAGCCGGACGATCCGGGTCAATAACCAAGGGGACTTTGCAACGCTGCACTATCAGCAGCGGCTCATCACCAGCCACTGCCGCGCTATCGCTTGGCGTTACCAGCCAAGGCAAGGATGGAGGGGTGGCACCATAGCCACGACTGATAACGCCAACGCGCCAGCCCTGACTCTGTAGAAATTCGACCAGCCAAATCACCATGGGCGTCTTGCCGGTGCCGCCCAGTGTGATGTTGCCAACCACAATCAAGGGTACAGGTGGTTGCCACTGCGTGCGTTCGCCTGACAAATACTGCTGTCGGCGCCGAACCACTACCCGCCGATACAACCAGGATAACGGACGCAGCAGCGTGAGCCAGCGCGCTTGGCCGTACCAGGCGCGCAGCAAGCGCTGCTCCAGGGACTGACCGCTCACTGCGTGGCGTCCGCCTCGGTTTCACTGGTGGTCAGGCGCAGGCGGCTGAAACCGAGCTGCCCGGCGGCATCCATGGCGGTGATCACGTATTGATGCGGCGTTTGTGCATCGGCGGTAATAACCAACGGCAACAAGGTGTCGCCACCGGACTCTTTTTGCAGTGCAGCAGTGAGGGTCTGTAGGTCAGAACGCAGCAGTGTGCGCTCATTCAGCGCCATCTCACCGCTGGCAGCAATAGTCAGCTCCAGCTGCTGCACAGTGCGGTTTTCGACCCGCTCACCCGAGGCGGCTTGCGGCAGATCCAGCTTGAGTTGGGTTTCACGGGTAAAGGTGGTCGACACCATGAAGAAGATCAGCAACAGAAACACCACATCGATCAGTGGCGTCAGGTTTACGCTGACCTCTTCAATCTTCTGCCGGCGAAAGTTCACGCTCAGGCTCCCTTAGCGCCGGCTACAGCTGCAACCTTGCGGCCGTTGCCATTGCCATTGCCGTTAAAGTCCACTTCACGATTACCCAGCACCACCTCTACCAGCTTGGTCGCTTCCTGCTCCATGGTCACCACCAGCTCATCCACCCGGCGCACAAAGAAGCGGTGGAAGAAGACCGCAGGAATGGCGACCGTCAAGCCGGCGGCAGTCGTAATCAGTGCTTTGGAAATACCGCCAGCCAGCACACCGGTGTTACCGGTGCCCTGCACCATGATGGCACTGAACACATCGATCATGCCGATAACGGTACCCAACAGGCCCAGCAGCGGCGTAATGGCGGCGATGGTGCCCAAGGTATTGAGATAGCGCTCCAGCTCATGCACCACCTTGCCGGCGGCTTCCTGGATGCACTCTTTCATAATGTCACGGCCGTGGCGCGAGTTGGCCAGGCCTGCAGCAAGGATTTCACCGAGCGGTGAATCAGCCCGCAGCGTCTTCAGCTTCGCTGCGTCCAGTTGGCCTTCCCTGACCCATTGCCAGACCTGACCGAGCAAACCTGCTGGTGCGACCCGCGCGGCGCGCAACACCCACAAACGCTCAAAGACGATAGCCACAGCAATGACTGACGACAGGATGATGGGCACCATCAACCAACCGCCAGAACTGATCAATTCCCACACAAGCGATCCCTCCCCCAAAAATGGTTGCCTACTCTAGCACAGGCTGCTTTGCGGAAAACCGCCCCAGTGCCCGTCATTATCATTGATGCCAGAAACGGCGTGCGGCCTCCCGCCAGCGCCATTCGGGGCGTACCTTCCCCGGCCGGCCAAGCATAAAACCGACCGCACCCGACTGGCCAGTATAAATCGCATCACTGCCCAATTCGCGGTAGCGCTGCACAACCTGCGGATGTGGATGACCGTAGGGACTGTGATACCCCGCACTGAACACCACCCAGTCAGGGTTGAGGCGCCGAATGAACGCATAGCTCGACGAGCTTCGGCTACCGTGATGCGGCGCCAGCAGCACCTCCGCAGGCGCCAGCGCTGGCAGCAGCGCATATTCCTCGATCTGCCGAATATCCCCAGGTAACAGCACGGACTGACCGTTAGCGGTTACCTGCAGCACGCAGGATTGGCCGTTGGCCGGCGCTGCAGGCAAGCGGGCACGTAACAGCTGAAAGTCGACGCCATCCCACTGCCAACGCTCGCCGTGATGACACGGCTCTGCCGACAAGCCCTCCAGCCGTTCAGGCTCGCCGGCTATCGATCGCCTGGCAGGCAACATGCGCGACACGCTGAAAGCGCCGCCGGCGTGATCGTTATCGCCATGGCTGATCAGCAGCAGGTCCAACTTCTCGACGCCCAACGCCAATAAACTGGGCACAACCACCGCCTCGCCCAGATCAAAGCCGCTGGCCAGCCGCGCTCCAGCGTCATACAACAGATCATGCTCTGCCGTTTGCAGCAGCACTGACAGCCCCTGCCCGACGTCCAGCACCACCACGTGCAATTGCCCTTGTGCCGGACGCGGTTGCTCGGCAAAAAACACCGGCAACAGGCAAAACAGCGCCAAAGGACGTACAGCCGCAGCGCCGGGCAGCAACAACATCAGGCTGCCGACCAGCGCCAGGCACCAGCTCCACCAACCAGGAAAGGACAGGTAAATCAGCGGACTCCAGCCGGCCGCCCAGCTAAGAAAGCCCATAAACAGGTTGAGCAACCAGGCCGCCAGCAGGAGCAACTGATCCAACCCGGTCAGCAGCTGCAGCAGACTACCCAGTAGCGCCAACGGCACCACTAACAGACTGATCCAGGGAATCGCCACGAGGTTGATCAACATGGAGGCACCGCTGGCCGGCATACCCCAGAGCACCAACCAAGGCCAAAGGCCAATAAAAGCAACCCATTGTGCCCGCCCCCACCGCCACCAAAGCCCCCGATTGTGCAGGCGCCCGCCCATCCCCAGAATCAACAAGCCAACCGCAATAAAAGACAACCAGAAGCCAGCGCGCAGCGGCGCCGCCGGGTTCGCCAGCACCACCATACACATTGCCAGTAACCACAGGGTCACGGGGCCGATCGCACGCCGCCAGAGCTTGAGCAGCAAGGCAGCTGCGCACATCAGCAAGGCGCGCTGTACCGGCACCGCCATACCCGCCAGCAACGCGTAACTGGCGGCGGCGCACAGTGCTAGAGGCGCCGACAACCAAAGCTGCGGCCAGGGCCAATGCCAGGGCGACCAACGCACCAGCTGCTGCACCAGCAGGAAAAAGGCCAGTGCCAGCATGCCCACGTGCAACCCCGAAATGACCAGCAGATGACTGGTACCGGTACGCTGCAACACATCCCAATCAGCGTCACTCAGCGCCTGACGATCACCCACCAGCAGCGCCAGCAGGCGGCGATTGTCGGCCGATACCAGGCTACTACCAAGATGTTGATGCAGGCGGTCACGCCATTGCCCAAAAGCAGGTGCGACAGCAACCCGATGGCCGGCGCGCACACTACCCACTGCACCAACACCTTGCGCATAGAGCCAGGCTTCGTAATCAAAGGTACCGGGGTTGCGCATGCCTCTCGGAGCACGCAAACGTACCGTCAGTTGCCACTGTTCTCCCGCCCGTACAGCCTCTCCTCCCCACCAATGCAAACGCATCAATGGCAGGCTCTGGCCATCCAGACTACGCCCATCACGCAACATAAAGCGCCATCCGGTATCGGTTTGCTCAGGCAAGGCCGCGACGGTCCCGACCAGCTCCAGCGTCTGGTTGTCCAGTCGGGGTGGGAGACGCTGGCCAAGCTGCCATTGATGCCAGGCCAGTGCCCAGCACGCGCCCAGCGCAAAGACCAAAAGCACCCGTCCAAAAGGCCGGCGACGCAAGAAAAAGGCGATCAAAGGAAAGAACAGCCAGCCCCACCAGGGCAGCCCGGGCAAGCGGGTAAAACAAAGCGGGATCAGCAGACCAGCCAACAGCGTGGTCAGCAGCAAGTAGGGGTGACTCACGGAAACATCCTGTTTTCCTGTGGGGAGCTGCCGACATATCTCGGTCCCTGATTGGCAGCGTTACAGACGCCTCCGGAAAGACGCAGAAAAAAAACCGCAACAGACCCTCGCCGTCAGGCAGTAGTGCAGAGGTATCAATCCGGGCATAATTGGCCAACGCCCACCTAGCCGAATCCTGCGATGCCACGCCGTTTTCTCAAACGCATGATGCCCCATCCGGATCGGATCAAGAGCAGCAAGTCCCTGCAGTTTCTGGGCAGCCTGTTGCACGATCCGAACCTGTGGCATCTCAACCGCCACAGCGTGTCTCGCGCTATGGCCGTTGGCCTATTTGTCGCGTTCATGCCCATCCCGATGCAGATGGCGGTTGCGGCGGCGGTGGCTATCGTTGCGCGCTCCAACCTACCCATTTCGGTTAGCCTGGTCTGGCTGACCAACCCGGTCACCATGCCGCCCATCTTCTTTGCCCAATACAAGGTTGGCACCCTGCTGCTGGGTGCGCCGGAACGCGGCATGCCGATGGAGCTGTCGCTCACCTGGCTAATGGCCGAGATCCAGCATATCTGGCAGCCGCTATTGCTCGGCTCGCTGATTGTCGGAACGGTGGTTGCGGCGCTGGGCTATGTACTGACGCTGTTGTATTGGCGCATCTGGGTATCGCGCAACTGGCAGCGCCGCAAATTGCGACGCCGTCGCCAGTCGCCCGACTAATCAGCGCCTCAGGCCTGCTCGCGCAGCTGTCCCTGCTTGAGGGTGAAGGTACGATCCATGCGGGCCGCCAGAGCCAGATCGTGGGTGACCACCAGAAAGGCGGTCTGCAAGGTTTGACTCAGCTCCAGCATCAATTGCTGAATGCTCTCGGCGGTCTGCTGATCCAGGTTACCGGTCGGCTCATCCAACAGCACACAGGCAGGCTGGCTGATGAGCGCACGGGCAATGGCCACCCGCTGTCGCTCACCACCCGATAGTTCAGCAGGCTTGTGGCCAATGCGCTCGCCCAACCCAACCCGCTCAAGCATGGCGGTTGCACGCTGGCGCCCCTCGGCGATCGGCGTTTTTCCGATCAACAGCGGCATGCAGACATTCTCCAGCGCAGTGAACTCCGGCAGCAGGTGGTGAAACTGGTAAACAAAGCCCAGTTGCTGATTGCGCAAGCGACCCCGCTCGGCTTCCTTGAGGGTAGACATCTGCTGACCGGCCAGCCGCACCTCGCCGGAGGTTGGCGTGTCCAATCCGCCAAGCATGTTCAGCAAGGTTGTCTTCCCTGAGCCGGAGCTACCGACGATGGCCACGCGCTCCCCGCGCAGCAGGCGCAGCTGCACCTGGTCCAGCACACGCAGGGTCTGCGGACCGACCGAGTATTCCTTGCTCAGGTCACGGCATTCGAGAACGACATCAGTCATAACGCAGGGCCTCCGCCGGCTCGGTACGTGATGCCCGCCAAGCGGGATACAGGGTTGCAAGGAAACTGAGACTCAGGGCAGTAGTGCAGATAACCGCCACATCGCTCCAGATCAGTTCAGACGGCAGGTAGCTGATGAAATACACATCCGAGCTGAGGAACTGGATACCCAGCACCCGCTCCAGCCAGGCGACCATATCGGACACATTGAGCGCCGCCAGCACGCCAAGAATACAGCCACTGACCGTACCGACGATGCCGATCAGCGAGCCCTGAACCATAAAGATGCCCATGATCGAACCGGGGGTAGCACCCAGGGTACGCAAGATGGCGATGTCCGCCTTCTTGTCCGTTACCACCATGACCAGGGTCGAGATAATGTTGAAGGCCGCCACCGCAACGATCAGCATCAACAGCAGGCCGATCATGGTTTTTTCCATCTTGATCGCCGCAAACAGGTTGCCGTGGGTGCGCGTCCAGTCCTGGGCGTAATAATCGCCGGGCAGTTCGCGAACCAGCTTCCAAGCCACCTGAGGCGCCTCGAACAGGTTCTGCAATTGCAGACGCACGCCCTGGACCTGCCCCGGCTGCCAGCGACTCAGGCGCGCCGCATCGGCCACATGAATCATTGCCAGCGAACCATCCAGCTCGGCGCCCACCTTGAACACACCCGCCACGGTGAAACGCTTCAGGCGCGGGAACACGCCAGCCGGCGTAACCGAAGCCTCCGGCAGCACAAAGGTGAGCTTGTCGCCCGGCGCCACATCAAAGCGCTTGGCAATCAGCTCGCCAATGACAATGCCAAACTCGCCTTCAGCCAGGTTGTCGAGCGAGCCGGACTGCATATGATTCTGCAGAATTGACACCCGCTTTTCAGCCTGCGGATCAATCCCATTGACCAGCACCGGCGCAACACCACCATTGTGCGTCAGCATGCCCTGAAGCTGAATGAAGGGCGCAGTACCGACCACCTTGGGGTTAGCCTCCAGCTGCTCCGCTAACGCGCGCCAGTCGTCAATCGGCTGATAGCCGTTGATGGTCGCGTGAGGCACCATGCCGAGAATGCGCGTGCGCAACTCACGGTCAAAGCCGTTCATCACCGACAGCACCAGAATCATGACCATGACGCCGAGGGTCAGGCCGAGCATGGAGATCAGCGAGATAAACGAGATGAAATGGTTACGCCGCTTGGCGCGGGTATAACGCAGGCCGATAAAAAACGGTAAGGGTCTGAACATGAAAAGCAGGCTACCTTGAATCCGGCCCCAGCCGGTGAATTGTGCGCGACATGTTACACTGAACGGCAAAGGCTGGTCAGCGCTTGTCATCAGCGCCCAACGAGATTCGCCATGCACACAGACCATGAAGACAGCCGCGAGTTCTTCCGCATTCAGGATCAGATACATCTTGAATGCAAGCCCATTGCCGGCCCCGAGGTCGATCTCGACTCCCGCCAGAGCGGCCTTTTCAATCTGCTCACCGACATGCATATGCTGGACTACGAGTCTCAGCACCTGTTGCGCCAGATCAGCGAACGCGACCGCGCAGTAGCCCAGTATCTGAAGATCATCAATAAACGCATTGACCTGCTGGGTCGCGCGCTAGCCATGGAGCTGAGTGCGGACTTTGGCGCGCCGCAGCAAGTTGGTCTGAGCGAGGACGGCATGGACTTCATCAGTCCCCAGCCCTACCCCGCAAATAGCTGGCTTGCCTTGCACATTGTGCTGCTGCCCTCGCCCCTTGGTCTGGCCCTGCCGGCACGGGTAACCCGCTGCGAAGCGAGTGAGGCAGCAGGCAGCTTCAAAATTGCAGTGAACTTTGATGTGCTCAATGACGCCCAACGTCAACTGTTGGCACGGCATATCCTGCAGAAGCAGGCGCAGGACATTCGCGCCGCCAAATCAACCTGAAAGGAACTCATCATGAAAACCCTATCCGCTATGCTGTTTGGCGCCAGCTTGCTGCTGGCTGGTGCGGCTCAGGCCGATACCCTGCGCATCCCGGTCGGCGAGCAAGCCGGCACGGCGCAAACCGCCCTGCCCCAGCGCGGCGCCAGCTTCGACAGCGTCAGCGCACGCTGGGGCGAACCTACCCGCCGCCACGCCGCTGTCGGCCAACCGCCGATTACCCGCTGGGACTACCCCGGTTTTAGCGTTTACTTCGAGTACAACAAGGTGATTGACGCCGTTCGCCAACACAAGGCCCCCTGAGCCGATGACGCTGATTTACGGACACCGTGGTGCGCGGGCAGAAGCACCAGAAAACACCCTGCCCAGCTTCAAAAAAGCACTGGAAGCTGGCGTTACCCGGGTAGAGCTGGACCTGCACCTGTCGGTAGACCAGCAGTTGATGGTGATTCACGACCCGACCCTCAAGCGCACCACCGGGCTACGCGGCAAGGTGGCTCAGCATACCGCCGATGAACTGACACGCATGGACGCCCGCTTGGGGCTGCCCGGCTGGGCCGAGCCCTGCCCCATTCCGACGCTAGAGCAGCTATTGCAGGCCTGCCCGGAGATTGAGCACTACCAGCTGGAAGTAAAAAGTGGCTCCGAGCGCCAGTCGCGTATCGTGCTGCAGGCCATCATGGCGCTGGTTGAGCGGTACAACCTGCACGACAAGGTCGTAGTGACCTCAGCCAGCCGCACGCTGCTGCGCTACGCCAAACGCAGCGGTTTCACCCTGCCTACCGGTCTGGTCGAGGAATACGGACTGCTCAACCCGTTGAAAAGCGCACAGCGCTACGGCTGCCAGTACCTGATTCTCAACTGGAAGCTATGCAACCCAGAGCGATTGCGCCAAGCCCAGGCGCTAGGCCTGCACGTGTCGGTTTGGACAGTCAATGACGCCTCGCGTATGCAGCAACTGATCGATATGGGCGTCGACAGCCTGATCACGGACTACCCGGCAAGAGCGATGGAAGTGAGTCAGGGGCGCGGCTAGCCGCGCCCCGACCACTCAGAACAGACGGTTCAGACCGTCCAGTGCCGCGACACGATAGGCTTCAGCCATGGTCGGGTAATTGAAGGTAGTGTTGACGAAGTAGTTCATGGTGTTGGCGCCATCTTTCTGGTTCATGATGGCCTGACCAATGTGCACAATCTCCGCAGCCTGGTCACCAAAGCAGTGAATGCCAAGCACCTCCAGAGTTTCGCGGTGGAACAGAATTTTCAGCAGCCCCACCGGCTCACCGCTGATCTGCGCCCGGGCAATACTCTTGAAGAATGCCTGCCCGATTTCATAGGGCACACAAGCCTCAGTAAGCTCCCGCTCAGTCTTGCCCAGCGAGCTGATCTCAGGAATGGTGTAGATACCGGTTGGCACATCATCAACAAAGCGCCAGGCGTTGTTGCTGACGATATTACCGGCCGCCGAACGCCCTTGGTCGAACGCCGCACTGGCCAGACTCGGCCAGCCAATCACATCGCCCACCGCATAAATATTGGGCACGCTGGTGCGGTAGTTCTCGTCCACCTCCAACTGCCCACGACCGTTGGGGTGCAGGCCCACATTCTCCAGGCCCAGGCCATCGGTGTTACCGGTCCGGCCGTTACACCACAGCAGCGCGTCGGCCTTCAGACGCTTGCCCGACTTGAGCTGTAGGATCACGCCACGGCCGTCCACACCCTCGATCTTCTCGTACTCCTCGTTGTGCCGAATCAGCACGCTGCTGTTGCGCAGGTGATAGCTCAACGCATCCGAGATCTCATCATCAAGGAAGTTAAGCAGACGCTCACGCGTATCGATCAGGTCTACCTTTACCCCAAGTCCGCAGAAGATCGACGCATATTCACAACCAATCACCCCTGCACCGTAGATAATCAGCGTGCGCGGGGTGTGATTGAGCTTGAGAATGGTGTCACTGTCGTAAATACGCGGGTGACCAAAATTCACGTCCGCCGGGCGGTAAGGCCGCGAGCCGGTCGCAATGATTATTTCCTTGGCAATCAGCTTGTCGACCGCGCCCGAGCCGTCAACAATCTCCAGAGTGTGCTCATCAGCAAAACTCCCCTTGCCAAAGAAAACGTCCACGCGGTTACGCGCGTAGTAACTGGTGCGCGAAGCTACCTGCTTGCTCATCACCTTCTCTGCGCTGCGCAGCACATCAGGGAACGAGAACCAGCGCGGGTCGCCAATCTGGCGGAACATGGGGTTGGTGTTGAACTGGATGATCTGCTTGACCGAGTAACGCAACGCCTTGGAGGGAATAGTCCCCAGGTGAGTGCAGTTGCCGCCGACTTCCTTGCGCTCCTCCACCACGGCCACCTTGCGACCGTGCTTGGCGGCGTTCATCGCCGCCCCTTCACCCGCCGGACCAGAGCCCAGCACCACTACGTCGTAGTTATATACGGCCATTCAGTATTTCCTTGTTTCAACAGGCAATTCAGAGTGCCACGGGAGGCAGCGCGGACCTAGTCGACCTTGGTCGCGTCGTGAGCCAGGTCGGTACGCGGACGCTGTACAACACCCGCATTGGCACTCGCCTCTTCGCATTTGGTGGTGTCACCACCGCAAATACCACACGCCTTATCGACGCCAACAGCGCCAATGCCGCCACAGGAGCCGGCAATGGGCTTGCGCCCCATCATCACACCCACAGCCATGCCAGCAAACAGCAACAGCATCAGGGCAAACGCCAGCAGCCAAACCATGTTTTACTCCTCGCCCTCTGTCAGGGCTGTAAAGCGGGGGGTCGCTCGAGACTCGAACAGCTCGCCGGCCCGCACAACAAAAAACGCCGGGATCTGATGACTGACTGCATATTCCCAGCCAGCCTCTTCGCCCATGATCATCAACACCGTAGACAAGCCGTCCGCCCTCACGGCAGAGGGGTCCAGTACGGTGACCGCAGCAAGCCGATGCATCACCGGCCGCCCGGTGCGCGCATCGAAGGTGTGGGAAAACCGCTGCCCGTCGAGCTCGAAGTAGTTGCGGTAATCCCCCGACGTAGACACCGACTCACCGTTCAGCGAGAGAATAATCTGCGCCACACGGTTGTCGTCTCGCGGCTCCTCGACAGCAATCCGCCAGGGCCGGTCACCCGGCTTGCGGCCAACGGCCTTCAACTCACCGGTGATTTCCACCATGTAACTTTGGATGCCATAGCTCTCCAGTCGTTCAGCCACTCGATCAACCATGTAACCGGCGCCGATACTGCTGAAATCCACCGTCAGTCCGACATCCTTGCAAAGCTGCCCACCATCGACCCGCAGGTGTTTCTGACCGACCTTGGCCATGGCCTGGTCCAGCAAATGCTGCTCGGGTACCGCTTGCAGCTGTGGGTCGCCATGAAAGCCCCAAAGCTTGAGCAGTGGCGCCACGGTAACATCAAACGCACCGCTGCTTTCGCCAGCCAGTTGATCCGCCTGCGCCAGTAGCGCCAGTACCGATGGCGGCATATCCATGCAGGTACCGGCAGGCGCCGCATTGAAATGCGCGAGCGCTGAGTCCGAGCGCCAGGTCGACACCTCAGCATCAAACTGCGCCAGCATACGATCAACATCAGCCTGTAGGGTTTCGGTGTCCGGCGCATCCTCGACTGGCACCCATTTGATCGAATAGGTGCTGCCCATGGTAGCGCCGTACATCTCGGCAACCGGGTCTACAGAATTGAAACAGCCCGTTAGAGCTGCTGCCAAGGCAACAGCAATAACGGGCCGGATGACGCTCAGGCGCATGAACTAGCCGCCAAAGTCGTCGAGCAGGATGTTCTCGGGTTCGACACCAAGGTCCTGCAGCATCTTGATCACGGATGCGTTCATCATCGGCGGTCCACACATGTAGAACTCACAGTCTTCAGGCGCCGGATGGTCCTTCAGATAGTTCTCGAACAGTACATTGTGGATAAAGCCGGTGGGGCCTTCCCAGTTGTCTTCCGGCAGAGGATCAGACAGCGCCAGATGCCACTTGAAGTTGTCGTTCTCGGCCGCCAGCTGATCGTACTCCTCAACATAGAAGGCTTCACGCAGCGAGCGAGCGCCGTACCAGAAGCTCATCTTGCGCTTGGAGTTCAGACGCTTGAGCTGGTCGAAGATGTGCGAACGCATCGGCGCCATACCGGCACCACCACCGATGAAGACCATCTCGGCATCGGTGTCCTTGGCGAAGAACTCACCGAACGGACCGTATACGGTCACCTTGTCGCCAGCCTTGAGCGAGAAGACCCAGGAGGACATCTTGCCCGGCGGCAGATCGTCACGACCCGGCGGCGGCGAAGCAACACGGATGTTGAACTTCACCAGGCCCTTCTCTTCCGGGTAGTTAGCCATGGAGTAGGCACGAATGGTGGTTTCATCAACCTTGGAGACGTACTTCCACAGATTGAACTTGTCCCAGTCGCCACGGAATTCCGGCTGAATGTCGAAATCCTTGTAGTTGACGGTGTGCGGCGGGCATTCCAGCTGCACGTAACCGCCAGCGCGGAAGTCAACGTTTTCGCCTTCCGGCAGCTTCAGGGTCAGCTCTTTGATGAAGGTCGCAACGTTCGGGTTGGACTCGACCGTGCATTCCCACCTCTTCACGCCGAACACTTCTTCCGGCACTTCGATCTTCATGTCCTGCTTGACCGGAGTCTGGCAGGACAGACGCCAGCCTTCCTTCGCCTCGCGCTTGGTGAAGTGCGACTCTTCGGTCGGCAGCATTTCACCGCCACCGCTTTCAACGATGCACTTGCACTGGGCACAGGTACCGCCGCCGCCACAGGCGGACGACAGGAAGATGCCGTTGGCAGACAGGGTGTTCAACAGCTTGGAGCCGGCCGCGACAGTAACGGTGCGCTCACCGTTGATCTCGATGCTCACGTCGCCGCTGCTGACCAGCTTGGAACGGGCGATCAGAATGATGGCAACCAGCGACAATACAATCGCGGTAAACATCCCGACGCCCAGATAGATTTCCATGTTCATCAGTTACAGCTCCTCTTACAGTTGCACGCCGGAGAAGGACATGAAGCCCAGCGACATCAGACCAACAGTAATGAAGGTGATGCCCAGACCGCGCAGACCATCCGGCACATCGCTGTACTTGAGTTTTTCACGGATACCCGCCAACGCAACGATGGCCAGCGCCCAACCAATACCGGCACCCGCGCCGTAGACCACGCTCTCACCAAAAGCATAATCACGCTCAACCATGAACAGCGACGCACCCATGATGGCGCAGTTCACGGTGATCAGCGGCAGGAACACACCCAGGGCGTTGTAGAGCGCAGGCACGAACTTGTCGAGCAGCATCTCGAGGATCTGCACGATAGCCGCGATCACACCGATGTA
>CERX01021000.1_pt1 | contig 19747 bp, 12 predicted proteins | sample 350251 | NCBI WGS metagenome assembly CERX01 (sample SAMEA2621044, study PRJEB7988) | marine metagenome | biome: marine biome (ENVO:00000447); feature: deep chlorophyll maximum layer (ENVO:xxxxxxxx); material: "saline water (ENVO:00002010), including plankton (ENVO:xxxxxxxx)" | depth 50 m
CGGTCGTGAGTAATGGCCACCACGGTGCCGGGGAAGTCGTGCAGGAACTGCTCCAGCCAGGCGACGGAGTCGGCGTCCAGGTGGTTGGTCGGTTCGTCCAGCAGCAGCATGTCGGGGGCCGACAGCAGCAGGCGGCACAGCGCGACACGGCGCTTTTCACCGCCGGACAGGTGTTCGATCTTGGCATCCCAGGCCGGTAGACGCAGGGCGTCGGCGGCGACTTCCAGCTGGCGCTCCAGGTTGTGACCGTCGGCGGCTTGCAGAATGGCTTCCAGCTTGCCCTGCTCGGCGGCCAGCGCGTCGAAATCGGCGTCGGGTTCGGCGTAGGCAGCGTAGACTTCGTCCAGGCGGGCCTGCGCGTTCTTGATCTCGCTGACCGCTTCTTCAACAATGTCGCGCACGGTCTTGCTGTCATCCAGCTGCGGCTCCTGCGGCAGGTAACCGACCTTGATGCCGGGCATCGGGCGGGCTTCGCCCTCAATTTCGGTATCAACGCCGGCCATGATGCGCAGCAGTGTCGATTTACCCGCCCCGTTTAGACCGAGTACCCCGATTTTGGCGCCGGGGAAGAAGGACAGGGAAATATCCTTGAGAATCTGACGCTTCGGCGGGACGACTTTCCCGACGCGATGCATGCTATAAACGTATTGAGCCATGGTGGCAGAACCTGTTGAATGGGAATGTGCGAAGGGCTTCGCCGGGGCTGGCGAAATGTGGTGGCAAGGCTAGCCCAACTGGCGATTCAGGGCAAACCCTGGGGCTCGCCATGCAACCCGACAACGCGCTCAATTGCGACCGGATAAGTGACTACCTTGAATAACAACAATAAAAGCAGGTTGCCGCCCCTTGATACCGTCGGCCGCGACCCAACCGTATCCACGCATCTGGGCGTTGTGATGTTTGCGGTAGCGGCGCTGTTGCTGATGGCGCTGCTGGCCTGGCAGGCCCGCAATGATTACCAGAGCATCCAGCGTCAGCATCAGGCGCTGGTAGAAGAGTCGGTCTGGCTGATTGCCGACCAGCTCGCACTCAATCTGGCGACCAGCTCCAATGCCCTGATCTTCCTGCTCGACGCCCTGGAATCACGCTCGGCCGACGCGCCCTTGCGCGCCGTACAGCAGTTGTTGCCCGGTGTGCATGGCGTCCATCTGGTGCAGCTGGATCGCATGCCGCATGACATGCGTGAGCCCTGGGCGCAGACCGCTCGGCGCCTGCAGATTGGCGGTGAAACCTTCGGCCTGGACTCCAACGCCGAGCGCAACCTGTTGTATTGGACGCTGGCCAGCCAGCAGCCGGGTCGTTACTGGGTGCTGAGTATGGATGAGCGGGTATTGTCATCCCTGGTCTCATCGCGTGCCGGGCAAGGCTACCTGTGGTTGCTGGAAGACACCGGTAGAGCGCGCGTGCTGGTGCGTCAGCAGCAGGAGCGCACGGCGTACCTGGGCAATACGGCAATGACGGCCGAGGAGCGCTCGCAGGTCGCCTTTAGCGCCCCTGTCACCGGCACCCTCTGGCAAGTGCGGGGGGTGGTCGAGCCGGATTACTACCCCCATCGTATGGCGCCGCTGCTGCTTGGTAAGGCGGGCCTGCTGGTGATCTGCCTGCTGGTTTTGATGAGCGCGCTCTGGTTGCTGGGCCGCCAATCACGCACTGCCAGAAAGTTGCAGCAGCGGCAGGATCAATCCTTGCGCAGCATGCTGGATACCGAGCGGCGCTATCAGGATGTGTTCCAGAACGTGGATATGGCGCTTTGCGTCGTCGACCTGGTGTCACTCAAGCAAATGTTGCTGCGCGAAGGCATATTTAACGGCGAGCAGCTGGATGCATGGCTCGAAACCAACCCCGAGCGCCACAGCGATTTGATGAGTGGCGTGCGTGTGGTGGAGGCCAACCAGGTCGCGCTGGATTTGCTGCGACTGCCGGATGTATCGGCGCTGCAAGGGTTGTTGCGCGGCGGCAGCCACCTGCGTATCGGCGGCGCGCGCTATCAGCTGTTGTTGGCGCTGATCAACGGTGATGAGCGCTTTGACGTGGAAACCCCACTGCGCACCCGTGATAGCAGCACCTACGTCTGGATGGTCATGCGCATCCCCAGCAGTGTCGATTGCCTGCATGCGGTGACCCTCAGCATTACCGATCTTAGTCAGCGCCGGGCAGCTGAGCTGGCATTGCGTCAGAGTCGCGAGTTCTGGGCCGGCGTGGTGCGTGCGTTGCCCGACCTGATCTATATCCGCGACACCAAGTGGATGGGCTCCGGCGACTTTGTTTTCAGCAACCGCTCGCTGGCGAGCATGCTGGGTTACAGCGCTGAAGAAGAGGAAAAGATGGGGCCGGAGTACCGGCACCATTTACTGCACCCCGACGATCTGGAATACATGCAGGTCAATCGCCGCCTGCAGCAGGCGCTGGGTGACGGGCAACTGCTGGAGTGGAAAGTACGCTGGCGCCATCGTGATCTGGGTTGGCGCTGGTTTAGTGTCAGCTCCAAGGTGTTCAAGCGCACGCCAGACGGACGTGTGATGCAGGTGATCGGCTTTGTCCGTGATATTCACCAGCAGTCGCTGGCCAGTGAGGTGGTGCAACGCTCCGAGGCTCGCTATCGCCTGCTGACCGAAAACATCGCAGACATCGTCTGGTCGACCAACAGTGATTTCCGGCCAGATTACATCAGCCCCTCGGTGCAGCGCCTGCTCGGTTACAGCCCGGACTTTATGCTCAGCAAGGCCTCCCGCGAGGTGCTGGCTGACGCACGCTTTGATACTTTCATGGCCGACATCCGCGCCGAGCTGCGCGACCAGGTGCACTCACCCGAGCGCATTCAGGTTCTACGCCGCGAGGGGTATCACCGCCAGACAACCTTTGATTGCATTAAGGCAGATGGGCGCAAGTGTCCGCTAGAAGTGCGCATTTCGCTGATGTGGAGCCCCCAGGGGCGCTTTTTGGGGCTGCTGGGTTTGGCTCGCGACATCAGTGAGCAGCGCCGTACCGAGAACCGCCTACGCATGGCTGCGACGGTATTTGAGAACACCACCGGGGCTATCGTGGTCACCGACCCGGCTGGCTACATCGTGCAGGTAAACGAAAACTTTACGCGCATCACCGGTTTTCTCCCGGAGCAGGTGATCGATCAACTGCCGGCAACCCTGATGCAGCGTCAGCACGGCGATGCCTTTTACCGCGAGATTCTGCAGGCGCTGCACGAGCATGGCCGCTGGGAAGGCGAGCTTTGGCAGCAGCGCAGTGGCGGCGAGGGCTTCCCGACCTGGGCCGGCATCACGGCGGTGCACGATAACGAAGGCGATCTGGTCAGCTATGTGTGCTTCTTTGTCGATATCAGTGAGCGCAAGGCATCGGAGGCCCGCATTCAAAGCCTGGCGTATTACGACGTGCTCACCGGGCTGGCCAACCGCACGCTGTTTCAGGACCGTCTGCAGGCCGCGTTGCAGCTAGCAACACGGCGCGGCGATTGGGTAGCGGTGTTGTTTCTGGACCTGGATCGTTTCAAGCCGATCAACGATAGCCTTGGTCACGCTGCGGGTGACCAGGTGTTGACCGAGGTCGCCGAGCGCCTGCGCGGGTGCGTGCGCGAGAGCGACACGGTCGCGCGCATGGGCGGCGACGAGTTCACCATGCTGCTGACGGGTTTGAACAACCGGGAGGTGGCGCTATCGGCGGCCATGCACGTGGCTGAGAAGGTGTTGCAGGCCCTGGCGCCGGCCTTTGTGCTGCAAGAGCGTGACTTCTTTGTCAGCGCCAGTATCGGGATCGCACTGTCTCCGCAGGATGGCGAGCAGGGTAGTGTTCTGTTGAAGAACGCCGATACCGCCATGTACCACGCCAAGGCCTCGGGCAAGGATACTTTCCAGTTCTATCACCGAGAAATGAACGGCCGCGCGCTGGAGCGCCTGGCGCTTGAAAACGACCTGCGCCGGGCTGTGCAGGATCAGGCTTTTGAGCTGGTGTATCAACCTCAGTTCAGCTGCCAGGATGGCCGGTTGACGGGGGCCGAGGCGCTATTGCGCTGGCATCATCCGCAGCGCGGCAGCGTCTCGCCAGCAGACTTTATCCCAATTGCCGAGGAGCTGGGCCTGATCCGCACCCTGGGCGAATGGGTGCTGGAAGAGGCTGCCCAGCAGGCTGCCGCCTGGCAGGCGAGGGGACATGAGGTGCCGCGGCTGGCGGTAAACCTGTCGGCCATTCAGTTTGACGATGGCGAGCTGGCCAGTCAGATCGTCGGTATTCTGGAGCGTCACGGGTTGGCGCCGGCGTTGCTGGAATTGGAGCTGACCGAAAGCATCCTGCTACGCAATATCGACGCCACCATGCGTACCCTGGACGAACTCAAGCAACGAGGCATGCAGATCGCGATTGATGATTTCGGCACTGGTTACTCGGCGCTCAATTATCTGCGCGACTTTCCGATAGATACCCTGAAGATTGACCGCGGCTTTATTCAAAGCATGCACCCCGGCAGCCGTGACGCACGTCTGGCCGAGGCGATTGTTGCCATGGGGCGCAGCCTGGATCTGCGGGTCATCGCCGAGGGGGTAGAGACCGCTGAGCAATACCAGTTGATCGGTGACTTTGGCTGCGATGAGGTGCAGGGTTATCACTTGGGTCGCCCGGTGGCCGCTGCCGAGTTCGAACAGCGCTGGCTGCAGCCCGCAGGCTGAACGCCTGCGTTGCAGATTGAGCGATATTTGTCGGTAGCTGAGCGCATTTCATGTGCTACAAACCGGCGCTTGCGGTAAACTGCCGCCTCTTTTTTCATCGACGACCTAGCAGGGGGCCGTTACATGTTTAGCCGTTCCAACGATATCGCCACATTCGATGCTGACCTTTGGGCTGCGATGCAGCAGGAAGCCGTGCGCCAAGAAGAGCACATCGAACTGATTGCCTCGGAGAACTACACCAGCCCGGCGGTGATGCAGGCCCAGGGCTCGGTACTGACCAACAAGTACGCCGAGGGCTATCCGGGCAAGCGTTACTACGGTGGCTGCGAGCACGTTGACGTTGTGGAACAGCTGGCCATCGATCGCGCCAAGGAGCTGTTCGGTGCCGATTACGCCAACGTGCAGCCGCACGCGGGCTCGCAGGCTAATGCTGCCGTGTATCTGGCGCTGCTGCAGGCTGGCGACACCATCCTGGGCATGAGCCTGGCCCACGGTGGTCACCTGACCCACGGCGCGTCGGTTTCCTCCTCCGGCAAGCTGTACAACGCGGTGCAGTACGGCATCAACGATCAGGGCCTGATCGACTACGACGAAGTCGAGCGTCTGGCTGTTGAGCACAAGCCGAAGATGATCGTTGCCGGTTTCAGCGCCTACTCCCAGGTGCTGGATTTCGCCCGCTTCCGTGCGATTGCCGACAAGGTCGGAGCCTACCTGTTTGTGGACATGGCTCACGTTGCTGGTCTGGTTGCTGCAGGTGTATACCCCAACCCGGTGCCGTTTGCTGATGTAGTGACCACCACTACCCACAAGACCCTGCGTGGTCCGCGTGGTGGTCTGATTCTGGCGCGCGCCAACGAAGAGATCGAAAAGAAGCTGAACTCTGCGGTTTTCCCAGGCGCCCAAGGCGGCCCGCTGGAGCACGTTATTGCCGCCAAAGCGATCTGCTTCAAGGAAGCGCTGCAGCCCGAGTTCAAGACCTACCAGCAGCAGGTAGTAAAGAACGCCCAGGCCATGGCCAAGGTGTTTGTAGAGCGCGGCTTTGACGTGGTATCCGGCGGCACTCAGAACCACCTGTTCCTGCTGTCGCTGATCAAGCAGGACATTACCGGCAAAGACGCCGACGCTGCCTTGGGTCGTGCCTTCATCACGGTCAACAAGAACAGCGTACCGAATGATCCGCGCTCGCCCTTTGTGACCTCTGGTCTGCGTATCGGCACTCCGGCGGTGACCACTCGTGGTTTTGTTGAGGCCGACTGCGAAGCGCTGGCCGGCTGGATCTGCGACATCCTCGACAACATGGGCGATGAGTCTGTGGTTGATCGTGTGCGTGAGCAGGTCAAGACCATTTGTGCTCGGCTGCCGGTCTACGGCGCCTGATCCAAAGCGCTCTAGCCAAAACCCACGACGTTGGTCGTGGGTTTTTTTTGCCTTGCTGATGGCCATTTGGCGCTATGCTTTTGAGGTCAGGGCGCTTTTCTGGCGCCCCTTCAGGTTTGCACGATAACAAGAGAGTCGCCATGAAGTACCTGGCAATCATCTGCCTGCTCGGTTTGTTCTGGCAGCCTTTGGCGCAGGCGCAATCGGATGTCCCCCTGCGTCTGGCTATGCTGCCTTATCCAGAGTACGCCGAATACGATGCCGAGGGCCGCGCCACCGGTCACGCGGTGCAGGTCATGGTGCGCTTGCTGGAACATGCCGGCTATCCCTACGAAGTGCGTTTGCTGCCCGTGGCACGGGTACGTCGGGGGCTGATGTCCGGCGAGCTGGATCTTTGGCTGGGGCTGAACAATCAGGTTGGGCTGGAAGCCTACACCCTGCATAGCCATGCCACTTTTGGGCTGGTACCTATCAACCTGTATTACCGTCCGGGCGAGCCCGTGCCCACCTGGCCCGACAGCCTGCAGGGCCGCACTCTTATTCTGATCACCAACTACAGCTACAGCCTGCCGGTCTCGCGCACGCTGCAAGATACGCGGCTGGCGCTGCAGACGCGCTCCAGCAGCTCGCACACCGGTGCCATTCGCATGCTACTGCGCGGGCGCGGCGACTATTTGCTTGATTATCGAGGGCAGGTTGCTTCGGCTTCGGCGTCGCTGGGTATCGATGCGCTACCGCATATCGTGGTCGATGAGCCGCCCATGCGGTTATTCGTCTCGCGGCAGCATGCGCAGGCCCAGGCGCTGATGAACCGCCTGGATCAGGCGTTTGAGTCGCTGGTGCGCGAGGGCGTGGTGATGGACGTGACTCGGCAATAGCGCACATATCCACCCTTGGGCGCTTGCGCCGGATTGGCGTGCTTGTTTGAATGGCGCACCTGTCTGGCACTATGCCATTGGCTAGGACAGCATCAAAAACGGCAACGGAAGGTCAGTTATGCACGATACATTCAAGGTGAGCTGCAAAGGCGAGCGCGATAGCGCGGTGAGTGAGCAGCAGTTGCGGGAGAACCTGCTGCGCCTGGGGTTTGGTAGCCGCCAATTGGATCGCCTGCTCACCGGCACGCCGGTGATCATAAAGTCCGGCCTCTCCGAGACCATGGCCACACGGTATCAGCAACGTCTGCGTGAGGCGGGCCTGCTCACCGACGTGGTGCCCGAAGGCGCTGCCGTCCAGGCTGAGACCGCCCCGCAGGCTGGCGCAGCGGTGCCGCCTGTCGGCGCTGCGCCCCGGCCGGCACCGGGTGAACAGCCGCAGCGGCGCATGGCACCCTTTGCTTTTACTGGTAACGGCAGCGAGTACTTCGGCATCTGGATCGTCAACATTCTGTTGATGGTGGTGACCCTAGGCTTTTACGCGCCCTGGGCCAAGGTGCGTAATCTGCAGTACTTCTACGGACACACGCTGCTGGAGCAGCAGAGTTTCCAGTATCTGGCAGATCCTTGGGTTATCTTCCGTGGTCGCCTGGTGGCGGTCGCAGCCTTTATCGTCTGGACCATCGCTTCAAACTTCTTCCCAATTGCCGCTATGGCGCTGTTGGTGGTTTTCATCCCGCTGGTGCCCTGGATCATTGTCCGCTCGCTCAAGTTTCACGCCATCAATAGCGCCTATCGCAACATTCGCTTTGACTTCACCGGTCGCTATTGGCAGGCAGTTCAGGTGGTTTACCTCTGGCCGTTGCTGGCCCTGTTGACGCTGGGCTTGATGGTGCCGTTTGCAGTACAGCGTTGGCACCAGTTTCTCACCGGCAACGCCCGCTATGGGCGCAGTGCGTTCGCACTGAACCTGAGCGTGGGCGAGGTGTATGTGTTCTTCCTCAAGATGCTTGGCATGTTTGTCGCGACACTGCTGCTTGGCGGCGTGCTCTCGGTGGTCTACCAGCCATTGATGGTGGTATTCGGCTTCGCCGCCTATCTGGTGTTGTTTGGCTACATGATGGCGGGCCTGACCAACCTGGTTATTAACGGCGTGAAGCTTGAGCAGCATGGCTTTGTCTCCAACCTGGGCAAGCGCCGCCTGCTCTGGATTTTCTTCACCAACTCGCTGTTGATTCTGCTGACCATGGGGTTCTTCACGCCTTGGGCCAAAGTGCGCATGGCGACCTATCGCGCGTCCTGCACCGAGATGGAAGTGGCGGGTGATCTGGATGGCTTTATCGCCGGCGAGGCGCAGCGCGCTGGTGCGGTTGGCATGGAGCTGGGAGATGCCTTTGATGTCGGCTTCGGATTCGGCTGAGCGGGTTGCTGGCCGCTACTTCGATGGTCACTCAAGCCAGGCGCGCGATGCTCAAGCCTGGGTCAGCGACGGACACTTGAGTCTGCGCCTGGTTGACGGCCAGGTGCTGCAGTTTGCGCCGTCTCAGGTGCGTCTGGGTATGCAGGTTGGCAGCGCTGGCTGCTATCTGCACTTGGGCGAGGCGGCCGTGCTGGAGTCAAAGAACGTAGCCGGGGTGCAGCGGCTGGTGCGCGGGTTACGCGCAGCCACTGCCGGTACGCTTTGGCTGCATCGGCTGGAGGTCAGCCCGCGGCTGATCCTGCTGTCGTTGCTACTGACTCTGGCGCTGATGGTTGGTGGTGTGATCTGGGGCGTGCCATGGGCAGCCGATCAGATTGCGCGAGCCCTGCCCGAGTCGCTGGAGGAGCTGGCCGGCAGTGAGGCCCTGGAGGCTATAGACCGCACCTGGGCCGAGCCCAGCCAGCTCGGTGAGGCGAGACAGCAGGCGGTGCTGGCGCATATGCAGCCAAGTCTGCAGTGGCTGACCGAACAGTACCCGGAGCGCTCGCTCAAGGTCCACTTTCGCTCCGCGCCTGCGCTGGGAGCCAACGCCTTTGCGCTACCGGGCGGGCACCTGGTGTTTACCGATGCAATGGTCAGTCTGGCTCGTCACGATGACGAGTTGGTGGCGGTGCTGGCGCATGAGGCTGGGCACGCGGTGCACCGTCACGGCATGCGCAACCTGGTACAGGGGTCGCTATTGGTATTTGTGATGGCGTCGATGACCGGTGATATCTCTGCCGCCTCGGATCTTGTTAGCGGTGTACCTGCCTTGCTGGCGACGCTGGCCTATCGGCGTGGCATGGAGGAGGAGGCCGACGATTTTGCCCTGGAGATGCTGCGCGCACGGCACATTGCGCCGTCGCGTTTTGTCGACATCATGCAGCGGTTGGACCCGCCGCAAGAGGGTGATGAAGGGGGCACGGTGAGCCGCTTTCTGTCTACCCACCCGCCAACGCCGGAGAGGATAGAGCGCTTTAAAGACGCTGAGTAGGGGCTGCGTCGGCAACCCCTGCCCAGCACCTTGCCTCAGCGCAGCTTGAGGGTGCTCAGCGTGCGCTCGCGCACCTGCTTGAGCAGGGCGCCGTCATTGACCAGAGACTGGCCGTAGGACGGCACCAGCTCACGCATGCGGGCCTGCCACTCGGGGCTGGCGATGCGGTCCTTGAAGCAACGTTCCAGTACGTCGATCATCGCCTGGACGGCGGTGGATGCGCCAGGAGAGGCGCCCAGCAGCGCCGCCAGGGTGCCGTCTTTGGCTGCGACAATCTCGGTGCCAAACTCCAGTTTGCCGTGGCCTTTGGCGTCCTTCTTGATGATCTGTACGCGCATGCCGGCATTCTGCAGCTTCCAGTTCTTCTCCTGGGCATCCGGGAAGAAGTTGCGCAGTGAGTCGACCCGGTCCTTATGCGACTGGAACGACTCGGCAATCAGGTACTTGGTCAGGTCCATATTGTCCCGGCCAACCGCCATCATCGGCGCCACGTTATAGGGTTTGACCGAAGAGAACAGGTCAAACACCGAGCCCTTCTTGAGGAACTTGGTGGTGAAGCCGGCGAACGGACCAAACAGCAGGGCTGGCTTGCCGTTGATGATGCGGGTGTCCAGGTGCGGGACCGACATCGGCGGTGCACCGACCGGTGCCTTGCCGTAGACCTTGGAGCTGTGGCGCTTGACTACTTCGGGGTCCTGGCAGACCAGCCATTGGCCGCTGACCGGGAAGCCGCCGTAGCCCTGGCTTTCATCAATATTGGACTTTTGCAGCAGCGGCAGTGAGCCGCCGCCGGCGCCGAGGAAGACAAACTTGGCGTTGATGTCGAGGTCTTTACCGCTCTTTTCGTCTTCTACCACCACGCGCCAGTGGCCGCGCTTGCTCTTGCGCAGCGACTTGACCGAGTGGCTGAGGCGCAGATCAAAGCCGTCCTGCTGCTGCAGGTGGGCGATCATACGGCGGGTCAGCGAGCCAAAGTCGACATCCGAACCGTGTTCCACCCGAGTGGCGGCGAAGGGCAGGTTGGTGTCACGGCTGGACATGATCAGCGGCATCCACTCGCGCAGTTGCTCGGGGGAGTCGCTGAACTTCATCTCGGCAAACAGGTGGTGATTGCTCAGCAGCTCGTGCCGCTTGCGCAGGAAGGCAACGTCCTTCTCGCCCCAGACAAAGCTTTGATGGGCAGTGGCATTAATGAAGTCGGACGGATTCTGGATGATGCCCTGTTCTACCAGGTAGCTCCAGAACTGCAGGGTTACTTCAAAGGAGGCATTGATCGCCAGTGCGCGCTCAATGGTGACATTGCCATTTTGATCTTCGGGGGTGTAGTTGAGCTCGCAGTAGCCGGCGTGTCCGGTGCCTGCGTTGTTCCAGCCGTCGGTGCTTTCATGGGCTACGTGATCCAGGCGTTCGACCAGGGTAATGGTCAGGGCCGGATCCAGCTGCTTGAGCAACATGCCCAGGGTGGCGCTCATGACACCACCACCGACCAGCAATACATCCACGTTCGTTGCCGTCATTTACCTGTCGCCTCTTTGCAAAAAAAAAGGGGTTTGAACTCTCCAGTGATCAGGTCGGCCAATGTCGGGGCGGCTAGCAAACGGGCTTGTCTTCGGCTGTCGCTTGTGGCTGCGCCGAAAGCACGTCAAGCAATGTGTGCTGTCTGCTCCGAACGCCCAGGCATGAGTTATCAGTGTTGGCTGATGATGTAACGGGTGGCGCTTCGTGTGGAATTGCCGGCCAGGGCTCAATGGGCGGATTGTGATCGGCCATTGGAGTAGTTCAGAGAAGGCGTATCATACCGGTTTCTCTGAGCGGGTGACAGGCGCAGCGTGCAGGCTTTGCAGTGATTGGCCTCGCGCACAGACCAACTTTGGTCGCAATTGCGGCCAGGGAAGCACTGATTAATTCCGCATGCCCTCTGGCGTTCAGGCTGGGCTGCAATAAAGGCGTGGTTTCGAAGGCATGTCTAGACCTGTCGAGAAATCACAACGCAGAGTGCGGCCCAGCCTGAACGCCCCGTAGGGCGAGCGCTCAAGCATGCATCTACTGCGTTGCGCTGCTTGCCAATAGAACCACTATTGGCCGCACATCGCGCCTTGCAGCTACACGCTTGAGCACTCGCAGAGCGCGTGCGGAATTAATCAGTGCTTCCCTAGATGGGACAGTTTTGATTTTTTAGGGTAGTGAAGAACGCGGTTCACAGATGGGCGCACAAGGGGAGGGTGGATGCAGGATGTAGTGGTAGTGGGTGGTGGTGTTATGGGGTGTCTCAGTGCGCTGGAGTTGCTGCAGGCTGGCTGTCGAGTCACTCTGCTGGAGCGCGGTGAGTTGGGGCAGGAGGCCTCCTGGGCTGGCGGCGGTATCGTCTCGCCGTTGTACCCCTGGCGCTACAGCCAGCCCATCAGCGCTCTGGCGCAGTGGTCCCAAGGCTACTACGGGTCGCTGGCGGCCCAACTGCTCGCCGACACCGGCATCGACCCTGAATTACATCCCTGCGGCTTGCTGTGGCTTGACCTGGATGAGCAGGGCCAGGCGCTGCAGTGGGCGGCGCAGCAGGACAGGCCGTTGCAACAGGTTGACCGTGGTTTTGTTTATCAACAGGTGCCGCAGCTGGCCACCGGCTTTGCCGGCGCGTTGTGGCAGGCTGATCTGGCGAATGTACGCAACCCCCGGCTGATGAAGGCGTTACGCGCTCGTTTGCTGCAATTCTCCGGTTTTTCCCTGCATGAACACTGCGCAGCCGAGGGCCTGCAGCACGACGGTGAGCGAGTCGTTGGTGTACGCACCGCCGCAGGCGTGGTGTTGGGGGATGCGGTGTTGCTGTGTGCCGGCGCCTGGGGGGGCGACTGGCTGGCCGCTGAGGCGCTGGCGCTGCCGGTTGAGCCGGTGAAGGGGCAGATGCTGCTGTACCGGATGGCGCCGGGCTGGTTGCCGTCCATTGTCATGGCCCAGGGACGCTACGCGATACCGCGCCGCGACGGGCATATTCTGATTGGCAGCACCTTGGAGCATGCCGGCTTTGATAAGGCCACTACTGAGCAGGCGCTCGCGTCTTTGCGCGCCAGTGCTGAGGCACTACTGCCTGATCTGGCCGATCAGGCGCCAGTGGCGCAATGGGCCGGGCTGCGGCCGGGCTCGCCGGATGGTGTGCCCTACATCGGACCTCTGAGTGCGCGTCCGGGGTTGTGGCTGAATGTGGGCCACTACCGTAATGGGCTGGTGCTTGCGCCAGCCTCCTGTCGTCTGCTGGCTGACTTGATGCTGGGGCGTGCCCCCGCCATCGATCCGGCGCCTTACTTACCGGATGAGCGCTTGAGCCAGGGAAGCACTGATTGATTCTGCTCGCCCTACGGGGCGTGTGGAATTGATCAGCGTTTCCCTAGTGCTAATCGTCCAGCCCGAGCTTTTTCAGTCGGTAGCGCAGCGAGCGGAAGGTCAGGCCGAGCCGTTTCGCTGCCGCCGTCTTGTTCCAGCGGGTCTCTTCCAATGCCTGGGTTATGGCCTGACGTTCAATGTTGTCCAGGTAGTCCTCCAGGTGGTCAATCTGGCTGAGGTCCTGGTTGTCATCGCCTTGGCCGCTGGTGCAGGGGCTCAGGTGCAGGTCGCTGACGTCGATTTGCTGGTTTTCGCACAGAGTGAAGGCGCGCTCCAGGGCATTTTCCAGCTCGCGCACGTTGCCGGGAAAGCGATAGCTTTGTAGCCGTTCCATGCCGCTGCTGGTCACCCGTGGCGCCGGCATGCCGTTGCGCTCGGCCAGCCGCGCCAGAATGCGCTGAATCAATAGCGGCAAATCTTCCCGACGCTCGCGCAGAGGCGGCACCTGCAGCTCGATAACGTTGATGCGGTAAAACAAGTCCTGGCGAAAACGCCCTTGCGCTACCTCGGCCGCCAAATCCTTGTGGGTAGCACACAGCAGGCGCACGTCGATAGCTTCTTCGCGCTGGCTACCAAGCGGCCGGACAGCTTTTTCCTGAATGGCGCGCAGCAGTTTTACCTGCATGGCCATGGGCAGGTCTGCCACCTCGTCAAGAAACAGGGTGCCATGATTGGCCGCCTGGAACAGGCCGGGTTTGTCGGCGACCGCACCGGTGAAGCTGCCCTTGCGATGGCCGAAGAACTCGCTCTCCATCAGCTCAGAAGGGATGGCACCACAGTTGACCGGCACAAAGGGTTGTTCGGCCCTTGGGCTGAGGGCGTGAATGCGGCGGGCGACCAGCTCCTTGCCGCTGCCGGATTCGCCGCTGATGTAAAGCGGTGCCTGGCTGCGAGCCAACTTGTCGATTTGCCTGCACAGGCGCTCGATGGGCGGCGAGATGCCGAGAATCGGGTCCTCATCGGACGGCTGACTGCGGCTGGTGGCGGGCTGGTTAAGTTTCAGCGCGGCGGCCACCAGTTCGCGCAGGCGGCCCAGGTCTACCGGTTTGGTAAGAAAGTCGAAGGCGCCGGCTTTTAGGGCGTTGATCGCCGTGTCCAGACTGCCGTAAGCGGTGATCATCGCTACCGGCGTGGCTGGGCAGTGCTGCTGAATATGGCGCACCACGGTCATGCCGTCGCCGTCGGGCAGACGCATGTCGGTCAGGCAGAGGGCAAAGGGCTCGCTCTGCAGCAGACCTATCGCCTGTTCCAGGCTGCTGGCGCTGCGGGTAACCAGGTCCATGCGCCCGAGCGTCAGCTCAAGCAGCTCGAGGATGTCCGGTTCATCGTCAATGATCAGCACCGTGGGTTGGGTCATGGGCCGGGCCTGTCTCCTGTCTGTCCGTGAGCGCCCATCATACCAGTCGTTTGGGGTGAGCAAAGGTGATGCGCATGCAGCAACCCTGAGGTTGTGCACTGTCGCACTCCAGGCGGGCCTGATTGCTCTCGCACAGCTCGCGGGAGATATACAGACCAAGGCCTGTGCCGCTGTTCTCGGTGGTGTAGAAGGGCTCGAAGATATGGCCGACATGCTCGCTGGGCACGCCGGGCCCATGGTCAATGATCTCCAGGATTGGCAGCTGGGTGTCCGGATGCAGATACAGGCGCAGGTAGATGGTACGTTCGCTGCCCGGTTCGCCGCTGTAGCGCAACGCGTTTTGACACAGGTTGCTGACCACCTGGGTCAACTGATTGGGGTCTATCCGGGTGAGAATTCCTTCTTTCTCAATCTCGCAGTCGATGCTGTCGGTCAGCGGGTGGGCAGCACGAAAGTCCTGTAGGAAGCCGGAAGTCCACAGTGCCAGGTCGACCAGTTGCGGCTCACTGGGGCGCCTGCGGGACAGCTCAAGCACCGTCTCAATCACCCGGTTCATACGTTGTGAATGCTGCTGGATGATCTCGGTCAGGCGCAGATCCTGGCGCGAAAGCAGGTCGGATTCGTTCAGCAATTGCGCTGCGTGGCTGATGGCACCTAGCGGGTTGCGAATCTCGTGCGCAATGCTGGCCGTCAGGCGCCCCAGCGAGGCGAGTTTCAGCTGTTGGGCTTGCTGTGCCACCTGGGTATTGTCGTCCAGAAAGATCAGGATGCTGCCCTTGCTGGTTTCGCCCAATGGCTTGAAGTTGGCCATCAATTCGGTGCCGCCGCTGTGGCTGTGGAAGGCGGTGCCGCGGACCGAGGGGTTGCGCTGCCACTGGCGCAAGCGTTGCTCCAGTTCTGGGGAGACGTGCTCAAGCTTAACGCCGCTGCTCAACTCGCGGCCCAACATCTGGGTGCAGGCCTCGTTGCGGGTGATGATGCGATGATCGTCGGCTACCACCAGGATGCCGGTGCGCATGCGCTGGATGATCAGTTGGTTGAGCTGCTCCATGCTGGCCAGACTGGCGGCCTGCTCGCGAGCCAACACCTCAGACAGATAGAGGCGGCGACTGACGCGCTGCACGAACATGGCCACCGCGAAGTAGATGGCGCCCAACACGCCAGCCTGCAGATAGCTCTGGCCGATGTAGGGGTGGGTCAGGCTGAGGAAAAACGTCAGGTAAATAAGGACCAGGCTGGCCAGTGCGGGCAGCAACAGGCCAATGCGGCCGTGCAGTAGGACGTTGCCAATAGCCACTGGGATGATCAGCAGGTTACCGAAGCCGCTGCCAATCCCGCCCGCTGCGTAAAAAATCACACCCAGCAGGCCGATATCCAGCACCGCGAGAATAAACAGGTGCAGGTCGCGGCGGCCGCGGTGCAGCGACAGGGCGATGAGCACATTGATAAACAGGTAGATCCAGCTGGCCTTGGCGTACACGTTGGCATCGCTCACCGACAGCACGCCTTCGCGCAGCGCAGCGCTGGTGAGCAGGGTCAGGCCAAAGCCCAGAATCACCCGGTAGAGGTTGTACAGCCGCAGAATGCGGGGGCGCTGCGAGTCGATCCGTTCAGCGCTGTCGGTGTGCATCACGGTGTTCCGCGCAGCAGTACCAATGGTCGTCGGCGCGCAGGGCGCTGTCTTGTGGCAGGTGAATCTGGCACTGGGCGCACCGCACCATCAGCGACGGCTCCTGCTGTGCGCGTGCGCTTTGTTGCCGGCGCTGTTGCACCTGCTGTTGCTGCAGACCGCGCCACAGGCGCAGGGCGAACCACGCCAGCAGGGCAAGAATGATGAGTTTGATCAGTCCCATGAAGCAGGCTTGTGTCGATAAAGGGGCCCCAGTGTAGCCCAAGGCCCGGCGGTGCCAAAGCCATGTTGCGATTGCGGGTGCGCAGCGCTTGCCGGACAATAGGCCGCATCTTGAGTCAGGAGAAGCAACATGACGGCGACATTGCGCATCGTGATGGCCCAGCTGAATATGCGCGTGGGCGACATCCCGGGGAATCTGCAGCGCATCATCGAGGCCGCCCGGCACGCCCGTGACGATCTGGGTGCGCGGGTTATTGTATTCCCCGAGCTGTCGCTGTGTGGCTATCCACCGGAAGACCTGCTGCTGCGTTCCAGCATGCAGGCGCGCATCAGTCGCGCGCTTGAGCGTCTCTGTGCAGAGGTCGACGGCATTTATCTGGTGGTGGGCTATCCCTGGCAGGAAGGCGAGGTTTGCTACAACAAGGCCGCGGTCATAGCTGACGGGCGCCTGCTGGCCTCCTATGCCAAGCAGCAGCTTCCCAACTACCGGGTATTTGACGAAAAACGCTATTTCACCGAAGGCAGCGATTGCTGCACCCTGGAGATCGACGGCCTGCCGGTCGCCATCACGGTCTGTGAAGACATCTGGCATCCGCAGCCGATGGCGCAGGCGCGGGAGGCTGGCGCACGCCTTATGCTCAATCTCAACGCCTCGCCCTTCCACATGGATAAACAACGTGAGCGCGAGGTGATGCTGGCTGGTCGCGCCGCGGAGGGCGGCATGCCGATCGTTTACGTTAACCAGGTCGGCGCGCAGGACGAGCTGGTGTTTGACGGCGGCTCGGTGGCTGTCGGCGTCGACGGGCAGATTGCCTGCCGCGTCGAGGCATTCACCGAAGGCTTGTACCCGGTGGACGTACATTTTGATGACAACCAGGTGCGCCTGCGTCAAGGCGCCGTGGCCGCCATGCCTGAACTGGAAGCCAGTGTGTATCAGGCGCTGGTGACCGGCGTGCGGGACTACGTCAACAAGAATGGTTTCAAGGGCGTGGTGCTGGGGCTCTCCGGTGGCATCGACTCGGCCTTGACCCTGGCCGTGGCGGTGGATGCGCTGGGCGCTGAGCGGGTTGAGGCGGTAATGATGCCTTATCACTACACCTCAGGCATGAGTCTGGAAGACGCCGAAGCGCAGGCGCGCACCATGCATGTGCACTACCGCGTGCTGCCCATTGCGCCGATGGTCGAGGCGTTTATGCAAACCCTGGAGCCGGTGTTTGAGGGCTTGCCGCGCGATACCACCGAGGAAAACCTGCAGGCGCGCTGCCGCGGCACGCTGCTGATGGCGCTGTCTAACAAGACTGGCGCGTTGGTGCTGACGACGGGTAACAAGAGTGAGATGGCTGTGGGTTACGCCACGTTGTACGGCGACATGGCCGGCGGCTTCGACGTGCTCAAGGATGTACCCAAGACGCTGGTCTTCCGTCTGGCCGAGTACCGCAACACCCTGGGGCCAGCTATTCCGCAGCGGGTAATTGATCGCCCGCCGTCCGCCGAGCTGGCGCCCGACCAGAAAGACGAAGACTCGCTGCCACCCTATCCGGTGCTGGACGAGATTCTACGCCTGTACATTGAACACGACCTGTCTGCTAGCGCGATTGTTGCTGCCGGCTTCGAGGAAGATGTCGTCAAGCGTGTTGTCCGCCTGGTTGATCTCAACGAATACAAACGCCGCCAAGCAGCGGTGGGCGCGCGTATCACCCAGCGTGGTTTTGGTCGTGATCGTCGTTATCCGATCACTTCTGGGTGGGGGATGGAGGACTAGCCAGCCGGCCTGTGGCCGGCAGCTTGTAGCTGCTCCCACAAAAAAGCCCGCCAGGCATTCGCCGTGGCGGGCTTTTTTATGGGGCTGACCCTTAGTCGATCAGGCCGAAGGTGATTCTGTTCCAGAAGCTGCGATGGGCCTCTTGGCCGCCGACGCGGATTTCGCGGGGCAGGGCGTCTACGGCGTCCTGGTACTGGCGGTCCATTTCCCGCTCCATCTGGGTCTTGGCCATGCGTGGCGGCGGTGCTGTAACTGCGTCGATCACGCCAACCGAGGTGGCTTCCAGCCAGTCCATCTCCGCTTCTGCCGGCTCTACGTGGTGCTTGAACTTGCCATCAACCAGGGCAGGGTGCTCTGGGTAATTCTGCTGCAGGGTCTGTAGCGCGCTGTCGGCCAGATCGTACATGGCCAGGCGATCGTAGCCGGCGACCATCAGCGCCAGGCCGTCACCGACCGCTGGGGTTTGCTGGAAGTTCTCGACGATATAGCGGCCACGGTTGGCGGCTGCCAGATAGGCGCCACGCTTGAGGTAGTAGTGACCCACGTTGACATCGTAGGCGGCCAGCAGGTTACGCAGGTAGATCATGCGCGCACGCGCATCAGGGGCGTACTGGCTATTGGGGTAACGGTTGATCAGTTGGGCAAAGTCGTTGAACGAGTCGCGGGCTGCACCGGGGTCACGACGGGTCATGTCCAGCGGCAGAAAGCGCTCCAGAATGCCGCGGTCGCGGTTGAAAGACGCCAGGCCGCGAATGTAGTAGGCGTAATCCACGTTGGGGTGGGTCGGGTGCAGGCGAATAAAGCGGTCAGCCGACGCGGTGGCTGCTTCGGCCTCAACGTTCTGATAGTAGGCGTAGATCAGTTCGAGCTGAGCCTGGTCAGCGTAACGGCCAAAGGGGTAACGGGCTTCCAGGGCGCGCAGGGTCTCGATGGCGGCGCCGTAGTTTTTGGCATCCAGGTCTACCTGGGCCTTGCGGTACAGCTCAGACTCGCTGAGCGACTCGTCAATGACCGGAGCGTTGGAGGAGCACGCGGCCAGCAGTGCCAGTGCGCCGACCAGCAGCAGATGTTTCAGCGACATATCATGACATCCGAATGGGCGAGTCGCGCTGTTTCCAGTGCGGCCGTCCTGTTATAGTTTGGGGCCTTTGCAGCCTTGCCCGGAGAGCCCGGACAGGCCGTATTTAACCACAGCGCCCGGTTGAATCCAAAAAGCGATTTGGGCCGTCGCCGGCGCGCCACGCCCTCCAGTGAGTTCCCCATGTCAGATCGTATTCGTTTGTCCGCACAGGTCAGCCCGGAGTCGGGTGGTCAACGCCTTGACCAGGTTGCTGCACAATTGTTCCCGGACTTCTCGCGTTCTCGGCTGCAGGGCTGGATCAAGGACGGCAGCCTGCTGGTAGATGGCGAGCGCAAGCGCACGCGCGACAGCGTATATGGCGGTGAGAACCTGACCTTGGATGCCGAGCGCGAAGTGCAGGGCGAATGGCAGGCTGAAGCGATTGAGCTGGATATTCTGTATGAAGACAACGCCCTGCTGGTGATCAACAAGCCTGCGGGCCTGGTGGTGCACCCGGCGGCCGGCCACCAGGACGGCACGCTGCTGAACGCGCTGCTGCACCATTGCCCGGAGCTGGCCAAGGTCCCGCGTGCAGGTATCGTTCATCGTCTAGATAAAGACACCACCGGCCTGATGGTGGTTGCCAAAACCATCGAGTCGCAGACTGATCTGGTGGCCCAGTTGCAGGCGCGCACGGTCAGTCGCGAATACGAGTGTGTGGTCACCGGCGTGATGACGGCCGGTGGCAAGGTCGACCAGCCGATTGCCCGCCACGGCACCCAGCGCCAGAAGATGGCGGTAGTGGCCGGCGGTAAGCAGGCGATCAGTCACTATCGCGTGATCAACCGCTTCCGCGCTCATACCCACGTCAAGGTCAAGCTGGAAACCGGACGCACCCACCAGATCCGCGTGCATATGAGCTATATCCACTTTCCGCTGGTGGGTGACCCGGTCTACGGCGGG
>CERX01030302.1_pt1 | contig 19740 bp, 12 predicted proteins | sample 350251 | NCBI WGS metagenome assembly CERX01 (sample SAMEA2621044, study PRJEB7988) | marine metagenome | biome: marine biome (ENVO:00000447); feature: deep chlorophyll maximum layer (ENVO:xxxxxxxx); material: "saline water (ENVO:00002010), including plankton (ENVO:xxxxxxxx)" | depth 50 m
CTCTGAAGAAGATTTCTTGCGATTAGCAAGTAACTCAATCGCTTTTTCTAAGGAAATATCTAGAGGAGTCTCAACTCCTCTTAGAGGTGCATTACTTTTTCCACATTTGATATAAGGTCCATACCTACCATAATCAGCTGTGACTATTTCTTGATTATCTGGATGTAGACCTACTTGTCTTGGTAATGATAGTAATTTTAATGCATAATCAAGGTTAACATCAGATAGTGAAAATTGCTTTGGTATTCCTTTCCTAGTTTTGGTTTCCCCAATTTGCACATAATATCCATATGGACCTTTTTTTATCCATATAGACTCACCTGAGGTTGGGTCATTACCCAATGGCTCATCTTCTTTAACTTGTTCCTCAAAAATTTTTTCTATTGTTTCAACTGTTAAATCACCAATATAAATATTTTCTGGAATGGACCTTGTATCGTCTCCTCTGCGAAGATAAGGCCCGAACTTTCCTATTCTACCCTCTGTTGTTTCTGAAATTTTTTCAGGGATTGTAATTTTACAAGCATTTGGAATATCAACTTTTTCTTCTAACATTTTTTCAAGACCAATAAATTGGCCTCCACCTTTATAAAAATTATTCATAAATGGCAATGCCTTTAATTCGCCACGAGAAATTTCATCCAATCCATTTTCCATTTTTGCTGTGAATTTTTTATTTACCAAATTTGAAAAATGGTTTTCTAATAGTTGTGTAACTGCTAATCCTAAATATGTTGGAGAAAGTTTTCCATTTTTTCTATCTACGTAGCCTCTTCGAACGATCGTTGCTAATATAGATGCAAAAGTAGATGGTCTTCCAATTCCATTTTCTTCAAGTGCTTTGACTAAAGATGCTTCTGTAAATCTAGCAGGTGGTTTTGTAGTATGTGATTCTGTTTCTAAAGATTGGCAGTTTAAGACTTCGCCTACTTTTACATCAGGTAAAATTCTTTCTTTGTTTTCAAGCTCTTTTTCTTCATTATCTTGACTTTCAACATAGACTTTCATGTAACCAGGAAACAATATTATTTGACCATTGGCACGAAATTCTGTTTTTTGATTCATTACTGTAATTGATGTTTGTTTTAACTTAGCAGGAGGCATTTGACTAGCTACAGTTCTTTTCCATATCAAATCGTACAATCTTGAATGATCTTCCCCAAGTGTATCTTTTACCTCATCTAGAGAACGAAAAACACGATGGGCTGGGCGTATTGCCTCATGAGCCTCTTGCGCATTTTTCACTTTAGTTGCATATTGATTTTCTTCTTTTGGGAGGTAATCGTTACCATAATTTTTTTGAATGGCATTTCGTGCTCCTGCCATTGCTTCTTCAGATAAATGTGTAGAATCTGTTCTCATATATGTAATGAATCCGTTCTCATAAAGTTGTTGCGCTGTAGTCATGGTTCTACGAGCAGAGTACCTTAGTTTTCTTGATGCTTCCTGCTGCAATGTGCTAGTAGTAAATGGCGGTTTAGGATTTGATGTTCTTGGTTTCTCCTTTATTTCTGATACTGTCCATTCTCCAGATTCTAATTCTTTAACTAATTCATCAGCTTGTGATTCTGATAAAATTAATATCTCATTCTTTTTTAATTCACCGGTAGTGGAATCAAAATCATTGCTACTCGCAATTTTAATTTCATTGAGCTTAATCAACGATGCTTTAAAATTCTGTTCACTTCCGATTTTAATTAAAGTTGATTTTAAGTCATAATAAGAAGTTGAATCAAATTTTGCTCTCAAACGATCTTTGTCAACTATCATTTTCACTGCTGCAGATTGGACTCTACCCGCAGAAAGACTTGTGGTAACAAAATTCATATTACTTTGGAGTGTTGCCCATAGTACTGGTGATACTTTGTAACCAACAAGACGATCAATAACGCGACGAGCAGCTTGCGCTGAAACAAGATCTTTGTCCACTTGACGGATGTTCTTTATTCCTTCTTGAATACCTGCTTTTGTTATTTCTGTAAATTGCACTCTTTCTAATTTTTCTTCCGGTACTTCAGTTGCTAAATGAGCTGCTATGGCCTCACCTTCTCTATCAGGGTCTGTTGCGATCAAAACTCGTGAGGCTTTTTTAGATTTATTTTTTAATTCAGTGATGAATTTCTTTTTATCAGGAAGAACCGTTAATGCAATTTTAAAATCATTATCTATATCTATGCCTAAATCATTTTTTGGTAGATCTTTAATATGCCCAACACATGAAAGAACATCATAATCATTACCTAAATATTGCTGTATAGTTTTTACTTTTGTTGGTGATTCCACTATTAGAAGTGACTTTTTACTCATTATATATTGTATCCTAAAAAAATATTAAATAGTTATTATCGCACGCGTGTTTCAAATATAAAAGAATAGAATTTAGATTGTCAAATTATCAAAATATTTTATTATCTCTGATTGTAAAATGTCTTTTTGAGATCCTTTTTTTAAATCTTTCAATCTGAGAGTATCATTATTTATTTCATTTTCACCTAAAATTAATACAAATGAAGCTTGAACTTTATTTGCTTCTCGTAATTGTGATTTCATGCTACGTCTAAGCGGGTCACAGATAACTTTTATCCCGTTATCTCTAAGTTTCATTGAAATCTCTAATGTCTTTTTTATACCTATTTTATTTAGGCAAATAAAATAGACATCTGGTGTTGAATTTTTATATTTTCTACCAACATTGTCCATCGCCATTATAAAGCGTTCCATACCAGCTGCAAACCCAATCCCGGGTGTTGGCTTGCCACCGATGCTTTCAACAAGATGATCATAACGACCTCCTCCTAAAAGAGCGTCTTGAGCGCCAACTTTATCTGAAACAAATTCAAATACAGTATTTGAGTAATAGTCAAGGCCTCTGACAAGTTTTTTATCAATAGTATATGGTATTGCCACAGCTTTTAAAAAATCTTTGAGCAATTCGAAATGGTCTTTATCCGATGTGGTATAATATTCAGATATATCTGGTGCATTCTTAAGGATTTCAATTTCTTTTTCAGATTTAGTATCAAGAATTCGGAGTGGATTTGTTTTTAATCTATGCTTACTTGTATCTGACAATTCATCAGAAAATGGGGACATATATTCTATCAATGCCATACGATATTTTTCTCTACATTTTTTTGAACCAATACTATTAAGATGTAGAGTTGTACTATTAATTAGATCGCACCTGGATAATATTTGCCATGCAGCAGCAATAATTTCTGCATCCTGCTCTGGATTTTTTGATCCAAATGCTTCAATCCCAAATTGATGAAATTGACGTTGCCTCCCTTTTTGGGGACGCTCTCTTCTAAATAGTGGTCCCATGTAATATAGTCTCTGGATATTTGATTGAGAACCAAGATTATTTTGAATATAAGATCGAGCAACAGGTGCTGTTAATTCTGGTCGTAAGGTTAATGATTTTCCATCGTTATCACTCCATGAATACATTTCTTTTGAGACAATATCTGTATTTTCACCAACTGTTCTTGAAAAAAGCCCTGTTTCTTCAAATACAGGAGTACGAATTTCATGGTATCCAAATTGATTACATACCTCATGAACTATTTTTTCAAGTTCTTGCCATTTTTGTATTTCCGTAGGAAGGATATCGCGGGTGCCTTTAATATTTCGTATTTGATTCATTTTTTATTGCCAATAATAGTTAGAGTTAGTTCAGCTGCTTTTTTATAATATTGATCTGGCACAAAAATTCTTATAATTTGATTGTTTAAGCTAGCAGCTTCAATACCAAAAGCTGAGGATGTCCAATCCATTTTTAAGTAGTAAGGTATAGAATTCTGATCAAGTAGTTCACCAACCATATCAGCATATATCTTTCCTTCAAAAGGTTGCAAAGAAATCCAATCTAAATTTGGTATAGGTAAATCTATATTAGATGCATTAATAAGAGGGACATTACAATCTCCACAGTTTTCAATGTTATCAATATATTCAGCAAAACAATCAGGACATATCATAAAAAAGCATTTTTTGTTATTAGAATTTGTTTAATAAGATTTAGTAGTACAATTGAAGAATTAAAATCCTGCGCCAGAGTAAATACCTCCTCTTTTTTCAATTTTAAGATCTTGTAATGTTGGGGATTTAACATTCAACTTGAAATTTATTCCTTGACCTAATCCAGTAGGAGTCCAATTCACTGATAATTCCCAGCAATGCAGATCCCTGTATATAGAAAATGAATGATTTACTAAGTCTTTTTCAATTAAATCGAATCTAGCACGATACGAAACTCTCCATTTAGAGGTAACATTGATAGTTGAAGTAGTGTTAGCCCAAAAAGATTTTGTTGGGTTAGAAGGGCTTGTAGCAGAGTAATTATAGCTAAGGCTAATATTACTTGACCATGATTGTTTATTCCCGGTAGTGTTTTTAATATTTTTGGCTGAGTTATTAAGCCCAGGTCCTCCAAGATCGTAGTCTATGTCAGTAGTATCATTTCCTATTCTTGTAGTGTCTTCAATACTATTATTTTTAAATGACTTTCCTGTTAGTCTAAAGCCGGTTGACAAACGGGTATTGATTAGTCTGGGAAGAATGATGCCATTGTTATTTTTATTGATTTCAGCTATGCGCCGATTAGTTTCTGTATTGTACTGGTAAAAGTCATGAGTCATACTAAGATCTAAATTTAATTTACCTGCTATTTTTGATCTAATACTTGACCTTAGATTAGCTAGTCCCATTGAATCAGCAGCAAAATTATAACTGGAATTCATTCTCCAACTCATTAAATCAACTTTTTTTTCTTCATCTCCAATTTTTAATTTTGTTTGAAAAATATTATTCATACTAAATGTCATTGATTTTCTTTCGTTCCGAGGTGTACCACCTGCCATGGTGCCAGAAAATCTATCTAAGATTATTTCTTTACCTAATGAATCGGTCTCAGTATATACATAGCCAGGGTTTTTACCAAAAATAGGTTTCGAAAAATCTGGTGCCCAAGAGTACCCAATTGAAGGTGATAAAACATGTCGTAAAGATTTTACTGGACCAAATGGAATAGCAAACAGGCCATACACTTGTGTACTTGCACTTAAAGAAAAAGAACCGGTTGTCCTTGCTGCAAAACCTTCTTTAATTGATTCTTCAAATTTCGAACCGTTCCATATACCCTCATTCGTTTTATTGACCCATGCTGATTTAATATTTACACTTGGATTAATTGAAATGTATTTAAACATTTTTTGGGGAGCATTAATATTGGAGGTGTGTATCCATCCATCATTTTTTTCACTACTTTTAACTAGCGTTCCTAGTGAGTCCCTATTCCATCCATAGGCAGTACTGTCAATTTGGACAGATTCATAAAAGTCCCTAGAGTTATTTGTGTAGTTTAAGCCGTAGTTCCATTTGATTGTATTAAACCATTTTTTCTTGGTAGCTGTTGTTGGGAAAAGATTGCTTTGCCCATGGCGAAAAGAAAACTTTGGAAAGGTTTGATTTTGAAGATTAATTTGTGTTCCAGCTCTGCTTGGTTGTACGTAGTAATTACTCTGAGGGTCTGCTTTTTCATCTATTAGAAGATCTAAGTTTGTATAGAAGTTTGTACTAAATGAATTTTTTGACTTAGGCCATCTTTTACTATAACTCACATTTGATATTGCCTTTTGATCCATGCGCTCTGCTTCGGATAAGCCATACTTTTTATTATAGTCACCACTGGTAGAGTATGTGACATTTGCATTAAATGATTGATTATTTCTTAATTCTTGCTGATGATTCCATCTTAGTGTTGTGCTAGTATTTCGATTATTTCTTAAGTCCATTATATCATTTGTTTGATTAAGATATTGCCTGTTAAAAAAATTAAAACCTCCACTAAATTTATATCTTAGTCGATATTGAGATCGCATGTTGAAAGTTGCACCCTGTTTTGACCCAAATCCTATAGTAAACTTTGAATCCCAATATGGATTTGGTGCCCAATAAAACCCCAAACCTTGAATGTATTGTCCTCGATTTTTATTGTCTCCATAAGAGGGCATAATCCATCCAGAATGTCGTTGTCCACCTTTGTGGGGAAAAATACCCAATGGAATTCCAAATATGGGGATTTGCCCAAGATGTAGAATAATTGGACGAGCTACTACCATATCATTTTGAATTATCTTCATTTTATTTGATTCAAAGTGGAAGTGTGCAGTGTCTCTATCACATGTGGTGTATATAGAGTTTTCTATATAAAAAACTTTTTGTGATTCATTCCTGATTTTTTCTCCTGAATAATATCCATCATCTGCTTTAGTTGAGCCTTTAGTGATATTTCCTTTTCTAGTTTTCAGGTTGTATTTCATTGCATCACCTGACATCGGATCACGCCCCTTTTCCTTGATTATTGGAAATATAGGATCATTAATTGTATCTCCATCTGCCAATGGTAAGGCATCAAGTAGATTGCTTCTCCAATTAACATTAATAAATCCAGCATCTAGATCAGTTGCATCGTGTCTGATATTTACATTCCCCACTAGATCAGATTGGTCTTCTTTCAAGTAATAATAAATTTTATTTGCTTTATAAACTATAGGAAGGTCAGTCTCATTTGCTATAGAATCAGGTATATATTTACCTTCTGATCCACCAATTATATTGATGGTATTAAGTGCATTATCAAAAAACTTTATATTAATTGTATCTCCAGAAACATTATTTTTACCTTGATATATTGAATCCTCAAAAACATGGTAAAGAGTTTTTGCCATGCCACCAATATGAATAGAATCTATTTTCCCATTATTGAAAAGACCAATCAATTTAGACCCCTCCATCTGATCTTCAAATATCAGACTATCCCCTTTTTCTAATGAATCAACAATTGAATTTTTATATCCTAATACACTTGTTAGTAAGAAAGCTTTCTCTGGAATATCAAGTCGATTCAACTGTTCATTTTTATATGACATTAGTATTTCTTTCCCCTTAAGAACTTGATTATCATTTTTTATTTTTGGTTTTATTTGGAGAGTTGTAGTTTCTTTTTCCCTATTATATTTTGCTTTTCCACATGTTGCAATTTGAATCGAATCTTGAATCACTACATTACCAGAAGCTGTGTATGATACACCATCCTGTTCTGAATGTTTTTGGTATTCAATACGATTAGCTTTAATTGTTTGCCCTTTTTGAATCAGGGAAACATTTCCTAAAGCTACACCACTGTCAATTTTTGTAAATACTATGATAGTATCCGCTTTTAAATCATAGTCACTATCCCAAATATGTGATTTACCAATACTAAGTAGTTTATTATTTTTTGAATAAAACTTTATTGTATCACAGGTAAGGGTTTGGCCATTTTTTAGCGCTGAAACTTTTTCATATAATACAGCAAGATCATTGGATTCATATTGTCTACCTTGATCACATTTTAGTGTTAGATCACCTTTTTTGAGAATAACATTTCCGGATATGAATTTTACTGATTCTCCTGATAATGTTTTATTTTCTAATATGTTAGCCTGTTCAAGGATAAGACGATCATCAGAATATAGACAATTTAAAAAATATACATATATTAGAATATTGCCTTGTAATAATCTCTTTAATTTTTTCATAGCTTCAATAAAGTTTGTGGCTTAGGTATAGCAAGTTAAATTTACATTAGTTTTTTATCAGTATAAGAACGTACATAACATGAGAATTTCATATCAAATATCACTTTTTATTATGCTTATTTGTGTATTGAGTTGTGATAACAACAAAAGGAGTATAAAAATTATGGATAATGGATTGGTCATCGAAGATATAGTGGCGGGTGAGGGTGTAGAGGCCTTAGATCATAATAAAGTAATAGTAAATTATACTGGGACACTTGAAGATGGTTCCATTTTTGATTCTTCTTTAAATCCCGGTAGAGAGCCTTTTACGTTCACTCTTGGGGTTGGATCTGTTATAAAAGGATGGGATCTTGGAGTCAAAGGTATGAAAGTAGGAGGCAAAAGAAAGTTAACCATTCCTCCAGACCTCGGTTATGGTGATAGAGGAGCAGGAAATGTTATTCCACCAAATACTACACTTTACTTTGAGGTTGAATTATTAGAAGTCGAGGCTTACTAATTCACTATAGAGTTTTTCTACTTTGCCTCTTTTTTTATCCGTTTTTTTGATGCTGCCCAAGAACATATTAAGCATTTGTTAAGATTATGGTTTCGAGCAGGACAATGCTCGCGGCCAAAAAATATAATTTGTAAATGAAGCCTATTCCAAGATTCACTATTCCAAATAGCTTTCAGATCTTTCTCTGTCATCACCACATTCTTTGCTTTGGATAGTCCCCACCTACTAGCTAGACGATGAATGTGCGTATCCACTGGGAACGCTGGCTCTTCATACCATTGAGACATTACAACGCTTGCTGTTTTATGACCTACACCCGCTAAGCTCTCTAAATATTCCCAGTCACCTCGCATGCCTCCTCCATCTATTAATTGCTTTGCCATTTTATGTAAGTTTTTTGCCTTGGTTGGAGCTAAACCAATTTCCTTTATAATCCCCTGAATTTTTTCAACCCTTAATTTGTACATTTCTTCAGGTGTACTTGCATTTTTGAATAATTCTGGCGTTACCTGGTTCACTTTCTTATCTGTAGTTTGTGCTGAAAGCATTACGGCAACAAGAAGAGTGTATGCACTGGAATGATCAAGCGGGATCGGTGTGGTGGGATATAGTTCATTTAGGATTGTGGCAATTTTTTGTGCTTTTTGAATGCGGTTCATTAATTTTGTGTGTATTTATACTATGTTTAGAAAAAAATAATTTTTTGTTCCAATGTATTGATGAGCCGGGTATGGGAATCGAACCCACCTACTGCTGATTACGAATCAGCCGCTTGAACCAACTCAGCTAACCCGGCAACAAATATGATATACTACTTTAAACAAGTCATAATCAACTTTTTATTTGAGCGGATTTGCTTGGTTTTTGATAGTATTTAACTGCTCTCCATGCGCCATATATCTCACCAAAATATACATAAGCTGTGATAATGCCTAATAATGGGCTAATAATATATTTTTGATTTTTGATACTATAATAAGTTGAGCTACTCGTCAAATACATAGTCCATAAGCCTGTTACTCCATCCATCGTACGTCCAGCATAGATCTTGCCTAAACCAGGAAGAATAGAAGAAAAAAACGCAGCTATAAATGGCGATTTTTTAGCTGAATGAGTTGATTGTTGACTAACAGGATCTATTAGTCTTCCATCCTTATCTCTATATGGGAGATTTAAATCAGCATGATATTTTATTGCAAAGGGGTTGCATCTGTTTATTCTATCAGAAGCAATAATTCCGCCCATTAAAAAACCATATTCTTTAAGGGCGGTGGCACCATAATTGGAGCAACTAGGGTAGAATTGGCAATTTAATAATTTAGTATTATATGAAATTCGCTGCCATGCCGCAATAGGTACTAGAGGAATCTTTTTTATTAAAGTTATTTCTTTTGAAATTAAAAGAGAATCAGCAGGATAAGGAGGGATAGCTACAAGCGTACTAATAAGACTTAATCCAATAAAATATTTCATCATTAAAATTACCTAGATTTATATTAACCTTAAACATCTTACTTTTTTAGATTTACTATAGTATGGAGAGAATAATTGATACAATAATTTCAAATCCAATTTATTTATCAATAGCTGGAATCATTGCGATTCTAATGGTTTATGCGATTATAAAAAAGATTATTAAGCTAATTTTTTCAGTTGGGATTATACTTGTCGTGTATTTGATTTACCTGAATTATACTGGTCAAGAAGTACCAGGTAATATGGAAGATTTAAAAGAATCAGTTTCAGATGGTGTAAATAAAATGAAGGAAACAGCATCAGAATCAATTACAGAGGCAAAAGAATCAACAAAGAAGGTTGTTGAAGAAAAAATAGACGAAAAGATAAGTGAAATTTTTGGTGATTAATTTTTTGCTCAGTCTAAGGTAAAAAATCAAAGATTGCATTTAGAAAATGGTACAAAATAAAACAATAAATAAATCCTAAAATAAGTAGCCCTGCAGGTGTGACTCTATATTTAACACGGAATTCGCTATGATTTTTTTTGGTGTCATAATATTCAATTATTGCTTCTATTGTTATTTTGCTTAAATAAATAGAAAATCCAAACAACATAACTAGAATAATCTGATCGATAGTAGATAGTTCTTTTAGCCAGTGCCCGATATTCATTTTGTACTCTTTATAATAAATCGAAATTCGGAAAGTATTCCTGCAGTCGCACCCCACACCATTTCATTGCAAAGGTCAAAGAAGGGGACTCTAACCAACTGAGATGAAATAATTTCTTTTTTTTCTCTATAAATATTTTCCAGCATTAATTCTTTTATAGATACAGGTAATATTCGTTCAACTTCCAACTCATTTTGTTTTGTAATGGGTTTTTCATTTACCCAACCTATAAAAGGGTGTATGTGAAAATTTGAAACTGGTACAAATAGAGGTGTGAGAGACCCTAGTCTAGTTATGTTTTGTACACCGATCTCTTCATATGTTTCTCTAGCTGCGGCATCCCATAATAATTCATTTTCATGAACGATACCACCTGGAAAAGATATTTGATTTTTATGGTGTTCAACCATTTCAGATCGCTTTGTTAAAAAGAAGTACCATTGATCATCAATCGGGTATAAAAGGATTAATACAGCTGCATCAATGCTATCAACCCTTTTGTTTAGCTTGTACTCAGAGGGTCTTGGCTTTATCAACATTTTTTCTTGTTCTGCTATGCCTGGAAGTTCACTCTGCAATTGTAGTATTATATTATCAATAAACATTGGTAGCATAGTGAAAATTTATCCAATTTTTAGATATATGATTCTAAGTTTTATTAAAAAAAGATGGCATTAAAACATATAATATGGGACTGGAATGGGACCCTGGTAAATGATAAATGGTTGTGCATTGATGGTATTAATTCAAGTTTGAAAAAAAGGGAGCTACCAACAATTACAGAAAAGCGATATATGGATATATTTACTTTTCCTGTGGAGGAATATTATAAAAAAGTAGGTTTCAATTTTGCAAATGAGCCTTTCCATGTGGCCGGAGATGAATTTGTTAAATACTATGGAAAATATTTTCATAAAGTTGAGCTTCACAAATTAGCTTTTGAAGTTATAAAAAAAAATCAAGCTGAAGGATTAACACAATCAATTTTATCCGCTGGAAAACAAGATTATTTGATTAACTGGGTTAAACATCATGGTCTTTTCAATTATTTTAGTGCAATAAGAGGTATAAGTGACCATTATGCTAGAGGAAAATTAGAATTAGGGATAAAGTTAGTTAATGAATTATCCTATAAAAGAAGCGAGATTATAATGATTGGAGATACGATCCATGATAGTGAGGTCGCAAGAGAGATGAAAATTGATTGTATTTTAATCGACCATGGTCATGTGAGCAGAAAGAGGCTTATAGAGACTAAGCGAAAAGTTATATCTAACTTTGAAGAGCTTTTTGATATATTAGGTTTTTAATTTTTTAAAATAAATTATTTTAAATATAATAATTTTTGAAAATCATTTTTTTGATTAATGCTTAGTTTAATAAAATAGACTCCATTAGCAATTTCCTGACCCAACTGATTTTTGCCTTTCCATGATATATAGTTATCACCAGCAGAAAAATTATCTATAGGCAGATCAAAAACAATTTGTCCTAATATGTTATAAATAACAATGTTGGCATTAACTTTGGAGGATAATCTAAATGGTATTTTTACAGATGCATTAAATGGATTTGGGTAGGCAGGAAGAAGAGTATGCACCTGTGGAATATTTTTTGTGAGATTCTGTTCTAGAAAAAAACTATTATTTTGTTCACCTGGGGAACCATAATCCTGAGAGCTTGCCCAAGCACTAGCAAGTGAATTATCGTAATTTGGATTTATAAGTTCAAGAGTAAGTCCCTCACCATCTGGCTCTATAGGCCAAGGATCAGAGTCATCATATTTTACAGAATCCATTAATATCCCTTGGCTATTAAATATCCTTACTTCGTCGCCACCGCCACTTAAACCAAAATCAAAGGGTCCAATCAACGGAATATTATTAGAATAAAGATCTAGAAAATTTGAAGGGTTTTGCGCTATAATTAAATATTCACCGTTTTCGATAAAAGTATTATTAGGTAAAATATAAGTATGATCATTATCATCATCTTTCATTACCCAGCCAGAGATATCTATCTCAGATTCTCCAGGGTTCAAGAGTTCAATCCAATCACCTGAATCATGATTATCATTAGAGTTATAGTTTATTTCATTTATGACAATTGTTCCTGGAGTAAGCTCAGATGGGACAAATACTGCGGTTAAAGATAGAGAGCCTTCTAATTCAATCCTTAGTTCTCTTAGTGAATCTGGGAACTCTTGCCAATGACTAAATTCATATCCATCATTCTGTATTGCTTTAAGGTTGATGGGTATATAAGGAAAATAGTTCCCTTGCCATGTTGGTGTAGATATTTTTAAGGAGTTGAGTTTAATGGAGCCTCCTATTTCAGGTATAATATTTACAGTTAATTCAGCAATGTCAGACAAACTAAATTCATTTTTTAAATGCTCGATTGCCCAGGAACTTCTTTGGATACCAAAATTTTCCATATTAAGTATGTCACCTTCCCAGTTTAAAGCAGAATTTGCTCCTAATCCATTATTATACCATCTTGTTTGATGAGCTGAAACTGTATTCTCAATTATATTTGATAATGAGTCAAGATGAGAGATTATATTATCTGGTTTCAAAGCCGTATTTAACATATCGCAGTAATTATTTATAAAAGAATTTTTAAAATGATTATTTTCTATCAATCTTCTAAAGACGAAAGTACTCCATGGAGGATTTGGCCATCCAGGGCCATCAGTTTGTAAAGCAAAAGAAAGAGTATTGAATGTGTAAGCATTAGGATCCCAAATACCAAAACCAAAGTCTGTATCATATAATATCCACCTCCATTTTCCTCCATTACGATGATCTCTCCAAAATTTAATATTGTTACCAGGCCAATCTCGATTATCTATAAAAATCTGAAATGCCTGATAGCTCATATACGAATCTATATCTATCCAGCTTTCGATAGCATTTTGGACCAAATTATTATTCATATCATTTACCTCTAGGTAGTTAATTAGATTCTGATAATCAGTATTTGATCCATGTATAATATTTTGATCATAGACTCCATTTATGTCTAGTAAATCTATATTTTCAGGCGATATAGAATGGTGCGATGATATAAAGTGTTCATTTACTTTTTCTCTAATATTTTGAATTCCCCAAAATTGTCCATTAATATATAATACAGCGGGCCGGTATCTCTGGTGATCAATATCAAGATCGTTTGTTAGGCTTGTTAGAAACCCATCTCTAAGAAGCGTTGAGGTCCAGTCATTACCAGAATTGCGTATTACAAATGCCTCATAACTATTAATATCTTGATTTGGGAATAATGAATAATCGAAACTACTAGGACCCACTGTACTTCGTGAAAAAATTGAAATAGATTTTTGTGGAAAACCTCTTGACCATCCCCCAAAGATTTTTGCACCAGCATTAGCGTTAAATCCAGAGCCATCAGTTTCTAGTATCTCAAAGTGTATACTACGTTCCCAATCTTCCCAAAAGTTTGCACCAAAGTGTGGAAAATCCCAACTTGCATTTGGTCCAAATACATACATTCCAGTGTCTTCATTAAAAAAGCTATTTGGGTCAGTAGTAAGAAATATTTTTGGTAGGTTAATTGCATTATCAGTACCAAACACATAAGTCTTTGATTCAATTTCTGAAGAGATCCAGCCTTCTAGAAAAGCGCGGGCTCTAATAACTGTAGTTGAGGTTAAATATATTTGATTTTCTGGATTATAAGATGGTGATTGTTGTGTTGGGATAGTACCATCAGTAGTAAAATAAATTGCTACATTTTGATTTGAGGGATTATTAATCTGGATTCGAAGTGGAATACTAGTATAAAACCCAGAAGTTGGATATAAAATTGGTTTGGACAATGCACCTGTGAAGGATGTATTTGAATTTGATTCTCCTGGAGTTGGTGATCCAAAAAATACCCATATATCACCTTCTAATTGTCTTCCAAAAGATATATCAGAATTCAATTCAGGAGTTATTATTGAATCTAGAATTATTTCATCAGGTGTACTTAAGAATAGACTCTCACCAGTAGAGCTAATTTTGAAATTTGTATGAAGAGATGTGCTTGGTATTTTGAGTAATTCATTTGGTGGACGAATATTATTTAAATTATCTGCTATATTATATCCAAGTGTAAAAAATGGTATACATGTAAGATCAGATGAGTTAGGCGAATAATTATGCACTTCGACCGCTAAAGTATTAGTTCCTTCGTACAGGGGAAAATTCTCAAGATCTATATTTACTAGTTCAATAGTTCCCCCAGAAAATAACTCAGCCTCATGAAGGGCTGTAGTAGTTGTATAGTGATTTAATTCAGTTCCAGGTTGGCCGAGATTCTTTCTTGAAAATTCTTGCCCATTTAAATATGCAACATATCCATCATCATAATCAATATGAAACAATGCTTTTGAAACTATCGACAGGTTTTCAATATTGAAATCCTTTCTAACATAGACGCTGTTTGTTTGGTTAATCTCTGTATTATCATCATTGTCTCCATAGCCAAATCCGCTGCTACCTATAGACCAAAACCCAGTATATGTTTGAGGTTGTTCCCATCCTTCTATGGGCTGACTGTTCCCAACCCAATATGACCAGTAATCTCCCCAGTCTATTACAGCATCCCATTGTGAAACATAGTCATTTCTATTCTTGTCAGATGCAAATATTAGTAGAAAACTATCTGGTTCAACTAGAAGAGAAGGGAAAGACCATTTTGATAGATCATTGCGATCATCACTTATTTTGAATTCAGAAATATCAATTGTTTCATTTGATGGATTATATAACTCTATCCAATCTGGAGTGTCTCCATCTTCATCAAAAAGACTTTCACCATTCGCGGAAACAACCTCATTAATTTGGAGGACCTGAGTAAAAGAAAATTCCCAAGTCAAAAAAAATACAAACACTATTTGGTATATTATCATCATTATTACAGTAGATCATTATATCTAGTAAATAACTTAGATAAGTTAGTATGACTGGAGATTAATATCAGAATATTGAACTTTAGTTAGTTGAGAATTATCATGAGAAAGCGTAGCAATTCCTACATAAATTGATTGGCCCCATTTTTTAGTATTGAGCTCGCCAATTTGTTTCCAATCAGAATTTTCTAATGTGAAAAATTTTACAGTTTCCCCAGTTTTCTTAATTTTTAGTTGTGCATTTTTCCAATTTACTTCAGGACCTCTTTGGGCAACCATGGTCTCACCACTTTTTAAGCGATATCCAAATTCTGTAATTCCTGTTGGAAAAATATTTATTAATCCGTGTGCGGATTGTTCATTTAGACTTTTTCGTACCATTATTCCAGCTTTTGCATAAGGGTGTGTATCTCTAATCGAATCTACTTTTACTTTGAAACTAAAATCCCCTTCGAATTTTTGATATATAAATCTGAATTGATCTTTTTTATTCCAGATATCATTACCACCTCCATAGACAAACCATTTTTCATTTGAAATCTTTTGTCCACCGCTAAGAGCATTACCAATATCCTTAACCTTCCAGGCACCTGGTAAAGGATTTTGATCAGGTGCGATAACAATAGTTGCAGGTTTAGGAGGGTATGAATCAAGCGGAGAAGGTTCTGACTCTGTAGTAAACCAATAGAAAAGATCTTCATCATTTTCAATTTTCATTGAACCAAAAGATTTAAACCAATTTTTAATTTCACCATAGCCTGCTTTTGTAATATCAACAAAGTATAAAGGGCCTGAATTGGTAACTAGTCCCCAAGAGCCCTCATGGATTCCTCCAGTACTTGTAAGAACTTTATAAGACCACATGGTGGCCGGCCAGTGAAGTTTTTCATAAAAGTCAGAATAACGCCGCATCATTTCGCCTCCACCAGCTGTTTTATGAACAACATTCCATTCACCAACAAGCAAAGGTGCTTTGAATTCTTCCATCTTTCTTATCCAATCTTGTAATCCATTACGAAAATAGTCTACATGTGTATAAGGCTTGGGAACTCCGTTACCAAAAAGTCCTGGATAAAAATGCATTGTATACATAATGTTTTCAATCTTACTTGATTTGATATTTTTATAAAAATCAATACCCCATCGATGTCCTGGAAAAATTATAATGTGTTTATCATTATTTTCCCGAATTGCGTTATAGGTTCTTAAAATTATTTTTTTTAATTCTTTATCTCCACTTCCCCAAGGTTCATTTAACAGATCATAAGCAGCTACAACTGGTTCATTTTTGTAACGGTCTGATATTCTTTCCCATAACCAAACCATTTGATCTTGGTATCCTTTATTTGTCCATAATTTATTATAACCCGATCTTCCTGAGTGATCCATTCTACTTTGTCTTCCAGGAGCACCATGCATATCAAGTATAACATACATATCCTTTGATCTAGCTATTTCAATCGTAAAATCAAGCCAATACCATGCGTTTTCTTTAAGTTTAAAAGGTTTGGTATCTGAATTCATTAGTAGCTTATAATCAAAAGGCAAGCGAACAGTATTCATACCAAATGATTTTATGATATCAAAATCTTCCTTTTTTATCCAATTTTTGCGATAAATATCCATCAACTCTTCTGCTTTATTTTCTCCAAATCGATCTTCTAAGGTTTTTATAAAACCATATTGATCTTCAATCCCATTTTCAGAGTAGTTATGATAGTCTAACATCCACATTTCTAGCATTAGCCAGTTACCAACATTGCATCCTTTTAGGTAGACTGGTTGGTTATTTTTATTTACAATTTTACTATTCTTTAGTCTTAGTAGCTCATCACCGATAAGCATAGAAAATGATAGAGTTGTATATAGTATAATCTTAATCATGACTTTTCTTTATTTTTTGATGAGTAGTTATATAAGTTTTCCACATTGACGTAAAAATCGATTCGTTGAATTTTTCCTTCACGATCAAATATTGATTTGCTTGTTTTATAATCTATTTTATTTTCCTCAACTTTTTTTTCTGAACCATTGTTAAAAGTTAGTTTTAGTTTAGAGTCTCTTTTTACTGATGTATATACGATTGGAACTTGACAATAAGTATAGGCTAATTGGTTTTTTTCAATACTTAAATTTATTTTTGTATTTGTTGTATCAAAATACGAAAATATTTTTCTTTTCGATAAGAATTCTTCAAAGCGCAGAAGGGATACATCGAAAATGATACACCCTTTTAAAATAAAGCATCCAAGTTCTCCAAATCTTGTTAATATCTCTTCTTTTACCTGGCCAGTCATTCCAGGTTGCTGTGCACCTGAGTGCGAAGGCGTATGTGAGTAAGGATCAAATGGAAAAGCCCCGTATTCTTTTGGCGTTTTGGCGGAACTTAGACCGTTGCGGACTCTATAATAAAACGTCCCAATATTTTTTACAAGTCCATCATTTTTTTTGTTCAATCTTTTTGCTAAAAAATAACACTCTTGACTTGCAAGAAGTAGTTTTGATATCATATGCCAATAGATTGACCCAATACCTTCATAAGAGAACATTGTACCAGATCTTCCAGTAAAATCCCTATGTTTAAATACAGACTCAAAAATATCAAAAATGATTTTTAACTCATCATTATCAATATCAAGAGATGGATTTTCTTCACTTAATTTTTTTAGAGCATGATCAAGATCAAAATTGTTTCTAAAATGGGAATTAAATCGATAGTTTCCTTCTAAGTCTTTATCAATAATTAATGAGTTTTTTTCATGGATCATATTTTTTAAAAGGCTACTTCTTTCTAAGGCTTTAGGGTCTATGATATTTTTTTCTAGAAATGGAGTTATACTCCTTTCGGGGTATAAAATAAAACTTTTCATATCTGAGCGATACAATTCACTTGAAAAAAGAGACTCTAGTGTGAGGACTATTTCTGATGAACTTAAAATATTAGAACTAAGTGCTGCCACTTGGCCTTCCAGCATCAAGTCTAGTGTCTTTATATCAATAGTTTGGTTCTGCTCATGAATATCAATTGTATTGTATGCCTCAAATAGACCGTTCTTTGATCTGTTAGAATAAATTGTTTCATCGAGTTGGTTACAAAAAAGGTTAATAAAATTTCTTATTCTTTTTGGTGCTATATTTTTCGTACCATTGAAGCCTGAGGAGTAAACTTTATTTCTGTAATTTTCAAAAATTTTACCCAGACTAGATAGGTATGACATCCTTTCATTATCCGAACATAAGCCATGATTAATAGTAGCACCATCCAATATTACTTTTTCAACTTCTTCAAACCACCAATAAACTTCCGATGATATATCAATATGATCAACTTTGATCATATTAAGTAGCTCTTTAAAATAGTTTAGGTATCTTCTAAGGTAATAAACTGATACCATAGATGCGCCGTTACCTACAAGAGCATTGTTTGCATCATTCCATTCCGGACGCTGAGTATTCAGCCAAATACCTGCGCCAGGTATGTAGTTACATATTTTTGCCAAAGATAAGACTAAAAGTTTCTCACTCATGTTGACATGGTAAACAGTTTTTTCTTTAGTTAGTATAAGCCTTCCATCTGAGCCTAATTCTTTTACCAAATCCATGATATGATTATGTTTGTGGGAATCAAAATCAATTGTCTCTTTAGGGTTTTCCACTATTTTTTTAAACGTTCTTATTTTGTAAGGAATATTTGCGTAGCTGAAAATCTTTTTGTTAAAAAAGTTCTCTAATGTATTTGGATGATAATTAGTGAAATGTTCTAAAAGTTTAAGTAAATAAATGATTTGATGATCGTTCCAGTATCCGATATGGCTCCAGTTATCATCGGGTTCAATCACTTCCCAATCTATACCATTACTTGTGATTCGATAGGGGTTATATCCATCAACTGAGGTTGCGTCTAGAAAAATACAAATCATTGACTCTAAAGCCTCTGGGTAGCTTACTCCTAGTGCCTCCCAGTTTTGAAAGATGTCTCTCCAATTTCCCTCGTAATACATTTTTGGTTGTCCATTGTCGTCCTTAACTTGAATGTTAAAATGATTCCATGGCCTACTAGGGTCGCCATGTCTTCTTCCAATTGTAAGCGGAAGATATTCTCTGCAGAGTCTCATCAGAGATTGTTCTTTTGACTTATCTCCAAATTCTTTTAGGAATTTTATATCAAATATTTTGGGAAGTTCATTTATCCTTGAATAAAATTTGTTATGTAGTTGTTTATTTCTCTTTTTTATAAAATTTAAAAAGCTCTCTCTTTTTATATTGTAGTTGTTAAGAAAAATACCTCCTCTTAATATATTGTAAGTGACATTGGCAGTATGGTGTAAATCATTTATGTCTTCTCTTGTGCACTGGAAGGCGTCAGCTGATCCAATATATTTCTCAAAAGTGATATAATTTTCTTGAATACTTTTTTCTAATTTTTGTTCAATTGATGATGGATTTTTTAGATTCGCAATAATTTTAATTATATCTTTCTGTGACTTATTTACATCTGCTACAATAAACCAATAGGCTTCTTCTTCTGGCTCTAGTTCTTTTTCAATATATTTCAGATAGCTTCCTTGCTTACCTTTTAATAAGTAGTTTTCAGAAAAGCTATGGTTTAG
>CERX01153831.1_pt1 | contig 19681 bp, 20 predicted proteins | sample 350251 | NCBI WGS metagenome assembly CERX01 (sample SAMEA2621044, study PRJEB7988) | marine metagenome | biome: marine biome (ENVO:00000447); feature: deep chlorophyll maximum layer (ENVO:xxxxxxxx); material: "saline water (ENVO:00002010), including plankton (ENVO:xxxxxxxx)" | depth 50 m
TGGTTGAGGAATAATCAATTTCCAAATACTATATTAAAAATTGTGGGGCCAGTATCTTCAAAAAAATACTACAAAGAACTAATAAAACTAATTAGTCATTATAGATTGGAAAAAAACATTTTATTTTTAGGTGAAAAAAAACATTCTGATCTGATAAATCTATATAGGGAATCCGATTTATTGCTTTTGCCGTCTGATTTAGAAACTTTTGGTATGGTAATGATTGAATCGATGGCTTGTGGAACTCCAGTTGCTGCTATTAATTCTCGTGGTGGACCCAATGACATAATCAAAAATAATATAAATGGTATAATATGCGATATAGAAGATTATTATCAAAACATAGAATATTATTTCAAAAATAGAGTTCTTAGAAACGTAATTATTAAAAATGCAATAAATACTGTTAATAATAATTACTCAATCCAGAATACATATGAAGTGCTTTTTAATTCACTTAAAAAGTAATATCAAAACAGCTCATATTAACTTAGTTAGAATCAAACAATCTTAGTAATCATCTGAATTTTGAAAGTATGATTTTAGCTTTTCAAATCCACTAAGATTATTCTGACTATTTTGTATATGTAAATCTTCCCATTTAGGACCTGGGATAGTTTTTTTCTCATTAAACCACAAATTACCATAAATTTGGGTTCTTTGATTTGCCAAATGATTATAATTAGTTTTTACGCCATGTAAGGTATTATCATCAGGCGAAAAGATTACTAAACTATTATTTTCTGATTGTATTTTTTTAGTTTCGCACCATTCCCATGGAACCCAGCATCTATCAATTTTAGGGTTTCCATTCCAAAATGAATAAACATAGTTATATTTTTTTTTAAATTTTAGGTAGTGAGTGTGATGGTCTTTTTTATCAGAATTAGAATCTGGGTTTATATTTATCATGTAGGTTAATGCTTTTCTTCTTACATCGGGATGAGGACTTATTTCATATCCATCTAAATATTTTTGTACACCACCGCGATAGTAAACTTCATCTAAATTAATAGAGAATTTTTTACTTATTAAATTCATAAATTTTTTTTGATTTATAAATTGCATTATTTTTCTAAGCATTGCATCCTGGGGATCGATCAATCTTAATGTAATACCAAAACCTTCACATGACGTATTTGTCAAATGACTTTTTCTTTTAGTTTTATGCCAACTAATATATTTTTTATGATTTCGTATGCATCCAGGAAAATTAATTATCTTATATTTTTTTTCTTCAAGTAGTTGAAATAAATGATAATCATCATTACTCTTTTTTATTTTTATTTCAGAAGAGTTTATTATTTGTTCAAAATGAGACTCTTTAAAAAAGTTTTTAATAAAAATATGTTTAAAAGGATAATCCTCAAAAGAAGAGTTTTCGATTTTATTTAAAAGGTAATCAAAATTCATAAGTTTTAATTTATATATTGAAATTCAAATACAAAATATATAAATCGGTCTTTTTACATAAAAAGATTAGAAGAGTGATTATTATTTTAAGTACCCCGGACAGGATTCGAACCTGTGGCCCACAGCTTAGAAGGCTGTTGCTCTATCCAGCTGAGCTACCGGGGCATATCAAAAATCACACAATAAATTTAATGCTCTTACACTAACAAGGAACACACAGTTTTTTATAATCGATTTATTTTATTTAACTATAATGTAAGAGAAAGAACAAAATCTGATGCTCTTTCTGCGCTTTTTCCGTCATTGAAGTAGAAGCAGTTGTTAAGTAATGTTTTATAATTAGATTGTGAATCATTTTGCAATTCATTGCTTACCATCGAAAGTATATCCTTCCCATAATATTTATTAGCAATATCAAGTATATTTAGCTCATCAGGCATTTTGTGTAGATCCTTGTAATTATTATCTGCAATGATTATTGGATTTGTTGTAATTAGATATTCATAGATAATTGATGAAGTATCACTTATCATTAAATCTGATATTGCAAAATCATACATACTATTATTTTTTAATATTTTTGCAGGGTTTGAAAAATATATATTATTCAAACCATTAGATTTTGCCCAAAATTTAAGTGGCAGAATATGTCTCCTATCGTGGAAATGCGGTCTAATAATTAGGTTATATTCATCATTTAATTCTTTACAAAATCTTTTTCCATACTTTTGTAGTGTCCCATCACCCCATCTCCATGTTGGAGCATATAATATATTTTTTCTTGATTGATCTTTAATGCCAAGATAATTCATATATGCATTTCGATCGATATTATCATTTACATAATCATCAAACTTAGGGTATCCAATTTTTACAAGTTTTTCTTCTGGAATTACCACATCTACATCTTTTAGTTTATGTAAATGTTTTGGCCCGGAAATAAAATGATAATCATAAGATTTCAGTATTTTAGCAGAGCCACCATATTTTTTATCCCCAGCACCATGACCAATAAAGATTGAGAATGACTTATCTTTATTATTATTAACAAATGTACATGACCCAGATAGTATTACACCGTCTAGATCAAGTGGTTCTCTTATATCTCTGATTATCACAGGCGGTGTATTCAAAAACCCTTTTAGAGCTTTATCTTTTACGCTGTTAAATAAATAATACTTAAATCTTAACATACGATTAAATTTGTTTACAATAAATGTTCCACCTGTTAACTCAAAAATAGATTTTGAGTGACTGTATTGATAAACAGCATTTGCAAAAAAGTAAATATTCATTGAAGTTTTTTTATTTATATTGCTGCTGAAACAAGATTTTTTATTTTCTCATTATTTGTTGCATGAAGTAGAGCCTCAGGTGTATCGATGTCTAACCAGAATTTGTTACCAATATCAATTCCTCCGAGAAGTTTTTTTGGAATTAGTGCATTGCATCCATTTGATAGTGAGCATTGATTTCTATTATAAGCTTCTTCAAGATAGGAGAAAAATTCATAATTACATTTAAAAAGGCCAACATCAATAGCATTGTAATTATTGAGGTTTTTAGACATTTTACTAATTATAAACGTTTTAGTGTTGACCCTTACTTTCATTCCATCATCAATATCAAAAATAGATTCAGTATTCAAATCTAGACCAACATTGACTATTCTATCATTCAGTTGACTTTCCATAACTATCTTGAGTAAATCTGAAAAATAAAGATGATCGCTCATTGATATCATGAACTCTTCATCTGGTTGAATACTTGTTTTAGCTTTTAAAACACTTACACCGTTTTCTAGATTCCATTCGTTATTCTGAATAAACCTAATATTCAATTCATTCCATTTATCAATTAGATAATTTCTTATAGGGGTTGGGTTATATCCTGTAATTATTATTATTTCATTAATATTATTTATACTACAGTTATTTAAAAGTATGTCAATTATTGGTATATCGTGAACTTTGGTTAGGGTCTTAGGAATATTGTTTGTTTTGCTCCGCAGTCTTGAACCTTGACCAGCCGCAATAATGATGAACTTCAAATTTTTAGGTCTCGTAGTAGTCTAAGCCAAGATGAGTTATAAGGTCTTCGCCCATCATATGGCGAAGGGTGTTTTTTAACTTTGCAAGTTGCACAAAAAGATCGTGCTCAGGGTATAGTTCTGGAAGGCACATTGGGCTTTTAAAGTAAAATGATAGCCACTCCTGGATTCCATCCATCTTTGCTTTTTTTGCTAAATCGAGAAATAAAACAAGGTCAAGTACAATTGGCGCAGCTAGGATACTATCACGGCATAAAAAATCTACTTTTATCTGCATTGGATACCCAAGCCATCCAAATATATCAATATTATCCCATCCTTCTTTATCATCACCTCTTGGAGGATAATAGTTTATACGAACTTTATGAAATATATCATTATAAAGTTCAGGGTTCTTTTCAGGCTCTAGTATAGTATCAAGGACTCCAAGTTTACTTTCTTCTTTTGTTTTAAATGCATCTGGATCATCTAGAACTTCGCCATCACGATTCCCCAAGATATTTGTTGAGAACCATCCATTTATACCAAGTTGTCGTGCTTTTAGACCAGGTGCTAAAATAGTTTTCATGAGTGTCTGACCCGTTTTAAAATCTTTACCAGCGATTGGAGTATTGGTTTCACTGGCAAGTTCTAATAACGCAGGAATATCTACAGTGAGGTTAGGTGCCCCATTTGCAAAAGGGATTCCCATCTTAAGGGAAGCATAAGCATAAATCATACTTGGGGCTATATCAGGGTTGTTTGTTTTTAGACCTTCTTCAAATTTTGCTAAGCTTGAATGCACTTCGGATTCCTTCATGTAAATTTCAGTACTTCCACACCATATCATGACATTTGAATTAGCTCCAGTTTCATTATTGAAATTTTTTATATCATCCATTACTTGTTCTGCTAGGTCAAGTTTTGTATCACCTGATTTTATCCACTTTCCAGTAAGGCGCCGAACATAATTTTCGTCAAATACAGCTTTAAAAACTTTAATTTTTTCTAAATCAGGTTTTAATTCTTCTAATAAATATTTTTCTAGAACTGCTGATCTGACAGCTATTTCATAAACATTTTCATTATCAATATCCCATCCCCCAAACACGAGATTTTCCATTGAAACTGTATTAACAAAATCTTTGATTAATGGTGCCCTATTGTCGGTGCGTTTTCCAAGCCTTATAGAGCCCATTTGAGTCATACTACCAACAGGCTTAGCTAGATTTTTATTACAGGCAAGAACACCGCAGATAAAGGTACTTGCAACGGCACCCATTCCAGGTATTAGCACACCTAGTTTTTCATTGTTATTATAGTTCATATTATTTTTTTTATTATTGAAAATGATGAGAGTAACTTTGTTTATACCTTAATAAAAAGGATAGTTAATTTTACTAAATTAAATTACAAATTTTAATCATTTAGTAATAATGAAATCATCTACCTTAATAATTCTAGAATTTTTATATCAATCTATAGTGTATTTATAAATTGAACGCCATTCATATTTACGGTTACCTGATAATCTTTTATTGCTATTAAAAGCAATTTCTTCAATATTTCTTGATCTTAACAAAGCTTTTCTATAGCCATCAAATTTAGTTTTTGAATTCCAGTTAAGATATTTAGAACTCAGTAATTCTTTATGGGAAATTTGTTTATTGTTTTTTATAAGATTAATTATTTGGTTTGTTTTTTTTGATCTTATAGATGTTTTGTTATTTTGAATAAAATTAATTTTATTACTGATCTTATCAACCTTTCGTTTTATGTTGTATTTCATAATCAGATTACTGATCGCTTGCCCAGCCATTTTATTTCTATAAGATGAATCATCTAGATATTTATTTATTAGTCTAATCAGCTCTTTACGTGATTTATAAAAATCAGAACCCTTATTTATTTCTTTATAGTGAGGTTCATTGAACATTATGTAGGGTATGCCGCATTCATTGCCTTCAATAGTAGCGTTTGACCATTCGCCATATAGGTTTTTTGGTGAGACTCCTACACAGCACCTTCTTAATTTATTAAGATAATCTCTTTTTTTAGTATGGCCACCTGCAATTATCCATCGATATTCGCGAGATAATTTATGGCTTGTTTTCATCATTGGTATCCAGACTTTAAAATCGTCTCTATTTTTACGAAGTTGTAAAATAGTTTTTTGGAACTCAATAAAATTTATTTTTTTATCTACCTCATGATTCCATACAATTATTTTAGAGTAGGTACCAGATTTATTAAGCTTAATATTTTTCGGAATCACTACCGATGGTAAAACTTCGAGCTTCTCATGAAGCTCTCCGCAGATGGATGTACTAAATATTTTGCGTGCTTCTTCATGGACTTGTTGTTTTTGTAGAGCAGTATTTAAATAGCAAATATCCATTTCAGTGAGCCCAAAAATCACATATTCAAAAACACCTTTCCAATCAATAGTAGGTAACTCGAAAAGATGTAAGTAGCCAATAATGGGTGGTGAAAGATTAGTACTAGAGTTAAAAAATAATTTTAATTGTTTTGTTATCTCAGGTTGATGACAGAATATGAGATCGATTGGGTAGTCCTTCCACTTTAATTTTTGTTTGAATTCATTTGAATCAAAATGAATCTTGTTAAGAGGTTCTTCTGGTATGTTTAAGTCAATAAATTTTGTGTTTGAGAAGTTTAGTTTCTTTTTTATCAGAGAACTGTTAATTGATTTGCTCTTTTTTGGGTTTATTGGGATTACTATGTACCAATAAATGTCTTGGCGCTTTTTCTGTAATGTTTCTATCATCTCGGAAAGGAATTCAAGATATGCATTATCTGAAAAATTATTCTGAATTTTAGCAGCTGGGAGATCTGGGTATAATAAGATTCTGACCATTTAGGATATAATATTAAAAATTATTTTTATGAATAATAGAATAAATATGCCAAAATAAATTACAGATAAGAAAACATCTGTCATTGTAAAATTTAATAAATTTTACTCGTCGGTGGCCCGTCGAGAAAATTCTTGACTGTTATCAGTGATAAGTTGTACACTTACTGAAGAGAGAGATAGGGATTATCCTCTATCCACTACCAAAAAACCACTAAAATATGAAATGGAGGTCTTACATGGCTGAAGTAGTTGCCAACACTGGTGTATCAAAAGAAAAAGGATATTTATATTATTTAGGTAAAGATGGAAATGTATGGCGCTCTCAAATGGCGCGTGCAGGCAAGGGCGGTGGCAATGCAGAGAAAGTTGCAGATGCTGGCGTTACCAGAGAATCAGGTTACCTTTATTATGTTGATAAGAATGGTAATGTATCTCGTTCTCCAATGGCAAGGGGTCGTAAATAAAAACTCGACAACCTATTTAAAAGGCTCTCAATTTATAGAGAGCCTTTTTTTTTATACATCATTGTTTTAAGTTTATTAAATTATATCAGTTGATTATATCATTTATTCCGAGGTAATATTACTGTTTAAGAGAATTTGTTATGAAAAATATAACTTTATATATGATACTTCTATGTATGCTAGTCCCATTGAATGGGGATGGTTTGCAACTTTTTGGCTCTAAAAAGACTGCTGAGAAAGAAAGAAGTAGAGAAAGTAACGACCTTAGTTCTGAAGAAGATTCGTATGAAGACTTCTCGAGTACAGAGGTTGCTACAAGGAAAAACATTGAATCTGTAATCCCCGTTAAACGAGTACCAAACGGTTGGGTTTTTCGTGATGAGCTATTAGCTCCATGGGAATCTAATTTACCTGCTGTATTATCTATTATTCCTGATACTACCGTTGAGGTTGTATATCATGATGACAATAGGACAACCCGTGAGGGTTTTGTTTTACCCATCAAAAGAGCTTCAGTTGAGTTTCAATATACTTCAAGATTAACACATGAATTAATTATGCTTGAGTTCGTAAATGTTGATTTTATTTACAGTACAACAAATAACAATGATTCACATTTTATATTGGAAGGCATTACAAAAAAAGTAAAACTCAAAGATACTGGATTTCCACAATTGACTTCATCTGATATAATTAAGCATAAGGTATTGATGGAGTATGGGACTCCGAAAGAATTTGATGGTGTTTGGCACATATATGAAGATCTTAATTCTACGTATAAGGTAAGAGAATTAGATGAACGCAATATTAAAGTCGAATTAAAAAGCTTAAAAGTTGTTGATAAATTAGAAAAAGCTATTGATGATACTTATTCAAAACAGGGTATAGAATATAAAAAGCGTTTAATGGTTCAAGGGATAGATATTTAATCAGGTGTTAAAAAATTCTGGTAAAAAAAGGCCTCAACGAGGCCTTTTTTTATTTTTAATAATAACAAACATAATTATTTGTCAAAAGAGTCCAGAGCCCTTTATCTCAAATATAAAATGGCAAGGGAATACCAAAACGGAGGATTATATAATTAGGAGAGAGATTCGTCACTCTCTTAACACCCCATTTGATAGTACTATTGCCATAGAGGATAGAAATCGTATTGATAACTTGGGTCTTTTTAGTGAAACCTCCTGGGAGGTTATTCCAATCAATGATGGAACTTCAAAATTAGTATATATAGTAGTTGAATCAATACAGAGTACACCTCCTATTGCGTTTCCAACCTACAGTGAGGATACTGGCTGGTCCTTAGTTGGATTATGGATGGTTAGTAATTTTAGAGGCAGGAATCAGGCATTTGCTATTGGAGGAAGTTTAGGTGGAGAGTCTACATATGGAATAAATTTTAATGATCCTTGGATGTTTGGAGACCACGTATCTCTATCTCTTAATTTAGGCCGTACCTATTTTAGACATAGGTTTTTGAATAAAGATGTTGATGTAAATAGTTTGTACATTAATTTTGGTAAATGGTTCGGGAGTGCAATCAAGACATCAGCAGGTATTGAGATTGAATCAAAGAAATTTTTAGATGAAGAGCATCGTGATAGATTTTTTTATTATTCACCAACTGCTACAATAAAGTTTGATACAAGAGATATATTCTGGAATCCAAGCAGGGGAATATTATTCAGCCATTATATTTACCATCAACAAGGTATTGATCCACAAGGTTGGAGGCTTACACTTTGGATTCAATCTTATTCATGGTTTTATAAAATTAATAATTCTGAGAAGAAATTAGTTTTTGCTGTTAATGGTAGTGTACAAAGAAAAATGGGGAATAAAGATGAGTATCGGCTAGATTACTTTGGTAATTCTAGAACTGTTCGTGGATGGCCATTACCTGATTCTAAACTTTATTTTTCAGGAAAAGAAAATTTTCGTTTTGGTCATGAATCTATCTACGGATCTATTGAAATAAGGAAAGAACTTATACCCAAATATGCTACTCCTATAGGTGCTGAACTAGGACTGTTAGCTACTGTTTTTGCTGATGCTGGAATTATTGCTAATGATTGGCATGATATATTAGAGCAAGTACCAATTTATGGTGTTGGTGCAGGTATTAGGATACCATTTCCTATGGTAGGAGTGATTAGAATTGATTATGGATGGGGATATAGAGGAGGTATTTGGAATTCTGGGGCACTTTATTGGGGAATTGGACAGAAGTTTTAGAGTTGTTTTTTTAAGGCAATGGATTCTCATTAGGTGCAAGTAATCCGCCGGAAATAATAGTTTTTAATCCTTCTTCGACAGTCATTCCTGTAGGAATAGCATCAGATTGTGGTATCATAAGAAAAAATCCAGAAGTAGGATTAGGAGTTGTAGGTACAAAAAGATGATAGTATTTTATTCCTTCTTTACTTTTTGAATCACCGCTTATGAATGCCATTGTCCATAGTCCATTTCTAGGATACTCTATATAAACAGCTCCTTCAAATGCATCTGTTGTACCTTTTGTAAACGTATCCGTAATTTGTTTTAACGTTGTATAAATAATATTGACAATCGGTACCTTTTTTACAATACTTTCACCGATATTAAAAATTTTCTTACCAAGAAAATTTGTAACAATAAGACCGAGTATATAAATTAGTAGAATGGTAAGGATTATTCCCAAACCAGGAATGTCTATGCCTAGTTGTTTGAGTAGTGGATCAGATATTTGTTCGAGGCTTTCAAAAAGAAACCGGATAACAATGAATGTTAAATACAATGGCAGTAGGGTTGCCATACCTGCAAATAATTTTGCTCTAAATGTTTGGTTAATTGAATTCATAACTTATAGAAATTAAGTTATCCAATAATTCATTGAAAGGTGATCATCTTGAATCAAATATGGACCCCCTCATGCTTTAATAGGTATGACTTTTTATCAATTCCAGCACTATAGCCCCCAATAGATCCATTATATGTTATTATCCTGTGACAAGGAACTACTATAACTATTGGGTTTTTAGAATTTGCTTTGCCGACGGCACGAGAAGCTCCTTTTTGTCCTATAACTTTTGCTATGTAGCCGTAAGATGCAGTTTGACCATATTTTATTTTTTGTACTTCTAGGAGTACTTTTTTATAAAATGGCGAGATAGTAAAAGTTAAGGGTAATGTAAATATTGTTCTGTTACCATTAAAATATTCCGTTAGTTCATTGTTTGTCTGGTTTATAATATCATTATTGTAGTTTACAAATACTGCTTTTTTTTCTTTTATAAATTGGATACTCTTTACAAAATTTGTGTCAGCTGTTATCTCTATAAGTCCAATAGGTGTTTCAATTGTAGAAATTTCAGTCATAATTAAATACCATAAACAGGCAAATATATGTGCAGAATGTTTTTATTAAAGCAGGATGCGCTTTTATGAATTTTTTGATTCTAACTAGAATAAAATTTTTAGCTATTATTTCCAATTTTTATTACAACTGGACTTGCAACAAATATACTGGAATAGGTACCAACAATAACACCTACAATCATTGCAAAAGAAAAGGTATGAATTACCTCGCCACCCACTAAAAAAAGGATTAATACAACAACAAAGGTAGTTAGGGAGGTGACAATTGTTCTACTTAATGATTCATTAATACTTTGATTAATCACAGATGTAAGGTTGGAACTTTTCAGTGATTTCATATTTTCACGAACTCTATCAAATATAACAATTGTATCATTTAATGAATAGCCAACTATCGTCAAGAAAGCAGCAATTACAGCTAAGGATATTTCATAATCAAGCAAAGAAAAAATTCCTAAGGTAATCAATACATCATGAGTTAAAGCAGCAATTGCACCAACTGCAAATTTAAATTCAAATCGAATTGATATATAAATCAGTATTAATCCTAGTGCACTAAGAATGGCAAATATAGCATCGCCACTTAATTCGGATCCTACCTTTGGACCTACTTTTTCAATAGATAATATAAAATTAGATTGTAATTCAGGAACTAGTTCAGGATATATATCAGCAAGATGGTTTGCTACATTATTTGCAAATTGAGGAGGCTCATTATCAAGACTTGGGATACGTATAGCGACATCACTATTATCTCCAAAATGCTTAATCTCTTCTTTACTGAAATCAAAATTCTGTCCATCTATGGATATATTCTCCATCCCAGAACGGATTTTATTAATGTCAACTGATTCTGTGAAATTTACAGCTACTAAGGTGCCACCCTTAAAATCAATAGATAATTTTGGCCCGCCATTAATAATTATTGATACTAAACCAACAATCAATAACGTTGCAGAAATGGCACTAGCAAAAAATGTTTTGCTCATGAAATCGATATGTGTTTCTTTAACTAGTCTCATAATTATATACTCAATTTGGTCAAAGTTTTTCTTGATATATATGTACTAAAAATAGTTCGAGTTATGAATACTGCAGTAAACATACTAATAAGTATTCCCCAAAATAGAACTGTTGCAAAGCCTTTGATCGGACCAGTTCCAAATTGATATAGAACAAGAGAAGCTATCAAGGTTGTTACATTTGCATCAACAATGGTAGTTATTGCACGATCATAGCCTGAATCAATTGCTGCTTTAGGAGTTTTTCCCTTTCTTAATTCTTCTCTAATACGTTCAAAAATAATAACATTAGCATCAATTGACATACCTACTGTCAAGATAAGTCCGGCTATACCTGGTAAAGTTAAGGTTGCTTGCAGCGATGCAAGTATTGCAAGAACAAGTAGAATATTCCATATAAGAGCAAAGTCAGCAATTGTACCTGCAATCTTGTAATAAACAAGCATAAAGGCTAGAACGCAGAGTAGGCCAATTACAACTGCCCTTGTACCTTGAGTAATAGAATCCGCTCCGAGACTAGGGCCAACAATCCTCTCTTCTATAATATTTACAGGGGCAGGCAGTGCACCAGCTCTTAAAATTATTGCTAAATCTTTTGCTTCATTGAAATTTGCGAAGCCCTCTATTTGTGTCCTTCCTCCTGGAATTTTTTCCCTAATTGATGGAGCCATGTGTACTTTTTTATCTAGAACAATAGCAATCCTTTCACCTATATTTGAACCAGTGACACGAGACCATGTTCTGGAACCATCACTATTCATTGATAGCGAGACAACAGGCTGCCCTGCAGAGCCTCCACCAAGCGAACCTGGTTCAGCTTTTGCTTCTTCTACGATACCACCCGTTAGTTCAGGATTCTTTTCAATATAATATATACGGAAAAATTCTTCTGCAGTATTTCCACTCAAAATCTCAGATGAATGGCCTATTAAAAATTGCCCGTTGGATCTATCTAAAATCGACTGAACTTCCTTATTATTTAGGAGCTTTTTAAATGAATAAAGGTTTTTTCTTTCTATTGCAATATCACCTGGTAATGCGGTAAGCAGACCAGAAAATGGTGCGTCAGAAAAAATATCATCCATTGTGCTAATTGTATCACTAGCTACTGTTTTTTTATCTTCACCAAATAGTTCTGAGACAGTAGTAGGTTCCTTTTTTTCGTTTTTATCTAATTTAGCATTGTCATCTTTAGCGATATCATTTGAAAGTGGAGTTTCATCTTTGAGACTATTGTCTAGTTGATTAATGATTTCATTCGTAACCGCAGGGTTTTTAACTAGATAAAATTCAAGTAGTGCAGTGCTCTGTAACAGATCACGTGCTCTTTTAGAGTCCTGTATCCCTGCTAATTCAACAACTATACGATGTTCACCTTGTTTCTGTATTGTAGGCTCTGAAACGCCAAACTGATCCACTCTATTCTGAAGAATTTCTAAAACGCGATTTATAGCATCGTCTGCTTCTTTCTTTAATTCTACTAGGATTTGATCCAATGAAGAACCGAGTTCGTAATAATAACGTGATAATTTTATACCATCTGACTTTACATTTTCTTCAAAGGCCATAAAAAAATCAATATTGGAGTTAGCAGCTGTTTTCTCCGAATTTGTAATAATGTTTATTAGTCGATCATCTTTAATTGAAGCAAGATTACTAATCAATGTAGGAATATCTGCTTCAAGAACGATATACATTCCTCCTCTTAGATCAAGACCTTGTCTTATGATCCTAGACTCAATTTGATTTAAATCTCCGGAAGAACGTAGTTCTTCCTTTTTATCTTCTGACATATTTTGGTATTGCCATGTAGGATAGAGAGCGTAGACTGTCCAGGATAACATCAGGGCGATAATTATGTATTTCGGTGTTAGATTATTTTGCATAATGGTATTATTTTAACTAAAAAAGTCGGTGAATATACTTTATGGTCTTTAAGGGTGGCAAGGGTACAGAAATTTATTTTGAGATAATGCCCATATCTAACCCAACCTTTTTGAAAGCATTTAGGGCTTTATCTAAATGGGTTTTAGTCATAGATGCAGAAATTTGTATACGAATTCGTGCTTGATTTTTTGGGACAACAGGATAATTAAAACCAATAACATAAATCCCCTCTTTCAACATTCTACTTGCTATTTTTTTTGCCAAGACTGCATCATAAAGCATAATGGGTATAATTGGATGAATGCCATCTATAATATCAAAACCAAGTTTAGATATTTTCTTTCTAAAGTAAAGAGTGTTGGATTCTAATTTATCACGTAAATATGTATTTGTTGATAACATATCAAATGCCTCTAATGCTGCAGCTATGACAGCTGGTGGTACGGTATTTGAAAACAAATAAGGTCTGGATCTTTGCCTTAAAATATCAATTATTACTTTTTTACCTGTTGTAAAGCCACCAGATGCACCGCCTAATGCTTTACCAAGTGTAGATGTAAAGATGTCAATTTTATTCATTACACTATGATATTCTCCAGATCCTCTACCTGTATTGCCAATAAAGCCTGTTGCATGGCTATCATCAACCATTACCATTGCATTGTATTTTTCTGCTAGCATCGTTATTTTATCAAGTTTGGCAATGTGTCCGTCCATTGAAAAAACGCCATCAGTTGCAATGAGTCTCAATCGATGATTTTTTGTTTCTTTTAGTTTTTCTTCAAGACTATGCATATCATTATTATTATATCTTAATCTCATGGCTTTACATAGTCTAATTCCATCGATCATTGATGCATGATTCAATGAATCTGAAATAATAGCATCTTTCTCATTGAGTATGGTTTCAAATAGACCACCATTGGCATCAAAACAAGATGTATAAAGAATAGTATCTTCAGTTCCAAAAAAATCTGATATTTTTGTTTCTAATTTTTTATGTAATGGCTGAGTACCACAGATAAACCTTACAGAGGCCAGTCCAAATCCATAGTCATCCAATCCTTTTTTAGCTGCATTGATTATTGAGGGATGATTTGATAGACCAAGATAATTATTTGCGCAAAAATTTAGTACACTATGACCATCTTTGGTCTCAATTTCAATACTTTGTGGTGTAGTTATTATACGCTCTTCTTTATAAAGTCCATCTTCCTTGATTTGCTTAAGTATTGCATTATAGGGTTCTAGAAGTTTATTCATTTACCATTCCAGTATAATTTTTCCACATTCACCTGATTCCATTATCTCAAATGCTTGTTTGTAATCATTAATAGGAAATCTATGTGTGACTACTTTTGAAATATCTAAACCGCTTCTTAACATTTGAGTCATTTTATACCAAGTTTCATACATTTCTCTACCATATATGCCTTTAACGGTAATTCCTTTAAAAATAATATTATCCCAATCGATTTTAGTAGAATTTGGTAGAAGTCCTAACAATGCAACCTTACCGCCGTGATACATATTTTCAAGTATGTTATTTAATGCATCTGGATTACCTGACATTTCTAAACCAACATCAAAACCATTTGTAATATTTAAATCTGAATAGTGTTTTTCTATTGCATCATTTAAGACATTAATTGATTTGGTGGCGCCCATTTTTTTAGCTAGTGCTAATCTGTAATCATTAACATCTGTGATTACAATATTGCGTGCACCAACAAAATTACAAATTGCTACGGCCATTATTCCTATAGGCCCTGCACCGGTAATCAATACATCTTCTCCTATCATTTTATAATATAGAGCAGCATGGGTTGCATTACCAAATGGGTCAAAAAATGATGCCACTTCTAATGGAATGTCTTTATGTATTGGCCAGACGTTTGATTCGGGTATTACTATATAATCAGCGAACGCGCCATCCCGCTGTATACCTACACCAATAGTTTCATGACATAAATGTCTTTTTCCGGCTCTGCAATTTCTACATTGTCCACATGTCAGATGTCCTTCTCCTGAGACATATTGGCCTGGAAGATAATGCTTAACGCCAGGGCCAATTTCTTTCACTATACCACAAAATTCGTGTCCAATAATCAAAGGTGTATCTAATGTTTTTTCGGCCCATTGATTCCATTTATAGATATGTAGATCTGTACCGCAAATAGAGGTATGAGTGATTTTAATTTTTACATCATTTGTACCACAAGTTGGCTCAGGCACATCTTCCATCCATATTCCGCGCTTTTTATGTAGTTTTACTAATGCTTTCATATAATTTGATATGATATTTGTGAATTTTAATAAGGATAAGTTAGTAAAATTAAATTCGTTTTAATTTTTTAATCTTTTAGTACAAGCATTTAATAAAGGTATCCTAAATTTTATATACAATATTTTAATCAAAAAATTAATAAAGATGTCAAAAATATTATCATTTACGAACCAAAAAGGCGGAGTCGGTAAAACGACGTCTGCTGTTAATGTTGCCCTAAGCCTAGCGGTTTCTGAAGTTAAAACGCTATTGATTGATCTTGATCCACAATCAAACGCTACTACAGGACTTACTGATTTATTTGAAAATACAAGAGGTAATGTTTATGATATTATGCTAAAAAGTGATGGAGTTAAAGATGTAATAACATCGACATCGTTCCCTCATCTTGATATTATTATTTCTACAAATGATCTTGTTGGAGCTGAGATAGAATTGGTTGGAGTCCTAGCTAGGGAATATCAGCTACAAAAAGCACTTAAATCAATTAAAAAGGACTATGATATTATTATAATTGATTGTCCCCCATCACTTGGACTATTAACAATTAATGCATTAACGGCTTCGGATGCTATTGTAATACCTATACAATGTGAATATTATGCGTTAGAGGGTTTAGGGCAATTATTAAATACAGTTAGGCTAGTACAGCGCCATTTAAACAAAAAATTAGAGATAATAGGTATTTTAATGACAATGTACGATGGAAGACTCAACCTATCTAAGCAAGTTGTTAATGAGGTCAATAGTTTTTTCAAGGATAAATTGTTTAAAACTTACATTCATCGTAACGTGCGTTTAAGTGAGGCTCCAAGTTTTGGGAAACCAGCTTTACTGTATGATGCAAATTCAACTGGAGCGCAAAATTATATGAGTTTAACTGAGGAGATATTGCAACGTGTCAGTTAACAGATTGGGTAAAGGATTAGGAGCGCTGATCAGACCACAAGGTGAGACTAAGAAAAAACAACAAAAAAAGTCTTCTAAACTAGGACCTGGTGTAAATGCTATATCTTTAAAAGATATTAAACCAAATCCAAATCAACCGCGTCGAAAATTTGATGAAGTAGCACTTGAAGAGTTAATGCTTTCAATTAGTGTTAAGGGTGTTGTTACCCCCATTACAGTTAGGGAAGTTGATTCAGGCTATGAAATTATTGCAGGTGAAAGACGCTGGCGAGCATCTAAAAAAGCAAAGAAAAGGACTATTCCTGCCTATATTATAAAAACAAAAAATGATGCTGAAATAATGGAAATTTCTCTAATTGAAAATATTCAAAGAGCAGATCTCAATGCAATTGAAGAAGCGAATGCTTTTGCAATCCTAAATTCAAAATATGGAATGTCTCATCAACAGATAGCAAAATCTGTTGGAAAAAGAAGGGCTACAATATCTAATTCACTTAGATTGCTGAAGTTACCCTCAGATATTAGAAAAAGTTTAAGAGAGGGCCAGATTTCCGCAGGGCATGCACGAGCAATATTGCAAGGGAAGACAATCCATCAAATGACCAATATATGGAAAAAAATAATAAAGGATAATCTTAGTGTGCGTTCTGCTGAGGGTTTATTAAAAAACAAAAACAAATCATCGGATGTAAAAAAGAAAAAAAATAGAAATATATCTCCTGAAATTCGTGTGCTTGAGGATAGGTTAGTGGAAGTATTTGGTACTAAAGTTAATTTAAAGACTTCTGATAATGGTGGTATAATTGCAATATCTTATTTTTCGGATGATGATCTAGATCGATTAATTGAATTGATAGACACAATACATTAGTTAAATTTTGAAATCAGATAAATACACTGTTCTTTTTATACCTGATAATGAGGAAGGAACCTCATCATATCATTTTTCTAAAACACTATTTATCTCAATAATTCTCACTGTTTTATTAGTCTTTTTTTCTAGTATAGTTGTAATGTCTTATTATATACCGAAAACATCTGACTATTTACAAATGAAACATAGGTACAATAAAGTTCTAGCCGAAAGATCAAAAGTCTTGGGGCTCACCGGTGATCTAGAAAGAATAAAACAAATGGATGAATTAATTAGACATTCACTTGGCAATACATTAGAAATTAGTGATAGGCCGATTCTTAAAGATTCTCTCGCTGGGATATTTGTATCAGCGAATAATAGTTCTTCTAATATTGAGAATATTCCTTCGACGCCACCTGTTAACGGTTTTATCACTCAAACCGCAACCACTCCTGGATTTTTTGTAAAAAAGAAACATAATGGCATTGATATTGTATCAAAAGAGGGTGAGCCAATTCTTGCAGCTGCAACTGGTGTTGTGGTTTTTTCTGGTTGGACATATGAATCTGGAAACATGATAATCCTCTACCATGGCAATGATTACTTTACCCATTACGGGCATAATAAGCAAAATTTCAAAGAACAATTAGATATAGTTAAAAAGGGTGAGGTGATTGCATTGGTAGGCAGTACTGGCTTTTCATCAGGGCCGCATTTACATTTTGAAATTTGGAAGGATTTTACACCGTTAGACCCTTTGGCTTTTTTCCCAGAGTATAACAACTTAGAATTAAATTTTTACAATGAGCAAAATTAATTTTCATAATGTACATACTATGATTGGGGCAGATGCTTTTGTCAAAGGTCCAATAAACCTAGATGAAGGTATCATCATATATGGTAGAGTTACTGGAGACATCAATACAAGTGGCCCTATACGAATTGCACAAGGTGCAATTGTAGAGGGGAATATTAAAGGAGCAGATATTCGTGTCGGGGGCTCTGTGAAGGGTGATGTCTATGCAGAGGGGCAAGTTATATTAGGAAAGCATTGTATTTTACAGGGAGATATAATATATCGAAAAATATTGATAGAAGATGGTGCGCAATTCAAAGGTAAGTGCGATATCCTTGAGTAAAGAGTAACATAGCCTAATGTCAAAAAAAGTTAAATCCTCTAGCCAAGAAATCAAAAGTACTAGCTATAATTATAGATCTCTGCAATCATTCCAGCGAATTCTAAGCAGATCTGGTCCAGCAGCTTCAGCGTCCTATACTTTAATTGGATCTATTCTGATATTCACTTATGCAGGATGGTATTATGACAACCATAATGGTACTTCGCCAATTGCATTACTTATTGGGCTTTTTTTGGGACTTATTGTTGGTTTTTATCACCTAATCAAGGTTGCTGGAATAAAGAAATTTTAAGTACTAGAAAAGTCCCTGTAATAGAAAATATTATATCATTAATTTTAAAATTATTATTTTGATTATCTTTAAACATTCCCCTTTTAAAACAATTCGTTTTATTTGTAGTTTAACCGGCTTTTTTTATCATGATTCATATACTTGAAGCGGTCATTATAAGACTAATTTTAGAATAATATATAATACCAGTAAAAGAGATAATTTAGAATGAGATTAGCAGCAGCAGGTCATTCATCCAGCACTGTAATGGAAAAGGTAGGACCTAATATAATACACCATGTCTCTAACTCAGATATCTCTCACCCCATTATTTCTTTACCTACAATTTTTGGAATTGATTTTTCAGTAACTAAGCATGTCTTTATGCTATGGCTTGTTGCTATCCTTGTATCAATTACTATAATTGTTCCTGTTAGAAAATTTTTGTCAAGTGGTAAACCGGTTCCTTCAGGATGGATGAATGCAATTGAAGCTATAGTTAAGTTTATAAGAGATTCCATTGCCAAGCCAAATGTAGGTGAAAAATGGGTAATGACTTGGGCACCAGTTCTTCTTACATTCTTTTTCTTTATTTTGTTCGCAAACGGCATTGGAATGATTCCATTGTTTGATGTCCTAGGTTTGATTAATCGCTTTTTACTTGGAGTCCCATATTCTGATACCAACAATGCTATTAATGGGATGCTTCATGGTGGTGTTACTGCCACTGGTAACTTTAATGTTACTGGAGCCTTGGCAACGATAACTTTTTTTTCCATAATGGCTGCTGGAATTATGGCACACGGTTTTATTAAACATTGGAAAAACCTCGTTCCCCATGGTCTTGCCTGGCCGGTTTATATTATTTTGATACCTATTGAAGTCATGGGCCTTTTTGTGAAGCCATTCGCATTAACCATGCGTCTGGCGGCAAATATGACAGGAGGGCATATAGCATTGCTTGCGCTTTTATCTCTCATGGCTATTTTTGGAGAAATGTTTAGTAGTGCAGTAGCAGGAGTTGGCGTCTCATTAGTCGCAGTCCCAATGGCTGCTGCTATAGCAGGTTTAGAAATTATTGTTGTACTCGTTCAGGCATATGTTTTCACTTTATTGACAGCAGTGTTCATAGGTATGGCAATTCACGTACATCATTAAATAAATAAAAA
>CERX01092577.1_pt1 | contig 19638 bp, 15 predicted proteins | sample 350251 | NCBI WGS metagenome assembly CERX01 (sample SAMEA2621044, study PRJEB7988) | marine metagenome | biome: marine biome (ENVO:00000447); feature: deep chlorophyll maximum layer (ENVO:xxxxxxxx); material: "saline water (ENVO:00002010), including plankton (ENVO:xxxxxxxx)" | depth 50 m
CGAGAAACGGGGTCCTCGGTTCGAGACCGTGCGATGAAATACACTTATCGGAACGCAGAACGTCGAAAGCATGGATATCGTTCAACAACCTGCGACATTCGGCATTGAACTCTAGTGAGTCTGGTGCCTTCAACATGTACAGATAGCCCCCAGTTAGCTCGTCACTTCCGTCTCCGTTGAACACAACCTTGGCGGTGCTGTGCTTCGATATGTACTTGCCTAGCATATAATTCCCGACACTTGCCCGGACCGTCGTGGTATCGTAGCTCTCTATCGCCTCGATAACTTCGGGGATAGCGTCCCAGAACTCTTCCTCGCTCAAGGTTATCTCGGTGTGCTTCGAACCAATATGAGCTGCCACTATCTTGGCGTACCTTAGGTCGTCTGATCCCTCCATCCCAATCGAGTACGTCTCGAGAAGACCATGATAGTACTTACTAACTAGCGCTGCAATCAGGCTACTATCTAGTCCCCCAGAAAGACAGCATGCTATACCGCGCTCTGTGGTGCCCACTACACGTTTGCGAACGGCCTCGTTAAGAGTATCCCATATGGCTGTCTCGTATGCCGAACGCCCGACAGTCTCGCGCTCTGTCCGCAAAGAGGATCCCGATATATTAAGGGAAGCGTACGGGACCGCCATAGCAGTTGGGTTCCAGGCCCGGTGTACTCCGATCGGCAGGCTGAAAGACGAGTACGTACCGGGGGGATACTGCTTAGCCATGAGAAGCCCGCGCGTGGAAAGGGGTGGGGGAAACCCTTGAGCGCGTGTAAGTGAATTAGGCTTGAAGGAATCGTAGTACGTGGGTCCGTGCACATCGATAAGGGATTGAAGAGGTTTCAACTCGCTGGCAAAGCAGTATATGTTGTCGTACGTAATCTTCACATTGTCGAGATCGCGGTCCTCGAAGCGAGGGCCACTAGCAGACAGCATATAGAGTGGTCGCACACCCAGAGGGTCCCGTGCGACATGAACCCTAGCAGGTTCGCGGTAGTTAGAGTAGTCGTACAATGCAAAGGCAAAGACCCCATCCAATAGGGATAACGTCTCCTCGATGCCGTACTTCTTGTACAAGTGGATTATTATTTCGCAATCAGACTCCGTCTCGGGCTCGATGTCCATTAGATCGAATAGCTCGCGATAGTTGTAGATTTCGCCATTGCATATCAACGTGACGCTGCCAATGGTCATGGGTTGGTCGGACACTTCCGTCAATCCGTTGATCGCTAGGCGATGGAAACCGAAATGCGCTCTGTCGCCTACCCTCTTGAAGGTGGACGTCTCGGGACCCCTTCTTTTGCCAAGATCGAACGCCTGTTCCACGAGCATCTCACGATAGGTATCCCGGTTATTGAGAAGCGCGAATATACCACACATTGCCTCTAGTAAGTTAGGGGCAATGCTTTAGGTAGTGTTTTAGAAAATGGAAAAAAGTATTCCCATAGTATAGGATGAGTGATGGGAAATTGTACGGTGTTATTGATGGCGCCTACTATAGTTGCCAGTTGGCGAGAACGGAGGAGCTTAGCGAGAGGATTGCGGCGCGCAACATCCCATCGACACCACTTGAGCCCCAGTTCAGCATGCGGCCTGTGTCCACGAAATACAGCATCATGCCCATTCTCGACCAACGTCCGCGGGCCCAGGTTCCGATCCTGACGCGCCCCACATATAACGTCGAAACGACATTCAATCCTGGAACAGCCCAGGCACCTTGGTCAGGCTTTGCATCGAATGTCAATGAGGAGTCGAAGCTGCGAAACCAGTTCTTTGCCCTGCAGAAATGCGAGCAGCCTAACTACGTGCCCTCCAGCACGAGTGATATGTACCAAGTCACTGTTTCAGGACGGCAAGAGGAGCAGCAGTTTCCCGGCTTGTTCGAAACCCAGCAGTTCGCACCGTTCGACCCCAACACCTGTGGGCTTGGATATAATCTGTTCGACAATTGCACACGGCAACAGTTGATGTCAGTCCCGAGAAGAGGGGCAAAAGATAGCAAATAGAGCCAAGGTTAGATTACAACCAGAATTTCTGTCCGTAATCTAATGACGAGCAAAGCCGTCCTTAGTGAGTCCGAGGTCAACCGTATTACTCTCGAATACTTCACGAATCCCTCGTACTACGGAGACATTGGGAGCGCTTCTCCAGAGATCGAAATCGAGCGAAAGCGGGATGTGAAGTTCTACAGAAGACGTATTGTGGCGCTTACTAAAGATCTGTTTCGGGGAGCACCCGCAGACGCATCATTGCGATCGGCTTTCGATGACTACGTGAGCTCCGCTATCGCACATTTAAAGATGCTCGATACAAAGGATATTCTTCAAGACGAGTATTCCGGGCTCGAAGCGCCGGAGGCGCGCCATGCAATGCCAGGCGAGCTAGACGCGGAGGTTGGCGAGGCCAATTCCCAGTTGATGAAGGTGCCACAGGTCGGAGGGACACTCGACACCTTCGTCGTGGCGACGCGTCCTACGAGCCAACAAGAGGATCCGCCTAAGCTCAAGACTGTCAATTTACATGATCCTAAGCTCAAGCGCAAAGGGGTAAAACGCAAAAAGAAAAGATAATCTGGGCAAATATTAGATGAGGAAAGCTATGACAGTGAAGAAGCGAGATCGCCGTTTTAGACACAGCGTGTGTAGCCCGACGCGACGCCTCGGACGTTACACCTGCTACACGGACGAGACGCTTATGTCCATGAAGAAGCGATGGGACGCTCGGCATCCGGACGTACCAATTAAGGCAGAGACACCGAGAGGGGTCTGGAACGAACTCAAGAGGAACATGGGCGATGTCTGTGACACCGAGAGATGTTGGCTAAGGCAACATTTCATGAAAGGGCACGTCGACGGCGTACTGAGAAACTTCACATTCGCACCGACTGCACCTGCCTCATGGAAAAAGAAACCCGATGAGTGGCTAACGAGTCTCGATATAGACAAGGTCATGAAGCAGTGGGAGAGAAAGCACAAAGAGTTCGAGTTCATCGGCCCATCTCCTATCGACTTCGACGAGAGAGTTGCCGAAGGAGAATGCGTGTGGACTGAGCTCTGCAAGTTTGATCTTGCAAGATCCCTCAAGCGAGGCAAGAAGAAGATAGGCATAATCTTCAACCTAGACCCTCACTACAAGAGCGGATCTCACTGGGTTGCGATGTATGTGGATGTTGCGCGGAGGGTAGTCTTCTATTTCGATAGTAACGGTGATGCTGTTCCTGCTCGAGTCAAAGCTCTAGCCCAGAGGATCATCAACCAGGGAAAGGAACTTAACATGGACATAAAGTTTATCCAGAACCATCCAGTCGAACATCAGAGAGGCGATACTGAGTGCGGGATCTACACTTTGTACCTTATAACCCAGCTCCTCACGGGAAAGAAAACGTACAAGAGTTTCATGGAGGAGCGCATTCCTGACGAGAAGATGCTCGCCTTGCGCAAACAGTATTTTAATGAAGACTAATTGGGTAGACAGGAGGTTAAAGTATCTGACACTACTCTATTAATGGAGGACTTTAAGAGTGCTCAGAACAAGGGTCTACTCTGGAACCTCCTCTACGAAGGCGGAGTCTTCCATGGAATCTCGGGAGAGCGAGTCGAAACAGTCAAGGAGAAGTTGGAGCAGGTCGTAGAGGAGACATGGGACAGGCGTGTAGAAGGCGACGACCTCAAAGAACTCAACAAACGTGTATGCCAAATGATGCTGGTCGCATCCGAGCGCATACGGACACAGTCAATACCGGCGTCAATGACGAGTGCCCCCCCACTCGTGACAGCAGAAGAGCTTTCGACCCAACGGCAAGCAGCATTCTCGAACAATCTGGAGCGCAAACAGAGCGAGTTCACCCAAATGATGACCAACGACCGACCAAGAGATATCGACTTCACGGACAAGCCTGAAGAGCCACTCGTTGCTCTAGACCAGGCCCTCGAGGAGCTCCAGGCTCGCAGAACCCGGGAGTTAAACAAAGCACTGGGGTCTCAGGACCCTACGGCCGCGGCTGCCTGGATCCAAGGTGACGCTGATGGAGCCGATACGAACAAGCATATTAAGATAGGAGAGGAGGCTATGCTGGATGACGGCAACATACAGCATATCGCGGAAGAAAAGAAAGTGAGGTTCAGAGATCCTCCGCCATCTAAGAACAGTGGAGCGACGGACTTTCTAGAGAAGTTGAAAACCACCAAGCCGCCAGCCCAGCCGCAGGAACCAGCTTCAACGAGCGAACAGAAGACCGTCGAAGACCGCCTGTTATCATTGGAGAAAGGGCAGAAAACGATTATTGCTATGCTCTCTCAACTACTGACTAAATAGGCACGTACTTGTACTCCTTCCCTCTAATCTCAAGAGTCCCGACCTTGACGGCTTCACCCCTGTTGTACTCTTCAAGGTCGTACACTTCGCCGGTGCTCTGGTTCAGTGCGTACTTGACCCCGTCCATCTCAACAACAACTGCACGCCATTCGATCTTCGTTTTGTTTTGGTCAGCAACGGCATCCACTTCCTCCTCACCAATCGATGGCGCGTAGGAGTACTTAGACGGTGCGACGTTGCCGAAGCTGAGACATTTCAGCTGCTCCTTGTCCCCAGCTCTAGAATGCAGAGAGCAATCCATAGAAGCTTCCTTAACGGCCAGAAGGATCTGGTTAGTGATGTCTTCTTTAAGGGTCGCGATCTCATATAGAGACTCGTCGCTTGTGACGGGCGTAAGGTTATCGAGTTTACTCTTATCTTTTAGACGCAGTTCGATGGACTCGTCGCTTGCCAGCTGCTCCTTAGAGAAGGTCATAAGGTAGAGGAAGACATCGACTGTTCTTTCCACTTCTGGCAAGTCCTGGTGGCTGCATATTCGACGCGCACGGCCAATAACCTGCTGCATGCGAACTGGATGCCAGTATGGTTCCGTTATGTGAACGTACCTGACGTTCCGGAGACTGATGCCCTCGGCACCCGAGGCAGTGATCATGAGAACTTTGATAATCTCGCCATACAAGTTATTGCTCGACATGATACTCAGTTGCTCCGCAAGACCCGTAGGAATAAACTTCCATGCACCGTTGAAGACGTTACGTATCACCTCTTTCTCCTCTGCGCTCTCGGTTCCAGTGTAGAGGGCAAACATTGGCTTCCCCCGATCCTCGTCCGGAATGTCCAGTACCCAGTTGCCCTTTCCTTGCTCTTTTATCTGGAATCTCGCGAATCCGTTCGCCTCGAAGACTAGCTTGAGAATGCCGATTCCTTCCAGCGTTCGGAACTGGCTGTATATCAAGTGCAAACCCTTGTGTTGTGGGTCCATAACGTTCTCGAGGATGTTCAGAAACTTAGGACTATAGGTTTCCAGAGCTTCTGGTGTGAGGAATCTCTCCTTCTGGGCCTCCAGAGCAGTCAGAGCCGCTTGAATGCGGACGTCGTAGCCCTCGTGCTCAAGCGCATCTGCCAACTCGTCTGCTTCATACCTACCATCCACGTTATCTAGCTTTTCCTGCGTAGTTGCAGCATCGAGTAGGTCCTCATCTGCGGTCTCCTGAAGAATAGCAGTCTCGAGGTTCTCGCCTTTAGTCGGCATGGGTCGCCGAATGTCAGGGCGAGGGAATACGTAGTTACAGAAAGCTCGCGAAAATATGCGATAGGTGGATACGGTATCCTCGAAAACACCGTCGCCCGCGCGCTTCCTTTTGCGAGCGTTCTGAAGCTCCAACTTCCTCTCTGATACCCTGGCCTCTTCGTACACGCCAAACTGGAACTGGCTCATGGGAATTTTAACCACATGGAAGTTCGAAGCCTTAGAGAATCGTGGCATCAGAGATTCTTGGGCACTGCGGAAATACGAAGCGAGACCCATTATTCGTCTTTTAAAGAGTCCCATGTTCTTAACCTCGTTGTCATCATCGATGAAGTACGCCTTGAAATCATCAAGCGTGTCAGGTAGAGCTTTGAATTTCTCAACCCGGATGCCTGTTGGATTGACTGTGATCTGGTTCTTCTGTAGAACTTTAGTGACGGTCTCGACGAAGCGCTCATCCGACAATTCTCCGCGCTCCCCTAGGCGCACACCATCGTACGCTGCACCCTTTGTCTTGTTAACGAACCCGAACGGATTCCTCGTGATGACCAGAGTCGTCGAGGTCGGCCGATATTCCAGGAAGTCCATGATGTTCCCTCCCAATATGGTCGATTTGAAAAGACCTCGTAACGACTCCTCGGTGACTTTCCGTTGGCTGTTAATGGTGAGCTTGAAATACCACGTCTGTATTTTGCCCCTGAGTATGTTGAAAAGTATTGCAATCTCGTTCGGATAGTTGATGATAGGAGTTCCCGTGAGCAGAACAATCTTGGCGTTTCGAGCCTCCATCAAGTACTCGTACAAGCGCCCCGATATAGTATCTTTCTTCCCAAGTTTGTTGACAATTCTACTCACGAAGTTGTGAGCCTCGTCAATTACCACCACCGCGTCGTCGAATGGGTTGGTGGAGAAATTCTTGGTCAGCGTCCGGAGATGGGACATACGAAGACCGTTATAATTTATGAACTTGTACTTATACCTTATCATTTCGTCTAACTGGGCGTCTAAGCTGGCCTTTTCTGTTGACGACAATGACTCGAAGTTCGGCAGTTTCTTCACGTTAACGAGCCATGCTCCTCCCGCGCGCCTGATGAACTCAACCGGAAGATTGAGGGCGTTCGATAATGTATCGACGAGCTGCGGTGCTTCGGTGATGCTCACGAACTCCCAGAACTGGTTCTTTCTGTACAAACTATCACCGCATTTCTTCAGTTCCTCGATATAGTTCCTACGCAGGGAGGCAGGTGTCATGACGATAATCTGCTTAGACGACTTCATCCCTTCGGCGATGGCAATAGATGAACAGGTCTTGCCGGATCCTAGACCATGGAAGAGAAGAAGTCCTCGATAGGGAGTGTACAGATTTATGTAGTCTCGCACTATCTTCTGATGCGGCATGAGCGTAAAAGCAGCATTTTCGTCTTCTTCGCACGATGCCGTTTCTGCGTTCTTTCGAAGTTCCTCCTTGTAAGGCCCGAACAGAGATGACATAAAGCTAACGAATATCTCTCTGTTGTTCATGTAGTAGGACGATACGCGTATGCCAATGGGATCACCTCTAGGCCCAATTCGCTCGCTGACCGAAATGTCGCCAATTTGCAACATGGTGGTCGGTCCCGTCTGCACGACGCCGATCGGAGCCTTCGTACGACGTTTCCTCTTCACGGTCATTGGTTGACCCTCAGGAGACAGCTTGACAGGAGAGAGAGACCGAGCATCAGGCGAAGGCCGCGGAGAGGCTTCCACGACCGGAACGCGTTTTCGCTCGACTAACCTCAAGCGCCGTTTCCTTTTTAGGGGCACTGGTGTTCCGTCGCTCCCGGGTGCGACTGAGCCCGGCTTCGGAGCCTCGGGAGCCGGTTCAAGTACTGGCCCTGAATCCTTAGGGACAACGCGAGCTCGAATCTTTCCCATGAACTTGCTGCGATCAACTTTGTCCTCACCTCTCCTATCGGCAACCTGGGCTTTGACGACCACTGCCTCTCTGACATTCGGGACTGGCACTACAACTTGCACTGTTTCCCTTGCATCAGGTGGTCTCTTGACTTTGAGCTTGGCTAAAAGTGCAGCTGACATCTATACAGTTAATATATATAAAAGTTTTGTATATTAACTCGTATGGAGGAGGACGATGAACAGGAACTCCCTGCAGAAACTCGTGAGGCACTCATTCGCTCCATGAACTCCCGTCGCCACAGGATATGCCAGAAAGTTGTGGAGCTCAGTGAGATTCAGATAGAGGCAGATCGTTCACTGACGAACCGAGTTGCGCGAGTGCCTGTTCGCACGCGATCTGCTCAGCTTTCTTCTTTATCTTGTGGCAGCCTTGTCCCAAAAATATGAACACCGAATCACCCGTGACGATCCGACGCTGTACTGCGGCAAACGACCCATACACAGTAAATGGCTCGGAGACTTCGTGACTGACCTCGTGCAGAGGAATTCCGATTCGCAAATACACGCCCATTCTATACCCCTGGTCCGCATCGTGAGCGATCTCTAGGTAGTCAGGTGTAGTCTTGAACTCTTTCTGGATCTTCACCTGGAGGATGTTCTTGTAATTGTCGTCGGTCTTTATGAGTTTCATCCAGTCGACATGGCGTTCGAACACTGTCTCCACGAATATCTGAGCCATCTGAAACCCGGGCCCGCAAACGAACACCTTCTGGAACCACTCATGCTCATCCTGAACACTGATCTTGTTGAAGTCAAGGAACAGAGCGCCGAGGAATGCTTCGAATAGACACCCTAGCTTCTTGAGGTTTGTGCGAGTCTTCTTCTCCTCTGCATGCTTAGACATGATAAGCCACTTGTTCAAGCGCATTTCGTACGCCAGCTTCCCAATGTGCTCGTTCTTTACCAACGCGATCTTTTTCTCTGTCATGAACCCCTCATCGGCCTTCGGAAAACGCCGGTAGAGATAGTACTTGGTGATCAGTTCAAGGACTCCATCCCCAATGAATTCCAGCCGCTCATTCGACTTCGTCTTCAGCGGCATGCAGCCCGGGGGAGGGTCGACAATCTGAATATTGGCGGCAGCATTTTCCAACGCTGGACGTTTAGCGTACGAACGATGGATGAAAGCGCGCTTGTAAAGCTCCAGGTTGTTAACCTCAGCGTTAATGCCGTAGCTGCGGAGAATAGATTGAACTTCATTCAATGTAATCTCGCAGTTGCTGGGGTTGAAAGGATTGAATACCAGCCCATCCTCTCCTTTGTAGACATCGTCTTCTTGGATGAGCGATTTAATCGGATCGGCGGAAGAGGCGCTCATTCTAGTATAAGAGAGGTTAGATCTTTAAGCCACTTACGACCCCTCTTTAGAGAGAAATTTATTATGCCGAGTATATATATAATGACCGTCAACAGAGGACCCAGACGAGGATACGCAAGCGCGTACAATCCGTCCATCACCAACCAGCCGACGTGTGGTGGCAATAAGAAGACTGGCCTGGCACCCACAGTTGGTAAGAGCACGCTCTTGATGCTGCGCCCAGCCTATAACCGGGCCTACAACAAGATGATCTGGCCTAAGAACTGCCAGCAAGCCATTGATGGCGGCTCCATTGCGTACAAGAAAGGCGGGGAGCCCTACTTCCTGGGGCGGATGCCGCTCTCCAGAAACCCAGCATGCTCTGGAGGTGTCGGGCGGTATCCGTCGGCCACGCCGAGCTGCGGTATCTGGACGTGGTAAATAAAATATCGCCTAAGTGTATAGATGCCACAGAGAAACGGATATAGAAGCCATCGCGGACGCTCGGCTGTCGCAAGACGGGCTATCAACACCAACTCCACAAACGGCATGATGCCCCAGATAACCTGCAAGCTGACCAATGCGCAGGGACAGCCCATAATGTACACCGATCCCGCTACGGGCACGTTGAAACAGAAAGAGGTCCACCCGTGCGGCTACTTCGGTGGATCGAAGAAGGGGGGTTCCGCACCGAGCGCCACGGGATTTATGATTCCGAAGAGCACCGGTTACAAACAATACGCTTACTCTTCGAACTATCAGACTGGTCGCAACTACTTATTCATGTCAAGCACTGGTGCTGGTCACTGGCCATACCAAGTTGGAGCACCTCTTCTCTAGAAGAACAAAGACGCCGCAAACTACTTAATAAGCATTCGTCTTATACGAACAATGATTATTAAGGTCGACATGCGCGAGAAAAGCCTCATTGAGGCACTCTCTCTCCTTACCGGGAACACTGCTGAAGGGAGTCTAACCGTTCTAGTAGAGGCACTGCCGTTAGGAGACTGCATAATCCAGAACGACGACGGTCAAGAGAGATGCATTATTGAGAGAAAGACCCTCAAGGATCTTGCGGCTAGCATCCGCGACGGACGTTACGCTGAGCAGTCATTCAGATTGGACGCATGCTCTGTCCATAACCATCATGTTGTATACCTAGTCGAAGGGGACCTCGAAGCTTACACCCCGGGTCGGCTGAAAATAACGAAGGATGCCCTGGTATCATCGTTCGTGACCTTGAACTTCTATAAGGGATTCTCCCTCCACAGAACCCAAACTGTCGCCGAGTCAGCGACCTGGCTGTACCAGTTTGCCAACAAGCTCGCGAAGTCCCAAACTCCTGGGCACTTCGAGTCCGGGGAAGGGAGCCAAAAACCCGATGCCGCTTATTCCGAGGTGATCAAGAGAACCAAGAAAGAATGCGTCACTACTCGCAACATAGGAGAGATCATGTTGTCCCAGATTCCGAACGTCAGCATGGCTGTAGCAGTATACTTGATGGAGCGCTTCGGAAACGTTATGCACCTGGCCGCCGTCCTCCGGGCCAATCCGGAGGCAATGGACCAGATGGTAATTACAGGCAAAACAGGGAAGATGCGCACCATATCGAGGCCCGCGCGAGAGAACATCTATCGCTACTTAGTCAGCGAGGTTCGTCAGGGAATCAATGAAGACTGAAGCATCTGATTATTTTGCAGACATATACTATATGCTTGCAGAAGAAGGTATATACAAGGTGATTGGAGCAATTGTGCTAGCCGTGTTTTTCTTCATTCTTGTGTGCCGCCTCCTCGGGTTCCAGGCCAGAGTCGTGGAGAGTTTTAGCATGGGATTGGGAGAGAAGCGAAAGGGCTCTAAGAAGAAAGGAGGCGACTCGGACTCATCCTGGTTCGGAGGGAATGCAGGAGAGGGAGATGACGATTCTGCATCCCACGAGGAAACAGCAAAACACCACGGACGCAAAGCCAAAGAGCATCATCACAAGTCGAAGGCCGGCCATGCCGAACTGCGCAAGGACCAGGAGAAACAGATTGAAAACCTCGACGAGCGACTGCGTGCAGAACTTCTTCACCACGTTCTTGACAAGACCAAGGATAAGAGTGGGAACTGGATAAACCCCCTCCTGACAGAAGATGACCTGATAGGGAACCCACAATCCATGGAGTTGATCCAGAACCTCAATGAACTATGGAAGTTCCGTGAGACGCTAGAGGCGGCAATCAACACGCTCGACAACACTGATGCAACCAGTATTTCGATGCCAGGGAGTAAGAGTGGAGGTTTCGGTTTCTAACTAAGCTACCTGCATATACACTTCGTCGCCTTTGTACGCTCCGGACTCAATCATCTCCTGTGTGTACTTCTGGCCTCCCCACGTTGCGTCCATTGGATTGGCACTAACTGTGTCGTTTGGCGCGTGGAACATTTTGTCCAGGGGGGTGTCGAGCCCAATGTATTGGTCCATTGGATCATACCCGGGGAACTCACCTTGGTTGTAAGGCGGTTTATCGCGATTTGCATCGATAAGCTTCGAAACCGGAGCTGGCACCTGACCCAATGGCACATCAGGAAGCCCAGGTTGGAAATCGGTCGCGCACGGGCGGAACTTGAAAACCGGTTTCCCTTGCGCGTCGTAAGCTTGTTGTAGATACAGCACCGGGCATCTTATTCCCTGGCTACGCTGCCACTGCATGAATTCGACGTAGTCCTCGAGGTTCTCGAATTCCAGAGGGTTGACTCCTGGGACTTTGGCAAGGTTCGAGTTGTACAAGTAGAACTTCTTGTTTCTCTCGAGAAGAATATTCGGGCACCGGTACTTATGTTCGTCCCCCCTGTTAGCTAGCCCTTCAATCTTGTCGCTTCTCGAGATGAAAAACAGTCCGAGGAAGAATATTACCAAGGTGACTATCAACACTGACATATATAGTCTATCTAGAAATTATTATCGGAGAAGGTTATTCTCTAAATAGAAGATAATGAGGCACCTGCGAATTCGTCAAAGCAATGCGAAGGCGTTTGATGCCAGAGTCAGAGATCGAGGCGGAGTAGCAAAGTTCTATCATCCCGAGTGCGGCCACTGTAGGAACATGGCACCGGCGTGGGATGCCCTAGAAGGCCACGCCGCGCTCGTAAACGTACCCATACTCTTGCTCGATGTGCATAGTGAGGCAATTCCACACATTAAGAGTGAGGCTGCCAAGAACATTACTGGTTTCCCTACGATTGTGGAAGTTCTTCCGGGAGGCAATCGAGGACGTGAATACGCAGGGGATAGAAGCACGGAAGACCTAGCACGCTTCATCCTGGAAACCACGAAGCGCAGAGGAAGAAAGAGAAAAACACGACGAGCGTTAGGGGCTAAGCGAAGAAAGACAAGACGTACCAGGGGAGGCCGAAAGCGTACGACCCGGCGAAGATCACGTCGCCACTAGGCGCGGTTGCTGAGTTCGCCCACTATAGACGTGGCACCGTACGTGATGTCCGCTGCATCCGTATGCGCGATAGAGTCTTGATTTTCGATGTTTGCACCATCCGTGCGGTGGTCCTCATCGATGGTGTTATATGTGCGAGCGATAGTGAGATATCCACTGAAGGCTCGTTCCTCCTCGACCGACCGCGTCCCTACGCTGTGCGCAGCGTACAGCTTCATGCTTACCAGTAGAACGAAACTCAGAAGCGATGTCAAAGTGTTAGAGCCCGCGTAGTTCAGCGCAATCGCAGTCCCGGACACTCCGAAATTGGCCGCCAAAAGTGTCGCGGCAGCATACAGCGCACACAAGTATTGGTTATTGAGCGACGCCATGTCTGACTTAAGAACCGGATAGCCTTCAATTTCGTCGTCCAGATGGTTGTTAGACCTATTCGGATCGATATCTAGATATTTTATACACCAGTTTTCTCTCTTAATCTCGATACCGTAGAAGCCTAGAATGGCGGCGAACGCAGCAAAATTGCACGCGAGAGCGGCCCTATTCAAAGGTGCATCGTTGAAGAAGTTGTCCGACAAACTACATACATCCTCACCGCACTGCTGTGGCACAAAAACAACGAGAAACGTGCCCATTGTGACCTTGTAAAACTCGAGTAGCATGATGGCCGCTGCTGTAAGGCGCTGTTGACTGTCCACAGAGAATTTCATTATACAATAGTGCTCGATTATTATCGGATTGCAACAGTTTGGTTTCATTATCACAGAAGCTAATGAAACTACATGAATAGGTAAGCACCGGCGCCCATCATACCAACGCCTAGTTTCTGCTGCCAAGTTAGGCCTCTGCGTGTGAACACAACTACCCCGACAATGCCAGCTAATATGTCGATCATGTCGTTAGACGTTTTGTAATACGCGACCCCGTGGCGCGCCAACATAGAGATACCCACAGCTCCTGTCGTAACCCCTGCTATCCCTAACCCAATAAAGCTGAGCGCCTCAGTCCACGTTATGCTTGATAACTGTTGTCCTACCTCTTGTAGATCGCCACGGAAATATAGCGGAAGCGCTGCTCCTAATACCACCAGTGTGCCCACGGCATCAATGAGGAGTAGGACGAGTGGATGATACTTACTCGTCAGGGAAGCCTCGTAATCGGCAACGAACCAACCGAAGAGCGCTGACGCCATGAGGAATCCATAAAGAGCATGCTTCCCCTCCATCAACGTTATACTAAATAGGGATAATAGTTTACCAGAACCATCCCCTATCACAGTATTGACAATCCGATGCGAACTGGCAGTCTCCGGGACTGTTGCCGGGAATCGGACATCCCCATACGCCACGCCCGACATTCATGCACCCGTTTGGACATCCCCCAGCGTACGCAACAACAGGAGTTCCCGCCCCCCACCAAGTCCCAGGCCACCATCCACGGTGCCGCCTCCAACCACCGTGCCTGCGCCACCTTGGCCCCCAGCCGGGCCTTCGACCTGGCCTCCACCCCGGACGGCGTCCACCACCTCCGTGGTGCCTTCTCCCTCGTCCTCCGCGAAACGATTCTTCGAGCTCAACGTCCATGTCGAAGCCGAACATGTGCAATATCCCGAGCAGGAGAATGCATACAAGCACCGCGATCCCTAGCCATTTCAGACCTCGCATATACTATCTAGTGAGAAATATGTTTGGGGACTAGGGTGTCATGTAGGCCCGGACGATAGTGGCCTCCTGCTATATATGAACCAGAGCGTCCCGGCAGCCACTGGTATCTACCGGTCGACCGGAGTGGAGTTCCACCGAACCATGAGGACATGGTACTCCACCATCCAGGGTCGTCGTCACTTGCCTGCCCGCCAGCATCAACCTGACCAGCTAGCGCGCCAACGGGTCCTAGGGTCGTGACGGCCGCAGGGGTCGCGGGCGCTGCACGGGAGGCGGTTCCGGCCCCTGAGGGAGCCGCGGGGGCTCTCGAGGAGTTGTGGGATGAGGACGAGGGGGCCGCGGGTTGCCGACTAGGCCCATCATGCCTGTCGAACGCGTTCTCGATGGCGTGGAAAGGGGCCGCTACGAGGCGTAGGGGTGCCGTGACAATGCGCTCAAAGAAGGCGAGTGGAGTACGCCGAGACTCTCCGGACGTCTCATGTTCGTGTTTATCGTGAGGCTTGAACAGGCGCTTAAGACCCTGCGCGAACCTGTGAAATATCCCACCGTGTTCGCCATGGCGCTCGTGATGGAACATGCCGCCACGCTGGTGCCGGTCGTGATGGAATAGGGAATGATGGAATATACCGCTATGGCGATGGTCGTGGTGGAAGAGAGAACGGTGGCCACCGAAGTGTGGGAACGCATGATGCGGAGTGCGACGTTCAGTGTGGTGTTCAGTATGGTGCTCTGCGCGATGCCCGAAATGAGGGAGCCAGCGATGCTTACTAGTACCATGGCTCTCTGAGTGATGTGGAGCGTGATGCGGAGCGCGACGTTCAGTGTGGTGTTCAGTATGGTGCTCTGCGCGATGCCCCGTGTGACGCGCCGCGTGGTGGGAGTGATGTACGGGATGGTGATGCCTCGAGTGATGAGCCTTGTAGCCAGCGAACTCTTCCCGAGGGATGCCACCCCCTAAATAGATCATGATAACCACGATTAGAAGAACTACCATAAAGCTCGCGATCACAACGTTAGTGCTACGCCGCATCTGATATAGAGGTTAGATTATAACGGTTTTCAGCGTAAAATTGAATTAAGAATAAGGCGTCCTAGTAATAGCAGTACACTATGCACGATTCATTCAAACTCGTCACGTTCAACGTGTATGACTCCGAGCCGAACTCAGGAAGCGGTGACGGTGCTTCCTCACGCGGCTGGAGGAAATCGAAAGGAGGGGAGAAACACTTCCAGGTCCAGATGTTCGGCATCAATGAGAAGGGCGAAACCGCGGCGATCTTCGTCGAAGGGTTCACGCCGTTCTTCTACGTGAAGGTGGGTGATGATTGGACGGAAGAGGATCGAGAAGGCCTGGTCTTCCAGCTCCAGAACGACATGGGTGAGTATTACCAGGGTAGCATCACTAGCTCGAAGCTCGTGAAGCGAAAAGCCCTCTATGGATTCGACGCGGGGAAACTGCATAGCTTCGTGATTATCAAGTTCCGGAACGAGGCGGCGATGCGCAAGGCCAAAGGGATGTGGTACACTTACAATGCCAAGAGTGAGCGCATTCTCGATCCAGACGGCTATGAATGTGAATCTGTCAGCTCCGGCGAGACATGCTTTACATTGCTCTACGAGGCCCAGGTTCCACCGCTTCTCCGACTATTCCACATTAAGGACATTAGTCCGTCCGGTTGGATCGCTCTGCCCCACAAGCGCGCACTCAAGCACAAGAAACGAACTACGTCGTGCACGCACGAGTACACGATCAACTACACTCACATCGTCCCTCTCAACGACAAGGAGGATCGAGTTCCGTACAAGATCTGTGCATTTGATATTGAGGCGTCGAGCAGCCACGGAGACTTCCCCCTTGCGCGAAAAACGTACAAGAAGTTGGCGGAGAATATCGCTGATGCTCTGGAAGACCGCGGTGAGATGCAAATTAGCGATTTCGTCGACACGGCCATCCGAACCGCGTTTCGCATTCCGGGCAGCTCGCTCGACGGGATTCAGTGTGTCTATCCCCAGGGCCGGGTTACAGATCGAGACCTCAACTCCCTCATACCCGAATGGATGGAAGCGGAACCCTGCAAGCACGCTCCCCCACCTGACGAAGCGAGCGACGCCGAGAGCAGCGACGACGAGACCGAAGTAGACGAGGGCGTCGCTCAAGACGATGGAGCGGAGGGCGCCAAAGCTAAGCGCCGCGTTCCCCGGAGCCGTTATAAGACACCAGGGTCCGTTCTCGACATGCTTGCAGACCCGAAGGCGACCAGGCGCCAGATTATCAATGGCCTCGATCAGACGCTGACGAAGCACTTCCCAGCGCTGAAGGGTGACGAGGTTACATTCATCGGGAGCACGTTCCTAAGGTACGGAGAGGACCAGCCCTACCTGAGCCACTGCGCCGTTTGCGGAACCTGCGACGTCCCGGAGCAAATCGATAATTGCCAGATCGACTGTTATAAGACGGAGAGTGGAGTGCTTCTCGGTTGGAGTAAGCTCATGGCTCGCGAGAACCCGGACATCGTCATTACTTACAACGGCATGGGCTTTGATTGGCAGTTCATGTACACGCGCGCTCAGGAGTTGGGTTGTCTCAAGAAGTTCCTGGCCCTCAGTCGGAACACGAGCGAAGTCTGCCTCAGCCGCAAGTGGAATTGGCGAACTAAGCGCGAAGAAGTTGGTATCGAGACCAATACCATATTCATCGCGAGTGGACAGCACGACCTGAAGTTCGTACGGATGAATGGCAGGCTCCAGATTGACCTGTACAACTACTTCCGACGTGAGTACGCTCTCACCTCTTACAAGCTCGACCATGTCACAGGACATTTCATCGGCGACGGTGTCAAAGCGATTACCCACGAGGATGGGCGAACCCTGATCAAGAGCGGCAACCTTACCGGACTCGAGGTAGGAAGTTTCGTGACTTTCGAGGAAGAGGCTCATTCCACTGATGTATACAAAGGTGGTGCGAAGTTCGAGGTGACGGAGATCGACATGGACAGTGCCTCGTTCTGGATTGGTTCTCACGAAGAGCCGGACATGGCTAAGAAGGTGCGCTGGGGTCTTGCAAAGGACGACGTGTCTCCTCAGGACATATTCCGCATGACGAATGAAGGTCCCGCCGAGCGAGCAATCATTGCGAAGTACTGCATCCAGGATTGCAACCTATTGCACCATCTCATGCGCAAGATTGACGTAATGACAGGCTACACGGAAATGGCGGGGCTTTGCAGTGTACCTATCGACTTCTTGGTAATGCGAGGTCAGGGTATCAAGCTCACGTCCTATATCAGCAAGAAATGCCGAGAAAAGGACACGCTGATGCCTTTCCTCGAGAAGAACCTGAACGATGAGTCGTACGAGGGAGCCATTGTCCTCGATCCGAAGTGTGCCCTGTATCTGGACGATCCAGTCGCATGCGTGGACTACAGTTCTCTGTACCCGTCCTCGATGATAAGCGAGAATATCTCCCACGATAGCAAGGTATGGACCAAGGAGTTCGACCTAGAGGGGACACTCCTGTGCGAGACCGGGGAGAAGGGCGAAGGCGAGAGTGAGTACCTGTACGACAATCTGCCCAGCTACGAGTATGTCGACATCACGTACGACACGTACAAATGGCAACACAAGAACGGCAACCCGAAGGCCGCTATGGAGAAGGTCAAGGTTGGGTACAAGATCTGTCGCTTCGCTCAGTTCCCGGAGGGCAAGGCTATTATGCCGTCCATTCTCGAAGAGCTTCTTGCAGAGCGCAAGCGTGTTCGCAAGCTCATTCCACAGCAAACTGATCCGTTCATGGCGAACGTCCTGGACAAGCGCCAGCTCAGTATCAAGGTCACCGCGAACTCAATGTATGGACAAACTGGCGCTAAGACTAGCACATTCTATGAGCTGGACTGTGCTGCGTCGACGACTGCCATTGGGCGCAAACTGCTGACTTATGCACAGCGTGTTATCGAGGAGGCTTACGATGACATCGTGTGCGAGACGAAGTGCCACGGGCCAGTGAGAGTGAAGGCCGAGTACGTATATGGGGATACGGACTCAGTGTTCTTCAAGTTCAATCCTAGCGATCTGGACGGAAAACCCATCAAAGGGCAACAAGCTTTAGAGATCACGATCGAACTCGCACAGCAAGCCGGTGAGCTAGCTTCCATGTTCCTGAAGAAACCTCATGACCTGGAGTATGAGAAGACCTTCCTGCCATTCTGTCTGCTGTCGAAGAAGCGCTACGTCGGAATGCTGTACGAGCACGATCCACACAAATGCAAGCGGAAATCGATGGGAATCGTCTTAAAGCGCCGGGATAACGCGCCGATTGTCAAGGACGTTTATGGTGGCGTGATCGACATCCTGATGAAGGATCGGGACGTTGAGAAAGCGGCCGCGTTTACCGAGCAGATGCTGCAAGCAATTGTGGATAAGGAGTTTCCGATGGAAAAGCTCATCATCACGAAGTCGCTCCGCTCGAGCTACAAGAACCCGAAGCAAATCGCTCATAACGTCCTGGCCAATCGCATCGGGAAGCGCGATCCCGGGAATAAACCGAGCGTCGGAGATCGAATCCCATTCGTCTACATCCAGAACCCAAACAAGAAGGCACTCCAGGGCGATAGAATCGAGCTGCCTTCGTATATCGTTGAGCACGACGTCCCTATCAACTACGCGTTCTACATTACGAATCAGATCATGAAGCCGCTGCAGCAAGTCTTTGCCTTAGTCCTGGAAGATATGAAGGCTTTCCGGAGCAAGAAAGGGCGGACGCTTCATCGGTGGTTCGAGCAGTTAGAGGCCTTGAAAGAGAAGTATCCCGAACGGGCGCAGTATCGCCAGAAGGAAGAGGCTCTGCGTAACAAGGAGGTCAAGGCACTGTTATTCGACAAGTACATTAAGACATAGTCTCGGGCTGTTACTGTTTCTAGATAATGTTTTCTTACTATATAGACCACCATGTCGGAGCCTAGATATACTGGTGACAGGTGTTCTGGTAATGGAGGATGTCAGAATCCCACAGACGGCCGTGTCGCGAGCAATTACACTATTGGTGGAGAGACAAGATGTAAGGTCGTTCCAGGACAGCCTGAAACGCGCATCGACGGCGATTTTCTCAACAGACTGGGGGCTGGCCTGGGCGGTAGGACGTTGCACGACGCTTTGAAGGCGAATGGCACACCCGTTTACTTCGTCATCGGGCATTCATCTTACGACTCGGTTTTCAAAATAAGTCCCGAGGGAGTGGGGGACGAAAAAAGCGTCAAGTTTGTTCCAGACGCTACCATGTTCGAGGTTCCCGATAACTGTTATTATATTTCGACCTCAGCCACTGGCTGGGGGATGCTATCGAGCGGTACTTCTATCTCCACGGCTGAGGGCCTTGAGGCGAAGGACCACATCCTGAATTGCAGATACGATAAGGTGATGAAGAATCTCTTTTCCAATGATTATACATGTGAAGGGGGGAGACTCGATGCAGCACCTGGAGAGGCCTCGCGTATCGGGGTACAGGTCTATGACAGCAAATTCGAGCCCACTTCGCAGTCGTGGTTAGATGGAATCATAGCGCAGCTCAAGAAAGATGGATGCGAGGGACTCCTTACTTTGCAACCAGGTTATTTCCTACCCGGACAGGCTGCATATAACAAAAGTCATCAGTTCTTCGGTGGTCCACTAACCCGCGACGGGTTCGGGATAATAAAACTCAGCCCCGGGAGCGGGGGTGCTCTAGCAGACGCGAC
>CERX01068211.1_pt1 | contig 19563 bp, 12 predicted proteins | sample 350251 | NCBI WGS metagenome assembly CERX01 (sample SAMEA2621044, study PRJEB7988) | marine metagenome | biome: marine biome (ENVO:00000447); feature: deep chlorophyll maximum layer (ENVO:xxxxxxxx); material: "saline water (ENVO:00002010), including plankton (ENVO:xxxxxxxx)" | depth 50 m
GTTCTATAAACGCTAAGAATGGGAAATTAATTTTTACAAATGTTGATCAGCATCTTGAGAAAAAATTAAAAATGATGGGTCTAGCAGCATATGCTGAATTTTATTCAGAAGACCAAGTTGCTCTTAAAAGCTTAATTGAAGATCATTAACTATAATAAATTTAAAAAGAAAATGAAAAAAACGTTATTGCAAATTTTACTCACTATTTTTTCCACAAGTGTATTGACTGCGAACCCTTCTAAGGGTATATGGAAGCAGTATCTTTATACAGACGGTATATCTAGTAATTATATTTTTGATATAGAAAAAGATAGTCACGATAGAATTTGGATTGGTACTCAGAATGGTGTAACACTTATTGAAGGACTTAGGGTTCAAAAATTTGGATCTTCAAAGGGACTGCCTGCTGCAAATATTATAAAGGTGGTTAGTGTAAATAATAAAATATATGCTGCAACATCAACAAAAGGAATCTACGTTCTGGGGCCAGATGGTCTTTTTACTAAAACTAGTATCATAAAAGGTAGCAACCTTTATACTATGGAAAAGGTTGGGGAAAAGCTATTTGTCTCAACTAACTTAGAAAACATATTGTATGATGGAGAAAAAGTTTCGTTCATGGGGAATGGATTTCCTAATTTAAAAATTAAAGATGTACATGAATCATCTGGTAAAGTTTGGTATGCTGCAGAAGATCGTTTAATCCAGAAAAAAGGCAAAGCATTTTCTTCTGAAAAAATCAAATTTTTATCTAACAAAGTTAAAATTCAAGCATTTTTATCAGATAATAAAATAGATATTTTTGGTACTAATCAGGGCCTATGGACGAGAGATGGCAAAGGAGACCTAGTTATACTAAAGGATATTAATGTTCTTACGTTAGAATATACAGATAAAGGTGAAGTATTGATCGGCTCTAAAAAAGGTCTCTATTATCTAAAAAATGGAAAGGTAAAGCCCTATATGCCAGAAGGTGATGAGAATAAAGGTTTAAAAAAGACACCTATCAGAGATATCGCTTTCATTGCAAACAATGAAATATGGTACGCAACATTTGGGATGGGTTTATACCTACAGGATGCAGGTACATTTAGGAATATTGGAGCAGAAAAAGGATTGGATCCTGCAGGGATGGTCTTTGACATGATTGCCAAGGATGGTGATACCTATGTCGCGACTAGGAATGGGCTATTTATTTATTCAGGAAATAGAATCAAAAAACACCTAAAAAAAGTTGATGGGTTACCTTCCAATATTATATTGGATTTAGACATTGGGAAGGATGGTATATTATGGCTTGCTACGGCCAATGGCCTATCAAAGTATGTTAACTCAACATTTGTTAATTACAAGAAAAAGGATGGACTGCCATCCAAAGTAGTCACGTCAGTACATGTTGACAGGAGCAATAGTAATGTTGTTTGGGCTGGATCAGAAAAATCGGGTCTGACTCGTTTTGATTCCGATGGATTCTTTACCTATGCTGTGCAGGATGGGTTACCAAGCAATAAAATCAGAGATATAACCGAGAATCAAGATGGTGACTTAGTTATTGCTTGTTATGATGCGGGTGTAGCTACATATGATGGAAAAAGATTTGAACTTTTTAATGAAGGTTTAGATGATAAGCGTGTGATTATTGTAACAAACGGACCAGATGGTTCAGTTTGGGCTGGTACAGAATCTGCTGGTATTGGTGTTCTTGAAATGGGTGTATTTAGTATGATTAAAGATTCTGACGGACTCGCACATAATGAGATTTTTTCACTTCACTATGATGGAAAAAGAATGTGGGCAGGAACTTTTGGAGGGGGAGTAAGTTGTTTTAGTAAAAACACTTGGTTTACGCTAAGAAAAAGCGATGGCTTGAATAGTAATACTATTGGAGCTATCACCGCTGACGAGAGTGGGCGAATAATCCTAGGTGGAAAAAATGGTTTGTCAATATTCACAGAGTCCAATTCTTCTTTTAAAGTCAATTTTAATAAAATACTAACTCCGACGGCTGAGATGGCAAGTCCAGATATTTCAGAAATAGCTTTGTCAGGTATAGTTGGTGACAGGTTTTATATGACTGCAAATCCATTAGTATATAATCCATCAGATTCTGAAATAAGGTTTAGGACAAGGGCCAAATTAGTAGGTGGCGAAGAAACTCGTTGGTCAGACACACAGCTTTCTACTCAAATTTCATTCGTTTCTAAAGATGTAGGATCCTTTGAATTTCAATTACAGGCAATAGATAATAGATTGCTTTTATCAGATGTTGTTACAGTCACATTTAATATTGGCAGAGTTTGGTATTTAGATCCAAAAACTGCGATTCCTTTTTGGGGTTCTATAGTTCTGCTTATTGGTTTTTCAGTTGTCACGTACGTTAACTATAGGAAAAAAAGTCAGGAAGCAGAGGAGTTGAGGGACGCTGAAATTGCAAGGCAGCAGGCTGAAATGGAAGAAGCTAGAGAATTTCAACAGGCAATGCTCCCTAAAGAAATGCCATCAACAGATGATTATGAGCTAGTAGGTTTTCAGCAAACTGCTACCGAGGTTGGAGGAGACTTTTTTGATTTTATGCAAAAAGAAGATGGCGGATGGGTTGCAATATGTGGCGATGCCACAGGCCATGGTTTGACCTCTGGTAATGTTGTTTCAATAACAAAAACTGCAATGAGCTCGCTCATTGAGGAGGATCCTGTACCGACCTTGGATTCTCTAAATACCACACTTTTAAGAATGAATATTGGATTAAACAGGATGTGTTTAAATATCGCTAATCTAGGAAAAGATTCAATTAAATTTTCATCCGCTGGTATGCCACCTGCTTATTATTATTCAGCTGATAAAGGTGAATTAGAAGAAATTTTAGTTGGAGCATTGCCTCTTGGCTCTTTGCCTGGTGCTATGCATATGGAACAAGAAATTGAATTTAAAAATAGCGGCGATATTCTAGTTATGATGTCGGATGGACTCCCTGAGGCGGAGAATGCTGATGATGAAATGGTAGGCTACGAGCGTACTCTTGAAACTATTAAATCTCTAAGCGATAAATCTGCTGAGGAGATTAAGGATGGATTGGTCGACCTCTGTCATACTTGGCTAAGTGACAATGCTGAGCTAAAGGATGATATGACTTTCGTGATTATTAAGAAAAAATAGGAAATAAATTATAGTTATATGAATCAATATATCATAAAAAACTATTCTAATAAAGTTAATAAGTGTAAATTTTTTACAATTATATTATCATTTTTATATACATTTTTTATTCTAAGGATTAGCTAGTATGCTTAGTAAAGTAAAGAATATTGCCGTTATCTTTTTTCTAATTTCTAGTTGTATTTTTTCACAATCTGCACACTATATTTCTGGAAATGTGATTGATAGGAACAATGAGCCTTTGCTTGGTGCAAATATCAATTTAAAGGGAACTTTTTTAGGTAGCACAACAGATTTCAGTGGCAATTTTAGAATTGATAATATTGATCCTGGAAAATACACTCTGCTTGTCAGTTACATAGGATATAAATCACAGGAGATAGAGCTATACATATCAGAGTTTGAATCTGATGATGATGCGGATGATGATGAAAGTAGTTTTTCATCTAAGTTAGGAATTGATATTGATGAAGACTTAGAAGAAGATGAAGAAGTTGGCAATATTTTAAAAGCCCCATTCCATGAAAATATAAATTTCACACTTGAAGAAGATGCGCTCGAGACAGAACAAATTGTGGTCTCAGCATCTAAAAAGAAAGAAAAATTAATTGATGCTCCTATTACCATTGCTGCAGTATCAGAGCAGCAAATTAGAAAAACTGCGGGAGGAGATTTAGGTGCGATATTAAAAACTGTAAGAGGAGTTGAAACATATCAGGTTGGCATGGGTCGTACTGCCCTTAATGTGAGAGGATTTATGAGTGCATTCAATGGTAGGTTTGTTTCTCTTGTTGATGGTGCTAACTATATGGAACCAACTTTTTATATTGCTTATGGTAATACTCTTCCATTTGTTAATGAAGATATTGAAAGATTGGAGATAGTGTTTGGACCAAGTTCAGCACTTTATGGCCCAAACGCTCATAATGGTTTGTTAAATGTGATAACCAAACATCCTAGAAATTCTCAGGGATCGACGATAGCGTTTGGTACAGGATCGAGTAATTATAGCTCGCTTAGAGCAAGACTTGCAAAAGCAGTAGGCCCATTTGCATTTAAGTTCTCTTTTGAAAATATAGATGTAATGGATTGGAAGTATACCAGAACATTTGGTCAAGACTATAATATGGATGGTGAAATCACATTACCTGGTTTTCATGAGGATGTTCAATTCTGGAATTTTTGGGATGAAACTCAACCTGAGGTTTGGGATGACAAGAACGGTGATAATCAATGGGATCATGCTGAACAGATAGACGTAATGGACTCTGATTTTGAACGTACACTTAAAAATACTAAGGCAAACCTCCAATTTTTCTATGAACTTTCTCCTTATACGGAAATAGCAGTTGGGCATGAGCATTACTACCAAACTGGTTATCAACCATTTGATAGTGGTTTAAATTTTATCAATTACACAATGGGTTCTTTGTGGGCAAAAATAATTCGTGAAAATTCATTTGCAAGGATACACTGGCTTAGATCAACCGGTGGAGAATACTGGAATTCTGATGTTGCTTATCTCAATATGATGCGTCAAGGGCTAACGCTAAAAGAGTCAGTAGATAGAACAAAAATCCCTGATTTTGTCAAGACAGATGTATTGAGAGGTGATTTTCAAAGAAGTTTTACATTTAAGGACATGGATTTTATTGCTGGTGGCGACTTTTCAGTTTATCGACCTGATAGTAAAAGACAGTTTTTAGATGATAGAGGTTTAGTTACAGAGCGAGAAAGTGCCACAATGGTTGACTCCGTAATTGGAGATCCTATTGAGATTGAGGAGTATGGTGCATATTTACAAGCGACTCTTGATCTTCCTATGCAGATAAAATTTGTGACAGCTTTGCGTTATGATAAGCACTCATACTATGATGAAAGGTTTAGTCCAAGATACGCCTTGCAGTGGAATGGATTGCAATCAGGCAATCTTAGGTTTAGCTATAATCGAGCTTTTCAGACACCAAGTATATTTAATCTACATATGCTTAGATTTTTTGATTCCCAAGATGGTGGTAATATTCTACCTTTTCTTTTTGACCAAGGATCATGGATTAATCAACTTCTGAATGTTAATAATCCACTTATTCAGGAACAGATTAATGATGGCGAGTTAAGGTACAGTGATCTTACTTTTAATCCGATGCAGACACAGTTTAGAGGTAATCGAGATGGTTTTATGATAGATGAGGAAACATATGTCCCGCCACTTGAGATTGAAACAGTTGATAGTTATGAATTAGGCATGAAGAAGTTGTTTTATGGAAAATTATTCCTGGATGTTTCTTTATTTTTTTCGGAGTATAAGAATTTTATAAGTCCTTTAAGAATTATTCATGATTTTTACCCATCTACTTCTCCTTACATTCCTGAGCAAATAACTAATATTGGAGATGAATTTATATCTGACTATAATCGAAGAAGTTCATCGGTGATTTATTCTTATACCTCAACATCAGGTGCGACCATCTTTGGTGCGGATTTGATGTTTAAATATAATCTTATTAGTGACGTAGTATTATCTGTAGGTTTTTCAGTCTATGATAATCTTCAGTTTGAAACAGATAGTGGCGAAGAGACCAATCTATTTGAAGATATTGAACTTGACTCAATTAAGAATGACACGCTTCTCAATTTTATCGAAAATTCACTACAGAGTTTATCCTACCAACCAGGAAAATTATTTTTTAATGCACCAAAGAATAAGGGGTTTTTTAGTATTTCAAAGGATGGTCTTTTTACAGATAAATTGTGGGTACAGCTAACAGGCAATTACACAGAAGCCTTTGACTTTGTCAGTGGATATCATGTTGCTACTGAGAATCAAAGTTTGGCAAGTTTATCTCCAAATATGATTTATGAAAATAAGGGTGCGATTGGTGGTGGTTGGATTTTTGATATGCACTTTCAATTTCAGCCTATTGAAAGGGCCAGGCTAAAGCTACAATTGAATAATTTACTAGATCAAGATGGACCTAGAGTGGTTGGCACACCGCCCACTAGGAGAAATGTCATCTTTGAAGTTTTGCTAGATTATTAATAGGATTACTTATGTTTGATATCATAAAAAATAGAATAAAGACAACTATAGTTCCCCTCTTAATTCTGGTTTCTATATCATGTATGGATCCAGTTATAGAGCCAGAAGAACAGTATTCTGATTATGTTGGAGGAGTTGCAGCAAAATCGTTGAATGATCCTACAGAAGGCTTCCCAAACGGTAGTTTTGAAGAAGGACTTAAGTACTGGGGTGGTTGGGAAAATGGTGAAGTTGGGGACATTATTATTAGGAATCACAAACCTAATGATTCAACTGCGGCAGCAGATGGGCAAAACTCTTTAAAAATAACAGCCGAAAATGGTGGTGCGGGGATTTATAGCTATTTCTCCTATTCGCCTGGAGATACGCTAGTTTATACATTCTCCTATATGATTCCTTCTTCTATAAATATCGTTGATGGCTCGCCTGCTTTTAATCTTCAGGCTAGGACACAAGCCACTAATGAAAATGATAGTTTTATTGGTGATGGTAATATGAAATATTTTTCCTGTGATTCCACAGGAGATAATCAGCTTATTGCAGATGGTGACTGGCATACAGTGACTGTAAAATTTGCTAATAGCTCTCTAGAAACTTCAGGCACTTACTTTCAGGTATGGTTCTGGGAATGGTCTGTATGGAATTGGATTGCTCCTGATAGAGAGCTCATTGCTTATCTTGATAATTTCCAAGTCTCTATAAAACAATCCCAAGACCCAAAGCCTACAGACTTTAGTATTTTGTACCCAAAGAGTGGAGATGTATTCAATTTAGATACTATAAATGGGTTTCAGACAATTCCATTTGATTGGGAAGAGTCAACGGACAATGATACTGTTATATATACAAATAAGCTTGTAACAAAAGTTCCTTGTGAAAATGCTTTAGTATCTAATGGTTTCGAATCATTTGAGGTCTTGACGCGGATAAATCCGGCAACTGGTCTACCTTCTGATTACAAAATGCCTGATGGCTATGGTACTTTTGCATCTAATTGGGGCGTAGGACAGTCCAATGGTGAATCAGAGTTCACAATCTGGGTATCAGACTCGGCTTCCCACACTGGATCACACAGTCTTCGCATGGGGGCATCAACCTTGGAAAGTCCAGCTCATTATACCACATTGCTCTATCGAATTTCTCAGGTAGATAATAATTGGAATAAGGATAGAATCGTTCCTGGGACAATTATAACAGTAAAGGGTTATATGATGACACCCCCTGATAAGAGAATTGAAGGTGATAATTCTGCTAGTATCATGCTTATGGCTTTTGATGATATCTGGAATTATTCGACTAGTCCTGTTGTTGATGCCAATAAGACCGCAGGAGAGTGGTATCCATTTGAGGTTAATATGACGATTCCAGAACGTAGGGAATTCCCAAATACCACAACAGTATATCTTGGTTTCAGATTCAGTCAGTTTAATGGTGAAGGTGGTGAGGCCTATTTTGATGATATCACAGTATCATCTTCTAGGCCACTAACTTATTACGTGACTAATTATTATGATGTCGTCACAAACCAGACAAATACTATCATGTCGGCTGCATACTTAAGGGGTCTTTTTTCGTTTGTCAAAAGTGACCTAAATGGTATTCAATTTAGTGAGGTTGATTTTGAATGGAGTATCTTAGCTACTGACTTTAAGCAAGAAGTACATGCCCTAAATTCACCATTAAATTTTACTGTGATTGACACATCTAACTATTCCTCAGAGATTGGTTCGGGTCCTGTATTAATGGAGACATTAGAAATGAATATTAATAATGAATTTCTTTTTAACAATGAATAATAGACTATTATCTTCTATTTTTTATTTTATTTTGATAATTAATTCAAATGGTCAAGATTTATGCGCTCCTGGTGGATTAAATGCTAATGCATCCAATCAATCTATATCCTTTACTTGGGATGCTATTGGCTCTAACCCAGGTGAGATTATTTTCCTTGAGTGTTTTGCATTATGTGGATTACCAACAACTGCAACAGTCGTTCATGAAATAGACAATGGTAATGGTGGATGGTATAGGAATCAAGAAGGAGAATATTATTGCTGGGTTGGCCCAGACTGTGATCTAAGTCCTTACGGCCAAGAATGGGCGGCGCTCGGTTCATGGTCTGCTCCAGGTACTCCAGTTGATAGCCGAATGATATTTGGGCCATTCGATTTACCCGAAAATTCATTAGCAACACTAGGCTTCCTTGAGTCTTATATGGATGGTGAATATCAGGTCGTACCGAATACGGTAGAAATATCTACCGATAATGGTGAGTCCTGGCAGTCTATTTATACCTCTGATCCGATAGCTGTTGGGACAGACTGGACACCAACGCCTGTGGATCTAAGTAATTATAGTGGTCAGAGCGTCCATATTAGTTTTCGCTATAAATGTACTGAGGGTTGGGCTGAGGCTTGGCTGATAGACCATGTTGCTATCAATGTAGTTAACAATATGAATGCTCTCACTGTTGAAGACATGCAGTCAAGATTTATTGCAGAGGGAACACTAGACAATCATTTTCTTAGTGATTTAAATAAAGTAGATCGTGAGGCAATATCTACAAAATCGATATCGCTAAAAGGCAAAGATAGAACTGATTATAAACCTAATTATTTCATTCCTGTAGATCAAAGAAATGAAGAGCAGACTTTTCAAATTATTACAAATAATAGAGACTGTGCTGATCCTGAAAATGAGTCAGAGATTTCACTTGAAATGACTGCTGGAGACTGGGCGGAAGAAATTTCATGGTCTATTGTTGATGATGTATCAGGCGAAGAAGTATTATCAGGTATTGCTCCTGATGCGATGACCCAATGTGTTACCAATGGTGTCTACACTCTTTATGCGGTAGATTCTTATGGTGATGGATGGAATAATGCAGTTATGACCATCCAGGATGTCAATGAAGGTCTAACCTACCTCAATTATACTATGCCAGTTGGACCAGGGGGTAACTCTGAAGATATAGATACATTGAGTTTTTATATAGGGGCAAATCCTGGTTGTACCAATGAGTTTGCTGAAAATTATGATCCATATGCAAATATAGATGATGGTAGCTGTATAGTGGAAGAATGCGACCAAAATGAATTATATGTGAATTGTACGTCAGGAGACTATCCGGAGGAAGTTAGTTGGTATATTGAGGATGAGTCTAGCAATATTGTTTCATCAGGTTTTGCAAATGAAACATACCTAATATGTGTTCCTGATGGTAATTACAAGGCCGTTGGTCTAGATACATACGGTGATGGATGGAATAATGCATTCCTTAATGTAGCTAGCCTTGATGGAGCTCCTTATCTTTCATGGACATTTAATGCTGGATTTATAGATTCAGTCTATTTTTATGTTGGATCAGTACCTGGTTGTATGGACCCGGCAGCGGAAAACTACAATCCTGATGCAAACGTTGATGATGGGAGTTGTGAATATGCAAATTGTTTTCAGAATCAAGGTTATCTCGTTTATCTAGATGGCCAAATGGTGGGTACCACAGGTGCTTCATTTTATAATTTTAATGATCTTGATAATGGAAGGGAATATGAGCTTGGTGTGGTTGCAGTATATAATGAGGGTGAATCAGATATGTCAACTTTAAATGCGACCCCATGGAACAGGGTTGTTTTTGACCCAGTTCAAATTGAATTAGATACAATAACAAATAATGTTTCACTTGAGCAGAGCTTTACATTTAGTGTTAGTAACTCATCAATGGGTTGGACAACACCTTTTACAATTGATTCGCCTAATCGACTTGATGTTGATAATCCCAGTTTCTTTATTTCTGAATTTAACTCAGGTGCCCTTACAAATATGTATGACCCCAGTGGTATTTTTGGAGGCCTTTGGCAGGTTGGTGATGGAGAAGCAGCAACCAGTGATTGGTTTTACTATCCTGAATCACCTGATAATAGTACTTTTGCTTGGATTAATGATGATATGATTGGGGCAGGAGGTGCACAGGAGAGTGCATATCTGATTACTGAAGAAATTACAATCGATCCTCTTGATAGAATTTTTATTACTTTTGATTTGTTTTTTCCGCAGCCATATGGATCTTGTGCTGAACCTGATGACGGTTCGGGTGTTGGTGGAGAAGGTTTTAGTGAAGACCTTTTCTTAATGGTGTCAGGTGATTATGGAGTTAATTGGACGGTTGTTGATTCCACAATGGGAACGGATGTAATGTATTGGGTTTCGAAAATGTATGATCTGACAGATGAAATAGGTGATATGACTAACTTTATTATCGCCCTTTACTATACTGATTGCAATGGTAACTGGGCATTTGGTGTCGGTGTAGATAATTTTGAAATGTATAAAGCAAATGATAATGAAATTATTGCTATCGATCCGTATGCTGGATGGATTGATGTTGGTGTGAATACACCTGTTACGGTTAGTTTTCCAAATGATCCCTCGCTTTATAACGAGACACATTATTTACAACTTACTGCATCCTATGAGACTATAAATGTTCCGGTTGTTTTTGGATTAACTCCACTTGATATAGATCATAGCAATGACATACTTCCTAATAAATACATATTAAAACAGAATTACCCTAATCCTTTTAACCCAACCACAGTAATTCCCTTTAGGATACCAGAAACTGCTGCTATTCAATTAACGATATACAATCTTCTCGGTGAGAGAGTTAATACCTTAGTTAATGATAAGCTAAATCCTGGAACATATAAAATAAATTGGCATGGTATGTCAGATGCAGGTCATCAGATGCCTGCAGGACTCTATTTTTATGAGCTTAGGAGTCATAATTTTAGAGATACTGGGAAAATGCTTCTCCTGAAATAGAATTTTTTATAAATCATATAGTTTCAAAAGACCTATCGTAAATAGGAGCCATTTTACTCCAGTCATAGGGATTTGCTATTCTATTTAATTCATTTTTTTTAATTTTTTTATAATTTTTTATGCCCCAGATAATCATATTATATAATTCAGTTTCATTTACGTAATAATTATTTTTATTATTTTCAATGGGAATCAGTTCTGGGTATGAAAGTCTATCAGGCAAAATTGGCCATATTCCGCAATAGATAGCTTCAAGGACACTTACTCCGAAAAATTCTTGATTGGAGGTTACAGGTAGTATATGAGACTTCCACAGCCATGATGCATATTCTTCATAGGATTCAGCATATCCCCAGTGTTGAATATTCTCTTCTAAGATATTTTTACTTTTTTTAAAAATTGTTGGTGCCTGGCTAAAGTTTTCTCCTAGTACCACTAAACTAAAATTATAACCATCTTTTTTTATGGTTTCTAAAGTTTTAAAAAATAACTCAGGGTTTTTATCATATTCCCATCGGTGATTCCAGACAATAATAGGGTGATTTGATTTTGAAATCTTAAATTTATCCAATCTTTTAAAATCAATCCCTAGGTATAATACTTCTGATTTATTTTTAATTATTTCTATTGTCTCAAGCTCTTGGTAATCTGGGAATTGTTTAAGAAATGGCTCTAGTGCATTAATAAAAGAATCCATGTGGAACGTAGAATTAAAATATAATCTATCTGCTGCTAGTGCAGATGAGTAATTAATGAATCCGTAATGAGTGTCACGATTATTTTTTATATCTCTGTCTTTGTGCGACCAGGGATAAGATAATTGGTTCTCATGAAAATAAATTGCTGTTGGTATCCCGCTTGTTCTTTTTTTTGTCAAGGCCAAAAAAGTAGTAAGGTCTAGCATATCTGTTGATAGAATAACATCAGGCTGCCATTTCATTTCATTAAATTCTTTTGCAATTGTTACTGCTCCGATGTGCATTCGCCATTTCCAAAATTGTCCTTTCATTGATAAAATTTTTACTTCATGATCACTATAAAATCGGTAATCATCAGCCCATTGTTTATGGGATCCGGTATAGTATGGTTCAATCAATAGAATTTTCATTATGCTAATAGTACGATATTTTTAAACGAATTTAATCAATATTTAATGTCTAAGACTGGATTTAAGCTAGCGCAGCGATTAGCGCATACGGAATTGAGCCATATGCCTCTACTAATTTTTTATGAGAATTATATCTGATCATAGTCCACTACTGTTAAGGAATAAACTTGTCAAAGCATTACACATACATGTATTTTTGTGACACATATTATATGAAAAATACCGTTGTTGCTAATAATCGAAAAGCATATCATGAATACCATATTATTGAAAAATTTGAGGCAGGCGTACAACTTTTAGGCAGCGAGGTTAAAAGTATAAGAGAAGGTAAGGCAAGTTTAAAACAATCCTATGTACTTATAAGAAAAGGCGAGGCATGGTTGATAGGTGCTCATATTGCACCATATAGCCACACAGGATTTGAAGGGCATAAACCATTAAGAAATAGAAAATTGTTGCTTCATAAAAGGGAGATCTCTAAGATAAATTCTAAGATTGCTGAAAAAGGTTTAACTGCTATTCCAACAAAAATATATTTTAAGAGCGGCAAGATCAAAATTGAATTTGGTATAGCTAAAGGCAAAAACCTTTACGATAAGCGCGATACTAAAAAGAAAAGAGATATAGAAAGAGATATAGCTAGAGCAATGAGACTTAAATGAAATTTATTCCTTTGAACGAGCAAATGGATCTCATAAAAAGAGGAACAGAGGAGATACTCCCTGAAGATTTGCTTATTAAAAAACTTGAAAGATCAATAAAAGATCAGACTCCACTAAATGTTAAACTTGGATGTGACCCCAGCAAACCAGATTTACATATTGGACATGGTATAGTTCTAAGAAAACTAAGGCATTTTCAAGATCTTGGTCACACTGCTATTCTTGTTATAGGTGATTTCACGGCCATGATAGGTGACCCTACTGGAAGAAATAAAACAAGACCGCAATTGACACTTCAAGAGGCAAAAGAAAATGCTGAAACATATGTCGAGCAGTCTAAAGTAATACTTGATATAAATAGTACCAAGATCAAATATAATTCAGAATGGTTAAGCAAGATGAATTTTAACGATGTTGTTAGTTTAGCAAGCTCGTATACTGTAGCGCGTATGCTTGAGCGTGATGATTTTACAAAGAGATATAAGGATGGTACGCCCATCTCGATACATGAGTTTTTATATCCATTGGCCCAAGCACAAGATTCTGTAGAACTGAAGGCGGATGTTGAACTTGGTGGTACAGACCAAAAATTTAATTTGCTAGTTGGAAGAGACATACAAAAAGATAATGGGCAAGAGCCACAATGTATTATAACGACACCTCTTCTTGAAGGAACTGATGGCTTAGAGAAAATGTCTAAGTCCTATGGGAATCATATAGGATTGCAAGACTCGCCTTCTGATATATATGGAAAAATATTATCAATAAAAGATGATATGATATTGAAATGGTATGCGCTTGCCGCAGATTCTGATTCCTCAATTTTAAGCTCAATCGAAAAAAAATTAAATAATCCATCTATTAATCCTATGGAAATCAAACGTGATTTGGCCCGTGCTGTAGTCTCTTTATATCATAGTCATGAGGTAGCCCAAGAGGCAGAAGGACATTTTAATAATGTAGTGGTGGCTAAAGGAATTCCAGATAAGATGCCAACTTTTAAACTAACATCTGAAGATCTCATTGTTAATATTATTTATTCTTCAGGCTTATTAAGTAGCAAGGGCGAAGCTAGAAGAATGATAAAACAAGGAGCAGTAACCTTAAACGGCGAAAAAATAAATGATATTCAAACTAAAATTAGAAATAATGGAGAGCAAATCCTCAAGATAGGTAAAAGACGATTTTTAAAAATCATTTGATGAAAAGATTTAGTTACCCAATTTTTCTTATTGTATTGTTTCTACTTGTATCTTGTACAAACCATCGAGAAAATAAACCTAAGCTAGTAGTATTGCTTGTTGTAGACCATATGCGTCCTGATCTATTAACGAGGTTTGATGATTTATATCAAGGAGGGTTTCGTTGGCTAATTGACCATGGTATTTGGTTTACCAATACGTTTCATGAGCACAGCTATACAGCAACAGGCCCTGGGCATACTGCTATTTCTTTTGGTCAATTTCCTGGTAAAGTAGGTGTCCTTGGAAATAGCTATTATGATCGTGACATAAAAAAAAGGGTTAATTGTGTTGAAGACCCTGTAGCAAAGGTGGTAGGTGCAAATTATGGTGACGCTAGATCTTTTTCACGATACGACACTTTTGGTATAGGTGATTGGTTGAAAACCAAATATCCTGATGGTAAGGTTATTTCAATTGGTGGTAAGGATAGAACTGCATGTATTCTAGGAGGGAAGAATCCTGATATTGCACTATACTACAATAGGGCTGGATCATTTATAACTTCTGACTATTATGTAGAAAACCTACCTAGCTGGGTTTTGGATAATAATAAGCGCCTTCAGGCTAGTTCCTATGGTGATTCACTATGGCAAAAATCATTAAGTGATGATATATATAAAAAGTATTCCAGAGAAGATTATTTTTATGGTGAAGAAGACACCTATTTGAAAAATGAGTATTCTCCAGTTTTTCCTATCGGCATTGATTCTACATTAAATCCATTAGGTCAATTAATGGGTAAGCCATGGTTTGAAAGAGAAGTATTGCATTTATCTAAAATGGCAGTTGAGAATGAAGTATTGGGTCAGGATTCTCAGGTTGATTATTTAGCTATAGGATTTTCGGCTATGGATTGGATAATACATGATTTTGGGCCATTTTCCCAAGAGGCTATGGATGCGTGTATAAAATTAGATCGATACCTTGGTAAATTTTTTGAATTTTTAGATAACAAGGTGGGTTTAAATAATATACTTTTTGTCCTAACAGCAGACCATGGGGGCCTACCACTTCCAGAATACCTTGTTGCAAATGGAGATAAAGGAGGTCGCATTAATAGGGAACATCTAGATGAGGCACTCACATGGATTGATGAGGAAAGTGAGGAAAGATATGGGAAGAAAATGTATCACAGAGAGGGAGCAGAATTTTTCATTGATATGGATAAATTAAAGAAAGAGGATGTACAGCCTAGGGAAATTTATGATATCGTTAGCAAATACCTAAAAAATGTAGAGGGCATTGATGGAGTGGTTATTAAAGAAGATATTCTTAGTAGCTCAAATAGTGATAATTTGACTAAAAGATTAAAGAATATGATTCATCCTAAACTATCTCCAGAAATATCCCCTATTATTACACCTGGATATTTATATAGAAATCCGTTTGGAACATCTCACGGATCACCATATGATTATGATACCCATGTTCCTCTTATTTTTGCAAGATCTGAGATTAGAGGTCGCAAGGATAAATCTAAGAGAGCAACAATAGATATCGCACCAACTATTGCTAACTATTTGGATATAAGGATTCCTGATTATTGCGATGGAGACTACATAAAGTTTTAATATGTTAGTATTAGAAAATTTAAGCAAGTCATTTGAAGGGGTGAATGCAGTAAATGATATTTCATTTACTGTTGGAAAAGGTGATATATATGGATTTTTAGGCCCTAACGGAGCTGGTAAAACTACAACAATTAGAATGATTATGGGTATTATACATCCTGACAGTGGATTAATCAGTTTAAATGGAAAAGATATCAATGCTCTAGGACGTCAAAATCTTGGATATTTACCAGAAGATAGAGGTCTTTATCAAAAACAAAAACTGACTGAGATATTACAATATTTTGGAATATTACGTGGACTTGAATTATCGGAGGCAAAAAAAAGAACGTCTAGATGGTTAGAGCGTTTTGATCTTGGTGATCAGAGCCACAGAAAGGTGGAAGAATTATCCAAAGGTAATCAACAAAAGATACAATTCATACTATCTTTATTACATGATCCTGATCTTATTATTCTTGATGAACCTTTTACAGGTCTTGACCCCCTTAATCAACTACTCTTGAAAGAAATAATACAAGAAAAGCGAGAAGATGGCAAGACTATTATATTTTCTACCCATCAAATGGAGCAAGTTGAACGATTATGCAATAACATTTGCATTATAGATAAAGGTGCTATCGTTATTGAAGGGTTATTAGATGATATCCGGGAAAAACATTCTAGTAATGCAGTTCAAGTATGTTTCTCTGGTAAAATTGATAGGAATGAAGCATCGAATTTTCTTAATGAATTAGAGCTAACTGATGATACACTTTCTGGTATATTGAAAAAAAGCCCAAATGAATTTCTTACATGGATCAATGCTATTGCAAATGTGTTGTCATTCCAATTAAAAGTACCCACTTTAGAACAAATTTTTCTTGATAGAGTAGGCAGAAAACAATGAGCCAGATATTTAAAATTATGAAGTGGGAATTTATTAATCGTGTAAAAACAAAATTATTTTTGATTACTACATTCGTATTGCCTTTCATGATGGGTGGTCTAATGTTTCTACCAACAATTTTGATGGATCTAGAGCCGGAGAATGAATCAATAATAGGATTGGTTTATGATGGAGATATAGAACCTCTTATTAATCGATTTAAGGAAAAATGTGATCTAGTGTTTTTGACTCAGGAGGGCAATTCACAATTCTTGTTTATTGATTTAGTTTCTGAGAGGGAAGCCTTGGATAGTATTATAAGTAAAAGAATTGATGGTTATTTGGTAATACCCAGTAATGTTGGCGATACTGGACGGGTGAGTTACTTCAGCCAGTCACTTAGTAATATTAAGATTAATACTAATCTAAGGAGAACTCTGAATCAAATAGTTATAGAGCAACGAATGATTGATCAAGATATCGACATTTCTCTTGTAGGTCAATTAAGTAGAAAAATTGAATTTGAGACTTATGAGATAGATGAATTAGGTGGGACATCAGAAGGTGATGAGCTATCAAGTTTTATTGTTCCATATTTATTCTTAATGATTCTATTTATGACTGTTTTTATGAGTGGTCAATTACTACTTCGTTCTGTAATTGAAGAAAGAACAAATAGAACCATTGAAATATTATTATCAAGTGTCACAGCAGATGAAATAATGAAAGGTAAAATTCTGGGACTAGGTGCCCTTGGGATGGTACAGATGGTATTTTACCTCTTAATTGGTCTAACTACAACCCACTATAAGGGATGGGCATCCATAGAATTTTCTCAGATTCCATTTTTCCTTATATTTTTTATAACGGGCTATCTTTTTTATGCTGGAATCTTTGCTGGAATGGGTACCTTTTTTACTTCGGAACAGGAGGCACAACAATCTTCGGGTATTATCAGTCTTGTTGCAATTCTGCCCATGGTTTTTGCATCATATTTTATTACTAACCCAGGGTCAAATTTCACCATTGCCCTTACTTATATTCCGCCTTTGACACCCTTCATGATGATCATACGTTTGGGTACTGGGTCAGTTGAAATTAATGAGATTATTATTTCTACTACATTAATGTTGGTCTCATGTTGGGTGATATTGAAGTTATCTGGAAAGATATTTCGAACTGCAATTTTGCTTTATGGGAAAAAAATAACATATAGGGAAGTTCTGAAATGGGTTCGAACGTAAATCATTATTACCTAAATTATATTAAATGACAGCACTAATTAGTTATTTTTTAGTGGCATTGGTGGTATCCTTTCTATGCTCACTTCTTGAATCAGTACTACTGAGCCTTTCAATTGCACATGTATCAGTAATGGAAAAAGAAGGTGGTGCTTCTGGAAGGTTAATGGCAGAATTAAAGGAAAATATCAATCGACCTCTCGCTGCAATATTGACTGTAAATACTATTGCAAATACTGTTGGAGCAGCTGGGGTTGGAGCGCAGACACAAATAATATACGGTAATGAATGGGTTTCAATTGCATCAGGTATACTGACTCTTTGTATATTAATATTCTCTGAAATTATTCCAAAAACTATTGGCGCGATTTACAGCAAATCCCTTGCGTCCTCTGCGGCAATTACAATTAGGATTCTGATGTTTGTAGCCTGGCCTTTCGTAATTTTTTCAGAGGCCACGTCAAAATTAATTAATAAAGGTGACAACGGAGGTGAATCAAAAGCCTCGCGAGAAGAATTATTAGCAATGGCAGAAATAAGTGAAGATGAAGGGTCGATAGATCAGCAAGAAGGCGATATAATCGAAAACCTTATGAAGCTTGATAATATGCCTATTGAGGATATTATGACTCCTAGATCAGTAATCTTTTCATTAAAACATAATGATACTGTTGGTCAAGTGATTGAGACTAACTCTCCGATTGCATTCTCCCGTATTCCTATTTATGAAAAAGATTTGGATGATATATGCGGGATAGTGAATAGATATGATCTAGTTAATAAACAAGCCGAAGATAAATTTGATGTTACTATGAAGGAAATAATGAAACCAATCCAATCTGTAGTTGAGAAAACATCAGTCTCAGATGTTTTAGATCGATTTGTGAAGCGTCGACAGCAAATGTTTTTCGTTACGGATAATTTTGGTACAACAACAGGTCTAATTACACTTGAGGATGCTATTGAGACATTATTGGGGGTTGAGATAGTTGATGAGCATGATAATGTTGTAGATATGAGAAAACTAGCAACTGCAAAGATGATGGGTAAAAATATAAAGTCATGATTAATCTTATTTTATTGAGTTTAGAAAATTTGGTTAATAAATTTGCCGGCTTAATTCAAGGGAGACAATTTTAGTCATGGCAAAAAAACAGAAAAGTTTTGCTGATAAAGCTGCTGGTGATAAAAGCGGTGAATCAGTTTATGTAAAACATATAAAAAGTATACAATCTGAGCAAACAGGTCGATGGAGATTTAATGATCAAATGGTTCGGATGAATAAAGGTGAGCAGCTTGATGCTGCATTAAAAAGAATGGATGAGGCGGCTAATCTTGTTGACATTGATCTTACTGAATTTGTTGCCTCAGATAAGGAAAAAAATCAAGAGGCTTCAGATTCAAAAAATTTAGAGAATAATTCTGATTCTTCAGATAAAAATCCTTTAGAACAAGCCGGTTTATCTGAAGAAGAGTAATCTTTTATATCTACTATTTCATAGCGGAAAGGTGGTTGAAGGCGCACGCTTGGAAAGCGTTAGAATCTTTTGAATATTGACATACTCGTTAATAATGGTCCCGTTATGGAAATAAATGATTATTACAAGCACTATCTAAGCTTACATACAAATCCAAAATACAGACTATTTCATTTTTTAGGAAAGATTGTTACTATTTTCTATCTAGTGTATACTATCATTAAAGGTCATTGGCTGTTTGTATTATTGGTTCCTTTTGTAATATATCCATTTGCTTGGAGTGGACATTATTTTTTCGAAAAGAATACCCCAGCTGCTTTTAATAATCCATTGTACGCGAAAATTTCAGATTGGATTATGTTTAAAGA
>CERX01005592.1_pt1 | contig 19479 bp, 17 predicted proteins | sample 350251 | NCBI WGS metagenome assembly CERX01 (sample SAMEA2621044, study PRJEB7988) | marine metagenome | biome: marine biome (ENVO:00000447); feature: deep chlorophyll maximum layer (ENVO:xxxxxxxx); material: "saline water (ENVO:00002010), including plankton (ENVO:xxxxxxxx)" | depth 50 m
CAGCGCAGGCTGTCCGACAACATCGTCGAGCAGCTGGAAACCATGATTCTTGAGGGCACGCTGCAGCCGGGCCAGCGCCTACCCGCCGAGCGCGCGCTGGCCGAGCAGTTCGGCGTGTCGCGCCCTTCCCTGCGCGAGGCGGTACAAAAGCTGGTTGCCAAGGGCCTGTTGATCAGCCGCCAGGGCGGCGGCAACTATGTCAGCGATACGCTGGGCTCCAGCTTCAGCGATCCGCTGCTGGCGCTGCTGGAAGGTCGCCCCGAGGCACAGCGCGACCTGCTGGAGTTTCGCCACACACTGGAAGCCGACTGCGCCTACTATGCCGCCCAGCGCGCCACCGATCTGGACCGTGAACACCTGCAGGCGGCCTTTGATGCGCTGCAGGCGTGCTACGCCCGCGAGGGCAAGGCATCACGGGCAGAGGAAGGCGCAGCTGACGCGCGTTTTCATCTGGCGATCGCCGAGGCCAGCCACAATCTGGTGCTGCTGCACACCATTCGTGGCCTGTTCGATCTGCTCAAACGCAACGTGGTGACCAACATCGGCGGCATGTACGCGCTGCGCAGCGAGACCCGACGCATGCTGGTTGAGCAACACCAGGCGCTGTTCGACGCCATCATGCAGGGCCGCGCCGACGATGCGCGGCGCATTGCCAGCGAGCACATCAGCTATGTGCAGGACGTGCTGGAAGAGCGGGAAGAGGAAAGCCGCAGACTGGCCCGCGCCCAGCGGCGCGAGCGCCCGGTCAGTCGCTGAGCCAGTCGGACAGCACCTCTGAGTTGTGCTCACCCAGCAGCGGCGGCGGGCGGCGATAGTCGACCGGCGTGCGTGACAGCCGGATCGGGTTGGCAACCAGATCGACCTCGCCAGCCAACGGGTGCGCCATGCGAATGCGTGTACCACGCGCCTGCACCTGCGGATCGGCAAACACCTGCGCCAGATCGTTGATCGGGCCACAGGGCACACCCGCCTGCTCCAACGCCGCAATCCACTCGGCGGTGGTGCGAAATACCGTGACCTGACGGATCAGGGGCACCAGCTCAGCGCGATTGGCAACCCGAGCTGAGTTAGTCGCAAACCGCGCGTCAGCCGCCCACTCCGGATGCCCCGCCACCTCGCAGAACTTGCGAAACTGACCGTCGTTCCCCACCGTCAGAATGAAGTCGCCATCAGCGGTTGGAAAGTCCTGATAGGGCACGATGTTCGGGTGCGCGTTACCCAAACGCTTGGGCGGCACGCCGGTAGTGAGGTAGTTCAGCGCCTGATTACCGAGACAGGCGACTTGCACATCCAGCAGCGCCAAATCGATGTACTGGCCCAGACCGCTGCGCTCACGCTCGGCCAGCGCCGCAAGAATGGCATTGCTGGCGTACAGCCCGGTGAGGATATCGGTCAGCGCAACGCCAACCTTGACCGGCCCGGCGCCCTCCTCGCCATCCGCCTTGCCGGTGATGCTCATCAGGCCGCCCATGGCCTGAATCATAAAGTCGTAGCCCGCCCGCTTGGCATAGGGCCCTTGCTGCCCAAAGCCGGTTACCGAGCAGTAGATCAGGCGGGGGTTAAGCGCCTGCAGGCTGGCGTAATCCAGCCCATAAGCGGCCAGCCCGCCAACCTTGAAGTTCTCAATCAGCACATCAGCGCGCTGCACCAACTCACGCACCTGCTGCTGCCCTTCGGGCTGAGTAAAGTCGATGGTGATCGAGCGCTTGTTGCGGTTGGCCGACAGAAAATACGCCGCCTCAGAGGTGTCGCGACCGTCGCCATCACGCAGGTACGGCGGCCCCCAGGCACGGGTGTCATCACCCGCCCCCGGCCGTTCAACCTTGACCACATCCGCCCCCAGGTCCGCCAGCATCTGCCCGGCCCAAGGGCCAGCCAATACACGGGAGAGATCGAGGACGCGCAAACCGGATAATGCACTCATGCCTTTAGCTCCAAGCGGCAAGCTTCAAGCCACAAGCTGGCCGTGCGAGATAGGGGGAGGAGAAGGTAGCCTCGTGCTGCGCGAGGAAAACACGACAAGCCGACCCAACACGGGTGGCTTGTCGCTTGCAGCTTGAGGCTTGCAGCTGCCGTAAGGCGTTAGAAAAACGCTTGTAGGCCAGTCTGCGCGCGGCCGAGGATCAGCGCGTGCACGTCGTGGGTACCTTCGTAGGTGTTAACCACTTCCAGGTTGACCACGTGGCGGATAACGCCGTACTCGTCGGAGATACCGTTGCCACCCAGCATGTCGCGAGCAATGCGGGCGATGTCCAGTGACTTGCCGCAGGAGTTGCGCTTCATGATGGAGGTGATTTCAACGGCAGCAGTGCCTTCATCCTTCATGCGGCCCAAACGAAGGCAGCCTTGCAGCGCCAGAGTGATTTCAGTCTGCATGTCCGCCAGTTTTTTCTGCACCAACTGAGTCTGCGCCAGCGGGCGGCCAAACTGCAGGCGATCCAGCGTGTACTGACGAGCGGTGTGCCAGCAGAACTCGGCAGCGCCCAGCGCGCCCCAGGAGATACCGTAGCGAGCAGAGTTCAAGCAGGTGAACGGACCTTTCAGGCCGGTTACGTGCGGCAGCATGTTCTCTTCCGGCACGAACACGTCGTCCATCACGATCTCGCCGGTGATGGAGGTACGCAGACCCACCTTGCCCTTGATGGCCGGGGCGCTCAGGCCTTTCCAGCCTTTCTCCAGAATGAAGCCGCGAATCACGTCATCATCGGTCTTGGCCCAAACCACGAATACGTCAGCAATCGGGCTGTTGGTGATCCACATCTTGGCGCCCTTGAGCAGGTAGCCGCCTTCAGTGCTGCGCGCGCGGGTAACCATGGAGCCCGGGTCGGAACCGTGGTTCGGCTCGGTCAGACCGAAGCAACCGATAAACTCGCCAGAGGCCAGCTTGGGCAGGTACTTCTGCTTCTGCTCCTCAGAACCGAACTCGTTGATCGGCACCATGACCAGCGAGGACTGCACGCTCATCATGGAGCGGTAGCCGGAGTCGACGCGCTCGACTTCACGCGCGATCAGGCCGTAGCAGACATAGTTCAGGCCGCTTCCACCGTACTCGGTAGGAATGGTCGCGCCCAGCAGGCCCAGCTCGCCCATTTCACGGAAGATTTCCGCATCGGTCTGCTCATTGCGGAACGAGTTCAGCACCCGCGGCATGAGTTTGTCCTGGCAGTACTGGCGTGCGCTGTCACGCACCATGCGCTCTTCTTCAGTCAGTTGCTGATCCAGCAGCAGCGGATCTTCCCAGTTGAAACTTGCCTTGGATGCGGCCATGAGCTCTCCGATATTCGATTTGTTAGGGGTCTGGTTCCAATAAGAAACCACAAGGTGACAGCGACTCTACGCACAGAGAAAACCACAAACAAGCGTCTTTTATGCAGACACCTGTGCTAAATTGGAACTCCGACCAATAGCATAGCGACAATCCGCAAGCTGCAAGCGGCAAGCAACTCCGGCTCAGCGCACGGAAAGCTTGCAGCTTGATACTTATAGCTTATAGCTGCTCCGAAGGAGCCCCCCATGCGCCGCAAGATCCCCCCGACCCAAGCACTGGTCTGCTTCGAGTCGTCCGCTCGCCACGAGAGCTTCACCAAGGCGGCAGAAGAATTGTCGCTGACACAAAGCGCAGTCTGTCGGCAAATCGCTAATTTGGAGGCCTTTCTCGATATTCAGCTGTTTCGCCGCACGCGCCGCGGGGTGAAGCTGACCGACGCCGGGCAAATTTACAGCCGCCGCATCGCCAGCCGGCTGGACGCGGTGGAACGCGACACCCTGTCGGTGATGGGCAACCAAGGCACAGCGACGCTGGAGGTGGCGTTGGTACCGACCTTTGGCACCCAATGGCTGCTGCCACGGCTTAGCCACTTTCTGCGCCAGCATCCACAGATCACGGTCAACCTGACAAACCGCACGCGCCCCTTCCTGTTTGCAGATACCGAGTTTGATGCGGCCATTTACTTCGGCGACGGCGACTGGTCCGGTACCCAGACCCACTACCTGATGCCCGAAGCGCCGATTCCAGTCTGTAGCCCAGCGTTGATTGGGCCGGCCAGCGAACTCACACCCGAGGAGATTGCTGGCCTGCCACTGCTGCAACAAACCACCCGCCCCTACGCCTGGCGCCAATGGTTTGCCGCCGCCGACATGCGTGTTGAGCACGACCTTAACGGCACCCGGCTGGAACTGTTCTCAATGTTGGCGCAGGCCGCCATGCACGGCATGGGCATCGCGCTTATTCCGCCATTCCTGATTCGTCAGGAGCTGGCCGACGGCCGGTTAATCAGCCCCTGTCCGCGCAGCTTTGAAACCGACAACGGCTACTATTTGGTGATCCCGGAGCGCAAGGCAGAGTCGGCCGCGCTGCTGGCTTTCAGGGACTGGATTCTGGATCAGGCGCAGACCTATAGAGCCGCAAGCGGCAAGCTGTAAGCCGCAAGCTTCAAGCTGGTTCGGCTGGACGCCCCCAGGTGTTTTTACAGACGTCCAGTCGCTATCTCAGCCAAAAGAAAACCCGCGCGGCTCGTATCCGTGCGGGTTTTACTTGCAGCTTGCCGCTTGCCGCTTGCCGCTTGCCGCTAAAAAAAAGGGCCCGAAGGCCCCAGAAGCACACATGAAGTAGGTACAGCGATTACTGACCAACACCCTCGACAGTAATGATCAGCTCGACAGTTTCCGAGGCTGGGCCCAGGTTGTAGTCGATGCCGAAGTCGGCCAGTTTCAGCGTGGTAGTGGCATCAAAACCCGCGCGGTAGCCGCCCCACGGATCTTCGCCTTCACCAATAAAGTTGGCATCCAGCACCACCGGCTTGGTCACGCCGTTCAGAGTCAGGTTACCAGTCACCTTGGCGCTGCTGTCACCGGTCACTTCAATGCCAGTGGAGGCGAAGGTAGCGGTGCCGTTTTCTTCAACATTGAGGAAGTCTTCACCACGAATGTGCTTATCACGCTCGGCGTGATTGGTGTCCACACTCTCGGTGTTAACGGTCACGTTGATGCTGCTGGCCTCGGGCTTGTCGGCGTCCCAGCTGAAGGTGCCGTCGAAGTCGTTAAAACGGCCGTAGATCCAGCTGTAGCCCAAGTGGCTGATCTTGAAATTGACCGAAGCGTGCTGGCCACGCTTGTCGATCTGATAGTCGGCCGCCTGAGCCAGGCCGGCCGCCATCATCAGGCTGCCCAGGGTCGTCGCTGCAATCAGTTTTTTCATTTGCCTTTCTCCGTTGCGTTGAGCAGCCGCATGCCGAGCATGCGCCGCAGAGTGTTGTCCTTATCGAGCACGTGATGCTTGAGGGCGCCCAGCGCGTGTATCCCGGCCACACCCAGCAAGCCAAGCGCCAGCCAGTAGTGTAGAGCACCGGCACGCTGCGCCTGATCCGGCAGATTGCTGACCAGCGCCGGCACCTCAAACCAGCCAAACAGGCTGACGCCACGGCCTTTGGCGGTGGAAATCAGATAGCCGCTGATGACGATCAGCAGCATAGCGGCATACATCAGCCATTGGGCGCCGCTCGCAAGCTGACGCTCCCAGCGCTGATGAGTAACCAAATGCTCAGGAAAGGGAGTGGCCGCCCGCCAGATGAGGCGCAGCAGCAGCAACGCGGCGAACACCAGACCCAGACTTTTATGCCAGAAGGGCGCACTGGTGTAGTAGGGACTGTAGTAGGTGAGGCTGGTCATCCACAGGCCGAGCGCAGTCAGGCCAATCACCAGCAGCGCCATCAGCCAATGCAGGCTGCCGGCTATCCAGCCAAATCTGTCGTTACTGTTGCGCCACTGCATCGCCACCTCGATTTCAATGGAAAGATGATCCCATCGACTGGGTGAGATAAAAAGCGCAATTATTGGTTCCCACTCAACAGGTTTCTCGATATTTCAGCGTCCCAGAACCTGAATAGCAGCCACAAAAAACCTCCCGAAGGAGGTTTATTTCAGTGCCCAGGGAAGCGCCTCAAAAGAACAGCCGCTTGAGCTCCTGGCCCGGGTTGTTTGCACGCATAAAGGCCTCACCAACCAGAAAGCCGTAGACCTCATGTGCCAGCATCAGCTCTACGTCAGCGCGGTTCAGAATGCCGCTTTCGGTGACCAGCGTCTTATTGCGAGGGATCTGCGGCAACAGCTCCAGCGTGGTGTCCAGGGTCACCTCAAAGGTATGCAGATTGCGGTTGTTGATGCCGATCAGCGGCGTGTCCAGCTTGAGGCCGCGCTCCAGCTCCGCCGCGTCATGCACTTCAACCAGCACATCGAGCCCATATTGCTTGGCGGTCGCTGCCAGCTCAGCGAGCTGCACATCATCCAGACAGGCGGCAATCAGCAGCACGCAGTCGGCACCGAGGGCGCGAGCTTCGACAATCTGGTACGGATCAACCATAAAGTCCTTGCGGATGACCGGCAGCGAGCACGCGGCGCGCGCTTGCTGCAAATAGTCATCGTGGCCCTGAAAGAAGTCCACGTCGGTCAGTACCGACAGGCAGACCGCACCACCCGCCTCGTAGCTGGCCGCAATGTCCGCAGGCTGAAAGTCCTCACGCAGCACGCCCTTGCTGGGCGACGCCTTCTTGATCTCGGCAATCACCGCAGGGCGGCGCGCCGCAGCAGCGTCCTGAATCGCCTTGGCAAAGCCACGGGTGGGCGACGCCGCCGCGGCCAGCTGTTCCAACTCGGCCAAACTGCGGCGTTGAAGACGCTCTGCCACTTCCTCGTGCTTGCGCGCGACGATGTTCTGCAAAATGGTCGGCACGCTCATTGTGCTGCTTCCTCCCGGAATACCTCGGTAAAGGCGATGAGTTCGTTGAGTTTTTCCCGCGCCAGCCCTGAGTAGAGCGCATCGGAGGCAAGCTTGACGCCTTCGACCAGGCTGGTGGCGTGATCTGCCGCGTAGAGCGCAGCACCGGCGTTAAGAATGATGATATCGGCGGCCTTTTCGCCTGCCTCGGTTTCGCGCTTGCCGAGCGCGTCGCGAATCAGCTTAAGCGACGCGGCTGCGTCATCAACGGTCAGGCCGATCAGCGAACGGCTCTTGATGCCAAGCTCTTCCGGGCTGACGTCGTACTCGCGAATTTGGCCGTCTTTCAACTCGGCGATGTGGCTCGTGGCCGCCAAACTCAGCTCATCCAGGCCGTCCTTGGAGTGCACCACCAACACGTGCTCGCTACCCAAGCGCTTGAGCACTTCGGCAATCGGGCGGCACAGGGCCTGGGAAAACACGCCAATGACCTGATGCTTGACGCCGGCCGGGTTGGTCATCGGGCCGAGCATATTGAAGATAGTGCGCATACCCAGCTCGCGGCGCGGGCCGATGGCGTGCTTCATGGCGCCGTGATGGGCGGGCGCAAACATAAAGCCCACGCCAACGCTTTCCACGCAGCGCGCAACCTGCTCGGGCGTCAGGTTCAGGTTTACGCCAGCAGCCTCCAGCAGATCGGCGCTACCGCTCTTGCCGGATACCGCGCGGTTGCCGTGCTTGGCAACACGGCCGCCGGCGGCGGCTACCACCAGCGCGGCGGCGGTGGATACGTTAAATATGTTGGCGCCGTCGCCGCCGGTGCCACAGGTGTCGACCAAGCGCTCGGCGTTGATCTGCACACCGGAAGCCAGCTCACGCATGACCATGGCCGCGCCGGTGATTTCATCCAGGGTTTCGCTTTTCATGCGCAGCGCGACCAGAAAGCCACCGATCTGTGCGTCGGTGCACTGGCCGGTCATGATCTGGCGCATCACGTCCTGCATTTCCTCGGTGGACAGATCTAACTGGTCTACCACCTTGCCGAGGGCTGTCTTGATATCCATGCCGTCTCTCCTTGCTGATCAGCGGCGCAGGCCGCCCTGCTGCTTGAGGAAGTTTGCGAGCATCTCGTGCCCCTGCTCGGACAGAATCGACTCGGGGTGGAACTGCACTCCCTCGATCATGTAGTCGCGGTGGCGTACGCCCATGATTTCGTCGACGCTGCCGTCGTCGTGCTGCGTCCAGGCGGTCAGCTCCAGGCAATCGGGCAGCGTGTCACGGCTGATTACCAGCGAGTGATAACGGGTCACGGTCAGCGGGTTGTTCAGGCCGGCGAACACACCCAAGCCTTCATGGTAGACCGGGCTGGTCTTGCCGTGCATGACCTGACGGGCACGCACCACGTCACCACCAAAGGCTTGGCCGATGCTCTGGTGGCCAAGGCAAATGCCGAGAATCGGCAGCTTGCCGGCAAAGTGCTTGAGCACCGGAACCGATACGCCCGCCTCATTAGGCGTGCACGGGCCGGGCGATACAACAATGCGCTCAGGCTTGAGGGCTTCGATCTCGGCGACGGTTAGCTCATCGTTGCGCACAACCTTAACGTCGGCACCCAGTTCGCCGAGGTACTGCACCACGTTGTAAGTAAAGGAGTCGTAGTTATCGATCATCAGCAGCATGGCTTTTCTCCTCTACCGGGCCGATTGTTCAGCGAGCGCAATCGCACGGAACATGGCGCGACGCTTGTTGATGGTCTCTTCCCACTCCAGCGCGGGCACCGAGTCGGCCACAATGCCGCCACCGGCCTGCACATGCAGCTCGCCATCCTTGATCACCGCAGTGCGAATCGCGATAGCGGTGTCCATGTTGCCATTCCACGCCCAGTAGCCAACCGCGCCGCCGTAGACACCGCGCTTGACTGGCTCCAGCTCGTCGATGATCTCCATCGCGCGAATCTTCGGCGCACCGGACAAGGTGCCGGCCGGCAAAATAGCGCGCAGAGCGTCCATCGCGGTCAGCTCCGGCTTGAGCTGGCCCTGCACATTGGAAACGATGTGCATGACGTTGGAATAGCGCTCGATAACCATCTTCTCGGTCACCTTGACCTTGCCGATCTCAGCCACGCGGCCCACGTCGTTGCGGCCAAGGTCGATCAGCATTAGGTGCTCGGCGATTTCCTTGGCGTCGGACAGCAGGTCCTGCTCCAGCGCCAGATCAGCCTCCTCGGTCGCACCGCGCGGGCGGGTACCGGCGATCGGGCGCACGGTGACTTCACCCTCTTCAACACGTACCAGCACTTCGGGCGAGCTGCCAACCACGTGGAAGTCACCAAAGTTGAAGAAGTACATATAAGGCGTCGGGTTCTGACTGCGCAGGGCACGGTACAGATCGATCGGCTCGGCCTTGAAATCGATGCTCATGCGCTGGGACGGCACCACCTGCATGCAGTCACCGGCCAGGATGTATTCCTTGATGGTGTCGACTGCCCGCTCGTAGTCTTCGCGGGTGAAGCTGGCGCGGTAATCCAGATCGGTATCGACCGGCGCGGCGAGGTCCAGCAGCTTGCGCGGCGGTGTCGGCTGACGCAGTTGCTCAAGTAGTTGACCCAGCCGGGCGTTAGCCTGCTCGAAGGCATCTTCGGCGCTCGGGTCAGCCAGCACGATGGCGTGCAGCTTGCCGGCGAGGTTATCGAACACCACCACTTCGTCCGACACCATCAGCAGGATGTCCGGCGTGCCCAGCACATCCGGGTTGACGGTGGCCGCCAGGCGCGTCTCGACGTAACGCACGCAGTCATAACCGAAGTAGCCAACCAGGCCACCATTGAACCGCGGCAAGCCGGGGATGCTCGGCACCCGGTAACGGGCCTTGAAGGTTTCGACAAAATCCAGCGGGTCGGCGCACTCGTGACGCTCCTGCTCGACGCCGTCGACCAGCACGGTAGCGGTGTGGCCATCGACGCGCAGCACAGTGCGTGCAGGCAGGCCGATAATGGAATAACGGCCCCACTTTTCACCGCCCTGCACCGATTCGAGCAGGTAGGAGTAGGCGCCATCGGCCAGTTTCAAATAGGTGGACAGCGGGGTTTCAAGGTCTGCCAGCACCTCGCGTACAACAGGTACACGGTTGCAATCCTGGGCAGCCAGGCGAAGGAATTCGTCTCGGGTCATGATCAGCCTCAAAGGCAGGGTAAGTCACACGCAAACAGGGGTGCTCGCACTCAGGGGCGAGCGAGACAGTTCAGGTACGCCAACGCCAGCGGGCGAGCGCCTTGATAACTCTCATCAGTTTGCGATTGCTGACAAACACGGCTGATCCATCACTGGAGGGGATACTCGGGCAAGCCTATATGAGCGCGTCTAGCGAATCAACCAGCAGGTCTGGGTTTTCGGCGGCAATCGGCTGGCCGTGATTGTAGCCGTAGCTGACCGCTACCACCGGCACCCCTGCCGCCTTGGCAGCCAGCACATCACTGCGCGAGTCGCCGACAAACAATGCCTGCCCGGCCACCACGCCCGCCTGCTGCATTACCCAGTTGAGTGCAGCCGGGTCGGGCTTCTGCACCGGCAATGTGTCGCCACCCACCAGCCAGCGGAAGTACCCATCGAGCTGTTTGTCGGCGAGCAACTCCGGCACAAAGCGGCTCGGCTTGTTGGTGACCAGCGCCAGCGGCACGCCAGCCTGCTGCAGCGCATCAAGAAATGGGCGCACGCCCGGGTACAGGGTGCTGCGCGAATGGTCGCCGGCATAGGCCTCAAGAAACAGCGCCAGCGCCTGCTCGGTATCGCCTTCGCTGATGGACGCATGCTCGATGTCATCGGCCAGCGCCCGGCGCACCAGCACCCGAGCGCCGTTGCCGACCCAGTGTCGCACCTTGTCGACACCCGCCGGCGCGCGCCCCAGCTGACCGAGCATCACATCAACCGCGCCCGCCAGATCCGGCACCGAGTCAATCAGGGTGCCGTCCAGGTCAAACATCGCCAGTTTGGGCAGCTCTCCAGCGAACAGATCGCGCAATAGCATCTCAGCGTTTTACCTGCGCCAGCTCCGCGCGCATGCTGTCGATCACGGCCTTGTAGTCCGGCTTGTTGAAGATCGCGGAGCCGGCAACGAAGGTATCGGCGCCCGCTTCAGCGATGGCGCGGATGTTCTGCTCGTTCACGCCACCATCGATTTCCAGACGAATCTCACGGCCGCTGGCGTCGATCAGGGCGCGGGCTTCACGCAGTTTGTCCAGCGTGCCCGGAATAAACTTCTGGCCACCAAAGCCCGGGTTCACGCTCATCAGCAGCACCATGTCGACCTTGTCCATCACGTACTTGAGGGCATCCAGCGAGGTCGCCGGGTTGAATACCAGGCCAGCCTTGGCGCCGCCGTTCTTGATCAGCTGCAATGACCGGTCAATGTGCTCGGAGGCTTCCGGGTGGAAGGTGATATAGCTGGCACCGGCTTCGAGAAAGTCGCCGATGATACGGTCGACCGGCTTAACCATCAGATGCACATCGATCGGCGCCGTGACGCCATACTTGCGCAGCGCAGTGCACACCATCGGTCCAATGGTCAGGTTGGGCACATAGTGGTTGTCCATGACATCAAAGTGAACAATATCGGCACCCGCTGCCAGCACCCGGTCGACGTCTTCACCAAGACGGGCAAAATCGGCAGACAGAATGGACGGCGCGATGGCGTAATCAGGCATGGCAAACCTCGACAGAAACGAACACGGAAAAGGCCGCCAGTGTACCCCATCCGCCGCTGTTATACTCGGCGCAGACCCTAACGGAACCTGCCCATGCGCCTGCCAGCCCTGATTGCGCTGCTCTGCCTCGCCAACCACGCCGCCGCCCAAGAGCCTGAGCCCGATGCCGGTGCGATCAGTGCGCCGAGCGAACGCGTCGATGCGCTGTCACGCAGCGCCCTGTACCGCGACGTGCTACAGCGTGAAACGCCAACCGAGGAGCAACGACAGCTGGAGTTCAACGGCGAGTCGCTATTTGGCCTGTTTCTGCCAGCCGCTAGGCCTGAACCGCTGGGCGGCGTGCTGCTGATTGCGGGGGCCGGTGAGCACGCTGACTGGCCCGAACTAATCGGCCCGGCGCGGCGCCAGTTGAGCGACGCCGGCTGGCACACGCTGGCCATCACCCTGCCCGATGCGCCCGACGGCCCTACCATCATCAGTCCGCCCATCGCCGATCCAGCCAACCAGCCGCCTGCCGAAGCCGAACCTGGCGCCGACCCCGCCATGCTGGCCGGCAGCGAGCCTGCGGACGACCCAGCGCCAGCCGTTAGCCTGGATTACGGCACGGCTGCCGGCGGCCTGATCACCGCCGCGCTACAGGTATTGCAGGCTGAGGGGGCCGAGCAGATCAGCCTGGTCGCCCGTCGCGACGCAGGCTACTGGGCCCTGCTGGCGACCGACAGCACGCCACCGGAGCAGCCGCCGCAGGCCATGGTGCTCTTCGAGGCGCGCCAGCCGGCCGCAGCCGAGCGCCCGAGTCTGAGCAGCCTGCTGGAGGGCTGGGACAAGCCCATGCTGGAGATGCTCGACCGGGACAGCCCACTGGGCCAGGCGCAAGCCGCCGAACACCTGCGCGTCGCCCGCCGTGCAGGCCACAACGCTTATCGCCAACTGGACCTGGCACCGATACAGCGCTCGGCGGTGGCGCAAGAGATGATCGGTAAACGCCTGCAAGGCTGGCTGGAAGCCAACTACCGGCCGGCCCAGCCCACACCCGAGGCCGGCGAGACGCCCTGAAGAACAGCCCCACGGCAGAGCTTAGCGAAACCCCTTGTGTCGGCGCAGCAGCTCAAATGCCTCCTGAATCTGCCGAATGCGCTCACCGGCGTTCCCCTGCTCCGCACTGCCAGCACCGCGAGCTGCGAGCTTGTCGGGATGGTGCAAGCTCAACTGCCGACGGTAGGCACGCTTGATCACCTCAGGCGAATCATCCAGATCGACCTTGAGCAGGCTGGCGGCGCGCCGCAGGGCATCCTGGCGCGGTACCGCCGAGCGACTACGCGGAGGCGCCTGGGTGCGCTGATGACGCTGATGCATACGCTGCTGCTCGGCATGCGCCAAGCCGGCCTCGGCGGCCCAGTCGGCCAGCAGGGTGCGGACCTCGTCGCTCAGTTGCCCCGGTACCACCGCCATGCGCCAGCAGCTGTCGAGCAATTCGGCAGCGCGAGCAGGCTCGCGCTTGCGCAGGGCGCGCACCAAAGGACGAAGATCGGCCGCCGTTTTGCCTTGATTGAAGTCGTGCATCGCGCGCAGGCGTGCGGCCTCGTCCAGCCGATACTGCTGCATCAGATCACGCGCCAACTGCAGGTGCACCTGACTGACCCGCCCGCTGGCCTTGGCCAGCCTGCCGAGGCACAAAAACAACACACGCTCGAAGTCGGTGGGCCCGGTGCGCAGCTCCGCCAACCGTATCGGCAAGTCGCGCCAACGCCGCAGTTGCCAATGCCGATCCAGCGCATGTCCGACCACCGCCCCCAGCAGCGCACCTGGCAGCGCGCCGCCTAGCCCTCCAACCAGCGCGCCCATCACCGTCACCGGCCAGAGCACGTTTAAGCCCTCGCCTGCCGATCAGCGTCGGCCAGCCGCTGCGGCGTACCCACATCGATCCACTGGCCAGAAAAATGCTCACCGCTGACGCGCCCCTGGTCGGCCGCCTGGCGCAGCAGAGGTGTCAGGGCAAAGGCGCCGTTCGGCTGATCAGCCAGCAACGCCGGATGCAACACCGCAATACCGCTGTAAGTCAGGCCCTGCTCTGCTGCCTTTGGATTGCCCACCTGGCCACCCTGCAGCAAAAAGTCGCCGCCAGGGTTGTGCGGTGGATTGTCGATTAACACCAGATGAGCCAGCTTGCCGGGCGGCAGGCTGAAACCGGCAAAGTCAAAATCGGTCCAGACATCGCCATTGACCAGCACAAAGGGGCCATCACCCAACAGCGGCAGTGCCCGACGTATGCCGCCGCCGGTTTCCAGCGGCTCGCCCTCGGCAGACCAGGCAATCTGCACGCCCAGCGCTGCACCATCAGCAAAAAAGGTTTCGATCTGCTCGCCCAGCCAGGCGTGGTTTATCACCAGTTCACGCAGGCCCGCAGCCGCCAGCGCCTCGATATGCCATTGCAGCAGCGGTTTGTCGCCGACCTTGAGCAGCGGCTTGGGTGTATGCAGCGTCAGCGGACGCATGCGCTCGCCCTTGCCCGCCGCCAGAATCATCGCCTTCATGCAGCAGGTATCCCCAGGCTATCAAGCAGCTCGGCTAGCGGCTGCAGTCGCACATCCTCGGCGCACGCCTCACGCAGGTAACCGACAAAGCGCGGCGCATCGGCCAGGTAATGGGGCTTGCCGTCGCGGTGACAGATACGCGCGAAGATACCCAGCACCTTAAGGTGGCGTTGCACGCCCATCAGCCGCGCCTGATCCAGAAAGTCGCTCAACTGCGCTGGCACCGGCAGCCCTGCTGCCACAGCCTGCTGCCAGTAGCGCTGCAACCATTGGCGTCGCTCGGCCACCGGCCAACTGAAAAAGGCATCGGCAAACAGCGAAGTCACGTCATAGCTGATCGGGCCATAGAGAGCATCCTGAAAATCCAGCACCCCAGGCTCGCCTGCGGCCACCATCAGGTTGCGCGGCATATAATCACGGTGCACAAAAACCTGTGCCTCAGCCAGATTACTGTCCAGCACGCGCTGCTGCACCACATCCCACAGGCGTCGCTGCTCCGGTGTCAGCTCGCGCTCCAGCACACGCGCCACGTACCAGTCCGGAAACAGCGCCAGTTCACGACGCAACACCGCCTCATCGTACTCGGGCAAGACACCGGGGCGACTGGCCCGCTGCCAGCGGATCAGGCTGGCGATAGCGCCGCTGAACAGGCGCTCCAGCTCGCCGTCGCTAACGCCCTGCTGGATGTACTGCAGGTAGGTTTGGGCACCCATGTCCTCAAGCAGCAGAAAGCCCTGCCCCAGATCCTGGGCGAAAATGCGCGGCACCCGCACACCGGCGTCCTGCAGCAAGCCGGTAATACGCACAAAAGGCTCGCTGTTCTCGTGCTCCGGCGGGGCATCCATGATGATCAGACTGTGCCCGCCCGCCTGCCAGCGAAAATAGCGCCGAAAACTCGCATCAGCACTGGCCGGCGCCAGCTCGCCCTTAGGCAAATCACCCCACTGCAGGGTTGCAGCAGCTTGCGGTAGTGCGTCTGCCAACCACTCGTGCATCTGTTGCTGTCGTGAATCCATCAATATCCCAATCTCGCCTGTCGGTTGCCGTGCCAATTCGTACTCAGGCATCGCCCAATGCTTTATTATCCGTTATCTTGCTCGACTGACACAGCATGCAGATTGCACTCTCCTCGTACAAGGCGTCACGAGCACGCACCGACTGGAAGCCCGGATAACGACATAATGGCCTACCGTACTCCACCGTTTCGCTCCTCCTTTCCCATGTTGCTGGCCAGCTCACTGCTGCTGGTTCAGCCCTTAAGCGCTGCTGCCAACCAGGTACAGTGCCGCCCGGCGGGCAACAGCTGGACCTGCGAGCCGCTGCAAACCCGCGGCGAACTACCACCCAGACCGCCGCAAGACACCCCTGCTCCAGCCCCGGTCGCAGAGACCGCTGTGGCCGCCAGCGCTGGCGCCGCCGCTGCCGCAGCGGCCAGCCGCGCCACCGGCAACACCGATTTCAGTCAGCTGGACTGGGTCCCGCGTGAGCAGCTCAGTGCTGAGCAGCAAGCCGCCATCGCGCCCTACTGCGGCGGCGCCTACATTGAACCGGAGCGCACCGGTCGCGACGATGCAACGCCCTTTGACCAGTTGCCCGTGTACGCCTCAGCCGACAGCAGCCGTTTCGAGCAAGGCAACCAGACCGGGGTACTCGAAGGTGACGTGCTGCTGCGCCAGGGCCGCCTGCAGGCCCGCGCTGACCAGGCCAGTTTTGACCAGGCCAATGCCCAGGCCATGCTCGAAGGCAATGTACGCCTGCGCGATCAGGGCGTTCTGGTATTGGGCGACCAGGCCAGCATGCGCATCGACAACGGCGAAACCCGGATCGATGGCGTCGAATACGTGGTTCACGACGCTCGCGCCCGCGGCACCGCTAGCCGGCTGATGCGTCGTGACGACGCCGTCATCGTCATCAACGACGGCAGCTACACCACCTGCGAACCCGGCCACAACAGCTGGGCCTTGCACGGCGAAGACATCGAGCTGGACCGCGAGAAGGGCTGGGGCGAGGCCCGCCACGTCACCCTGCGGGTCAAGGACGTACCGGTGTTCTACACCCCGTACATCTACTTCCCGATCGACGACCGCCGCCAGACCGGCCTATTGCCACCGAGTTTCAGTCACTCGACCGACAACGGCACCGAGATCGAGACGCCTTATTACATCAACTTGGCGCCTAACTACGATGCCACCCTGTACCCGCGCTACCTGTCCGAGCGCGGCCTGCAGATGGAAGGCGAGTTCCGCTACAAGAAACCGGATAACGAAGGCAACCTGACCGCCGCCTTCCTGAACGACAGCGAGTACAACGAGAATCGCTGGCTGTACGGCTGGCAGCACCAGGGCGGGCTGCAAAGCCGCTGGAGTACCGAGGTCAACTACGTCGACATCAGCGATCCGTTCTACTTTCAGGACTTGAACACCGCCCTGGAAGCCCGCTCTGACACTTACGTCAACCAGCGCGCTGGTATCACCTATCGTGGCGACGGCTGGCGCTTCCGCGCCGGTGTGCACGCCTACGAGCTGGCCACCATCACCTCGCTGACGCCGTACGAGCGCCTGCCGCAACTGCGCCTGGACGGCGCCAACTGGCTGGGTGATACCGGTCTGCGCTTCGGCTACGACCTTGAGTATGTCTACTTCGACCGCAACCTGGAAAACGGCTTCATCACTGGCCAGGACGGTATTCAGGTTGACGCCCTGGGCAACCCGATTCTGACTCCGGACGAGAACCTGACCGGGCTGCAGCGGGCCACCGGCCACCGTGTCAGCGTGAGCCCCAAGCTGAGCTACCCCTGGCGCAACAGCTGGGCCTTCGTCACGCCCAGCGTGCGCACCCAGAGCACCTACTACGATCTGGACTTCGATGCGCGCGCCGACGGCTTCGACTACGCCGATGCCAATACCACGCCGTCCAGCACCGTGCCGGTGGCGGCCCTCGACGCCGGCCTGTACTTCGACCGCGACACCAGCTGGTTCGGCAAGGGCCTGCGCCAGACGCTGGAGCCGCGCGCCTTCTACCTGTACGCGCCGCACGAAGATCAGGACGACCAGCCGCTGTTCGACACCAACCAGAACACCTTCAGCTACAGCTCACTGTTCCGCGACAACCGCTTCAGCGGCCGGGATCGCGTAGCCGATGCCAACCAGCTGTCGCTGGGTGTGACCAGCCGCGCGCTGGAAGCCGACGGCACCGAGCGCGCCCGCGCCAGCTTCGGCCAGGTGCTGTACTTCCGCGACCGTGAAGTGCAGATGCTCGACGCCAACGGTGTGGCGCGCAGCGCCGACACCTCCTCCTCCTCAGCGTACGCCGCGGAGCTGATGTACCAGGTCAGCGATGCCTGGCGCGTTAACGGCGACATCATCTGGGACCCGGACGACAGCAGCAGCGACGCCGGCAGCGTCTTCGCCCACTACCAGCCCGAGCCGCGCAAGGTGCTGAACATGGGCTATCGCTACCGCAACAACGTCAACACCTACAACGCACTGACAGGCACCTTCGAGCGCGATCCTGACAGCCGTATCGACCAGTCCGACATGTCGTTCATGTGGCCGCTGAATCCGCAGTGGAGCTTGATCGGCCGCTGGCAGCATGACTTCGCCGAAGATCGAACCCTCGAAGCCTTTGGCGGTCTGGAGTACGACAGCTGCTGCTGGAAGCTGCGCGTCATCAACCGCTACTGGGTCGACTACAACGAGTTTGAATCCGTCGCGACCGACGAGGCCAACCGCGGCATCTTCCTGCAGGTGGTCCTGAAGGGCCTTGGCAGCGTCAGCGGCAACGAAGTACACAGCCTTCTTGATGATGGCATACCCGGTTACAGAGAGCGTGAAGAAAATGCATTTTAAGTTTGTTACAGCCCTGAGCCTGTGCGCGGGCCTCCTGTTCACTGCCGCCAGCCAGGCTGCCGTCGAACCGCTAGACCGCGTGGCCGCGATTGTCGACAACGACGTGGTGATGGCCAGCCAGGTCAATGAGCGCATGGCCTCGGTGCGCCAGCAGTTGGCGCAGAACGGCGCTGAGGCACCGGCCGAGAGCGAACTGCGTTCCCAGGTGCTGGACCGCCTGATTCTGGAGAGCATTCAGCTGCAGATGGGCGAACGCGCCGGCATGCAGATTGACGACGAGTCACTGAACCAGACCATGCAGCAGATCGCCGCGCGCAACGGCGTCACCCTGGACCAGTTTCGCGCAGCCCTTGAGCGCGACGGCATCAGCTACCAGCAGGCGCGCGAGCAGATTCGCCGCGAGATGATCATCAACCGCGTACGTCAGCGTCGAGTACGCGACAACATCCAGGTCAGCGATCAGGAAGTCCGCAACTTCCTCAACTCCGACGTCGGCCGCTATCAGACGTCTGCCGACTTCCGCCTGGCGATGATCGTGCTGCCGCTGGCAGAAAACGCCAGCAGCGCCGAAGTCGAAAAGGTTGGCCGCGCGGCCACCGACATCTACAACCAGTTGCGCCAAGGTGCCGACTTCAACACCCTGGCTGCCAGTCGCTCCGCCGGTGACACCGCTCTGGAAGGCGGTGAGCTGGGCTGGCGCAAGGCAGCTCAGCTGCCAGGCCCCTTTGCCTCGGCAGTCGATGCGCTGCAGGTTGGCGAAGTCACCCAGCCCATGCGCTCGCCCGCCGGCATTCACATCCTCAAGCTGCTGGACCGCCGTGGCGGTGAAGGTCAGATGATCGAGGAGTTCCACGTCCGCCACATCCTGATCAAGCCCAGCGAAATCCGGACCGACGGCGAAGCCGCGCAACTGGCCCAACGCATCTATGACCGCATCAAGGGTGGCGAATCCTTTGCCACCCTGGCCAAGTCCTACTCGGAAGACCCAGGCAGCGCGCTGAACGGCGGCGACTTGGATTGGGTCACGCCAGATGCGATGACGCCCGAGTTTGGCGAGATGATTACCAGCACCCCGCTGAACACCCTGACCCGGCCGTTCCAGAGCCAGTTCGGCTGGCACATTCTGGAAGTGCTGGACACGCGCGATGTCGACATGACCGACGACATGCGCGAACAGCAGGCAGCCAATCTGATCCGCAGCCGCAAGTACGAAGAAGAGCTGCAGACCTGGCTGCTGCAGATTCGCGATGAAGCCTACGTGGAGATCAAGAACGGGTGAGTTCGGCACGCCTGGCCATCACCGCCGGCGAGCCGGCGGGTATTGGTCCCGACCTGTGCCTGATGCTGGCCCAACAGCCCGCCAGCTGTGAGCGGGTGGTGATTGCCGACCCGCAGCTGCTGGAACAGCGCGCCGCCCAGCTGGGGCTGCGCGTAGAGCTGCAACCCTTTGACCCGGACGCCCTGCCGGCGGCTCAGGCGGCCGGCCAACTCAGCGTATTGCCCGTTTCGCTGGCCGCGCCATGCCGGCCGGGCGAACTGAACCGCGCCAACGCCGGCTACGTGCTGGAAACCCTGCGACTGGCGGGGGCTGGCGCACTCAACGGCACCTTTGACGCCATTGTTACCGCGCCGGTACACAAGGGCATCATCAACGACGCCGGCGTACCCTTTTCCGGGCATACCGAG
>CERX01032762.1_pt1 | contig 19446 bp, 15 predicted proteins | sample 350251 | NCBI WGS metagenome assembly CERX01 (sample SAMEA2621044, study PRJEB7988) | marine metagenome | biome: marine biome (ENVO:00000447); feature: deep chlorophyll maximum layer (ENVO:xxxxxxxx); material: "saline water (ENVO:00002010), including plankton (ENVO:xxxxxxxx)" | depth 50 m
CCGAAGCGTTTGGTCAGGCTGTTTATGCTTATCATGCCTTTTATTGTTCCCCCAGAATGGTCATTCGTGCGGTCCGTAGCGTCCAGCGGTTACCTCGCAAACATCCATGCCGGACTACGACAGTCCAACCGTGAGCTGGTTCACAGTTGGCAGGCAAATGCCTGGTCGACTGGCGGATGCGGTTGCGCACGAGCCAGAGACTATATGAATCCCGCCTCCGCATTTCAAGCAACAGCCCGCGCATGTCACCGCGGGCGCCTGAACTGCTAGAATCGCAGCCATTACCCGCGTCGTGCCAATGGCCGACACCACTGCCTAGTTCGAGAGCCCCATGTCCACCTCCTATGCTTCCCTGTTTGGTCGAATGCGCTTTGGTCTGGCCCGCCGCCTGCTGTACCTGTGGGTCCGCTCCAGCCGCATCGGCGACAACAACGAAGAACTGGATATCGACGCGCAGCAACCGGTGGTCTACGTGCTGCCCTACCGCTCGCTGACGGATCTGATCGTGGCCGACCGCGAATGCGTGCGGGCTGGCCTACCGCGCCCGGTACGGGCGCCTTTGCCGCCGCTGGATGAGCGTGACGCTTTTATTTTTCTCAGTCGCGAGCGCTCCTGGGTCGGGCGACCCGATCCGCGTGGCCAGTCGCCGCGGCTGGGTAAGGTGCTGGAGCACCCCGACAGCGTGCAGCTGATCCCTATCACCGTGTTCTGGGGACAGTCACCGGACAGCGAGTCATCGGCCATCAAGTTGCTGTTTGCCTGGAACTGGGTGGGCGGGCGCCTGCGCAAGCTGCTGGCGATCATGCTGCATGGGCGCAAGGTGCGCGTGCACTTTGGCCCACGGGTCGCATTGCCGGAGCTTATTCCACCGGCCCTTGATCCCGAGCGTCGCCTACGTCGCGTCAACCGCGTGCTGCGTGTGCACTTCCGCCAGCAGCGCGCCGCAGTGGTCGGGCCGGAGCTGGTGCACAGACGTACCCTGCTCAAGGGCTTGCTGCACGCCCCGCTGGTGCGCGCCGCCATTGCACGTGAGGCCAGCGAAAAAGGCATCGACGAGAGCAAGGCCCAGGCCATTGCCGCGCGGTACGCTAATGAGATCGCCTCGGACTTCACCTACACCATCATTCGTTTCCTTGAGGTAGTGCTCAGCTGGTTCTGGAACAAGCTCTATGACGGCATACGGGTCAACAACCTCAAGCGCATCCAGGACATCGCCCGCGGCAACGAGATCATCTACGTGCCCTGCCACCGCAGCCATATCGACTACCTGCTGCTGTCCTACCTGCTGTTTCGCAACAGCATGACGCCCCCGCATATCGCTGCCGGCATCAACCTCAACATGCCGGTCATCGGCGGTATCCTGCGTCGCGGCGGGGCTTTTTTCATGCGCCGCAGCTTCAAGGGCAACCAGCTCTACACCGCTGTTTTCAACGAGTATCTGCACACCCTGTTCAGCCGCGGCTTTCCCGTCGAATACTTCATTGAGGGCGGTCGCTCACGAACCGGCCGCATGCTCAGCCCAAAGACCGGCATGCTGGCCATCACCTTGCGCAGCTTCCTGCGCTCCTCACGCCGCCCCATCGTTTTTGTGCCGGTCTATATCGGCTATGAAAGAGTACTTGAAGGCCGCACCTACCTCGGCGAGCTGCGCGGCCAGGCTAAGAAGAAGGAGTCGGTGTTTGACCTGTTCCGCGTGATCTCCGCGCTCAAGCTTCGCTTTGGTGAGGTGGCGGTGAACTTTGGCGAGCCGCTGGCATTGGCCGATTTTCTTGATCGCGAGCAACCGGACTGGCGCGCCCAATCGCTGGCACCCGACTATCGCCCAACCTGGCTGAACGAGACCACCAACAGCCTGGCGCGGCAGCTGACCAGCGGCATCAGCGCTGCCGCTGACGTCAACCCGGTCAACATGGTGGCGTTGGTGATGCTGTCTACCGCTCGGCTAGCCTTGGATGAAACGTCGCTGGCTCGTGCGCTGGACCGCTACAAGGCGCTGCTGCAGGCAGTGCCCTACAGCAGCGGCGTCACCCTGACCGCACTGGACGGTCAGGCGATGATCAAGCACGTGGAAAGCATGCAGATGATCGGCCGCCAATCCGATGCGCTAGGTGAAATCATGCGCCTGGACGAACCCCAGGCGGTGCTGATGACCTACTACCGCAACAATGTCCTGCATCTGGTGGTCTTGCCGGCGCTGATCGCCTGCCTGTTCCAGAACAACCCGCGCATGAAGCGTGACCAGATCGAACGACTGGTCATGGGCATCTACCCCTATTTGCAAGGCGAACTGTTCCTGCAGTGGAGCGAGGACGAACTGCCTGCAGTCATTCAACAATGGATCGACAGCCTGGTCGAACAGCAACTGCTGCGCGAAGCAGACGGGCAGATTCACCGCCCGGACCTCAGTTCGGTAGAGTTTGTCATGCTCAGCCTGCTGTCACGCAGCATCATCCAGATTCTGGAGCGCTTCTACATGGCTTCGGCACTGCTGCTGAACTACCCCAACGGTAGCCAGACGGCCGAACAGCTGGAAGCACGCTGCACCATCATGGCTCAGCGCCTGTCGATTCTGCATGGCCTGAACGCGCCTGAGTTCTTCGATAAAACCCTGTTCCGCCAGTTTATCCAGCGCATGACGGATGAGCAGGTGCTGCGGGTCGACGACGAAGGGCAGCTGCACTATGCCGCCGGGCTGGAAGACATTGCCGAGAACACCGCCAAGCGGGTGCTCAGTGCCGAGGTGCGCCTGTCGATTCGGCAGGTGGCGCGCAGCGCCGAAGCGGCAGACAGCCCGGCTGCGGCCCAGTAGGCCTGGGCCCACCCGGAATTGCCGGCACTCAGTCCAGCTTCTTCTTGCCGTAGATATCGTAGCGGCTGGACTGCCCCGTCAATTCCGCGCTGGGCCGCTGACCGGCAATTGCCGGCGCCTTGCGCGGGCGCTTCACCGCCACCCGGTGGCTGGCCAGCTGCAGCGCCGCAGCTAGCAGCTCAGGGGCATCATCATCGTCACCGGCTAGAGGCCGGAACAGCCGCATTTCCTTTTTCACCAGCGCGGACTTGTCCCGATGCGGAAACATCGGGTCCAGGTGGATGACCTGGGGCGCTGGCAACTGCCAGTCACCCATGGCGGCAATCGCATCGCAATGCAGCAGCTGCATGCGCTCGGCGATCTCCGCCACTTCGCCCCCGGCGGCTCGCGCGCGCTGCAAGCCGTCTTCCAGCAGCGCGGCAATCACCGGCTGGCGCTCCAGTAACGTCACCTCGCAGCCCAACGCGGCAATCACAAAGGCGTCTCGCCCCAGACCTGCGGTCGCATCCAGCACACTGGGTCTGACGCTGCCACGAATGCCGACTGCACGGGCGACCATCTGCCCTGCCCCGCCGCCAAACTGGCGGCGATGGGCCAACGCGCCGCCGACAAAATCGACACGCACCGCACCTGGCGCACCCGCCTCGGTACTACGCAGGCTAAGACCGTCGGCGTCCAATTCAAGCAACAGCGCGGCTGCATCTGGCAAATCAGCCTGCAACGGCAGCTGCAGACGCTCGGCCAGTGCCTCGGCTGCACGCTGCAGGGCTGGCGCGGACCAACTGACCGCCAGCGATAACGGGGCGTGTTCGCTCATGAGTAATCCTGTGGTATCAAAACAGACCCGCCTGCTGCGGCGTCTGAGCGGCCTCACGCTCACCGGGCCAGACCGGCATGGGCGCCAGCGCAGGCACCCGTTCACGCAGGGCACGGTAGAAGTCTCGGGCCAGCTGTGGCGCCATCTGGTTATCCGGGGTGTGCATGAACAGCATCGGCTGATAGCCAGCCTGCAACCACTGCACACACTTGTCTAGCCAGGGGGCCAACGCTTGCCAATTGGCATCCCGATCCATACCACCGATAAAGCGCACGCTGGGCCGCTGAGACAGGGCAATGGCATGCACCGGCAAGCGCGGCTTGCGCTGCTTAGCTTCGAGGGTGGAGGCATCGGTAGCGGTACTGGCGAACAGCGCACGACTATCAAAGCTGATGCGCTCAACACCACGACCATGCAGCAAACGATTCAGTTGCCGTTCAGCGTCGTCCTTGCGGAAAAAACCGGGATGTCGCACTTCGACTGCGTACTGGTAGTCCGCAGGCAAGCCAGCCAGAAAATCAGCCAGCATGCTCAACGCATCGGGCCCTACGCGCTCGGGCAGTTGCAGCCAGATCGGCCCCAGGCGTTGCTCCAGCGGCGCCATGCGGTCGAAGAACTCCGTCAGTGCCGGGTGATTAGCGTCCAGTCGCCCGCCATGACTAACGTCACGGGGTAATTTGGCGCAGAAGTGAAAGTCCTCACTCAGCAGCTCAGCCCAACGGGCGACTCGCGCGGTACTGGGCAGGGAGTAGAAAGTGGTATTGCCCTCAACCGCGCCAAACACCCGGCTGTACTGCGCCAGCCGCTCATCGGCGTCACTGCCGCGGGTGTACAGCTGACCACCCCAAGCGGGTTCAGACCACAGAGGGCAGCCGGTGATAAAACGCAGGGGTAACGCAGTCACGACATCAGGCGTAGACGTCGATGCCGGCCAGGGTATCGACGGCGCTGTCGACCGGCATATTGGCCGTATTCTGGTAGCTGGCGAGCGCCTGATTGGCGCGGCCATAGACTGGCTCGTAGGACTCGCGGCGGGCGGGAATGTACTCGGCAGACGGGGTGGAGGTCGCGACTACCTGCGTCGGCGGCAGACGCGTGGCGGCAACCCCGGCCTGCTCATTGCCTGGTACAGACGCGGCCGCGCTGTTGCCCGTGGTATTGGCAACCGCTCGACTGCTGCGATCAGGCAGCGCTGTATAGGGATTGAAGCCGTCCAGACGCACCGAATGTACTCCTCAGACAATGACGCCAGCTTACGCCTGGCCCTTGGGCGTGGCAACCTTGTCACGCAGGTAGACAGGCTGGGCATCCGCCGCGTCGACCACCTCTCCGGCCAGCCAGCGGGGTAAGGCCAGGGTAATCAGGTCGCTGGCATCAGGCAGCATCTGCGGCCAGCTCTGCGTAGCCGTAACCGCCAGACGCTCAGCATACTGCCAGCCGGTGCCAGCACCGGCCACGCTGCCGACACCCGCCGGCAGACTAACAGCCTCTGGTGCGCACACCCGCTCGTCATCCAAAGGCTGCATGACCCCGTCTTGCAGGCCATACAGCCCCCAGTAGACCTCATCCATGCGTGCATCAATGGCGGCGGCAACGGTGTCTATACCGTGCTCGCGCCAGGCCCGCTGAGCCAGCGCGGCCAGATTGGATATCGCAATCACCGGCTTGTCGGCGGCAAACGCCAGGCCCTGCACCATGCCGGTGGCAATGCGCACGCCGGTAAAGGCGCCGGGGCCGCGACCAAAAACCAGCGCGTCAACATCCTGCAGGCGCAGCTGACGCTCGCCAAGCAGCTCCTCGATCATCGGCAGCAGGCGTTGAGCATGCTGACGCGGAATCACTTCGCTGCGCGCGGTGACGCTGCCGTCATGCAGCAGGGCGGCAGAACAGCACTCGGTGGCGGTATCCAGAGCAAGCAGTGTGGTCATGGTCGGATTCTGAATTCAGGGGGCGGGCATTGTACAAAAATGCAAAGACCCGTGCGACCGAAGTCAGCACGGGTCTTTTGGTCCAGCAAGCAGGACTCAGTCCAGCGCGCTGATAACCTTGGCAGTGATCTGCTCTACGCTGCCGATACCTTCAACCTTGGCGCACTTGGGCGTGCCCTTGGCCGCAGACAGGCCTTGGTAGAACTCGACCAGCGGCTTGGTCTGGGTGTGGTAGACCTGCAGGCGCTTACGCACGGTCTCTTCCTTGTCGTCATCACGCTGGATCAGGTCATCACCGGTGACGTCGTCCTTGCCAGCCACCTTCGGCGGGTTGTGGTCAACGTGGTACACGCGGCCAGAACCCGGATGCACGCGGCGACCGGACAGACGGGCGACGATTTCTTCATCGGCCACGGCGATTTCCAGCACGCGGTCAATGTCGATACCGGCTTCAACCAGTGCTTCAGCCTGGGGAATGGTGCGCGGGAAGCCATCAAACAGGAAGCCCTTGGCGCAATCGTCCTGGGTGATGCGCTCTTTGATCAGACCGATGATCAGGTCATCGGAGACCAGGCCGCCAGTATCCATGACTTCCTTAACTTGCTTGCCAAGCTCTGTACCGGCCTTGACCGCTGCACGCAGCATGTCGCCGGTGGAGATTTGCGGAATGCCGAAGCGCTCGCAGATGAACTGGGCCTGTGTACCCTTGCCCGCCCCTGGGGCGCCCAACAGGATAACTCGCATGATGTACTCCTCGTCTAACTGAAACCGGGCATTAAGCGGTCCTCAACCAGCGACCTGCCAGGCACCCGCGCCCAGCGCGAATGCGGAAAATGCGGTGCGTCCAGCAAGAGCTGGCTCGCAAAGGGCGTTCAACATACACGCCCGCGCGGCCATGCACAAGACGGACCATTGTCGCAGGCAAAGCCGCCTCAGGGATACTTGACGGCCACTCGCTCAACCGGTGTTACGCATGCCCGCCGCGATGCCGGCCATGGTGACCATCAAGGCGCGCTCCAAATCAGGATCTACGCTCTCGCCCTGCGCCCGCGTACGCTTCATCAGCTCGGCCTGCAGCACGTGCAGCGGGTCGGTGTAGGGGTTACGCACCGCTACCGACTCGCCCAGGGCCGGGTTATGGGCCAACAGAGTTTCACTTTCGCGCAGTTGCAACACCACGGCCGTGGCCTGTTCCAGTGCGGTGCGTAGACGCTCGCCAAGCGGCCACAAATCCGCACTGGCCAAACGCTGCTCATAAAAGCGTGCAATATCCACATCCGCCTTGGACAGCACCATCTCCAGCATTTCAACCCGCGCCAGAAAGAACGGCCACGCCGCCATCATCTGTCTGAGCTGGGTCTGCTTGCCGGCGTCCAGCGCCTCACGCAGCGCCTGCCCGGCGCCCAGCCAGGCCGGCAGCATCAGCCGGGTCTGGGTCCAGGCAAAGATCCAGGGAATGGCACGCAGGCTCTCGATGCCCCCCTGACTGCGCCGCTTGGCCGGCCGGCTGCCCAACGGCAGACGACCCAGCTCCTGTTCAGGCGTCGCCTGACGGAAATACTCGACAAACTGCGGCTCGCCACGCACTACCGCTCGATATACCTCAACCGAGCGATCAGCCAATTGCTGCATCAGCTCGCGCCAGGCCGGCTCGGGCGCCGGCGGCGGCAGCAGGCTGGCCTCCAGCACGGCGCTGGTATAAAGCAGCAGGCTTTGAATGGCGATGCCTGGCAGGCCAAACTTGAAGCGAATCATCTCGCCCTGTTCAGTGACCCGCAGCTGACCACGGACCGACCCCGGCGGTTGGGACAGGATGGCCATGTGCGCAGGTGCACCACCGCGGCCAACGGTACCACCGCGCCCGTGGAACAGGCGCAGATGCACGCCGTGGCGCTGGCAGACACCCACCAGTGCTTCCTGCGCGCGATACTGTGCCCAGCCTGCCGCCAGCGTGCCGGCATCCTTGGCAGAGTCGGAGTAACCGATCATCACCTCCTGCTCATCGCCGACCAGAGCACGATACTGCTCCAGCGACAGCAGCCGGTCGATGGCATCAGCGGCGTTATCCAGATCACTCAGGGTTTCAAACAGCGGTGCCACGCGCATCGGCCAGCTGACACCGGCTTCCTTTAGCAACAGCTTGACCGCCAGCACATCGGAGGGATGCGAGGCCATGGAGATAACATAGGAGCCAAGCAGCTCCCGCGGCTGGCTGGCCACCACCCGACAGGTCGCCAACACCTCTGCCACATCGGCCGACGGCTGCCAGTTGGGCGGCAGCAGCGGGCGCCGGCTGTGCAACTCGTCCAGCAGGAAGCGGCAGCGAGCGTCTTCATCCCACTCGGCGTAGTCGCCCAGTTGCAGGTGCTCGGTCAGCTCACTGAACACCTGGGCGTGGCGCGCCGCATCCTGACGGATATCCAGACGCACCAGCCCCAGCCCGAAGGCATTGACCCGACGCAGGGTATCCAACAGCGGGCCGTTGGCAATGCGCTTGAGGCCAAACGCCAGCAGCGACTGATAGCACAGCTCCAGCGGGCCCCGCAGATCATCCAGCTCGCGCAGCACCTGGGCGGGCATGGCAACGTCGCCGGCCAGAGATTGCTCTGCCCAGTCCCGGGTCGCCTGCAGCCGTGTACGTAGCTGCTTCAGCACCGCGCGATAGGGCTCATCGACCGCACCAGCCTGTGCCAGCAGCGCGTCGCTGGCGGCATGCATGGACAGCTGGTTGCCCAACGCTTCGATATCACGCAGGTAAAGGTCGGCCGCCATCCAGCGTCCCAGCAGCAGCACCTCGCGGGTGACGGGGGCAGTTACGTTGGGGTTACCGTCACGGTCGCCGCCCATCCAGGAGGCAATGCGTACCGGGGCGGCGCGCAAATCCAGGTGCTGACCGGTGGCGCCGTGGACGTCTGCGTCCAGACGACGCAGGAACTGCGGCAGCGCCTGCCACAGCGAATGCTCGATTACTGCGAAACCCCACTTCGCCTCATCTACCGGGGTTGGTCGGCTGCGGCGAATTTCGTCGGTATGCCAGGCCTCGCTGATCAGGCGGGCCAGGTCCTGACGCACATCCTCTCGCTCGGTCGCAGTCAGGTCATCGTGATCACCACGCGCCAGCGCATCAGCGATGGCGTCGTACTTCTGGATCAGCGTACGGCGTGTCACTTCGGTCGGATGAGCGGTCAACACCAACTCGATATCCAGCCCATTTACTTGCTCAACGATATCGTCAGCACTGAAATTCTCAGCCTTCAGGCGCTGCAGCAGCTCATTGACGCAGCGCAATTCAAAGGCCTGCGGCTCATCGGCGCGGCGGCGGCGGATGCGGTGATGCTGCTCAGCGATATTGGCCAGATTGAGAAACTGATTGAAGGCCCGGCACACCGGCAACAACTGGCTGTCTGGCAGGTCCTGCAGGGCATCGAGCAAAGCCTCATTAGCCGCCTGATCAGCCTTGCGACCCTGTTTGGCCCCCAGACGAATGCGCTCGATGCGTTGCAGAAAGTCATCTCCCAGATGGGCCTGAATGGTCTGCCCCAGCAGGGTACCGAGGTTGTGGACGTCTTCTCGCAAACGGGCATCAATATCGGTCATGAGTCTTTCTCCAGGCGATCGGGATGCCCAGCATGCGATGCAACCCTGCCGCTGACAAGGGGTCATAAGACCTGTACGCCCTCGCTTATGGTCTATGCTGAGGGTGTCGCCACAAGCGACAACACGCAACACAAGGGGGAACCATGAAGATCCGTGAACTCACCCAAGCCTGGGAAGACACTGCCAAAGGCCGCGTAACCCGAGACAGCTACGCGGTACACCTGACACTGGAAGATGCTGCGCGCCTAGAAGCGCTGCACGAGATGTATCCCAAACGCCAGATTGAAGACCTGATCACCGACCTGCTCGGCGCGGCACTGGAGGAGTTGGAAGCCAGCCTGCCCTACCGAGCCGGCAAAGAGGTCATCGCGGTCGATGAGATGGGCGACCCGCTGTACAAAGACGAAGGCCCTACCCCGCGCTATCTGGAGCTGAGCCGCAAGCACCTGCAGGAGCTGGTCGAGCGTCAGCAAGAAACCCAGCACTGAGTGAGCCATCAGGGCGCGGGATACCGCGCTCTTACAGGCCTTGCTGCTTGGCCTTGTCCCACAGGGCGTCGAGTTCATCCAAGGCGCGCTCGGAAACGGTCGCGCCCTGCTCTCTTAACTGCGCCTCGATGAAGCGGAAACGCCGCTCGAATTTGCTATTGCCCTGGCGCAAGGCGTTTTCGGCGTCCACCCCAAGGTGGCGGGCCAGGTTGACCACGCAGAACAGCAGGTCACCCATTTCCTCGGCGACAGCGGCGCTATCGCCAGCAGCCAACGCCTCCCGCACTTCATCCAGCTCCTCACTGATCTTGTCGACCACCGGGGCTGCCTCCGGCCAGTCAAAACCGGCAGACGACGCGCGCTTTTGAAGTTTTTGCGCGCGACTCAGCGCCGGCAATGCCCCCGGCACGTCATCCAGCAGCGATAGCTGTTCGGGTCGAGCCGCTTTTTCTGCCCGCTCCTCGGCCTTGATTTGCTCCCAGCGGCGCTTGACCTGGTCCGGCGCCAGAGTCTGGCTACCCGGTGGCGTGCGCAGGTTGCCGTCAGGAAACACATGCGGATGACGGCGCACCAGCTTGCGGGTGATACCGTCAACTACCTCGGCCCAGCCAAAGCGCCCTTCTTCGCGGGCCAGCTGCGCGTAATAAACGACCTGAAACAACAAGTCGCCCAACTCACCGCTGAGCTGGTCAAAGTCGCCCTGCTCAATGGCATCGGCAACCTCGTAGGCCTCCTCCAGCGTATGCGGCACGATACTCGCGTAATTCTGCTGCAAGTCCCAGGGGCAACCATGCTGCGGGTCACGCAGACGCTCCATCAGATAAAGCAGGTCGTCCAGCTGATAACTCATCCGCGGTGTTCCTGACGGTTGCGCCGCGCCTCGATAATGTTGGGCAGTTGGCTGATGCGCGTCAACAGGCGGCTGAGCAGGTTGAGACTCGGAATCTCGATGGTCAGCAGCATCGCCGCGTAATTGTCGTCCTTGTTGGTACGCGTGCTGACCTCCAGCACGTTGATCTTCTCATTAGCCAGCAACAGCGAGACATCGCGCAGCAGACCGGAGCGGTCATAAGCCTTGATGTAGATCTCCACCGGATAGGTCTGCACCGGCGCCCCACCCCAGCTAACCTCGATCAGGCGCTCGGAGTCGCGGTCCTGCAGTTGCATGGCATTGGCACAATCGGCGCGGTGCACAGTAACGCCGCGGCCCAGGGTGATGTAGCCGATGATAGGGTCACCCGGCACCGGCTGGCAGCAGCCCGCCAGTTGGGTCATCAGGTTGCCCACGCCCTGGATGTAGACATCGCCACGGCGGCCCACATTGCGACTGGGCTTCTTGGGAATCAGCTCCAGCTGCTCGCTGTGTCGATCCGGCTCGACCAACTGCTGCGCCACGTTGACTACGTGCGCCAAGCGCATGTCGCCCGAACCAACAGCAACGAACAGGTCTTCCTGGCTCTTGAGCCCCAGGCGGTCAATCAGCTGGGCGTAGTCGGCGCCATTCAGCGCCATGCGCGTCAGCTCGCGCTCCACCATGAGCTTACCGGCCTGAGCGTTCTGTTCACGCGCCTGCTCCTTAAACCAGTGCTGAACCTTGGCGCGCGCGCGCGAGGTATTCAAATAACCGAGATTGGGGTTAAGCCAGTCGCGGCTCGGGCCGCTCTGCTTGCCGGTGATGATCTCGACCTGCTCGCCCGTCTGCAGCACATAGTTGAGCGGCACAATACGGCCGTTGACCTTGGCGCCTCGGCAGTTGTGGCCAATTTCAGTGTGCACCCGATAGGCAAAGTCCAGCGGCGTGGCGCCCTTGGCCATGTCGAGCACATGACCGTCCGGGGTAAACAGGTAGATCCGATCAGGCTCGAAGTCGACGCGCAGCTGCTCAGCCAAGCCACCGATGTCGCCCATTTCCTCGTGCCATTCGAGCACTTGGCGCAACCAAGCGATCTTGTCTTCGTAGGCGTTGGAGTTGCTGTCCAGGTCGGTGCCCTTATAGCGCCAGTGCGCGCAGACGCCCAATTCGGCCTCCTCATGCATGCCCTGGGTGCGAATCTGCACTTCCAGCACCTTGCCCTCGGGGCCGATTACTGCGGTGTGCAGCGAACGGTAGCCATTTTCCTTGGGGTTGGCGACATAATCGTCAAACTCGTTGGGAATGTGACGCCACAGGCTGTGCACAACGCCAAGCGCCGTGTAGCAGTCGCGCACTTGCGGCACCAGAATGCGCACCGCGCGCACATCGTAAACCTGGCTGAAGTCGATGCCCTTGCGCTGCATCTTGCGCCAGATGGAATAGATATGTTTTGCCCGGCCAGTGATGTCGGCGTAGATGGAGGCTTCCTCCAGCGACTCGCGCAACTGAGCCATCACGGCATCGATATACTGCTGGCGGTCGAGACGACGCTCGTCCAGCAGTTTGGCAATCTGCTTGTACTGGGTCGGTTCCAAATAGCGGAAGGACAGGTCTTCCAGCTCCCACTTGATGTGGCCGATGCCGAGACGGTGCGCCAGCGGCGCGTAGATATCGAACACCTCGCGGGCAACGCGATAGCGCTTCTCCTCCGGCGCGTCCTTGACCGCCCGGATAGCGCAGGTGCGCTCGGCCAGCTTGATCAGCGCCACACGGACGTCATCCACCAGCGTGACCAACATCTTGCGCAGATTCTCGACCTGCGCCTGGGGGCTGAAACTGGCGGTACTGCCGGGGTTCTGCGACACGCTGATGGCGGCCATGCGCTGCACGCCGTCCACCAGATGCGTGACAGTCGGACCAAAGCGGTGCTCCACCTCGGTCAGATCGGTCTTGCGCTCACGCACCGCGCGATAGACCACTGCGGCGACTAGCGAGTCCTGGTCGAGTTTGAGATCAGCCAGAATTTCGGCCATTTCAAGGCCCGTGCGGTAGCTGCTCGCGCCGTCAGCCCAGATGTTTTCCGCATCAATGGCCGCCTGCTCAAGCTCTTGGGCCCACTCACAGGCTTCGTGCAGAACCTGCGGATCGACAAGCTGCGTGCGCTCCCCGATCCGTGCTATCCATGCGTCAATGTTGACGCTGCCATCCTGATTGGTCGGGTGTGCTGCTCTGACCTGTACCATCTTCTTGTCCTCGCCCGGCGGCGATCTATTGCCTCCGGAACAGTGCCATGGCCTCGACATGGGCAGTTTGGGGGAACATATCCATGATGCCCGCCCGAACCAGGGTGTAGCCCTTGCCTGCCAAAATGCCTGCATCCCGCGCCAGCGTTGCCGGGTTGCAGGAAATGTAAAGTATCCGCTCAACCGCCAATGCGGCCAGATCCACTACCATTTGCTCGGCGCCGTCACGCGGCGGATCAAGCAACGCTGCTGTGTAGCGTGGTGAGTCCGGCGGCACTTCAAGGGGCTTCGACAAGTCGGCCGCCAAAAAGTGCACCTGACCGAGGCCGTTTTTCCGAGCATTGTCTGTGGCCCGGGCCACCATTTCCACACTACCTTCGATACCCGTCACCTTAGCGCCAGCACGGGCCAGCGCCAGGGCAAAATTACCGACACCACAGAACAGGTCCAGAACTGTCTCGTCTTGCTCCGGTGCCAACCACGCCAGCGCCTGATTGACCATCGCCTGGTTGATCTGCGGGTTCACCTGGGTAAAGTCCCCGGGGGCAAAGCCCAACTCAAGCTGTTGATCTGCCAGCCGATAGGCGGGTTCAAGCGTGCCTGCCAGCCCCCGAGCGGCCTCATCACCTTGCAGCCAAAGCGCAAGTCCATGCTCGGTCGTGAAGGCAACGAGGCGCTGCTGGTCAGCTTCCGACAAGGGACGCAGATGGCGCAACAACAAGGCCGGATGCTCAGCCCCAATCAACTCGACATGGCCCAGCGCCTCAACCGCCTCCAAACTCCGTAGCACGGGGGGCAAGGCCTTGAGCACCGCCTCCAGCTCAGGCACTAAAACAGGGCACTGCTCCACGTTGACCAGCTCGCTGCTGGCCCGTTGCCGAAAGCCAACATCCAATTGCCGGCGACCACGGTCCCAGCGCAAGGCCACCCGCGTTCGCTGACGGTAACCGTAGGCGGGCCCCTCCAAGGCTGGCGCCCACTGTTGTGGCGTCAGCTGGGCAAAGTGCTGCAATTGCTGCGCCAGCGCCTGCTGCTTGATTTCAAGCTGCTGTCCGTGGGACATATGTTGAAGGCTACAGCCGCCGCATAGCTCGGCGTGCATGCAGCGCAGCGGCTGACGTAATGGGCTTGGCTGCTGCACCGTTTCCAGGCGCGTTTCGATTAGCTTGCTACGCGCGCGCAACACGCGAGCCTGCACCTGCTCGCCGGGCAACCCACCCTCTACAAACACCGTGCGACCACGCCAACGACCTATACCGCGGCCATCGTGGGTCAGGCGCTCCAGGCTCAGTTCGATTCGCTGCCCGACCGCCGCAGGCGCGTCGGCTGCCGGGGCTGAGCGCGGGCGCCCGCGACCGCGCTTCATGCCTGACCGTCGTATACGCCGGTGGAGAGATAACGATCACCCCGGTCGCAGATGATGGCAACAATAACGGCATTCTCCACCTCGGCGCTGAGACGCAGCGCAGCTGCCACCGAACCACCAGAGGACACGCCACAAAAAATGCCCTCTTCACGCGCCAGCCGGCGCATGGTGACCTCGGCTTCCTGTTGCCCCATGTCGATCACCAGATCAACCCGGGTATCGTCGAAAATGGTCGGCAGATACTCCTTCGGCCAGCGCCGGATGCCTGGAATTGCAGCCCCTTCGACAGGCTGCAGGCCGACGATCTGAATCGCCGGGTTCTGTTCCTTGAGGTAGCGGGACGTGCCCATGATGGTTCCTGTGGTACCCATCGAGCTGACAAAGTGCGTCACCGTGCCACCCGTGTCGCGCCAGATCTCGGGGCCAGTGCCCTGATAGTGCGCCTCAGGGTTGTCCTGATTGCCAAACTGATCCAGCACCTTGCCCTGCCCTTCAGCCTGCATTTGCAACGCCAGATCACGCGCACCTTCCATGCCCTGAGCCTGAGTAACCTCGATCAGCTCCGCGCCGTAGGCGGTCATCGCGGCCTTGCGCTCGGCGCTCATGTTGTTCGGCATGATCAGTACCATGCGGTAGCCCTTGATGGCCGCCGCCATGGCTAGCGCGATACCGGTGTTGCCGGAGGTGGCCTCGATCAGCGTATCGCCGGGCTGAATGTCGCCGCGCGCCTCGGCGCGCTCAATCATCGACAGTGCCGGTCGATCCTTCACCGAGCCAGCCGGATTGTTGCCCTCCAGCTTGACCAGAATGGTGTTGCTGGTATTGCCCGGCAGCCGCTGCAAGCGGACGAGCGGAGTATTGCCGATACAATCGGCGATGGTCGGATAATGCTGCGTCATAAAATCACCGTGGTGCCTTGACCCACTACTAGTTGGGCCGCCAAGGCTGTGCTTTTTGCTCAAGCGGCCTATGATACCGGCAACGACGTAATTTGGCCCACCAAACTGCGCATTTTACGCCCCGCCAGGCACAGACCCTGAGCGGGCGCCTGAACAAGAAAATGGGACTGCCCCCAAATGAATGAAATCGGCATCAAGGCCCGACTTCTGCTGATGACCCTGATTCCCGCCGGCATCCTGGCGGCAGCGGTCGGCATCTATTTCAGCTGGCAACACCTTGGCGATCTGCAGAAGCAGTTGCTTGAACGCGGCCAGCTCACCGCCGAGCACCTGCAGCGTCCGGCCACCGAGGCCTTGCTGGCCGGTCAGCCGCAGCGCATGCGCACCACCCTGGCCAACACCCTGAATTATCAGGACGTACGCGCTGTTGCCCTTTACGACGCCGACAACCAGTTGCTGGAGCACAGCGGCCCACAGATGCTGGTCGCCAACCGTGCGCTCCCAGAGAGCCCGCTGGCCGCTGGTACCGGCCTGCAGGTTCGCACTGGCGAGCGCAGCACCCGCTTTATTCTGCCCCTGCAGGCCAGCCCGGAACTGCTCAGCGCGGCCGAGCGTAGCGACCTGGAAGCCGATGCACTGATTGGCTGGCTTGAGGTAGAGCTGAGCCACGGCAATACCCAGCTGCGTAGCTATCAGACCCTGCTGACCACCCTGGTGTTGATCCTGCTCGGCCTGCTGATCACCGGGTTGATGGTCAGCACCATGGGGCGCCACATCATCGACCCTATCGTCGAGATCAACCAGGCCATTGCGCGCATCAGCAAGGGCCAGCTGGATGTACGCCTGCCCCGTCAGGGCGCCCGCGAGCTGGACGACCTGGCAGAGGGTGTCAACACCATGACCCAGGCCCTGCAAAGCGCCCAGGGCGAGCTGCAGCAAAACGTCGAGCAGGCCACCGAAGACCTGCGTCAGACGCTGGAAACCATCGAGGTGCAGAACATCGAGCTGGACATGGCGCGCAAGGCCGCACAGGAGGCAAGCCGCATCAAGTCTGAGTTTCTCGCCAATATGAGTCACGAGCTGCGCACACCGCTCAACGGCATTCTGGGCTTCAGCAACCTTCTGCAACGCACCGAGATGACGCCGCGGCAGAACGAATACTTGGACACCATCAGCAAATCGGCCAACAGCCTGCTGGAGATCATCAACGAGATCCTCGACTTCTCGAAAATTGAAGCCGGCAAGCTGGTGCTGGAGAACATGCCCTTCAACCTGCGTGACCTGATCGAGGACACGCTGACCATGCTGGCGCCCGCCGCGCACCAGAAACAGATAGAACTGGTCAGCCTGATCTACCGCGACGTGCCGCTAGGGCTGAGCGGCGACGCATTGCGGCTCAAGCAGATCCTCTCCAACCTGCTGAGCAACGCCATCAAGTTCACCCACGAGGGCTCCGTCTGCCTGCGCGTGATGCTGGAGGAAGACAACGACAGCAGCGCAGTGCTGCGCATCAGCGTCACCGATACCGGCGTGGGGCTATCCGAGGCGCAGCAAAAGTCTCTGTTCCGCGCCTTCAGCCAAATCGACAACTCACCCACTCGCCAGACCGGCGGCACCGGCCTTGGGCTGGTGATTACCAAGCGCCTGGTCGAGCAAATGCATGGTGAGATCAACTTGCACAGCACCCCTGGCGCCGGCTCCGAGTTCTGGCTGACAGTGGCGCTGAACAAATCCAGCCAGGCAGACGACGACCTGCCCAACCGCCCGCTCGAAGGCCAGCGCGCCGCCGTGTTTGAGCCCAACCCCTTGAGCCGTCAGGCACTGCTGCATGCCCTGGAAGACCTGGGCCTGCAGACCCATATCGTGCCCAGCCTGGCCGCCCTCGACAATGCGGTGCAGGGTACGGGAGGCGATGCGCCCCAGCTCGTGCTACTAAGTAGCGAAAGCAGTGAGCACGGCCTGGCAGACAGCATGGCCCACATACAACGCTGGAGTGCACAGGGCTGCCACAGCGTGCTGCTGGTCAACGCGGTTGCCCAGTCCAGCCAGCTCGATCAATTGCCCGAGGGCAGCTGCGCCGTGCTCTCCCGACCGCTGTGCATGCGCAAACTGTTTCGCGCCACCACGCAACTGTTACAACCGCGCGCGATCGGCCAGACCAGCCCCAACACAGACCCAGAACAGGAGCGCCGCGCCAACCCAGACAGCGTGACTATCCTCTGCGTGGACGACAACGCCGCCAACCTCAAACTGGTGGAAACCTTCTTGTTGGAAATGGGCACCCGCGTGCGCGCCGTCGCCAGTGGTGAGGCCGCGCTGGCAGTGCTTGGTGAGCAGCGCTTTGACCTGATTTTCATGGATGTACAGATGCCTGGCATGGACGGACGCCAGACCACCGAGGAGATTCGCCTGCGCGAAGAGCTAAGCGAGCAGGCGCCCACGCCCATCGTTGCGCTGACCGCCCATGCCCTCGCCGAAGAGCGCCGCAAACTACTCAAATGCGGCATGAACGACTACTTGAGCAAGCCCATCAGCCCGGAGCAACTGCGCGACAGCATCCGCAAGTGGACCGGACGCGACCTCCAGCACCCCGACACCGCACCGCAGAACCAGGCACCAGACAAACCCGCCGCCAACCCGGTGCTGGATCATGAGGAAGGGCTGCGCCTGGCCGCTGGCAAGGCCGACCTGGCGCGAGACATGCTGGAAATGCTGATGCAGAACCTGCCGATCGACCGCCTGGCCATAGAGCAGAGCCTGCAAGACGGCGATCAGCAGCGTTTGCTAGAGACCGTACACCGGCTGCACGGCGCCACGCGCTACTGCGGCGTGCCTGAGCTGCGTCGCCGCTGCCTGCAGGCAGAAACCCGGCTTAAGCAGAAAGCGCCTGCCGAGGAGGACATTCAACGCCTGCTCGAAGCGATAGAGCGGCTGCAAGAGGCGAGCGCGTCAGTCGAGTGACCACACAGCAAAGGCAAGGGCCTGTTCACGCTCATCACTCAGCGACAGCAGCATGCGTCCACCGCCGCCAGCCGCCAGCCGCTCGGCAGCCACACCGCTGAGCACCACCTGCGGTGCGCCCAGCTCGTCGCGATCAATCTGCATGTGCTGCCAAGACAGCCCACCAGCCAGGCCTGTCCCCAACGCCTTGAGAATCGCTTCCTTGGCGGCAAAACGTTTGGCCAGATAACGGGCAGGCTGTCCATGCTCCGCAAAGCGAGCAAATTCGTCAGCAGTAAGAATACGCCGTGCAAAGCGCTCGCCCTGGCGAGACAGCACCGCTTCAATGCGGCTGACTAGAACCAGATCGGTGCCGATGCCACGAATCATTGGCGCGACGATTCCTGAATCAACTGCCGCATGTCACGTACCGCCCCCGCCAGCCCGGAAAACAACGCGCGGGCAATGATCGCGTGGCCAATGTTCAGTTCATTGATACCCGGGATGGCCGCAATGTCCTGCACATTGTGATAGTGCAGACCATGCCCCGCGTTCACCACCAGCCCCAGCTTGCGGGCATAGTTGACAGACTCGCGGATGCGCGACAGCGCCTGCTGCTGCTCAGCACCCTCGGTATCGGCATAGTGGCCAGTGTGCAATTCGATGACCGGCGCGCCGAGGCGCTTGGCTGCTTCAATCTGGCGCGCGTCCGGATCGATAAACAGCGAGACCTCACACCCTGCTGCAGCCAAGCGCTCGATGGCTGCCTGTACCCTAGCTTCGTTACCGCAGACGTCCAAGCCGCCCTCGGTGGTCAGCTCCTCGCGGCGCTCAGGCACCAGGCAAACATGCGCGGGGCGAATCTCTTCGGCAAAGGCGACCATGTCATCGGTCACCGCCATTTCAAAGTTCATCCGCGTTTGCAGCACCTCTGCCAGCAGGCGCACATCGCGCTCCTGGATATGGCGCCGGTCTTCCCGCAGATGCACGGTAATACCGTCGGCGCCAGCCTGCTCGGCCTCGATAGCCGCTTGCACCGGATCAGGGTAGCGCGTGCCGCGCGCCTGGCGCAGTGTCGCTACGTGATCAATATTGACGCCCAGCAGCACCCGGTCTGACTGACTCATGCAAAACTCTCCATTAGGTCGCAACAGCGCCACCGGCGCCGCCAAAAATTCAGGATTGGCCACTACCACGGGCGGCTGCAAACAACTGGCGACTGATCAGCGGACGTCCGCCCAGATGCACCGCCAATGCCTGACGCATCAGCCGCTTGGCAGTTGGCAGGGCATCGGGATGCTGCCAGTCGGCAGCGGCCATGGCTAACAGGCCGGCGCCCGGCAAGGCGCCGTTGTTGCCAGGAGGCACCGAGTACAGGCCCTGCTCTGTGCTCCAGGCATAGCTGCCGTGGGCCAGCAGTGGCTGCTGCCAGGCGTCTTCCTGCAAACTGAAACCGTAACCCAGCAGCTGCAGCAACTGCCATTCAAAACTGCGCAGCACCGGCTC
>CERX01036345.1_pt1 | contig 19428 bp, 32 predicted proteins | sample 350251 | NCBI WGS metagenome assembly CERX01 (sample SAMEA2621044, study PRJEB7988) | marine metagenome | biome: marine biome (ENVO:00000447); feature: deep chlorophyll maximum layer (ENVO:xxxxxxxx); material: "saline water (ENVO:00002010), including plankton (ENVO:xxxxxxxx)" | depth 50 m
CTAAAGCTGAAAAACCTAAAGCTGCAAAGAAACAGTCTGCTACAAAGAAAAAAACTACTAAAAAAACTACAACCAAGAAAAATAAAGAGGAAGCATCAGATGATACAAATCTATAGTAGAGTTAAAGTAACAGACAATTCAGGTGCTAGGGTTATTAGTTGTATAGGCGTTCCTGGGGGAAGTAGAAGAAAGTATGCACATGCAGGTGATATTATTGTTGCATCTGTGAAACAAGCAACTTCAACCTCACAAATTAAAGCAGGTGAAGTAGTTAAAGCGGTTATAGTAAGAACTACTAAGCAAATCAGAAGAAAAGACGGTAGTTATATTAGATTTGACGATAATGCAGCTGTGATTATAAATGAAGACAAATTACCAAGAGGAACAAGAATTTTTGGTCCGGTTGCTAGAGAACTAAGAGATAGAAATTTTATGAGAATAGTATCTCTTGCCCAGGAGGTATTATAATGAGAAAAATTAAAACAAACGATAATGTAATTGTAACCAAGGGTAAAGATGCAGGTAAAACAGGAAAAGTACAAAAAATAATACCTGATAAAGGAATGCTACTAATAGAAGGAATAAATATTTATAAAAAGCATATGAAAACTCAATCAGAAACACAACCAGGTGGAATAATTGACAGGGAAATGTTCGTTAATATAAGTAATGTAAAACTAGTTGATCCTAATACTAATGAACCTACCAAAGTCAAAATAAATCAACTAAAAGATAACAGCCGAGTTAGAGCAAGCAAAACGACCGGAGAGGTTATAGAATGACAACAAAAAACAATACAAATACACCTAGATTATTAGAATTATATCGTAACGAGATAGCGCCCCAATTAAAAGAAGAATTGGGACTTTCTAATATTTATAGTGTTCCTAAAATAAATAAAATCGTAATTAATATCGGACTTGGGGAAGCCCTGACAAATTCTAAAGCCTTAGAGAATTCTATTAAAGATGTATCTTTAATTTCTGGTCAAAAACCTATAACAACAAAAGCTAAAAACTCTATAGCTCAATTCAAAATAAGAGAAGGGATGGCAATTGGAGTAGCTACAACAATGAGAAACAAAAGAATGTACGAGTTTTTGGACAGGCTAATAAATTTAAGTATTCCTAGAATTAGAGATTTCAGAGGATTGTCACCTAAATCCTTCGACGGAAATGGAAATTATACTTTAGGTATAAAAGAACATGTTATTTTCCCTGAAATTGACTATAATTCTATAGATAAAATAAGAAGTCTTCAAATAATTATTGTAACTACAGCGAAAGATAATAAATCAGGTCACTTGTTACTCTCAAAATTTGGATTCCCTTTTGTTAAAGAAGATGACAAAAATATAAACCAACAAAACGATCAGGAATAAAAATATGTTACAGCCAAAAAGTTATAAGTACAGAAAACAACATAGAGGAAGACTAAAAGGAATAGCCTCAAAAGGTACTAGCGTTGCATTTGGAGAATTTGGACTTAAAGCTCAAGAATCTTCATGGATTTCAGCAAGACAGATTGAAGCAGCAAGAAGAGTTATGACTCGATATACCAGAAAAGGTGGAAAAATTTGGATTAGAATCTTTCCGGACAAACCTATAACGGCCAGAGCTGCTGAAACAAGAATGGGTAAAGGTAAAGGTAACGTCGATCATTATGTTTCCCCAGTTATAAGAGGTAAAATATTATTTGAAATATCAGGAATTGATAAAGAAGAGGCTACTTTAGCTCTAAATTTGGCTTCGGACAAGTTGCCAATTAAAACATCAGTAGTAGAAAGGAAGTTATTTTAATGTCTAGTATAGATAACATAAGAGATAAGAATGATAACGAATTACTTGAAGAGTTATCAAACATCAATAGAGATTTACTTGATTTAAGGTTTAAATTAGAAACTAAACAATTAGCTAATAGTAATGAAATTAAAAACCTAAAATTAGATAAATCAAGAATATTAACAGTTATTAACGAAAGAAAAATATTAAGGTCATAAAATGGGGAATCAAAAAATAAGAATCGGCGAAGTAGTAAGCAATAAAATGGATCAAACAGCCATTGTCAGTGTTACAAGAAAGTATAAGCACAAACTATATGGCAAATACATAAAAAGATCAAAAAAATATATTGCACATGACCCGGAAAACAAAACCAAAATCGGATCATTAGTTACTATCACAGAGATCCGCCCTCTATCCAAAACTAAACGCTGGCTTATTACAAATATAAATGAATAAAACATAAGGTAAAAAAATATGGCAAAAACATCTTCAGTAGCAAGAAATAACAAAAGAATTAAAATGGTTGAAAAATATTCAGCAAAAAGAGCTGAATTAAAATCTATAGCTAATAACACTGAGTTGAATAACGAAGAAAGAATGTTGGCTAGAAAAAAATTAGATAAATTACCACCAAATTCAAACCCAATAAGAGTTAGAAATAGATGTTTTGTTTCAGGACGATCAAGAGGTTTCATAAACTATTTTGGTCTTTCAAGAATTACTTTTAGAGAAATGGCACATAAAGGTTTATTACCTGGTGTGAAAAAATCTAGCTGGTAATAGAGGAGATATAATATGAACACAGATCCAATATCAGATTTTCTTACTAGGATTAGAAATGCTAATCTAGTTGGTAAAACTCAAGTTGAAGTACCTTATTCAAAAATTAAATCTAACATTTCTGAAATATTGAAAAAAGAAGGGCTAATAGATGATTTCAATGTTGCCGATCAAGATAAATTCAAAAAAATAAATCTTAAACTGTCATACAAAAATGAAGGTACTCCAAGAATAAATGGATTAAGAAGAATTAGTAAACCAGGATTACGTGTCTATTCTAGAAAAGGTGAAGTACCAAGATATTTTGGCGGACTTGGAGTAACTATCGTATCAACATCAAATGGCATAATGACTCACAAACAAGCTTGGAAAGAACGTCTTGGTGGTGAAGTGATGTGCGTGGTATGGTAAAGGAGAATTAGAATGTCAAGAATAGGAATCAAGCCAATCATAATCCCTGAAAATGTTAATGTAGATATTGCTAAGAATAATCATGTAACAATTAAGGGGCCCAAGGGTGAATTGTCCAGTAATTTTAAAACCGATATCACTATAAAATTAGATGATTCAAAAATAATTGTTTCCAGAAAAAATGATGACAAAGAATCAAAATCTTTACATGGATTAACAAGAAGCTTACTAAGTAATATGATCACAGGAGTTTCGGAAGGTTACATAAAGCAACTAGAGATGGTTGGTGTAGGTTACAGGGCTGAACAAAAAGGAAAAGCAATTAATTTAAGTGTTATGAAAAGCCATCAAGATGTAATAGAAGCACCTGAAGGTATAGAAATTAAAGTGGAAGACAATACCAAAATTTCAGTATCTGGAATAGATAAGCAACAAGTCGGTCATGTTGCAGCTCTTATTAGAGCATCACGTCCGCCTAATCCTTATACAGGTAAAGGAGTAAGATATTTAGGTGAAGAAGTTACAATTAAACCAGGTAAAAGCGCTCGTGCAGAGACTTAAATCTAATATTTGATAAGAGGAAAACAAATTGAATAACTACAAAAAAAGACTAATAAGAAAAATTAGAACAAGAAAAAAAATTAGTGGAACAAGTGATAAACCTCGTCTTTCTGTTTTTAGAAGTCTAAATCATATTTATGCGCAAATAATCAATGACGAAAATGGGGAAACTCTACTTCAAGCGAATAGTAAAGAAGTAAAAGCAAAAAAAAGTGCAACAAAAACAGAAGTTGCTTTAGAAGTAGGAGTTTTGCTAGGACAAAGAGCTAAAGAAAAAAAAGTTAAAAAAATTGTTTTTGACAAAAATGGTTATAAATATCATGGAAGAATCAAAGCATTAGCTGATTCAGTAAGAAAAGAAGGAGTTCAATTTTAATGGTTACAAAAGAAAATTCAACAAATAGCAAAACTGCATTACCTATTCTAGAAAGAACAGTAAAAGTTTCTAGAGTAGCGAAAGTTATAAAAGGAGGTCGTACCTTAAGATTTGCTGTAACTGTTGTGGTTGGTAATGGCAATGGAGAATTCGGAATTGGAAACGGTAAGTCAGCGAATGTACCAGATGCAGTAAAGAAAGCTGTATCACAAGCAAAAAAATCGATGATCAAAGTACCTTTAGTAAATGATACTATTCCTCATGAAGTAAAAACCAAATATTGTGGAAGTGTTGTTCTTCTTAAACCTGCACCTGATGGAACAGGAATAAAAGCAGGTGCTTCACTTAGAGCAGTAGCTGAAGTCTTGGGAGTAAAGAATATTGTTACTAAAATTTGGAGAAGCACAAATCCATCAAATGTTGTTAAAGCAGCCCATAAAGGATTAGAAAGTATGATTGATGTCAAAGCAGAAATGAGCGAAAGAGTCAATAAGAGCATGCCAAAAGAGGTTAAATCAGATGAGTAAAAACAATATTACAATTTCACTAATTAAAAGTCCTATAGGTAGTTCGTCAAAGCAACGTAAAATATTGGAAAGTTTAGGTATCAAAAAAATTAATAAAACTATATCTCATAAAAATACTCCCGAAATTCAGGGAATGATTAAAAAAGTTAAACATTTAATTAGTATTGAACATAATTAAGCACGGTGAAATATGCAATTTAATAATTTAGTTAACAAAGAAAAAAAACAAAGAAAAAGAGTTGGAAGAGGAAATGCTAGTGGGCATGGAACCTATTCAGGTAAAGGTTTAAAAGGACAGAAATCAAGGTCTGGATTTAGTCTGATTCCTGGATTTGAAGGTGGGCAATTAAGATTAATAAAAAAATTGGCAAAATTAAAAGGGTTTAAAAATTACAACAGAGTTGTAAATCAAACTGTTACCCTTGATCAAATTAACTCAATGACTACTGGGCAAGAAGTAAATAATAAAACTTTATTTGAATCAGGTATAATAGATGATCAAAATTCACCTGTAAAAATACTTAATGTAGGGCAATTAAATACAAAACGTAAAATTCATATTGCTAAAATTTCAGAAGCTGCGAAAAAATCTATTATCAAATCCGGATCTGAAATAATCGAATAAATATTATGACAAATAATAGATCAAGAAATACTTCAAATATGCCAAAACTGGTTGCTTCATTGTTAGCAGCTGTACAAATTCCAGACTTAAGAAATAAAATATTCTTTACAATTTTTATGTTAATAATTTTTAGGTTTGTAGCTCATGTACCTGTACCAGGAGTTGACACACAAGCATTAAACCAAGCTTTTCAACAAAATGCCTTACTTGGCTTTCTAGATCTGTTTAGTGGTGGGGCCTTAAAAAACTTAAGTATTGCAGCACTAGGAGTTTATCCTTATATAACTGCTTCAATTGTTATTCAGATTCTAACCCCGGCAATACCGCAGTTGAAAGAAATGTCTCAAGAAGGAGAATTTGGAAGACAAAAAATAAATCAGATAACTCATTATATTATGATCCCAATTGCATTATTACAATCATGGGGGCAATTAACTCTGCTTAATCAAGCAGGTGTATTTGACACTATTGATTTTGGTATGAATTTTATAACCCTAACTATAATGGTATCAATGGTTGCAGGTACAGTATTCTTAGTCTGGATAGGAGAATTGATTTCCGAAAGAGGCCTTGGAAATGGTGTGTCTTTAATAATTTTTGGCGGTATAGTAGCTAATTTACCCAATATGCTAGGTCAAGGCCTGTACATGCAAAATGCTATGGGAAGCATTATTGTTTTAATTATATTTACAGCAATTATAATTTTTACTATTGTTTTGTTTTCAGAAGCACAAAGAAGAATTCCAATACAATACGGAAAAACAGTCATGAGAGGAGGGCAAGTCCAAAGACAGACAGGATCTAGTATTCTTCCGATAAAAGTTAATTCAGCAGGAATGATCCCGTTAATTTTTGCATTCTCAATTGTTATTCTACCTGCCACTATAGCCGGATTCTTTGTAAATCCACTTAGTGATAATTTTGGATCAAATTTAGCTAAATCAATTTCAGGATTTTTTGATCCAACCAATCTGCCCTACTGGATATTTGTATTCATATTAGTGGTTATATTTACTTTTTTCTATACTCTTGTAACTTTTCAACAACAAAATTTGTCAGAAAACCTTCAAAAACAAAGTGGGTTTATTCCTGGGATTAGACCAGGATTACCAACTCAAGAATATTTGAATAAAATTATTATTAGAATAACTTGGGCAGGAGCTTTGTTTCTTGGAGCAATTGCAATAGTTCCATTTTTTATAACCGGATTAACTGGGATAAAATCATTAACATTAAGCAGTACAAGCTTACTAATCATGGTTGGTGTTGCATTAGACACCATGAGGCAATTGGAATCGCAATTGTTAATGAGAAACTATCAAGGATTCATGGATTAATTTATTATGAATATTATTTTAGTTGGTCCACCCGGAGCTGGAAAAGGAACTCAAGCAGAATTCATATCAAACAAATTTAACTTAAATAAAGTTTCCACTGGCGATTTATTCAGAGAAAACATTAAAAAAAACACAGAATTAGGCAGAAAAGCAAATGAATATGTTAATTCTGGCAAATTAGTTCCAGATCAAATAGTGACTGATATGATAAGTGATTGGTTATCATCCAACAATAATTGGCTATTAGACGGGTTTCCAAGAACAGTTAAGCAAGCAAAGTCTCTCGACAATATTTTAAGTTCGCAAAATAAAGTACTGAATAGTGTTTTGTTGATTGATGTCCCTAATCCCCTTCTTGTTAATAGATTATTAGAACGGCAAAAAATAGAAAAAAGAACTGATGACGATCCGCAAACAATAAAAGTTAGAATTGATACCTATGAACAAGAAACTAGTCTATTAATCGAATACTACAACGAACTTGGATTACTTACAAAAATTAATGGATCACAAAGTATTGCAGATGTTTCTGTAAGTATCGAAAAAGAACTATTAAATATTAAAAAAAAAATAAACAATTAATCACTTGAGATATGAAGAGAAATATTATAGTATTATATCCTTGGTTTTTTATGAAGGATAACTAGTGATAGGATTAAACAGACCTCAGGGTATAAACATAAAAAGTAAAAAAGAGTTAGATTTAATAAGAGAAGCAGGAAGAATGCTAAAAGAAGTTAAAAATATAATCAAACAGAATATTTCTGAAGGAATAACTACTAAAGAGTTAGACAATATTGCTGAAAAAGAAATATACAAATTAGGTGGCAAGCCTGGTTTTAAAGGATTATACGGCTTTCCTGGTACTATATGTTCTTCTTTTAATGAAGAAATAGTTCATGGAATCCCTGGTCCAAGAAAAATAAAAAATGGAGATATTCTTAGTGTCGATTGTGGTGTAATATATGAGCAATTTAATTCCGATAGTGCTTTCACTGTTAGTATTGGCGATGTTCCTGATAATATCGAATCACTTATATCTACTACATACGAAGCATTACAATTGGGAATAAAAAATGCTATCCCTGGTAATCATATAGGAGATATTGGACATTCTGTAGAATCATATTCTACTTCAAAAGGTTTTTCAGTAGTAAGAGAATATGTAGGACATGGTATTGGTAAAAATTTACACGAAGATCCTCAAATTCCAAATTATGGTAGAAAGTCTACAGGTCCTAAAATAACTGAAGGAATGGCATTAGCTATAGAACCCATGCTAATTGAAGGTAAAGAACAAACAATAGTTGATCAAGATGGATGGACTGTAAAAACAGCTGATTCATCTATGTCTGCACATTTTGAAGATACCATAATTATTACAGAAAATACATTTGAAATAGTAACATCATAAAAAAAGATAAATAAATAAAATGGCAAATACAAAAAAAGAAGTAATAGAAGTAGAAGGAATAATAAAAGAAGCATTACCAAACGCGTCTTTTAAGGTTGAACTAGCTAATGGTCATGAAGTACTAGCTTACATATCAGGGAAAATTCGTGTCCATTATATTAGAATTTTACCAGGCGATAGAGTATTAGTAGAATTATCCCCTTATGATTTAACAAGGGGAAGAGTAACTTACAGGTTCAAATGAGGAATTATAGATGGCATTAATATCAGGAGTAAATATACCAGATAATAAAAGAATTAATATATCTTTAAGATATATACAAGGAATAGGACCTACTATTGCTGACTTAATTATTAATCAAGCCGGCATTACAGACAATCCAAAAGTAAAAGATTTGAATGACAACGATCTTGATAAGATCAGAGGAATAATTGATAACGGTGAAATTGTATCTGGGACAAGAACTATCAAAATAATTACTGAGGGAGATTTAAGAGTAGAAAAAAACTTAAATATTCGAAGATTAATTGATATTGGATCATATAAGGGAACAAGACATCGAAAAAGCTTACCTGTTAATGGCCAAAGAACTAAAACAAATGCTCGCACAAAACGTGGTAAAAAAGTTGCAGTAGCGAAAAGAGGAAGAGACATAAATCAAAAAACATAATTCTAAATTAAGGTAAATATGACAACAAGAAAAAGAACACGAAAAAAAACCAGACAAAACGTAGTATATGGAAGAGTATATGTACAAAGTACATTCAATAACACTCTTGTAACCGTAACTGACCGATCAGGGAATGTATTAGCATGGAACAGTGGTGGAACAGAAGATTTTAAAGGGTCGAAAAAATCAACTGCATTTGCCGCTCAACTAGCAGCTCAAAAACTAGCTCAAAGAGCCAATGATTTTGGAATTCAAGAAGTAGAAATATTTGTAAAAGGACCAGGTGCAGGAAGAGATTCTGCTATAAGAGCAATAAGTAATTCAGGCATCAAAGTTAAATCTATAAGAGATGTAACACCAGTTCCACATAATGGTTGCAGACCTCCAAAAAGAAGGAGAGTATAACATGTCAAGATACACTGGACCAAAATGTAGAAAATGTCGACAATACGGAATGGTATTGTGTACTAAACCTGCAAACAAATGTGCGTGGGAAAGACGTAAATCACCACCTGGTGACAAATCTCCTTTATCTCAAAGAAGAAGACCATCTGAATATGGAATGCAATTAAAAGAAAAGCAAAAAGCAAGATTCATGTATGGTCTAGTAGAAAAACAATTTAGAAATTATTTTAAAAAAGCTATTTCAACTCCTGGAATTACAGGTGATAATCTCATGTCATTACTAGAACAAAGATTAGACAATGTGGTTTACAGGTTAGGTTTTGCAGACAGTCGTCACCAAGCCAGACAAATTATTAACCACGGACATATACAAGTAGATGAACAAAAAGTAAATTCACCTTCTTATCAAGTAAAGATTGGACAGAAAATTTCTTGGACAGAAAAATCAAAAAAATCTAAATTACAAAGTATCATCAAATCCGAGTCAGGTAAAAATGCTATAGTACCTAACTGGCTAAAAGTTGATACTACAAAATTAGAAGGCGAAGCTGTCGCAAGTCCTAGCGCAGATGACTTTGACCCAAATATAGATAGGATGCAAATTATTGAATATTATTCAAGATAACAAAGTAAATTAATAACAAAAGGAGAAAATTATGGTAATGGATTACTCTATAGTTCCAGAACTTGAACCAGAATCAGATATTATTTTAGAAAAAATCAATTCTAAAATAACTACAGAAATATTAGAAGAAGATTACGGGAAATTTACTTTTGGTCCACTACCATTAGGGCAAGGGACTACCGTTGGAAACTCTTTAAGAAGAGTTCTCTACAGTTCTATAATTGGAACAGCTATTACTTGGGTGAAAATAGATGGGATTTTACATGAATATTCTACTATAGAAAACATAAAAGAAAGTGTTGAAGAACTTCTGTTAAATTTCAAATCAATAAGAATTAAATCAAAATCTGAAAGATCTGGAAAACTAAGGTTAGAAGTAGATGGTGAAGGTAAAGTATCTGCATCTGATATTATGGCGTCGTCAGACTTTGAAATAGTTAATCCTGAGCTACATTTAGCTACTCTAGATACAAAAAAATCAAAACTTTCAGTAGAATTCAATATCGAAAGAGGTGTGGGATACAAAGTTAAAAATATTGAAGAAAAAGAAACTACAATTGGAATATTGCCTGTAGATGCTATTTTTAGCCCTATAAGAAAAGTTAATTTCACAGTTGAAAAAACAACTCAATCAGATTCAATTGAACTAGAAAACTTAAATATCGAAATATGGACAGACTCAACAAAAAATGCATTAGATTCTCTTAAGGAAGCTGCAAATGTTTTACTAAATCAATATATGATTCTAAGTAAAGCAACTGAAGAAAATCAAGATGAAAAAGATAATGAGTCAGAAATATGGAGACAATTGACACCTGAGCAATACAATACCACCATAGAACAATTAGATCTTTCATCAAGAACCCTTAATTGCTTAAAAAGAGCTAGCTTAGATACTGTAGGGCAAATCATAGAAACCAAAAGAGCTGATTTACTTAAAATAAGAAACTTTGGTGTAAAATCATTTAATGAATTAAATGATAAATTTGGAACTATGGGATTTTTACCCGAAGGATTTGTATGGGGAATCGAAGAAGGTGATGAAATTATAGATGAAGAAAATGAAGATCAACCAGCAGAGGATGAAAATACAGAGTAAAAATGAGACATAAACATAAAGGGAACAGATTATCAAGAAAATCAAGTCATAGGCTAAGTTTATTACAAAATCTTAGTTCTGATCTGATATTGCATGAATCAGTTGAAACTACTTTGGCTAAAGCAAAAGAACTGAAAAGATATGCTGAAAAAATGATCACAAAAGCAAAAGTAGATAGTGTTCATAATAGAAGATTAGTTATTTCTAAAATTGGATCTTCAGATGCATACAAAAAATTATTTGAAGATATCGGGAATAGATTTAAAGACAGAGACGGTGGTTATACGAGAATAATAAGGATACCAAGCTCTAATACTAAATCTAAATTCAAATCTTACTATCGTAAAGGTGATGGAGCTGAATTAGCAAGAATAGAGTTAGTACGTGATTCAAATCAATCGGCAGATAACACCACATCAGATGCAGATGATAATACGAATAAGGTAACAGATCCTAATAATGGCACAGACTAAGCAATTTGCTTTAATCTGCCAATACGACGGTACTTCATATCAAGGATTTCAGTCTCAAAGGAATCAAAATACCATTCAAGATAAAATAGAATTTTCATTAAATAAAATAACGAATGAGAAAATTCATATTGAATACGCAGGCAGAACAGATTCAGGAGTGCATGCAACTCATCAAGTAATTACTTTTAAGGCTAATTGGTCTCATGATATTATCGAGTTAGAAAAAGCTATCAATGCTCACTTACCCGAAGATATTTATCTTAGTGATATAAATGTGGTTCCAAATACATTTCATCCCAGGAAATCAGCAATTTCAAGAACATATGAATATAAGATTTTAAATTCATATCATAATAATATATTTACAAGAAATTTAATTTATCACTACCCTAATAAATTAAACATAAAAAAAATCAAGGAAGGATTAAAAATATTAGAAGGTAAGCATGATTACGCAAATTTTTGCAAAAAAGAAAGTCTACCAGAAAATTCTATAAGATATATATACTCTACTTCATTAGAAGTTAACAACGAAATATTATTGTTTAAATTCAATGGATCTAGTTTTCTTAGACATCAAATTAGGTTTATGGTTGGGTATCTGTTAGAAATTGGGAGAGATAAATATACATTAAATGACCTGAAATCACTACTTGATACCAAAAATAGAGCAAAATCTATGATTAAACATAATGTCTCTCCTAGAGGTTTATGCTTAACTTTAGTAGAATATGATGGTTTTTCTTTTAAAAAAAATGTGACTGAATGAATAATAAAACTGAAAATTGGATACACTTAGATGCAGAAGGTAAGACTTTAGGCAGACTTAGCACAGATATCGCAAGATATTTGCAGGGAAAAGACAAAGTAGACTATAGTCCACACACATTAAGCTCTAACTTTGTTGTTATCACTAATGTTGATAAAATCACAGTAACTGGTAATAAACTAAAAGGAAAAGAATTATATTCACATAGTGGGTATATGGGAGGACTAAAAAAAGAATTGCTTGGTGATTTACTTGAAACAAATCCTAAAAAAGTTCTTCGTAATTCAGTTAAAGGAATGCTCCCTAAAAACAAATTAACAGATAAGTTAATAAATAGATTAAAAATATATGAAGGACAAAAACATCCTCATAACGCTCAAATAACAAACTAAGGATTAAAATGGCTGAACAAAAAAAGTATCATTATGCTATAGGAAGAAGAAAAGGATCAGTAGCCCAAGTAAGGCTTTTTGATGTTAATGGAAATATAACGGTAAATAATAAGCCTATTGAAGAAATTTTTACAGTCCCAGAATCAGTAGAATATATTAAGCAACCATTGAATCTGACAAAAAAATCTATAAAAAATAATATTGAAATCAAAGTTAGTGGCGGTGGATTTTCAGGTCAATCAGGAGCTATCCGATTAGCCATTGCCAGAGCATTGATTAAACAAAACCCTGAAAACAGAAAAATACTAAAAGAAGCTGGCTATTTAACAAGAGATAGCAGAGTTAAAGAAAGTAAAAAATACGGATTAGTAAAAGCACGTAAAGCTAAACAATTTTCAAAGAGATAATAATTCTTTATTTTTTAGCAATAAAAAAATATCCACTCGGGTACATTTCGCGATTATACTCAGCACTGTGAAATTTCTCATATAATTTATTAAGTAATAAACATATTGAAGATAAAATCAGTCTTAATGGAAATAATTTTTTTGGTAGTATCACATCATAAAACACAATAAATCGACCACCAATAGCTTCTATGTAAATATCTTTAAAACCTGCATTATTTAACAAATCAAAAAGTGTTGCTTTACTGAATCTCCAATAATCTGTTGGTTGGTTGTGTATTGGGTATAAAAAAGGTACATAACCTACAAAAAAACCATCATTCCTAAGAACTTGAAAAATTTCCTGTATTGGGGCACCCGGATTTTGTATTAGTTCCAAAATATTGAAGGAACCAAAATTAGAAAGTGATTTATTTTTAAATGGAAGAGAATTAATATCAGCTAATATATTAGGAGTTCCAGAAATATCTATATAATAAAAAGATTTTTTATCTGTCTTCCACAGATCTTCATAGCTTGACTTGATTTCTCCACCAACATCGACAGTCAAACCATCGGCAAATTGAAAATCAGAAAGTTTTTGCCCCATTAAAATACGATGTATAGTATATTTTTGTTTAATACCTAATATAAAGTTAACTATTTTATTCATATTAATTAATTTGGATAAATTGAATAATATTTTCGTCAATATCCTCAAATGTGCAAATATAACCGCCCCATTCTTCACTATATGGTGGCTGAATAATTTTTATATTTAGTGATAATAATTTGTTATACCATTTATATATATCATCTACTGCAAAATTAATCATTATTCTATGTTTATCCTTAGATTTTCCGGAAATTTTGTCATGGGTACTAATAATAAATTTAAAATCACCAAAATGAAATGAAGCATGGGAATCATCAATATTATTAGGTTTAATATCCAGGACATTTGAATAAAATTCGCACATTTTATTCAAATTTTGTGTTGATATAATTATTCCTGCAAACATGATTCAGATGGTATAGTAAAATAAATAAAATTTATATAGATATAGAGTTTTCATTATACAAGGGGCTGTAGCTCAATTGGGAGAGCGCTTCAATGGCATTGAAGAGGTAGGGGGTTCGAATCCCCCCAGCTCCAAAATTAATATAGATTTTAAATTTATTTTTCCATGCAACCAGGACAGTCAGCTACCCAATGTTCAGGTGACACTTCAACAAGTACAGGTGTTGTATCCGAACAAGGTTTTTGCCCTTTCTTCATCGCACGTCTACCCTTGAACACACATCCTTCTGGAGGATTTAATGGACTAGGCACGTCACCTTCTAAGATAATTCTTTCACGTGTTTTTTCAATAGTAGGATCAGGTATTGGAATAGCTGAAAGAAGAGCACGTGTATAAGCGTGTATAGGGTTAAAATAAAGTTCATTTGCTGGAGCAATTTCAACAATGTGCCCCAAATACATCACAGCAATTCTATCACTTATATGTTTAACAACTGATAGATCATGAGCAATAAACAAATAAGTTAGTCCAAATTGTTCTTGCAAGTCTTCTAACAAGTTTACTACCTGCGCTTGAATTGATACATCAAGAGCAGAAACAGGTTCATCACATACAACAAAACTAGGATTTACAGCTAAAGCTCTAGCAATTCCAATTCTTTGTCTTTGTCCACCACTGAATTCATGAGGATATCGGTCAGCCATATAAGGACTTAATCCAACAACAGACAATAATTCAGCAACTTTATCTTGATATTCTTTCTTGTTACTAACTAATTTATGTACTTTTAAAGGTTCGCCAATGATATCACCAGCAGACATTCTAGGATTTAAAGATCCATAAGGGTCCTGGAAAATAATCTGAACTTCCTTCCTCATAGCTCTCATTTCATTTGCATTTAATTCGGTTAATTCCTGTCCATTAAATTGAACTTTACCTGATGTAGGTTTATACAACTGTAAAACAGCTCTTCCCGTAGTTGTTTTACCACAACCACTTTCTCCTACCAAGCCCAAGGTTTCACCTTTTCTAACAAAAAAGCTTACATTATCTACTGCTTTAACTTGACCCACAGTACGCTGCATTATAACTCCAGAAGTCACAGGAAAATGCATTTTTAAATTTTCTACATTTACTAAAATATCAGCATTTTTTGTTGTTTTCTTCTTAGTTGTTTTTTTAGTTTTTGTTGTCATATTATTTCCCCTTTAATTTAGATTTAATTCTAACAGTATTTTTACTTTTCTATACAGCCTGGACAATTTGCAACCCAGTGTTCGGGTGATACTTCAACAAGATCTGTTGTAGCCTTAGAACAATCGTAGTCACCCATCATGGCACGCCTAGGCGAGAATGCGCATCCAGGGGGAGGTGCAATCAAATCAGGCGGTAATCCTTCAATGGTTTGTAGTCGTACGTGTTCTTCTGCATCTAATCTAGGTACAGATGCTAATAACCCTCTTGTGTAAGCATGAGTTGGATTGTGGAAAATTTCTTCTGCTGTTCCCTCTTCTATTATTTTCCCTGCATACATAACTAATACTCTATCAGCATATCTTGCAACAACTCCTAGGTTATGTGTAATGATAACCAATGCTGTTCCAAAATCTTTTGCTAAACCTTGCATTAATTCTAAAATCTGTGCCTGAATTGTTACATCCAATGCAGTAGTTGGTTCATCGGCAATAATTAACTTAGGATCACAACTAAGAGCTATAGCAATCATTACTCTCTGTCGCATTCCTCCACTAAATTGGTGAGGATAATCTTTAAGTCTTTGTCTTGCTTCAGGTATTCCTACCCTGTCAAGAAGCTCTTCAGCTTTATCTAATCCTGCTTCTCCTTTTAGTCCTTGATGTAATTCAAGGGTTTCAGTTAATTGTCTACCAATGGTTAGAACTGGATTCAATGAAGTCATAGGTTCCTGAAATACCATAGCAATTCGGTTTCCTCTAATTTCTCTCATTCGAGCTTCATTCATACTCACTAAATCTTCACCTTCAAATGTAACAGAACCATCTACGATTCTTCCTGGAGGATTTGGGATAATTTTCATAACAGACATGGCGCCAACGCTTTTTCCGCAGCCACTCTCTCCTACAATACCTACCACTTCACCTTCATGAACATTGTAAGTAATACCATCCACTGCTTTTACTACGCCATCTTGAGTAAAAAAGTGAGTCGTTAAATTTTTCACCTCTAAAAGAACTTTATCTTTACGAGTGGTTGTCTCTTTTGATTTTGATTTTGATTTTTTCGTAGTCATATATCCTCCAAATTCAGTATATTTTCTATGAATTCCTCTTTAAATTCCGATTATTTTAATTTATAAATTGGAAGGATTCAACCTATAGAGATAGTTATAATACAAACTATATGTTTATATTTGTTTTTTTTATCAATTTAACTATATTCCAATAGATATATCCGCTAATAAATCCTAATCCCCATGAAAAATGAATAATTGGGAATATAACGAATAATATTAGTGAGCTAATAATATCAGATAATTTTTTTAATTTAAAATTAATAATCACTCCACAAAAAATAAATGCAGTATAAATTAAAAATAAGAAAATAAAATTCAATGAAAAGTAAGATAAAATCGCAATAAACAAGGATGAAATAACTAACAAAGGTGGTGCAAACCATCTTAACTGCATTTCATCAGAATAGTCATTTAAAAATTTCGCTTTCCAAAATCCATATTTAAAAAATTGAGAAAACAATTTAGCTAAAGATTTTCGTACAATATAAGTTGCTTTTATTTTGTTTGATGCGATTATTTGACCTCCAATTTTTCTCAATCTGTAATTCAAATCAAAATCCTCTGATATTTTCAGTTTTTCATCAAAGCCCTCAAGTTTTATTAAAGATTTTTTCCACCATGCTCCCAACCAAACAGATTGAACATTTTCCAAATAATTATCAGACAATCTATATTTTGCATTACCCATTCCGAAAATAGTATTCATACCCATAGCTATGGCATTAGATACAATATTTTCACCATATGATTTTTGAAAAGGACCTACGTTTTGATAATCATTATCTGACAATAATTTTACAGATTCAGAAATATAATTTTTATCATATATTGCATGAGCATCTGCTCTTATAATAATATCGCCTTTTGATTTTTCAATTCCTATGTTTAAACCAGAAGACTGTATTTTATTCAAGTTCTTATAAATTTTAATATTATTGTTGTTTTCAATTATATTGTTAACTTTAGACACAGTAGAATCTGTACTCCCTCCATCTATAACAATAATTTCAAATAAATTTTGGGGATAAGTATTATTTAACAAAGTACTTATTGTATTTTCGATATAATTTTCTTCGTTATATGTTGGAATTAATACTGAAACATAAAATTGATAATTTTTCATGATTAATAAAATATCCTTCCAAAATTATTTTTCAAATATAACATATGCTTTTTTGATAATGGATTTCGCCTGGATTGAATACTTTTACGTATTCCTAACTTGATTCCAACAAACCAATCTTTCAATCTAAATTTAATTATAGAAACTAATAAATAATAAATTGTCCAAATAAAAATATAACTAATTGCGTATAACAAACTTAAATTTTTATAAGCAGTTAAAATACGATTTGCAATAAATAAATTAAGAGAATTCAAATTATTGTCATTATCATCAATTACTGATTTCCTTGGAAAATGATTAGCTTTAAATTCAGGATGAAAAATAAGCTCATAATTATGCCTTATAATATTGTATGAAAAATCTAATTCTTCATTCCCCCAAAGAAATAATTCGTCAAAATTTATATTTTTATCAAAAAGAGATTTTCTGCAAGCAAAAGCTGCGCCTATAAAATAGGAAACATAATTAACATTTTTTGTTAATGAAGAATCAAAGTAAGTATGATATTTATTAAAAGGAATTTGCTTTACAGACTTTTGATTTAAATTGACTGTATTCGACTCGCTATTAATATAATAATCAGGACTTAAAATTGCAGTAATATTAAATGCTATTAGTGCCAATTTAGTATTTGACTCAAATAATTCAAATAAAACACTAAGATTTAATTTTTTATCGATTTGAACATCGTCATCTAAAAATATGAGATACTTTCCATTAGCAAGGTTAGCTAGTTTATTTCTAACACTAGATATACCTAAAGAAGATTCGTTTTTATAATATTCTACAAATTTATATCCAGATACAACTGACGTATAATCTTTTGTTGAGCCATCATCTAAGACTAATATTTCATAGTCTATACCTTTCAAATTTAAATTACTGATAGCCAATATATTAGCTTCCAAATCATCAGGCCTATTTTTAGTTGGAATTAAAAAAGATAAAATCAATTGTCTCCTCTAAGTATTGAACAAATGTAAATATCTGTCTGCAACTTCTGGTGTGTAAAATCTCTTTAAGAATAATTTTGATTTTTTTAATTTCAGAATCATTTCTTGTTTATTTTTTAAAGCATATATCATTGACTGTGATAATTGATTACAGTCATCAGGTTTGACTAAAAGACCATATTCACCGTTTTGAATAGTATCAGCAGGGCCAGAATCACAATCTGTAGTTATCACAGGACAACCAACGCCCATTGCCTCAATTAATACATGTCCGGGGCCTTCCCATCTAGAATTCATTACAAACAAGTCGCTATTCTTAATGTATTTATAAGGATTTCTTTTATATCCAAGAAATTTAACTGAATCATCTAACTCCAATTCCTTTTTTAGATTATTCAGCAAATAAAAATCTTCGCCATCCCCAATAATTATTAATCTAGCAGATGAGTCAATTTCAATTACATTCCGAAATGACTTAATTAAATTATCAAAGTTTTTCTGATAAGTTAACCTCCCAACAGCAATAATTTTTTTTAATTTTTTATCTGCATACCACTCATCTATTATTTCTTCATTACTTTGAGTAATAATACTTTGATCAAGAACTGCATTACTAATAACATTGTAGTGTATATTTTTTGAAATTTTGTATTTTTTATCTAAATAATTTTTCATACTTTCATTTGGAATTACACACTTAACATTTTTAATCAATTTTGAAAAAAACAAATTCATAGTAAATAAATTTGATCTTGGTAGACCTTGTATTGAAAACACTATTGTATTTTTAAATCTTACTAAGAAAAAAATTATAAGAGGGAAAATTGGGAAAAGACCTAATAGATAAGAACTACTTTTGTTTTTAAATAAATATATTAAGAATGGTATAGTTGAAAAAATAATTGCTAATATCATAGTGATTTTCCAATGAAAAAATCTGTTTTTCAATATGCTAAACAAGTTCCTATTTATTAGATATACTTTATCCAAATCATCTGAAGTGTGCCTATCATTCCATTCATCACCAATAATTAGTAGCTTAATTTTATGACCCTTGGAAGATAAATTATGGGCTATTTTGTAATAATTTAAATCTGTTCCTGCAGTACCATACTGAGGAGATATGATAGAAATAAATTTATTTTTCATCTATAACTTCTTGAACTAATTTAACAAATTGTTTTGAAACTGATTTAGAATCAAACAGTAACAAATGATCTTTCAATGATTTATCTTCATAGTCATTATTATTTTTTTTAATTAAATTTTCACATAAATAATTTGTAAATTGTGATTTTGAGTTAATATCTACAAGTTTCCCATATTTACCATTGCTTAACACTTCTGAAACACCTCCAGGAGAATTATATGAAATAACATTTAATCCAAAATGTAATGCTTCAATAATACTATTACCTAG
>CERX01090422.1_pt1 | contig 19414 bp, 17 predicted proteins | sample 350251 | NCBI WGS metagenome assembly CERX01 (sample SAMEA2621044, study PRJEB7988) | marine metagenome | biome: marine biome (ENVO:00000447); feature: deep chlorophyll maximum layer (ENVO:xxxxxxxx); material: "saline water (ENVO:00002010), including plankton (ENVO:xxxxxxxx)" | depth 50 m
CGGGAACAATTGTGCCTACAGGGTCCTCATCAGGGTCAGATTTAGAAACAGCGACCGCCTCACGCCTACTAATAACCAAATTTCGAGTAAAGGTAGAAAGAGCTTCACGGGCATCCCGAGAACGGTCCGGATAGGTCATCCCAAGAGTCAGATCATCAGCCCATGATTTAAACCGGCCACTATCTTCATCGGGTATTCCCATCAATTCAGTGAAAGCCTTTACCGGAAGCGGCAACGCATAGTTATCATGGAGCTCTACCGTTCCATCATTTTCAAATCCATCGACCAAGTCATGAGCTAGCTGTCGAATAGCAGGCTCAGAAGCTGACACTGTTCTAGGAAGAAATTGGGCTCGAAGAAATCTTCTTCTTACTTGGTGTTCTGGTGGGTCGTACCGTTGTAGATCTCCGACATTTCGGTCATAGGAAATTCCAGGCCCAAACCGATTGGACCAAGTCTTTGGGTCTAGAAGAACAGACTGCACGTCTTGGTATCTAGCTAGGGAATACATTGGATTCTCTAAGCCAGAAAAATGGTGGACTGGACACTGTTCCCGCAAGTGGGCATATGCCGGCATGGGGTTATGGAGTACTTCTTCCCCTACCGGATCGTACTCAGCATCAGTTCCCAATTATTTCCTTCGTTCTATTCGGCTTTCCAAACAAGGCGGCCACCCATCCCCATCCCTTTTAAGATCACTGCCTTTGAAGGCACAATCGACATAAACGCTACATCAGGGGATTCTGTTGGGCCTTCGGGCGCGAAAGCATTTAGGTCATAGTCAAAAACACCTTCCCAGAGCCGCTGTTTTGTTTCAAGATCTGTAAACAATTCTGCATGCCCCCAAATAATCAAACTGTCGAAATTTGTCTCTGGGCTTACTTGCCAATGGCATGACACAACTGGCGACGTCTGAATATTTTTAGCTTTGACTGAATCAACGCCAACCATAGTCCAGAGAATCTGCTGTTCCCAGCAAGGGTGCACAGGAGTTACATAGGGCGTGCCTGATGGACTAACGGTCCCGATATGGGCCCACTCGCCTAGCTTTTTAGATTCGTCGATTACATCTTGGAGATTCATATCAACACAATAGCTCTAAATCTCAAGAGTTTCTTAAGAGCTCGATCAAGCCACCAAACCGATTGATCCGTCTGTATCGATATCTACTGAACGTCCAATGTATTCCTCTTTCATCATCTCAGACATAAGGAATTGGTCATCTGTCGTCGTTAGAGCCCTTCTTCCGTCGCTCATAAGAGATGAGATTAGTGCTGTCTCAGGCCCCTCACGGTTATGCATCACCGTGTAAGCTTCGATGGTCGCCAGGCCTCTTGGAGTCTCATCGACTTCTCTCAAAGGGTTCTTATCTATTTCTGGCTGAACATTTACTCTTCTGAACGGTTTTGAAGGAGGAGAAGATCCGTAAATCCCGCAGGCTTGCTTTGTCGCATAACCACCGTTTGCATGAACATAACCCATTTCGCCCGTTTCACGAATAGCGTCTACAGTGCTTGCGATGGCATGGATCACATAACTGTTCATCGGGCCTCCAAAAAATGGCAATCCCCCCGTCGTCGTGACAACTCGATCAGATGAAATCCCAAGTTCGGCCATAATCAATTGCACACAGGAGGGGAAACAAGAATACAGGTCCATGTGCCCTACATCATCGACGGAAAGTCCCGCCAACTCAAAACAACGTTCACCTGCAATTCTCATGGCTGGGGATTCATGAAAACTCTCTCTTTGAGAAAACAAGTACGATGCGTTGCCATCGGTCGCTACATGAGGGAAGACCCACCTATCACGGCTAATGCCAAGCAATTGGGCTTTCTCCACGGAGCACACAATTATCGCTCCACCATAATCGACAAATGAGTTTGCATTCATGGATTTCGTATATGGGTACCCAACCATTCGATTGGATGGGCTTGGCGTCTTGATCTCTTCCGCTGTCATTGAGGACCTCACCCACGCGAATGGATTTGAAACGGCAACTTTGTTAAACCCCTCCCACAAAGCCGCTATTCGGTCCCGATGCTCCTGATGGGTTTCTCCCAAAGAGAACCGAATAGCAGATTCAAATAAGGCATATATCTGCGTGGGCATATAAAACCCGTTAGCGCGTTCATGCTCGGAGGACATGGGGATATTCTCGCCATATGGTGTTGCAGGGTCTAACTCTTTTTCACTCCCATCTCTTGGGAGTTCAAGACCAAGCTTTTTTAGTTTGTTCTTGCTATAAACCGCTTCCCCTCCGGTAATGACTGCAACATCAATCTGGTTAGCTGTTATTAGTTCACAAACTTCACTGACACACGCTTGAGGCATATTCCCCCCCATTGCGGTTAAAAAAGTTCGTGCTTCAGGCGATCCAATGGATTCTGAAATCAATCGGCCGGGATCTGGATACCTCCACATGCCCCCGATGACAAGCATTTGATCTATCGAATTCAATAGTGACGAGCAGCCTGCATCATCAGCGGCTAAGCGAACAGCTTCTTCCATCAAGCGATATTGCTCAAGTGCGGACGTAACATCATCGAGCTGTTGCTTATATTGCCCTACTCCAACGATTACAGGAAGCCGCTTGTCCAATTCTTCCATTGTTAACTCACTAGATCATGCACGAAACGGACAAGATCCACCCCACCCGAAACAAGCATGGTATCTACAACGGATTCTTCCCACATTGCTAGTTCATCTTTGATCTTGTCAGGGGGCCCTAGAAGCGATATGGCCTCCACCATTGATGTTGGTACTGCTGCTATCGCATCTTTCTTGTTTCCTTCTAGGTACAAGTCTTGAATCTTCTCACATTCTGCTTCATACCCCATCCTCGCAAATACGTCATAATGGAAATTCTGGCCTTTCGCCCCCATCCCTCCAGCGTACAGAGCAATCATAGGACGCAAGAAATCTGCACATGCCTCTACATCTTCTCCAGGAATCACTGTCACCGTGCAAGCTACTTCAAAATCTCCCCAGCCATGTCTTCCAGCTGCATCAAAGCCATTTTGAAGGGCATTTTTATAGAAGTCATTGTCTTTCGGGGCGAAAAAGAGCGGTAACCACCCATCACAAATCTCTGCAGAAAGGGCTACATTCTTAGGCCCTTCGGCAGCTAGATAAATAGGGATATCATTTCGCAATGGATGCACGGTTGACTTGAGAGGCTTTCCTAATCCTGTTCCTTCTGGAAACGGCATAGAGTAATGCTTACCTTGGAATTCAACCGGTTCTTTGCGGGCAACAACAGAACGTACGATCTCAACAAATTCTCGCGTTCGAGCTAACGGCCGGGGGTAGGGCTGGCCGTACCATCCTTCAACAACTTGTGGGCCCGAAGCTCCTAGACCAAGAATAAATCTCCCCCCACTCAAGTGATCCATCGTGATCGCTGCCATTGCCGTCGCAGCTGGGGTTCTTGCTGACATTTGCATGATCGCTGTGCCTAGTTTGACATTCTTGGTATTCGCCCCCCACCATGCCAGCGGACTTAGAGCATCTGATCCATATGCTTCTGCTGTCCAGATATGCTCGAATCCAAGTTCGTCACACTCTGCTATGGCCTTTTCAACCCCTTCTGGCGGACCGGCACTCCAATATCCAGTGTTATATCCAAGTTTCATATCTGTCTCCTCATCTCAATAGCAAATATAGCTGCAGCAATTGATCTTAAAGCTTTCCTAGACTATCAAGGTCCACGATAGGTAAAACAATCGTATTACTGCTAAACAGCATTAAGGGAGAGGATGATATGGCTGACAATAATGACCACTACTCTGAGATTGCTATGCTGGTCCACAGATACGCGGATGCAGTAGTTCATCGAAATGGTGAACAATGGTCTTCTACATGGGCTGAGGATGCAGTTTGGGATCTTGGAAGCGGAAGACTCGTTGAGGGGCTAGAAGCAATACAGAAGCTCTGGTACGGGGCTATGCAGGGTTTTGAAGCGACTATCCAAACTGTCCTCAACGGCGGTGTAGAAATTGATTCGTCTGGCGATACCGCCACTGGTCGATGGTATATCCAAGAACAGGTAGTTCGCTCAAATGGAGATAGGGGTATCCTTATGGCCCACTATGACGACATGTATGTTCGAACTGCTGAAGGTTGGAAGTTCAGCCGAAGATTTCTGCAACCTCATTATGCTGGACCCCATGATCTATCCGCAGATTTTTTATGCTCTGCAGAGAAGTTGAAAGAAAGAAACGTAGAGGGAGTAGACGTATGAAAGTAGATGGCGGATTAGGAATGGGGTTTTCTCCAAATATCGCTGAAATCGCCCAAGAAGCAAAATCTCAAGAAGATCGAGGGTACGACGGAATCTGGACAGCTGAAACAAGTCACGACCCGTTTCTTCCATTAGCGATAGCTGCAGAACACACGGAGAAGTTGGAAATCGGAACAGCGATTGCTGTAGCTTTCGCCCGAAACCCGATGGTGCTCGCAAACATCGGCTGGGATCTTCAAGCATTAAGTAACGGAAGATTCAATCTTGGTCTTGGAAGCCAAATTAAGCCACACATCACAAAACGTTTCAGCATGGAATGGTCTAAGCCAGCTGCAAGGATGCGTGAAATGATTTCAGCCATGCACGCTATCTGGGATTCATGGCTTAATGGAACAAAGCTTGACTTCAGGGGCGACTTCTACACCCACACACTCATGACACCATTCTTTGCCCCTAACAAAGCAGACTTGGATGGCTTTGGACCTCCAAAAGTGTATTTAGCTGCAGTAGGCGGTCTTATGACTCAGGTAGCTGGCGAAGTATGTGATGGTATTATCTGCCATGGTTTCACAACTGAGAAATACCTCCGCGAGGTAACAATTCCCAATCTAGAAGAAGGAAGAAAGAAGGCTGGAAAATCGTTGGACGACTTTTCTATCTCTGGCCCTTTCTTCGTTGTAACCGGCCAGAACGAAGAGCAAATGCAAAATGCTGAAACCGCTACTCGCCAGCAAATCGCTTTCTATGCGTCGACTCCTGCGTATCGGGGAGTTCTTGATATCCATGGATGGGGAGGCTTGCAGGAAGAACTAAACCAGCTTTCGAAGCAAGGCGAATGGGTAAAAATGGGTACTCTCATCGACGACGAGATATTGAATACATTCGCTGTAGTAGCAGAACCTGACAAAGTCGCTCCAGAGCTAGAAAGAAGATATGGAGATGTAATAGACAGATTGAGTTTCTACGCGCCTGGGCAAGCGAATCCTGAACAATGGCGTGAAGTAATGGAAGCCTTAAAGAGCATCTAATCTCTTCGTGTGACGATAAACATCCACCTATGATCCCATCAACGGTCAGCGATATTTCCCCCGCCTGGCTCAACACAGTCCTACCCAAAGAGTTTGGAGAAATAGAAAAGATTGATTGGGTAGATGTCGGCGAAGGGGTTGGGATACTAGGAGAGGTAAGCAAACTTGTCCTGACATATAGCGAAGGTCACGCTGGTCCGAAAACCCTTATCGCTAAATGCCAGTCACATGCAGAAGAAAACGTTTCTCTGTGTGTCTCTATGGGGTACTACTCCCGTGAGGTTAACTTCTACAAACAGTGCCAAGACAGCTTCCCCGTTCCGACACCTCGAAGCTTCTTCTCAGACATACATGAAGCTGGAACTCCATTTACAATCTTGCTTGAAGAGATCTCAAATGCAGACGTAATGGATCAAACGTCCGGAGCCGGAATACAAGAAACAACATCTGTCTTTTCACTACTTGCAAAACTGCACGCACATTATTGGGAGACAGATGAGTTATACACACTAGATTGGCTTCCACCGATGAATAATCCGATGTATAAAACATCTCAGACCTTAGCTAGAAGTCTCATAAATAAGTTTAAGACTGAGTGGTCTGGGAAAGTTGACTCTGAGACTTTGGAAGCAATTGAGGCATTCATACCCAGATATCCCGAATTCCTTGATTGGGCGGTTCGTTGTGGGAACCAAACGTTTATTCATAATGATGCTCGGTGCGAGAACTATATGTTCAACCAAGATGGGTCGATCATTATGATTGATTTCCAATACTGCACGCGCTTCTGGGGCGCTTGGGATATTTCTAATTGGCTAAGTGCTTCTATGAAGATCGAAGACAGAAAAGAATATGGGCACGAACTTGTCAACCACTACCACAACGAGTTGGTCGACAATGGTGTGGAGAACTACACGCTTGACCATTGCTGGCATGATCTGAAAGCAAGCCTGGCGGTTCAGGCGTACAATCAAATAATCGATAATGATCTTGACTATTCTAATGAGCGTGGACAGCGACTTTTGGAGAAATGTATCCTTCGGACGTTCTCGGCAGCATCTGACTATGAAATCGCTTCATTTCTTAAAGGAGCGGATTTCTGATGGCAAGAATTGTCCTTACAAATGATGACGGAGTCAGCTCTTCTGGGATCCATGCTCTAGCAATAGCCCTCGATCAAGAGGGCCACGACATTGCCGTCGTTGCGCCTTCGGGTGAGAGGTCCGGTTGGGGTGCCGGCGTGGGGACTCTCGATGATGGAGCGGAATTTGCAGTCGAACAATACAAAATTCCAGAATATGAGCATATTAAAGCGTGGGGGCTAGATGGACCACCGGCATTCTGTGTCTTGTCTGCAATGCTTGGAAGATTTGGGAAACCGCCGGAGTTAGTTATTTCGGGAAGCAATGACGGAGCAAATTGCGGTCGCGGGATTCTTCATTCCGGAACTGTAGGCGCAGCAATGATTGCACAAAATTTTGGCATCTCAGGTATCGCTGTTAGTCAGAAAAGGAATGGGGAACCTATGTTATGGGAAACGAGCGGCGAAGTTACAGTTGCTGCTGTTCAACAGGTTCTTGAGCTTCCTCGGAAAACCGTGTGGAATATCAACATTCCAAATGAACGGACGGACTCGTTACGGGGAGTTCGCTGGGGAAGGATTGCTGCTTTTGGAACGACAAAAACATCTCTTGAGGAAGCTCGACCCGGGGTCCTTCGGATAAAAGTTACTCCAAGAGACGTTGAGTTAAGTCCGGATACAGATACGGCTTTAGTTGATGCAGGGTATGTCTCAATAACTGGACTGATAGGGTTCCGAACGGATGGATTAGAAACTCCAAATATTGTTACTTCCTTGGAAGAATCTATACTCTCCTAAGGTAGGAATGGATAACTATGGAACGAACTATTTTTGAATCAGAGCACCATTTGTTCCGAGAGTCGTTCAGACAGTTTGTTGACAAAGAAATAGTTCCGAATAACCAAACCTGGGAAGAGAAAGGTGTCATAGATCGTTCCCTATTTGAAATTGCCGGATCGAACGGCTTTCTAGGCATTGATATCCCTCAGGAATTCGGAGGAGGCGGGATCGCGGATTACCGCTTTAATCAAATCATGCAAGAGGAATTTGATATGGCTGGGGTTGCTGCAGCAGCTTCTGGGCTGGGGTTACATAACGATATATGTATCCCATATTTTTTAGAGTTCTGCTCTGATGAACAACGGGAAAGGTGGCTACCGGGGTTGGTCAGTGGTCAATACATCACTGCAATAGCTATGTCTGAGCCGGGAACAGGTTCCGATTTAGCAGCGATCTCAACTACGGCCACTAAGGATGGGGACTCTTTTGTACTAAATGGTGCAAAAACTTTCATTTCGAATGGCATTATCAGCGATCTGGTGATTGTGGCGGCAAAAACAAATCCTGAAGCCGGACATAGAGGAGTCTCGCTACTAGTTGTTGAAAGAGGTATGGAAGGCTTTGAACGAGGACGCAACCTTGACAAAGTTGGAAGACATAGTCAAGATACTGCAGAGCTTTTCTTTACAGATGTTCGTGTTCCAGCTGAAAACCTTTTAGGAGAAGCGAATAAGGGGTTCTATTATATGATGTTCAACCTTCCTCAGGAAAGACTGAACATTGCCATCTCGGCAGTTGCGGGAACACAATACGCCTTTGATCTGACTTTGGAGTATGTGAAGGAACGACAGGCGTTTGGACAGCCAATTGGAAGTTTCCAAAATACACGTTTCAAGATGGCTGAGATCGCTACTGAACTAGAGCTTACGTGGGCGTTCATTGACAAATGCGTGCTTGCTCATAACCTTAAAAACCTCACGGCAGATGAAGCTGCTATGGCTAAATGGTGGGCAACTGAGCTCCAGAAGCGAGCTATCGATCAATGCCTTCAATTCTTTGGAGGGTACGGATACATGGATGAATATCCGATTTCACGTTTATGGCGCGACGGAAGAGTCCAAAGTATTTATGGTGGAACGACAGAAATTATGAAAGAGATTGTAGGAAGAGGTCTTGGCCTTTAAGACCTACTCTGTAAAGAAGCCCCCGTCTGGGTGCAAAATCTCACCTGTGAAGTAACTAGATTCATCACTACATAGAAATAATGCTGCACTAGCAATTTCAGCAGGTTCGCCCCTACGCCCTAAAGGGATCATCGCGTTAAACGCAGCGGTTTCGACCTCATCCATAAAATCAATAATTGCTGTCATATGGGTGTTAATAAACCCTGGCCCTATCGAATTGACACGGATCCCCACTGGACCCAGCATTCGTGCTGCTTTCTTTGTCATCATCCAAACTCCGGCCTTTGAAGTTGTATAGGCCAATGGTCCAGCATCGGGATGTTTCGCAGCGATACTCGCAATTGTGACAATTGAACCCTTTGTTTCCGATTCAAGCATTCGTGCGACGCAAGCCTGCATGCCGAGTAACGTACCCTTAAGGTTCACGGCAAGAACTTTATCGAAGTGATCGGGGTCGCCTTCAACAAATTCCCACCCGGGCCGCTCCAAATAGTCGGCTCGGTTAGTAACAACGTTTTTAATATCTGGTTCGATATCGCCGGAAACATAATTAGCATGGCTTATTCCTGCGGCTGTGACTAAGCAGTCTAAGCCCCCAAAACTATCGACAGCTAAATTTGCCATCCTTTCATTGTCTGCTCCGCTTGTCACATCAACACGGATGGGAATTGATTGACCACCTGAGTCAATAATCATTTGTGAGGTTTCTTCTGCTTTATCTTCCTGAATATCAGCTACAACTATTGACGCTCCCTCTTTTGCAAATAGCAGAGCAGTCGCCCTACCAATGCCATTTCCGCCTCCCGTTATTACGGTAACTTTGTTCGCTAAGCGACCCTCTTCCATGTCATCCTCCACTCATTATGGCTATTCCTATTAGATCAAAGAAGCCATTGAGAAACAAAACGAGTTACCCCTGCAAGGATGAACTATGGCACGATAAAAGCCATTCTTTGGATTACAGCCAACTGAGACTATTGTTTTTGTATGGGTACTAAAAAAATCATCACCGTCCTAGAGCCTTCAGATGAGTACACGCATGAACCTGATGAGGCCAGTAACTATAACGAGTCAATGTATTTCAATACGTTTGATATTGAGAAGGAAATCGGCGGCTGGTTCCGCCTTGGAAACCGGGTTAATGAAGGGTACGCGGAAATGTCAATATGCGTTTACTTACCAAATGGCCAAGTTGGATTCATGTTTGACCGGCCCCAAATCGCTGATAATGGTTCTATGAAAGCCGGAGGCTTATCAATAGAAGTTGTGAAACCTTTCGAAACGCTCCAGTTATCGTACTCTGGGAAAGTTTGCCTTCTTAATGATCCTAAAGAGATGGCGAATCCACGGCAAGCTTTCAAAGAAAATCCAATAGTTGATTGCAATATTGACCTTGACTGGACTGGGATGTCTCCCATGTATGGCGGCAAGCCGATGTATGAAGATGGCTCTGAGATAGAGACGAATACTGAAGGCAGCTTTGCGAAAGCTCACTACGAACAGCACGGGAGAATGGAAGGCGCAATAACAGTCGGCGATAACATACTTGAGATTCACGGTATGGGACTGCGAGATAAATCGTGGGGAGCTCGTTACTGGCAATCAATTAGTTGGTATAGATGGCTTCCTATGGTCTTTTCACCTGACTTTGCCATGATGCTTTCAATCGTCAGTGCAGATAGTAGCGGCGAGAAAGTTCGGAGGGCCGGGATGGTTCTCGAAGGAGACGAGTACAAATTAATCGAAGATTGTAATATCGAGACCACTTGGGATAAATCTGATTACCAAACTGGGATGAAATGCTGGGCAAGAACAACCGAAGGCAAAGAGTATGAAATCGAGGGAGAAGTAATTTCCTTAATCCCGCTTCGTAATAGAAGAAAGACTCCAGATGGTGAGAACCTCTTAACCCGAATTACTGAAGCAATGACAAAATACCGTTGTAATGGCGAAGTAGGAATAGGCATGAGCGAGTATCTAGATCAAATAGAGAATGGTCGCCCTGCAGGAAGAGACTTTGGTGGACAATAAGGGTGACTCTTTAGAAGCTTTTTTAATCGGAACGCTTTCTGAATCTCTAGGAGTAGTTGCTGTGAGCAATCTTGTTCGCCTCACGGGGGGAGCAAACAGGGAAACCTGGAGCTTCGATGCAGTAGATGCTGAAAGAAACGCTTCAGAACTAATCGTGCAGGTAGATCGTGAAGGACTCGACCGCCTCATTGGAACCTGCGCAAAGGAAGCCCAGATTGTAACCAAAGCTGCCGAATGGAAGGTTCCGGTAGCTACCGTTGTCGCAAGTTCAGATACACCCAATGCGCTAGGGCGGAGCTTTACCATCACTCGAAGAATCGATGGAGAAACAATTGCAAGGAAAATCCTACGAGATAAGCAGTGGGAAACCGCTCGTTCGAAACTTGTTACAGACTGTGCAACAGCTCTTGCAGCGATTCACTCTATCCCGTTAGAAGAACTGGATGGAATTGAACTGGTTAAGGACACTGATTCTTTAACTTCACTTGTTGAAATCTACGATGCCCTGTCTGACCCGCATCCAACTTTCGACTTGGCAATCCGATGGCTTGAAGAAAACCGGCCCGAACCACTTGGACCCTGCCTAGTCCATGGCGATTTCAGACTGGGGAACCTCCTTATTGGTGAGGACGGACTGCGTGCTGTCCTTGATTGGGAGATCGCTCATATCGGTGATCCAGCAGCAGATCTAGGATGGATGTGTGTACGGGCTTGGCGTTTTGGAGGGAAAGAAAAAGTAGCTGGAATTGGGGGGTATACGAACTTTCTCGATGACTACGAGACACAAAGCGGCACTCGAGTTCCGTTAGAAACACTTAAGTGGTGGGAAATTTTTGGAACCCTTCGCTGGGGTATTATTTGTCTACAAATGGGAGGGGATTTTAGGGCAGGAAGGACTTCATCAATCGAGATAGCTACGATCGGACGACGGGTCGCAGAAAATGAATATGATCTTCTCTCCTCCCTTAAAGAACATCTATATGAGCTTGCATGAAAAGATGGATATGACGCTACCTCCTCGAGGAAATAGTCCCTATGATGCCCCATCAGCACATCAACTTATCGAAGCGGTAAATCTTCTTATCTCTGAAGAACTAGGCGGAGAGATCTCCCCAACTCAAAAATGGAAACTTCGAATAGCATCCAATGCATTAGGAATAGCCTCTAGGGAAATCCAAAACATTCGAGAAGATCGCGAAGCCCTCAGACGCATTCTCGATAGTTTGCAAATGGAAACCGAGAAAGACCTATCTGAAGCTATTCGAAACGGGGTATTTGACGACAGCCTCGATGATATTCACGCCCAACTAGTTCCATTAGTCGACAAAAAGCTTATGGTTGCAAACCCTTCATACCTCATTGATAGAAACGATTCATAGGCTAACAACGGAGGAAGTTAACGCTTCCGAAAAGCCATAGCTACACTAAAATACGATCTGAAGAAAGAAGTAGCTATCGATGGCTGATATAGCAGTAATAGGTGCGGGTTACGTTGGCTTGACAACAGGTACTTGTCTAGCTCACCTCGGTCACAACGTCACCATTGCAGATATCGATGAGATAAAAGTCCAAGAACTTAACGAAGGCGAAGTCCCCATCTTTGAACCTGGACTATCAGAACTTCTAACCGAAGGCATTGAGAATGGAAACTTAAAATTCGTTGTGGGCGCTGTCAGTGCTAGTCGAAATGCGGCGTTTCATTTTCTATGCCTTCCAACTCCTCCAAATCCAGACGGATCCACAAATATGGAATTCTTCAGTTCCGCTATTGAAGAGATCAAAGATATTCTTCCCCTAAATTCAGTTATTGTGAACAAATCTACGCTTCCAGTTGGTACCGCCTCACAACTCAAAAAGCAGATCCAAAGAACCGATGTGGAGATAGTATCTAATCCAGAATTTCTGAGCGAAGGTAACGCTGTACAGGATTTTTTGCACCCATCCCGAATAGTAATTGGAGCTGAGTCACAAGAAGCAGCTACCCGTGTTGCTGCGCTCTTCAGCGACATTGACGCCACGATCCAGATCACTGGAACTGCATCAGCTGAGCTCATAAAACATACCGCTAACGCTTTCTTAGCAATGAAATTAACGTTCATAAATGAAATCGCAACCCTTTGCGAACTTGTTGGTGCCAATGTGCTTGATGTTGCAGAGGGAATCGGATACGACCCAAGAATCGGTTCAACCTATCTTCGGCCAGGACCTGGATGGGGGGGATCTTGCTTTCCAAAAGACAGCGCTTCGCTTTTACAGACTGCGAATAAAGCTGGCTTTGACTTCGAATTGCTTGAAAAAGCTATCACATTGAATACGACACACCTTCAACGGACAGCTCAAAAAGTCATTGATGCTTTACCCGAAGGAAAAGAGATTGAGAAAAGCAAAATTGCTGTGCTTGGCCTTACCTTCAAAGCAGGCACTGACGACCTCAGATCTTCTCCATCTCTAGCTGTCATTGAGTATCTGTTAGATCTAAACGCTCATGTCTCGGCATATGACCCTATGGTGAACCTTCCAATTGAAGATATGAGCAAAATCGAAATCACATCTACCGCTTATGAGGCTGCAAATAACGCCGATGCTCTTGTCATCTTGACAGAATGGGAGGAATTTGCTGATTTGAACTATGAACGAATTCACGAAGCCATGTGTCATCCAGTTGTTGTAGATGCTAGAAACCTTCTCAACCCCCACGATCTTGAACAACAGGGATTCCAATATATTGGCCTCGGGCAATAACTAGTCGGGACTTAGAAAGAGTGCTCCCCTCCAAAATACCTCCATTCGCTTCTCCATTAGTAACGAAGTTCTAAAGCCATGAGCACTATCCTTCTCTTTGCTCTCATAGGGGTCGGGATAGGGGGATTCTATGGCCTTCTAGCGAGCGGGATTGTTATAGGCCATAAAGGCTCTGGCCTCATCAATTTAGACCAAGGAGCATTGGCGATGTACCCCGCATACACATACTTGACAATGCGTGAAACAGGCGACATATATTTTCCTTGGGTCGACTTTATTCCGGGACCAATCGATATCCCTTACCAGCTAAGTCTTGCGTCGTCTGGAGTGGGTAAATTCCCGTCATTTTTAGCGGCGATGTTCATGTCCGTCCTTCTTGGCATAGCTGTGCAAACCCTCGTTTTCGGACCACTTAGAAATAAACCTCCGATTTCAAAAATAATAGGTTCCTTAGGAGCTCTCTTTTACCTAACGTCCGTAGCCTTTTATCAATTCGGTGGGAAAAATCGAACAGTGGACGGTATTCTTCCAGGAGGCTCATGGAAGAACCCATTTGGGCTTGGCGGACAGCTAACATACGAGCGCATTTCCCTAGTTCTTATCGCCCTTGCGGTCGGAGGAGCATTAGCCGCCTACTACCGGTTTACCCAAACAGGGCTAGCTACTAGAGCCATTGAGGATTCTGAATCAGGTGCAACATTATTAGGGTATTCAATAAAGAAAATAGCAACTACCAATTGGCTTCTCTCAACAGTCATTACCGGGTTTGCCGGGATTCTAGCTCTTGACTTAGTCTCCCTTTCACCTAACCGCTACACGTTATTTGTGATACCAGCCCTTGGAGCCGCGCTATTTGGAAATCTCACATCCCCCTGGCTAGCTACTGTCGGTGGGGTACTTTTGGGAGTCTTTCAAACAGCTGCAGCTGGACTAACACTTAAAACATGGTGGCCGGAATGGATACCCTCAGAGGGCCTCCGCCACGCAATTCCTCTTCTTATGATCATCATCTTCCAGTTCACCCGTGGACATAAGTTACCTGTCAGAGGCAGCCGATTCGCTGAACCACAACCAACAGCATCGACGGGAAAGAACCTCCCGTGGCAAATCGCATTAATAGGAGCGGTTGTCCTATGGGTCTTAATAGGTGGATCGCCCTTAACGCAAGGAAAATTACTTACCAGTATCATCGCGGCGATATTGATGATGTCCTCAGTAATAATTATCGGATATCTGGGGCAACTCTCTTTAGCTAACCTTACATTCGCTGGAGTTGCCGGATACCTCTCAACCCGTCTAGCGGCATCAGGGGAAAGCTATGGGTTCAGCCCCTTTATTCTTGATGGCCCTGGGTTCCCGGCCCCTATAGCGATGCTTTTTGGAGTCGCCGTCGCCGTCATAGTAGGTCTTCTAATAGCGGTACCTGCGATCCGCATTCGAGGGTTACAGTTAGCGGTCGTTACCCTAGCCGGTGCAGTAGCAGCAAACGAACTCCTGATGGCCAATGAACCCCTTATGGGGAAAGGCGCAAGGTCTAATTTATCCGTGCCGCCTCCAAACTGGTTTGGAGTTGACGTTACTGTCGACCCATCGGTTAGCAGAGACCGAGGCACACTAATTATCTTCTGCAGTATTTGGCTCATACTAGTTGTCTTAGCCGTTATCGGAATACGGAGAGGAACGATTGGAAGGAATTTTCTTGCTATCCGCTCAAATGAGCGAGCAGCAGCAGCCTCCGGCGTAGATGTTTCCGGCATGAAACTATTAGGATTCGGCATTGGGTCTGCGATAGCAGGTATCGCAGGTGTTCTTACCGCCTATCAACACACAGTTCTGCAAATCACAAGTTGGGATGCCCTCGCCGGAATCACGAACGTTACGTTACTTTTCCTCGGAGGTGTCGCCCACTTGGGCGGAGCTTTACTCGGATCAGTTATCAGCCCTGGAGGGCTGCTATCTACAACCTCAAGCGAAGGCCAAATACTTAGAAACGCTGGCGCTGGTGCGCTTATGATTGCGGTAGCTATTTTTAGACCTGATGGGTTAGTTTCTCTTCTAACAATAGTTAAGGAACGTTTTTCCATTGGATTTAATTTCGCAAAGAAATCCTTGTCACATATAATTTCCACGTCGAGATAGGAAATATTTTCTAATGCCACAATTCGCAAATACCAAAATAGAGAATTCACCTAACGCTATTGCCCTGGCGGACCCGTACCACTCCTACACGTGGGTGGAAACAAACGAGATACTTAATCGATGCGCTAATAATATTCTCGAAAGCGACTTAGGGGAGAAACGTAGAGTTGCCGTTTTCGCAGAAAACGCAGGCGAAACAGCATTCGCTCATCTTGGTGCGCTTCTCGGTGGGGCCTCTTCAGTTCCAGTCAACTTTCATCTCACGGCCGAAGAAGCCGCCTATATTCTGGAGGATTCTGAGGCGCAGATTCTGTTCGTGGGTCCACATACCCTTGAACGCGGATTAGAAGCTGCTCGGCAAGCAGGTGTTCAGAAGGTGATTGGATGGAAATGCGACGCTAACTCGGACCTTGTCAATTGGACTGATTGGCTTCAAGAGGGAAGTTCGGAGAATCCGCCCGACGAAATTAAACCCCTCCCTAATCTTCTATATACCTCTGGCACAACAGGAAGACCAAAAGGAACAGAACTACCTCCAACCATGTTCGCAGGTGGAAATTCAATGACCCAACACATCGAAGGCCTGAAATTAAGTGCTTTCGCTGAATACGGAACCCATCTGGTGGTAGGACCTATGTATCACACCGGACCTTTGTCGGGGATGCGTCTTCTTACGCTTGGCATACCTTCTGTGATCTTAGGCCGTTTCGACGCCGAGAAAACATTAGCTGCAATAGATCAATTTAAGACTGAAACGGCAGTGATGGTTCCTACCCACTTCGTTCGCTTGTTAGCACTTCCTGATGAAATAAAGCAGAAATACGATGTGTCCTCAATGCGACTAGCCGCTCATACAGGTGCAAAATGCCCCGTTGATGTTATGCGGTCAATGATTGAATGGTGGGGCCCAATTTTTCGCGACGCTTATGGGGCTAGTGAAGTAGGAACCGTCTGCGCCATCACCAGTGAAGAATGGCTCAAACATGAAGGTTCTGTCGGGAGAACAATTCCTCCCTTCTCTGCCGTGGTGCTAGATGAAGATTTCAACGTTTTACCAGCAAATACTGAAGGAAGACTATTTTTTCGAGATGCTACAGGCAGAGGAATCATCTACCCTAATGACCCAGAAAAAACAGCTTCAGCAAATCCGGAGCCTGGACTCTTTACCCTTGGAGAAATCGGATACATCGATGATGACGGCTATGTCTTCATTACAGACAGGTTTAGTGACATGGTTGTTTCCGGCGGAGTCAATATTTATCCGGCAGAAGCCGAACAAATCCTGATCGAGCACCCTGATGTCGCAGATGTTGCCTGCATCGGGATACCTCACCCAGATTTGGGAGAAGAACTAAAGGCGCTCATTATTCCAACAAACTCAGAAACACTCTCTGATATGGGTGAGCTTTCCGATTGGCTACGCGAGAGACTCACTCACTACAAATGTCCTCGAAGTTACGAACTCGTCGGAACTTTACTGAGAAACACAATGGGAAAGATCAACAAAAGAAAATTGCGAGATGCCTACATCGATGGCACATTAGATTAAAGACCGGCTACCTGTTGGCCAATCCCATATCGATGAAAGCGAAATAGCGTGTCTACACAAAACGTCCTGATTGATAACCCTGGCGAAATGGTTCGCCGCTTTACATTAAATCGGCCTGAAAAGCGCAATGCACTGAACGACGGTATCCGCAAAGAACTTTTTGACGGGTTACGAGAGGGAGATCGCGACCGTTCAGTCTCAGTGATGATCGTTCGAGGCGCTGGTGAAGCCTTTTCAGCGGGATACGACCTTGCGCAGCCAAATAGGGACGTTGAAAGATCTATAGCGAAAACAGACGGATGGTGGTCGAGACATGTGGTTAATAACTGGTTTGAGATATGGGATATGTCAACGCCAGTTATCGCCCAAGTCCATGGGTGGTGTCTCGCTGGAGGATCTGAGCTTGCTAACGCATGTGACCTTATCTACGTAGCAGAAGACGCAAAAATTGGATACCCGCCGGTTCGGCTTATGTCTCCGCCCGATATGCAGTGGCAGACCTGGATGATGGGACTTCGGAGAGGAATGGAAGCGCTTCTCACCGGAGATCATATGACCGGTATCGAAGCAGTGCAGTCTGGGATGGCAAATCGGGCTTTCCCAGAAAAAAAGTTGGATGCTGAGGTTCTGAAAATCGCGGAACGAATAACAAAAATTCCCCTTGATCTACTTGCCCTTAATAAAAGATCTGCCCATCGAGCAATGGAAGCAGCAGGAATACGCAATGGGATCAGGTCAACAGCAGATATTCAAGCACTTGGGTTTCATCAACCATCTTCCAAGGAATATATGGGAAAACTGGGGTCTCAAGATCTGAAAGAGAGCCTTAGCGAGCGCGATCGAACCTTTAACGACTACCGAGAGACCTAGCGCAAAGCGAATTTGACAAAATCATTACAATTCGCGCGAAGCCTTTGTTTCCTAGGTAAAAGTCGATTAGATTGCTAGTGCTCTATCGTTGTGGCGGTTGTCACATGGTAGAGTGCTAACCCTAACAAAACGTTAGGAAAAATAGGAGGGGGAGGACCCTTGAGAAATAGCAAACTATTGAAATTGCTTGCACTCATCTTCGCATTTTCTCTCATTGCAGCAGCTTGCGGTGACGATGACGATGATGGTGGAAGCAGTAGTAGCTCTGACAACAGCGCGCTCAGCGAAGAATCATCAGATGATGATGCATCTTCATCTGAAGCAGCTGAAGAAGAAGCTGAAGAAGACCACTCTGACGATGACGGACACGATCACTCTGACGATGAAGAAGAAGCTGAAGAAGAAGAAGCCGCTGGCGACTTCAGTGACGCAGTGAACGGCGATGGAGCCGAACTTCTCGAAAGCTTGATTGATAACCCACCTGGACCAGCTGATGACAGCCTCGATCCAATCGTTATCACCATGTCAAACATCGAAGGAACTCCAGTAGGATCATTCCCTGAAATTCGTGAAGGTGCCGCAGCAGCAGCTAAAGCATTCAACGACAACCTCGGTGGAATGAACGGTCGGTCAATCGACTTCCAACCATGCGTGCATGGTCTGGACCCAGCCGAAGCCACCAACTGTGCAAACGACATCGCTGACGAAGCACCTACCTTGCATATCCAAGGTATTGACTTCTTCAACCCACTCCAGTGGCCAACACTTGTTGCCGCTGGCGTACCTGTCATGCAAACAGTTCCTATCTTCGTATCTGACTTCAACACCCCAGGTCTAATCTCGACCGAAGGTGGTTGTGTATCCGCATTCCCTACCGGTATGCAGTACATGGCTGAAGTTGTACAGGCTGATCCTGTGATCATTCTTTATGCAAACAGTGCCCCTGGTATTGAGTGCTACGAAGATACTGAAAAGCGACCAGCTCAACAGCTAGTTGACGAAGGTAAAATGACCTCATTCGTAGGTATTGAAGATGCTTCCGGTGACCCAACTGACAACGAAGCTGTAGTACAAAGAATCATGGAAGCCGCTGCTTCAGGATCCAATCCTGGTGTGTTCTTCGGTCTCCAAGCTTCAGACTGTGCTGAGCTCGTAGCTGGTATGGTTGCTGCTGGATATGACGGTGTTATTGTTTCTTCCGCTTCATGTAAGGATGACTCTGTGCTATCACAACCATTCTCACATGGCATGATTATCTCAGGTGAGGAAGAAATCTACACGCCTAACGAAGGTATCGAACTTAGCGCTTACCAAACCAAGTACAACCCTTGGAGAGACGCTAACCAAGACGCCTATGGTCCTGACGCACCTAAGTCACAATTCATGAACGTTGCTCACGACGTAATGGTTACTGCAATCATTACCATGATGCGCTTCGAAAATAGTGGCGGAGATGTTGATGACAACGCTGCACTTATTGAATACCTTGCCGGCCAGGACAACTGGAACCGTGCAGGACGTTCAAAGCCAATGGACTGTACAACAAACAGTTCCGAATTCGTATCAGTCTGTAAGAAAGACGCCGGATACTACATCTGGAATGGATACGACAATGGTGGATGGTCATATGGACCTCTAGGAACAGAAATCCTAGATGCCACTGATCTCCTTCTCCGAATGGCTGAGGGTGCAAACGCTCGACCTGCTGCAGGTTAAGCAATAGGTACAAGCAATAAAATAATATTGCAAACTACGTAAAAGTAGCGG
>CERX01077613.1_pt1 | contig 19267 bp, 23 predicted proteins | sample 350251 | NCBI WGS metagenome assembly CERX01 (sample SAMEA2621044, study PRJEB7988) | marine metagenome | biome: marine biome (ENVO:00000447); feature: deep chlorophyll maximum layer (ENVO:xxxxxxxx); material: "saline water (ENVO:00002010), including plankton (ENVO:xxxxxxxx)" | depth 50 m
AGCCAAGGCTTTCTACGTTTTAGGGTTTTCTATCTGGGGATCCGGGCATCTGGTTCAGCTTGTTCATAAAGTCCGAGCCGTAGTAGTCCACAGCCCTCTTGCGCATCATGAACTCGCCGTTTGAACCCCACATGAGGATGCTATCGCTTGTACCAGTACCAGGGCCGCGCAGCTGGCCACCGCCGGCAAAGCCAGGGATGCTGGTATCAGCACCGAGCGCATCAGAAACCCGTTGCGCGTCCACCTTTTCAGGCAGCACATACGTCACCGGCACTTCCATGTACTTGGCCCACTCCGCCGCCAAGGCCTGAATGCGGGCCTTGGTTTGCTCCTCTGACTCACCATCAGAGGCATAAGCCACCTTGATGGTCTCCAGCGCCTTGGCGGTTTGCACCAGCTGGTCGATCTTTTCCTTTTGAGTATCAAACGCTGCTTGAGCGTTGGCGGCATCCAGCTTTAACGCTTCCTCAGCAATTTGCCCAAGATCCTTGGCGATACCCGCAAAACCGTAGGTATTAGCCCCCGCGTCTCGCAGTTCCTCGAGCACTTTTGCCGCCTTGTCGGCCTGCGCCAGAGCGCGCTCAGCATCACCGGCGGCAAGCGCCTGACGGGCGGCGTACTGCGCTGCTGTCACATCCGCAAAGGTTGGCGTACTTGCGGCGCGGGGCTGGCTGAAGCTATCGGCCAGCGCCTGGAAACGCTTTTGCGACTCCAGCCGCTTCTGCTCAATTTCCTTGAGTTTGGCCTCCAGCTCGGTGGCCGCGTCGTCGTAGGCCTTCAACTGCTTGGACAGCTCAGCCTTGATTGACTCCAGCTCACCCTGCTGGATACGCTGGATGGTCGCGGCATGCTCGCGGGCCAGATCCTGCCGGCGCTCCTGCTCGGTTTGCACCGCGTTCACCGCATCACGGTAGGCACGGGCCTGGCGGGCTAGCTGCAACACCTCTGCGCTGACCGGGGCGGCTGCACCGTCGCGCTCAAAGTCCTGCCGGCTGGTTTGCTCGGCAAGGGCTTTGTAATACGCCTGCGCCGCCTTGAGCCGCTCCACATAGGCCTTGCGCTCAATGTCCGTTAGCTCATTTACCTCGGCACCGGACAGTACCAAGGTCTCGGCGTAGCCGGCGTTGGTATCAATCACCTCGCGCAGGGCGCGCTCATGGTCCTCGACCGACTGATTCAGGCGCTCCATTTCCATATAGAGACTTACGAACTCACCCGCGACATTCGCCGCCCACAACACCAACCCCAAATGAGTAAGCCTTGAACCAGCAGCCCACGCCACGTTGAGGGACTTACCAAGCAGCGATGCTCCCGCACTCGCCGCTGCCAAGCCCGCTCCTGCACTTGCCCCAGCCGCAGGCAATGCACGCATCCCCCCGAGGACACCAGTTAGCCCACCCTGTAGCACTTTCATTGTGACGCTCAGAGCCTTCGCTCCAGCGCCAAGAATCACCAGCGCCGCGATAGTAGTGCGCACGTTATCAGGCAGCTCGTTGAAGGCGTTAAGCATGTCGGTGATCAGGTTCACCACCGGCAGCCCGGCAGCCAGCGCCTGGCCAAAGGCAATCTGCAAGTCACTAACCGCTGCAGTAAACCGGCGCACCTGCTGCTCCGGTGTGTCCTTCATTTTGTCGTAGGCGGCTTGGGTGGTACCGCCTGCGGCTTCCATTTCCTGCACCAGCTCCAGCAGCCCATCAATGTCACCGGTCAGTGCCAGCACTGCCGTGCGGGCCTCGGTATCCGGGATGATCTGCCGCATCGCCTCAATGCCCAGATTCTGTTCAGATATCTGGCGCAGGGTGTCAGACAGGCCATTCCAGGTGATGCCCATGGCCTCAAGGTTCTTTTTGGCCTCGGGTGCAGGGGCTGCCAGGTTGTTAATCGCGCTGCGCAGTGAGGTGGTCGCAATGTTGGTGTTGATGCCCTGCTTGGTCATCAGAGCCAACGCCGCCGTTACCTCGCCAAAGCTCACCTCAGCCGCTGCCGCCGTGGGCAGCGCCTGGCCAATGGCACCGGCCAACTCTGGAAAGGTGGTAACGCCCTCACGTACAGCCAAAAACAGCTGGTCGTAGCGCGACTCCAGCCGGTCTACGCCTTCACCATAAGCATTGATAACCGACAGCCCCAGCTTGGCAGCGGTCTGGGTATCCGTGAGGCCTGCAACCGCAGCACGGCCAGCCTGCTCCAGCACTTCAACGCTGTTGGCTGCGTCCACCCCAGAGGAAATGATGTCATACAGCGCAGAGGCGCTGCCGCTGGCGGCCTCACCCATATCGCGCGAGACCTGACGCACCGCCACCGCCAGCTGGCTCATTTCTGCGCCGCTTTGGTTGGTAATGGTGCCAATCTCAGCCATGCGCTGAGTGAACCCGCTGTACTCATCAAACGCCCGCTTACCTGCCAGTCCGACCGCACCAAACGCAATGCCACCGGCCAGCAGCTCGGTGCGCACGTTGCGCAAGCTCTCTGTCCAGGTAACAGTCGTAGCATTCGCTTGCTGCACTTGCCGCCCGGCAGCCGCCAGCGCACTGGTCATGGTGCCGCCAACAATCGCCAGCTCGCCCGCCGTCAGTTTGCCTGTGCTTTGCAACAGCTGCAGATCGCGCTGCAGGGAGCCAACCTTTGCCTGAGCCTCGCCGTAGGCCGCCAACCCAAGGTTCTGGCGGGCAGCCTCCAAGGCCCCGGCACGGTCGCTGCGCCCCATCTTGGTGGCCAGCTCGCGCTGCAGCCGTGACTGCTCTGCGGCAAGGTTTTTGGTATCAACCCCCGCGCCTTTCAGCTCTTCACGCATGCGCGCGAGCTGCACTGTTTGCGCCTTTTCCTGGCGCTCCAGGCCCTGCAGCTCGCGCACCGCGTCGCGATAGCTTGCGGTCAGTTGCTTTGTGGGGGTATCGGTACGAGCCAGCTCGTCACCCAGCTCGCGCACGCGCTCACGGGCTCGCGTCGCCTGCCGGCCAGACTCCTCCAGAGCAGACTCAAGGTCACGAAACGCATTAACGCGCCCCAGTGGCTTGGAGAGCTCGCGCACCAGGGCCGCATACTTTTTGCTGAAGCCAGCAATACCGCGCTCGGCATCGCTGGTATTGGCCGTCAGTTTGAGTTCGACGTCGGTCATTTTGCGTTAGCACTCTTGATGGCGGCCTGAAAGAAAGACCAGGGGTAGCTCAGGGCATTGGCATGCCCCAGTCGAATCAGCGCGCTGACCACGCTGTCGAGGTTGCTCAGTTGGCGGGCTGGGCTTTCGCCAGACCCTCCAGCTTGGTCAGCATGCCGAAAAAATCCGGGTTCAACTCCCGGCACTTGGCCTTAATCTCCTGCAGCTGGCTTGGCTTAAACTCGGCAATCTGCGCATCAGTGATCGAGCACATGCGCTTCATGGTGCTCAGCTCACAGTCACCCAGCAGCAGAACATCAACCAGATCGCCGGTTTGCCCTTTGGCTGCATCACGCAGGTAGTCGCGGATCTGCTGCACGGTCATTTCGTGCACGGTTACGCCATAGGGGCCAGCGTGCACCCCGCCGTTGTTGGTTTGCTCCGACATGAAAGTCTCCGGTACCGGAAATAAAAAACCCCGCCGAAGCGGGGTGTAAAAAGGCTATCTGGTAGCTCTGGAATGGCCTGCTAGAGGCTCTGTTCTACCCGCGTGCAACTGCGGGCAAGGTGGCTTGCAGCTGCCGGGCCAAGCCCTGCAGCACCTGCAATACCGATTCACGCCAGCGTATCTGCTGCACTGGCGTACCGTCTGAGTGCCGCTTGGCGGTGTCCAGAATCACACCGTGCTTGCGCCCCTCTGGCGTCAGCTCCCAACGGTGCTTGCCCTTGGCGTATTCAAAGCGGCGCTGCAAGCCAACCTGAGCCAGCAACTTATTCATGGCATTGGCGCTCATGCCGTGCTTCTTACCCAGCTCGGTGGCCGTGTAGTGCAGCTCCTGCTCCTGATTGACCAGCCCGGTGATACCAAGCAGCGCCATTGGTGCAACCCCGGTTTGCTTCTCTACCGCCTTGTTGGTGTAAAGCAACAGCTGGTTGCCCTGCAGGCCGTATGCCGAGCCAAGCGCCATCATGCTGGCGTTGACCTTGACGATTCCCTCAAGAATCTCTGCTCGGCTGCTCTGGAACTCCCGGATCGCGCCCTGGGTGAACTCGCCGTTGGCAGCCACGTGGTAGCCACCGGTTTTGCGGATGCTGGGCAGCACCTCGGCTGTCACCCACTTTTTGAAGCGTTTGGCTTCGGCTTTGCGACTGCGGAGGATTGCTGAGTACAGGCCGGACTCGTTGATTACCAACACTTCCTTCTCAAGTGCAAAGTCCTCGTGCTGATTTCTGGAGGGTATACGCACAATGTGCGTACCCTTTTCATCGTCATCCAGGTTCCGGGTCATGTCTCCAGCAATACGATACTCAAGGGCCTTAGCAATATCTGCGGCGACAAACCAGGGCTGATCCTCAATGACCAGGGTGCGAATTTCACTGCCGTCAAAATTAAACGGAATCACGTTGCTCATGCCGCTTGCCCCCGTTCTGCCGGTTTGCCCAACAGCTTGATGAGTATCTCTACCTGGCTTTGCAGCAGCCACACACTGTCCAGCATGTGTTTCTGCACCACGCTGCCATCCTCGACCGCCACAAACAACAGCGTAGCCATGGCCTCTAGCCGCGATGCCACGCAGTGAAGCGGGTCGTTGATCTGATCAAGGCTGGTGATGCCGTGGGCTGTTAGCACCTCTTCCGGGGTGAGGTAGACTGCTTCATCCGCTTGCGGTGCAAGCGATTGTCTGTTAGCGTTCGCCATGTGATCGATTCCCAATTTGATTACATTCTCTGAAGCCCCTGACGTTGCCGCGCCGGGGGCTTTCTCTTTTATGCCGCCTGCTTGCTTTCGTCCAGCGTCTGGCATCGCTCCAACTCCCTTACCAATTGTGCGTTCATTGATCTTCCACTATGTTTTGCCTTTGCCTTGAGCCAAGCGGCAACATCATGGGGAAGGCGTATCTGAGTCCTGAGTTTCATGCTGCCCCCTTTGAGTGACACAGCTGTCACTATAACCACTTAACAGATAGTGTCAAGATTAGTGACATGAAAGAAGAAATTTACAGATCTCAGTTCCGACTGCCATATGAGCTGTATGAGAAGCTCAAGGACGCTGCCGACAAAAGCGGATCATCGGTCAATGCTGAGTTGGTATTGCGACTACAACAAAGCTTCGACAACCCAGACGAACAACTCAAGAAAATACAAAACAAGCTAGCCGTTCAGGAGCTCAAAGCGATGCTTTCTGAAGCGAGTCTAACCGTTGGCATGATGAATTTGCTCACCAAGGTCGACACGCAAACGCCAGAAACAGCAGAAGCGGCCGAGGAGCTTTTCAATTCACTCCGAAACCGCCTTGCGAACCTCGGCGATCTTGAGCAGCGAGTCGAAGAAATAACATCCTCGATCATTACGGAATAGCGGTTTCACCTGAAATTTCGGCCCCACCGAGACGGGGCCGAGGCATGGGCCCGCTTAACCGTTGTAGCCGCCCTGCACGTTGCTCACGCAGCCGCCTTCAATGTAGAAGTACGAAGAACCACCTCTTGCCCAGTGGTAAGCGTGCTGCGTGCCGTTGACCCGGCTCGGCGTGCCCCAGGCTCTCAAGGCATCCGCTTTGGTCATACCACGGACCACTTGATGCCTGATCACCATTCTGCGTAACACAGTGCTCGCAAACTCCTGGCACGGGCCAGAGGACACAGTCGACTGCGCCCGGCGATATGACCTCTCGATTTGCCGCGTACTGTCCCGGCGCTGTTGAAACTGCAGATACTCTGGCGACGGCGCCAAACTACCCCCAATTTTGTCTGCGGTGACGTCCATCTCTTGCCCGCCGCCACCTTCACATGGCCGATCAGAGAAGCCGACCCGGCCTTCTGGCAAGTCGCAGCGGTAAACAGTCGCGGCCTGCAGCAAGCCAGGCCAGCACCCCATCAGAACCAGCAGAATAACAATTCGCACGCGCCCCTCCTCCCTGAAGTAAATAAGCACGAATTTAGCACACATCGCGATCGAGGCCGGGCGGGGTGGCAGGCGCTACCCCGCACCGCCCGCCGCTACTCGACGTCCTGAATCATCAGGTACTGCGAGATACCGGTACCGACCTTGGTGGCGTCTTTTTCGATCTTCGCGGTGAAGTCCATACCCTGAAACTCATCGCCAATCACGCTCAAGCTCGCCGGCGAGTGGTTCACGCGATACGCCTCAATCACCATCGGCTTGCCGCTGCGTACTTCGTTCAGGCCCTCGAACACCACGCGGAAGCGCTTACCGGACTGCACCAGCGCCTGAATGGTGGCGTGTTTGGCGTAGGAGTAATTCACCTCTACGTCAATATCGCCGGCAGCCGCTGCGCCGCCCTCGGTGAAGACCGGGTAACCAGACGGGCTCAGGGTGTAGTCGGTATCCAACACCCAGGCCGCACCGCCGCCGGCAGGGGTAACCACCACATCAGTGGCGCCAGGGTAAGCCAGTTTGATCATGCCACCCGGAAACGCCTTGTGCTCCTCGCCGGTCACTGTGCCAGCCGCAACATCAACCGCAGAGCCGTACAGGGCGCGTGCGATGTTCGCCTTCTTGAAGTGTTTGGCCGTGTAGTTAAGGTTAATGCCAGTGATGCGCAGCACCGAGGCATCCAGGCCGCCACCGGGGGTGGTGTAGTCCTGGTCCTCGATCTCTTGCGTTTGCGCTTCATAGGTGAGCGAGCTGACGTTGCCCACAAAGATCAGACCCTTGGGATCATCCAGGTCCTCTACCGACATCTTGCCGGTACCCAGATATGCACCACGCAAATCAGCCATTGGTCACCTCCCCTGCAGCGCTGACCACGCCTTTGCCAACCAGCCAATCACGCTGGGCCGGCGTTACGTTGATTTTGTCGCCCGCTTTGCAGGGCGCATTCTTGTGGGTGTGGTCTTTCGCGAGCACGACCTCCACCAGCTCCGGCTGCAGTGCAGCGGAGTTTTCACTCTTTGCCATGGTTACTCTCCGTTGATGATGATGTGCAACTGCACCGGGAACAGCACCGTTCCAACTTCCAGCCCGCTATCAGGCGGGAACAGCTGGGCAGCACCGAAGGTGACTTTGTAGGGGCCATGCTGACCCCAAGGTTTGGGCAGCGCCGCAGGCACCGTCAGCGCCCGGGCGATATCCATGTAGAGCGCGTCCAGCGCTGCGCGGTACCCGCTGGGGTGGCCGGGGTCAACCACCCCAACAACACGGCGACCAATGCGCGCCATCAGCGAGCCCGCGTCACCTTCTGGCGCCGGGTACTGATCTGGCTGAATGGCGATAAAGGGGTAACCAAGATCCTCATGGTTCATCAGCTCTGAGAGCCACCCCTCTTTAATGCGCGTCCCGGCGTCCGTCTGGTAGCCCTGCTCTGGCACAATGCGGCCAAGGCGCTCCACCAGCACCTGGTGCGCCTGTTCAATCGGGTTTGTCATAAGTCGGCCCTTGCGAGCTGTCGCTCGATCTCATCGGCCAGCAGCTCCTCGGCCTGCTCACCAATGTCGTCCAGCTTGGTGTTCAGCACCTGAGAGGGTGACGGCCCATGCAGCACCTCAACCGGCAACCGCGGCTTGCGGATACGCTCCACAATCAGCCCGCCTGCCGGGCCAATGGGCGCAATGAACGCACCCTGAATCAGCTCGGTGTCGCTATTGCTGACCCGCACCCGAATACCCGCCTTTACCCGCCGGCCATCCTGGCCACGGCGATACAGCTGTTTATGCGGGAACTGGCTGAGGGTTACGCCCTTCTTGCGGGCGTAGATGATCACGCGCAGCTCGTCCTGAGTCGCGGGAATAAAATTCACCTCGTTGCGGATATAACTGGGCTTGAGGTTGATTTCGTCCCGCACCTCCCGCCAGGAGATAGTCCGCACACGCCGGCCAACGGTGTTCAATGCCAGGCGAATGGCGCGCTGTAGTTTGCCCGGCACGCTGGCCATGCGCTGCAGCTCGCCATCCAGGCCGCTGACATCCACCTGCACCGTGTCGTAAAACGCCATGGGTCACCTCACGGGCATAAGCGACCAGCGCTCCACCAGCCCATCAGAGTCAATGCGCTTATCCAGGCGATAACGCTCGGTTGCGTTGTGGATTTGCGCGTCGCCCTGGGGCTTGGCGATCTGCGACAGTCTGAACTCGCCGAGTGCGGCAACAGGCCGAAAGAGACCATCAGCCCCCTCTACCTGCACGTTCTTGCTGATGCAGACGCTCAGATCGGGCACCACCGGCGTGCCTGCCGGCCCGGTGTAACACCAGGCCGAGCCGAACACCTTGAACAGCTGGCCGTCCGCCTGGTCCATCAAGCGGTCAAACTCGCTGTTCACGCGCCGCTGCCTTCGCCTTCACCATCGCCACCGCCAGCGCCACCAGCGCTGTCACCCTCGCCGGAGCCAGCGCCGCCGGTGCCGGATGCAGTGTCGTCGTCCGGCTCAGCGGCAGCCCCACTGGCGGCGCGAATCAGGCCCTTTTCCAGCGCTTCCTTCGCGATCGCCTGCGGGACTTCCTGCGGGTCCGGCGAGCGCAACAGGCGCTTTTTCTCGCCCTTGACCGGAAACTCGATGGTGCGATCGACGTAGAACAGTTTTTTCGTTGCCATGCTCATGCTCCATGGGTGCCCAGAGGGGCACCCGTCAAAGGTTTATCAGGCGACGGTGATGACGGCGAAGGCGTCAGCGTCAAAGATCACCGGCAGCGGCGCAGACTGGGTTTGCACCCACTCAACGCTCGGGTTGTCGGTGAACCAGTTGGACGGGTAGCGGGTTGCCTCGACAATGCCCTCAGCATTGGCCTTGGCGTCCTGAATACCGCCATAGGCCATGACGTTGTCAGAGACTGCCGGGGCAATCAGCACGGTGTAGTTCGGCATGAAGTTTTCTTTGCCGGCGCTATCCTCGAACTGGCCGGTGTATACGATGATCTCGTATTCACCGAAGAAGCCCTTGCGCATAACCTGCGCTTCAACCTGTGGGCCAAGCTCCAGTTGAGAGGTAGAGCCGCGACGGGTGTCCAGCTTTTCCTTCACTGCCTTGAACTTGCTGAACAGGCGCCAGGCCAGCTTGTCCATCACGATGACGCCGGTACTGCCGGTGGTGTTGGCCGCCCAGTCCTCAATATCGTCGGTCGGGTCGTAGGTTTCGGGGTCAACGGTGTCCCACTTGGCTGCACCTACCAGGGTGATCTGGTTCTCAGCGCTGCGGCCGTAGTCGATCACCATCGGCTCGTCGTAGCCCTCACCTTCAACCACCACCTCGCCGGTGAGCACTCCACGGGAGCACATCCACTCCTCGCGGTGCACGATCTCCTGCTCGTGATCCATCAGGATCTCACCGACCACCGCGTCGTGACGCTCAGCGGGAGAAAGGCTACCGTTGAGCTGCTCGCCACGGCGGCGCTTGAGCAGGCGGCCCGGCTTCACCACGTCGGTCGGCTTCACGTACGCCGGCTTAAAGGTGGTGGTCTGACCGCCGCGCTCGCGGCGAGCCTTGCCGGATACCATCGGCGCCACAAAGGGAGCCAAACGAACACCCTTGCGGATTTTGTCGAAGGCCACTTCTTCAGTATTGAAGGTGACCACCTCGGGGAAGAACATGGCCATGAAGAGACCGGTGAACTTCGGCTGGATTTCTTTCACGCCCAGCAGCGTGGTTGTGTCATAGCCTGCAGCCATTTTCACTCTCCTGAAATGCCGAGGGCCGCTATCAGCGGCCCTCTGAGGTTATGCCCTGCGCCGAATCAGTACGGCGTCTGCAGGCTGATGGGGGTACCAACAAACGCGCACAGCTTCTGGGCTGCCGTAGCGCCCGCCGGCCATGCAACGTCTTCCGGGTTGAAGGTGCCGCTCTTGATTACCTGGGCGGCCAGGTCACCGGCAGTTGCATCCACCGAGCTGCTGGTGAGGTACACCGCTTTTTCCGAGCCATCAGAAGCGCCCGGCGCCCACTCGACCAACTTGCCAGTGGCAGTGACCTGCCCCAGCGGGGTGCGAGCAGCCAGCACTTCACCGCTGGCGATGGTGCCGGCAGTGGTATGCACCTTGTCCGAGCCGGTGATCCAGTTATCTACGGGTTCCTGAACGGTCGTCATGCGATTTTCGCTCCTGTAGCTTTAGCCCAGCTGCTGGCAATGCCTTGCGCTTTGGACTGGGTTTCAGTGGGTGCAGCGGCATCCTCGCCGAGGTTGGGCTGCTCTTCGGCCGACATCAGGCGATCGAGCGCGGTATCGGCGTTCAACGAGGCGCTGGCGTCCTTGGGCGCAGCAGCCAGGGCGGCACCGGCTGCCTCAACACTCATATCAGTGTTGAAGGCCAAGTGCTCGGCCAGCTGCTTGCGCTCAGCCGCTTCTGCATGCTGGAGAATGCCTTGCACGCGGGCGCGCTCGGCGTTGGTGTTGGCCTTGTCGTCCTGCCCTTGCTCCGTCGACGGCGGCGCAGTGCTGGCTTCAGGCTTCAGGTTTTCCTGAGTCATGGTGGCTCCTGTGGTGATGATCCTGCCCTGCGTGGACAGATACTCGGTGAACTCGGCTACCGCCTCATGGCCATTAACCAGTTGGTCAGCAAAGCCGATATCGATTGCCGCCTGGCCGCGATAGGTCGCCGCTTCGGTGGCCAACACCGCCTCAACCGACATGCCCGTGTATCGGGCAACCAGCTGGGCGAATTCTTGACGTAGTGCGTCGGTGTCGGTCTGGAAGCGCGCGAGCACTTCTTCGGACAGGTCCTGGTAGGGGTTGCCTTCAACCTTTTGCGCGCCGGAGTGGATCAGCGTGACCTTGATGCCCTCATCCTTGAGGTACTCCTCGTAGCTGGCATGCGCCATGACTACACCTACCGAGCCGGCGTGCCCGGTTTGGGTAATCAGCCGGCGGTTAGCCGAACTGGCCAGCGCCATGCCGGCTGAGCACGTCATGTCGTAACACAGCGACCAAAGCGGCTTGCCCGCAAGGTCTGCCAACCGGCGCAGCTCGGCGACGGTATCAAAGCACCCTGCCACCTCACCGCCAGGCGTGTCGCAATCAAGCATCACCCCCTTGACTGACGGGTCGCCAAACGCTTCGGCGGCACGCCGAATAATCCCGTCATAGCCAGTCATGCCGCTGTAGGGCTTAACATGGCCGTACTTGTGCACCAGGGTGCCGCTGACCGGCAGAATGGCGGCGCCATCCACCAGCTGGTATGGCCGCTCTCGGTCGCGGCTTGGGTTGAAGCTGGCGGCATCAACGCGCAGCTTTTCACCGGTAGATACCTGGCCCTCTGCGTCCTGCAGCTGCAGGATGTTCAGGCGCGGAGCCAGCGCACTGAAAAACACACGCGCATAGCCCGGCTCCAGCAAGAGGGGCGTGTTCAGCACCCTGCTGGCAATCTGCGGATAGTTCATTGGTTACCCCTTGATGGTGCCGCCTGCCGGTGAGGGTCAGGCGGCTTCTACTGCGTCTTCCGGCGCGAGGGCCTGGGTTTTGATCCAGCTTGGCGGCGGCAACCCTGCCGCCTTGCGCTCTTCCATCTCACGCACCTGCTGGGCAAAGGTCTCTTGGTAGTCCTCGCCAAGTAGAGCAAGCTCTTTCTCGTAGGTGCTGAGGCCGGATTCAATCCGTAGCACGGCCTCTTTCACTTCCTTGAGGCCATCAATCGAGAGGCGACCCGCGCCAATCCACTCGCAGTTACACCAAGCGCCTTTGGCCTCATAGAAGCCACGGCTTGCACGGCGCGGTAGCCTCAGTTCACCGCGCACCAGCGCTTCTTCAAAGGCCAGGGCAAACAGCGCCGTGGCAAAGCGCGCAGCAATCACCTTGCGGCGGCCCATGTAGTAGCGCCAACCCTCCATCATGGAGGCGCGGGCGCTGCTGTAGGTGCTCTGGCGATAGTCCCGCGCAAAAGGCTCATACGGCACGTTCAGACCGGCAGACATCCAGCGCAAAATGGACGACTCCAGGTCAGTGAAGCCGTTATCCACATTGCCACTGGTCTGTAGGTTTAGCTTCTCCCCCGGCCAGAGGTGCGGCACTTTCACGCCGTTCATACGCAGCGCGTTGCCGTTGTAAAAGCTGTTCACCTGCATCAGGTACTTGGTGAGGTTCTGCGTTCCTTCTTCACCAGCGCCGATTACCTCCATCGCGGCATCTGTACCCAGCTCACTCTCAATGGTGGCCGCGTACATCGCATTAACAATGGCGTTCTGCAGCTTGGTGTGCTGTAGCTTCGGCAGCATGTGCGACTGCTCAAGCACAGACAGGAACTGGTTAGCGCCCCGTGTCTGGCCGTCCTCAGCCGGCTCAAAAATGTGGATAAACTTGGCCCGCCCGTTGGCCGCCTCACGCGCAACCCGTCGCCACTCCTGGCTCATACCAGAGCCCATACCAAGGCCGGCGCCGCCTGCCTGCCGGATGTGGTACGCGATAGCGGCACCGTGTCGGTCAAACTCAATGCCACCGCGCAGGTTGCCGCCATCGCGGCGGCCATTAGGATTACTCACACGCTTGGGGCTGACCATCTTAATGGCCGTACGCATGGCGGTACCGGGGCGCTCTACCCACTCAGCCGCCGCCATGATTTCGCCAAGGCGGGTGTGGGTGCCGATCGCCTCACGCACCATCATGGTGGCGGTGCGCTTGCGCTCCACGTCCAGGTAGCACCCGATTGGGTCTTCGGCGTACTCGGTCCACCAGGCTTCAACGTCCTGAGCGAATGCTCGGGCGTCTTCATCGGTGATACCCAGCCGGCGCCACCGGGGCTTGTAGCTCAGGCGGAACAGGTGGCCCACGATGTTATCGATGTGCAGCTGCACGCCGTTTGCCGCAAAGGCGTTGTTGCGCGTTACGTCTTCGGCCCGGGCGTTGCCCAGATCCAGCTGAGGCAGTAAGGCCGCATCCAGTGTCTTGAGCTGCGGGGTCCAGCGCTCAAGCTGGCCACCGAAACCTTGACCGGCACCCTGCCAGCCGCTCATCTGCGCCCGCGCGGGCTTGCCGTTTGGAGCAAGAATGGTGATATCGGTCATGCGACCACCCTTGCAGGCCCACGGCGCCGACCGCTGCCGGCACCGATCTGGGCTTCCAGTTGGCTGATGTAGCGCTCAAGGTCTGAGCGGTTGGTTTGGGCAAACTCGACTTTCTTGCCGTCGCGCTGGATGCTGACGGTCTGGGTGCCGGTCAGCAGTCGGTGCAGCGCTTGCCGGGCTTCTGTCAGTTGATCCTGCGTGGACATCAGTCGTCTCCGTTCATCAGCCTCCCAAGATCGGCAAGGCTGGCCGGCTTACCTTGCGGCGCCGTGGGTTTGGTTGCAGCTGGTACCGTCTCCGGCTGTTGCTCGGTGATTGGCGTGGCCTCGGCTTCTGCCAGCAGGTCGGTCTGCATCAGCCCAGCCTCAATCGCGTCCCAGTCGGCTGGCTGCTTGAGGTGCAACCGCAGGTAGCGCGCCAGGTGAATGGCGTAGGCTTCGCAGTCCAGCGCTTCGACCGCTGCGCCTGCCTTCTTCTGGTATACCTTTTTGCCAGCGTGGCGCTTGCTGGGCGCCTTGATCTCGCCGAGCAGCTGCTCGAAGTAGTCCGACCGCACATCCTTGTAGGTGTGCATGCGGCCTGGGCCGCTGCCGACCAGCTTGAGCCGCTCGTGCAGCAGGTCCTTGGCCTTGGTCACACCCACCATGTAGACCTGCAGGCCGTACTTGCTGGCCTTGGTCGCTTTGGTGTTCAGGTCAATCTTGCGCGGCGCGGTGAGAATCTCCGCGTCAACGTTGGAGCTACCTTTGATCGCCAGCAGCTTGTTGAAGCGCTTTTTGCGCGTGCGAACATAGTGGTAAACCGCGTCGTTGGTTTGCCCGTCCGATGAGTCCAGACTTGCGGCGGACACCCGCAGGGTGTAGCCCTTGCCCTGGCGGTATACGCCGAACAGATAGCGGTCCAGCTCTGCCCATACCGGGTCATTCTTGTCCGCTGTGCTGGTCTCGGCGGCAATCTCTGCCCAGAGCACCAACCAGCTTTCTTCACCGCGCCCCCAGGCCCGCAGAATCAGCGCAATCCGGTCATGCTGCACGTCAACCGTCAGCGTCAGGATAAGGCCACCAGCAGGCACCGTAAGCTCGGCGTATTCTTCGCAGCGCTCTGCCAGCTTCTCTGCATCGGGCAGATCGGACTGGTACTGGAACGGGCGACCGCGCTTTTGGTTAACAAACTTGATCAAGCCGGTCATGTCGCCAGTTTCGGCCAGCTTCTCCGCTGCCAGCTGCTCACGGGCGATATCGGCCAGCGTGGTACCAGGCAAACAGGCATAGAGTTCGTTAAGCTCCATAAACCCAGCACGGCCAGCAAACGGCTTGGTGCGCACCCAGCCCTTGAGCGGGTCACCATCAGCCACCGCCTTGAAGACGGTGTTGCGCACATTCTCTTTGCGCTGGTAGTCATCCCAGATCGAGCCGCAATGCGGACAGGCGTAATACGCCGTCTCCGGCAGCGCGCGCCCATAGATTTCATGGGCCGGCTGATCCTTGTCAGCGTACAGCCAGTTGATGTGCTCAAAATCGAGCACATGCTTCTCGCCGCAGTCATGGCAGGAGATCGGCAGCACGCGCATGTCGGTCTGCTTGAGCCGGCGCTCGGTCTTCGACAGGTCCGCAATGGTCGGCGTGCCGCCCACCAGCAGCTTGGAACCGGGGTAACGCTTTAGGCGTTCTTCCAGGTTACCAATGGCAGAGCCCTGCCCCTTCACGTTGTCGCTGGTGTCGTCCGGCTCCTCTACCGCAGCAAAGCCAACCGAGCTGGTCGACTTGACGTTACCGGGCGAGTTGGACGCAACCAGTTTGAGAAAGCCGCCAGGGAATGATTTGTGGTTCCAGCGGTTGCCGGCCTTCTTTGCGGTACTGACATCCATCAGCTTCGCCACCGGCCTGTTCACCAGTACGGTCGGCACCAGCTTTTCATCGTGAAACGACTTACCGTCACCCTCTTTCGCAAACAACGCCATGATCGGCATGGGGCTGCAGCGCACCAGCTTGAGAATCAGCGCAATCATGAAGTAGGTCCAGCCGATCTGGCTGGCCTTCATGAGGTCAATTTCGTAGGTCTCCGGGTCATCGATCGCGGCGGCAACGCCGAGAAAATACGGCGTGTAGTAGAAGTCATACAGGCCATTGATTACGCCGGACTCTGCAGGCAGATAGAACTCGGTCTCGATCCACTCAGCTGAAGGTATCACCCTGGGCGGATTGAACTGCTCCCCCGCCTCCAGCAATGCGCTGGCCAAGGTTTGCCGCATAGCCGCCAATTCGCTTGACTGTAGGTCCAGCAATGCCGTCCACCAAGCCCCGGTCAATGTCGACCTTCAGCGTGGATTCAAGCTGCTGCACCAGCTTCTCAAACGCGGCAACAATCTCGCGGTTGGTGTAGCCAGCCCAGTCCGTCAGCGCGAAAGCCGCATCAGCGGTCGGTACCAGAGTCCCTAATTTTTCGTGATAGGCCAGGCGACCGTTGGCAGCCTTAACCGTTGATTCTTCAATCCGCGCCGAGTTGAGCTGCTCTACCTGGCTCCCACCCCGGCCTGCTGCCTTCTCGCGCAGGTCTCGGATGTACGCGGTGCGGATCTCGTCGAGCGTGCTGTTGGCCCAGTCGATACCCAGCGTCTTCAGCACTTCGCGGCAGTTGCGCACACTCATGTCGAGGTGCTGCGCTACCTGCTCTTGCGTCAGCCGGCTGGTGGGATCGGATGAGGACATCACGGCTCCAAAAAGAAACAGCCAGATCAACTGGCCGAAGGACACAGGCAACAACAGGAAGCGGAACCCCCTATATACCCGTCAATCTGCAAAAATTTCGCGGTCTACGCCTCCGCGTAGCCTCAACCCTCCAGGGAGGACCCGCGCCCCAAAAGGGTGCATGGGCCACCAAACCCGGAGGGTCGCGCAGGCCGCTGCATCACCCCTCAGCCCTTCGCAACACCGCTGCCACGTTGCCGCGCGAACGCCACACCATCACCGCGAGTATCACGAACACGATCAACAGGAACGGGCTGACCGGCGCGACCGGGCGGCCAGTGAACGACGCAAGGGCCACGGTCAGTGAATACCCGCCAGTGCCAACGGCCAACAGGTAAGCGCACACACTCATGCCAGGACGGTAGCGCGCGCCCTGCCGGCGAAACGTGGCAACGCGCCAACAGATGGCGCTGCACAACATAGCTGCGATCAGGGTGGACAGATCGATCATCATTTCTTACCGATGCCAGGGATAATGGATAGCCAGCCGGGCGCCTTCCCTGTCTGCACAAACTCCATGATGCTCACGCAGAACGCTACGATGAACAGCCCGCCCAGCAAGGCCGGCAACGCCGAGGTAGTAGCCCACTCACGGGCCACAACCTCAGCCGCAAAGAAATAGCCGCCAATCCATGAGAACAGGAAGTTGGCAGCGCGAGCCTTCCAGCTCAGGTCCTTCGACATAACCATGAAGAACAGCGCCCCGGCAAACGCACCGATCACAGCCTCAAGGTCGACACCGGGAATCAGGCTCGCCGCAGACACACCAACCAGCCCTGCCACTGCGATAGTCCCGCTGCTGATGTCGGTCATACTGGGTCTCCGTAGTGCGAGGCCACACGCATGAGGCCAAATCGAATGCTGCGGGCTGCTCGTATACCGGAAATAAAAAACCCCGCCGAAGCGGGGTTGGGGGTTTGCTGGCAGCCAATCCAGCAGGGGAAGCGGTTGTGCGCTTGCTGCTGACGCACGAATGAAACGTTAGGGGACTTTTTACGCTAGACCGTCAAAGGCGTAAACCGTCGATTAACGCCCTTTCCTGTGCTTTGCGTGGGTGGTGTGTGCAAGGTGTGTTGAGCGTGCGTTAGCGCCAAAAAGCGCCCGACGAACGGTAACAACTATTTTCACGCCACCCGCCTCAGCCAGGGCAGCTCAGCCAGCAATATCGGCTCTACCAGCACATGCAACTGGTGCAGCTTGCTGCGGTAGGTCGCCTGCGACCGCCAGCCCATGCGCTTTGTCTGCTGCTCCACCAGCGGCATAGGGTCCGTCAGGTACCGCACGCGGGCCAGCTTGGCCAGCTCAACGCCCACCTTGCCATGCCCGCCCGCCTCGACCGGCTGCCGAATCCGCACCAGCGCTTTCTCGACAGCCTCACCAACCGCACCCATGTCTCCAGAGGCAAGTTCGCACACTGACGAGCCGCCCGGGGCCGTGCCCCTGATCAGCTCACCCTGCGCATCGATCATCGCACCCAGAGTGCACTGCAGCGCAGCCACCGTACCCCGGCGCCGATACTGGTCACCCCACGCCGCCAACGCCATTTCTACGCGCTCAATCATCGCCACACCCCCTCAAATCCAACCCTAGACAGATTCGGCCCAACCCTAGACACAACCCTAGACAATAAAACCCTTTTAAAAACAATTACTTTTAAACAATTGCCTAGGGTGTCTAGGGTTACTAGGGTTTTTGGCTCACGCATGAAGAAAAAACAGCACAACAGATTGCGATAAATACACGCACGCGCGCGCGTATAAACCCCTGCAACCCTAGACACTTGCACTCCGGGCGCTCTAACACGCGGGCTGTAGCTGACTAGGGTTTGAGTTTGCAACCCTAGACACACCCTAGACACCCTCGCCAACTCAAGCATCAGAGCCTCCCGCATTGCGCAGCGGCGCACTGTAACCAATGCAACCGTCCCACTTCTCCGGGTGCCAGCCCGCCTCAGCGGCCCGCCTACGCCACGCTCGCACAACCTCGCCCATCTGCTTAGCGTCCGTCAGCACCAGCCCCTCGGGCGCGCTGGGCACAAAGAACATCGAGCGCCTTCGGTTGCCAAAGTCGTCCTGCCAGGCATGCTGCCCGTCCGACTTGTAGGTATCCGGCTTGGTCGCCAGGAATAAGCTGAACTTGGTATCGCTGATGCTGTGTTCCTTGCCCCGCGAGCACCACTCTGTAAACAAACCGTACAGGTCCTGTGTCCGGCAGATGCTGAACGGAATACCCAGCCCGTCCGTCTTCCACAGGTTGTAGAACGTTTCCCAAGCCGTGAAGCTCAGCTCAACCAGCCGCTGCCGCGCTGGCGTCTTCGGTGGTCGGGTGCGCTCATCAAAGCCGGTCAGGTCGTAATCCAGCAGGTACTGGTAGAACGCCTCAATGCCGCCGTTCGCCAGTTCCCAGCCGATGCGCTTCTGCGCATGCTCTGGCAGCGTCTTCTCCGGCCACAGCACCAACATGCGCCGGTCGTTCTCACCGATCGGCCAGGGCAGGATCTCGTTGGACAGGAACACGGCGTTCATATAGTTCGCCTCTTCCCACCCGTTCATAAACTTCGACTCAATGCGCACCGTCTTACCGGTGACCATGTGCTTGATCTTGCCCGTCTGGTTGTAGCGCTGATCCCGGCTGACCACCTCCTCAAACAGGCCATACAGCTTGCTCGACTGCCACTGGCTCCAGCTGCTCTCCAGCTGCACCTGGCCAACCGTCGCGCCGTACTCCCCATAGATCGGCCGCATGATGTCGCCAAACAACAGGCTCTTGCCCGAGCCTTCCATCGTGGAGTGCATCAGCACCGCCGTGTCCAACTTAGCCCCCACGTGCTGCAGCGGATAGGCCAGCCACTTGGTCAGCCAGTCCACCGCATCCTGCTGGCCATTGCACAAAAAGGTCAACAGCCAGACGATGCCACGGCATAACTCAGGTTCGGGGCGCGGGGTAAGGGGCAGGCCCTCAAAGGTGTTGATCGTATCCTTCGGGCTTTCAGTCATGCGCGGGTCAAACACCAGGTTGGCAGCAGGTATAACAACCCTGTCCTCCGAGTTCTGCCACAACGTAAAGGCATCACCCAGCGCCAACTTAACCGCCGCCGATGGCAAACGCTGGCGCAGTTTGCGATCATAGATATCCTGCGAGCCATCCAGGTACACATAGCGCCAGTAAAGGTCCTTGCTGCTGACCGGCCCCTTGGACTTGCCCAGCCGCTTGCCCAGCTTCGCGTCTGCCTCCAGCCGCTTAGCGTGGTCCGGATCAACCCCCTTCTTGCCCGGCAGGTCATACCACTGGTTGCCCAGCGCCTTGCCCACCATCGCCAGAAAGCCCGTCTTCTTCACAACGGCCTTACGGTGCAGGTCGAATACCTTCGTCTCACCCTCCACCAACGCAAACCGGGCCGTCACCTTCTCCAGCGTCCAGCCAGCCTCCCCCGCCCCCTCTTCTGGCGGTGCCGCACCAGCGGCGGGCGCTGTGTCGGATGGGGCC
>CERX01011211.1_pt1 | contig 19261 bp, 13 predicted proteins | sample 350251 | NCBI WGS metagenome assembly CERX01 (sample SAMEA2621044, study PRJEB7988) | marine metagenome | biome: marine biome (ENVO:00000447); feature: deep chlorophyll maximum layer (ENVO:xxxxxxxx); material: "saline water (ENVO:00002010), including plankton (ENVO:xxxxxxxx)" | depth 50 m
TTTTTATTTTTCCCAATAACACTTTTCTATTGGGGTGTTATTTTTTGGAGAAATATTTTTTATAATTTCAGTTTTTTTGTTTCAAGAAAAATTCCAGCAAAGGTTATAAGCGTAGGAAATATAACAGCTGGAGGAACAGGTAAGACGCCAGCTGTTATTTATTTATCGCAGCTTTTTCAAAGAAAAAATTATAAAGTTGCAGTACTTAGTAGGGGATATGGAAGAAAAACCGCTGGAACGCAACTTGTAACAGATGGCAATAATAAAGTAAATGATTGGAGAAACTTTGGCGATGAACCAACGCTAATGTCTCAAAAACTTAATAATACACCCATTGTTGTTGATCAAAATAGATATCGTGGAGCAATATATCTTATTGAAAAATTTAACCCTGATATAATTATAATGGATGATGCATTTCAACATCGCTCTATTGAGCGTGATCTAGACCTAGTTTTATTAAATAGCCAATCAGGACTATCCGATTACAGATTAATACCCCATGGATTATTACGCGAACCGTTTAATCATATAAAAAGAGCAGATGCAATCATTTTTACAAAAACAAATCTTAGTGAGCCCGATTCAAAAATTGTTTTAAAGGCCAAAAAAACAAATCTACCAATATTTAATAGCTCGATTACGAATAATCAATTTTTTAATATTGATTTTGAAAATATTAAACTAGAAAGTAAAACGCGCGTAATAGCAGTTTCAGGCATAGCAGATACGAAGAGCTTTTATAAATCTTTGGACAAAACTAATATCGAATTGGTATCAAAAATATCCTATGTTGATCACTATGAGTTTAAACAATCAGATATCGATCAGTTTAAACAAGAGTTGATTGATAATAGTGCAGAAATTATAGTCACTACAGAAAAAGATATGATTAGATTAACCAATCTAAATCTTAGTGAAATTAACATATATAGTTTAAGTATTGATTTTCAACTAGATGAGCCCGGTGAACAGTATATTATCAATCTATTTAAATAATAAATGATTTATAATACAACCAATAAGGATCAAGCAAATCAATTCTAAATATCTTAGAAAGATTGCACAAATATTGCTTGTGTTGTTTATAATTAGTTGTGAGGATAAAAAAGATTCAAATGAAGAGACTTCGCAAACCAATAATATAGCTTGGGGACAATTAACTATAGACGAACCAAGGGTGTTTGCCGCGAGAGATGTTTCTCAACCCACAATCGATTTAACATTAAAGTGGTATAAAATTGGTAGGGAATCCTGGGGAAGCTATGGTCCTGTTGAGATATGGATAGTAGGTAAAGATAAAGACGCAGTTATAGAATTAGATAAGCTATGGTGTAAGCATAGAGTAGATATGGATTCAAAATGGAAAGCTGACTGGGACTGTGCAAACGGCGATCCATATAATTCTGGCACAGGGTGGTCCCCTTTTTATCGATATATAAATGATGGTGGTGCAGCAGTCGCCACCTACCGTAGAGATTATATAGATTATCATTTTATGACAATTACAATGTCAGCTAAATATCCAGGTCCCGAAGAAGAGGACTATCGACCCGTTACATTGCATGAATATTTTCATGTCTACCAACATGCTCATATTAATGATATTGATAAAAATGGAGATAAAACCAAAAGGGGTGAAAAAAACGGGGGAGAAGGTAAGCCTTGGTTTGCAGAAGGGGGTGCTGAATATATGGCGCAATTATTATACTCAAGGCAAGAAGCTGTAAGAAGTGAATATTTAAAAGATGTGATGAAACATAAGTTTAATAGTGTATCAGACTACAAGTCTTTTGGAAAAAAATTGAATCAGATTTCATATAATGATCCAGTTAATACTTATGATGTTGGAGCCTGGTTTATTGCTTATTTGGTTCATCTAAAGAGCGAAAAGATATTCCGAGTTGATTTTTATAAAGACCTTAATGCCTTGGGCTTTGAAGGTTCTTTTTTAAAGCATTTTGGAGGAAGCCCAGCTAAGCTTATTGATGATTTTAATTCTTTTCTTGATACCGGATTAAATGAAGCTATAAATATTATTCCATAAATAGCTTATGAAATAGTATTAGATCAGGGCCATGCCCCAAGCAAACATTATACCCACAAAAGAAAGCATAAGCGGCCAACCCGTGTTTATCATTTGACGAGCGCTGGGGTCTTCAAAAACATGTATTTGAAACTCATGAGAGGTCATTGCCCCGCGTTCATCCATTGCAACCAATATAATATCATTTGGGCCGCGCTGGTTCGGTCTTGGTTTCCAATTTAATACACCAGTATTTTTGCTAAAGGTAGAATATCTTGGAAGCTTAACTGCTTTATAAGCAATTTTATCTTTATTTAAATCTTCAGCCACGACCCGATATTTATATTGGTGTCCGGTAAGGGCAACGGGTCGTGGCGTAGAAATGATATTAGGATTTATATTTACAAACACTTTTCCTTCTTGTCTATCGCTAGAGTATCCATCAGATACTTCATAAGTAAATTTGCTTTCATTAATTTGAGCAGATTTAGGAATCCATACAACTTTCCCCTTTTTGCTCATTTGCATGCCTTGGGGTCCCTTTATTAATGTAAACAATAAGTCTGCATCTTTATTTTTATCTTCTACAATAATATTGTACTTAAACACTTCGCCAACAAGCGCTGAAATAGGTGGGCTTGAAACAATAACCGGTTGATGATTAACATATATTTCAAATGATTGCTCATCTTTTGTATAGCCGTCTGAAACCATATATGAGACTTGTTGTTTATCCACTTGGTCAATTGTGGGTACCCATGATATCACACCGGTGTATTCATCAATTTCCATTCCATCTGGGAACTCCATTAAAGTATACTTTATTGGGCTCATTTTTCTTGCTACCACTTTTGGGGGTCTACCCCTGTTTCCTTGAAAAAATTCCCAAAGTATATCTTTGATTGCAACCGTTCTATCATCTATAGACTCTACTATTATATTTAACCTATCCTTTTCCCAAAAAATATAATTAACATACTTTTTTAGATTGAGACGAGATACTTCAAGCGATAAAGAATCAGGCCCATCTTCGGATAAATAAACTGCTTCAGAATTATTCCAATCCATAATGTAGCGATCAATGTTTTCTGTATATACATCATCGCTGATTTGAATTGAATAGATTCTATAATTTTGCGCAGACTTTAATGGAATCACCTCGTCATAGGGAAGTAGTGCGTCTGAATTCATATCAGAAGTAATTACTTGGTGATTATATTCTTCTCCAACTGCTCCCTGCATTAATGGTATAGATACAATATTAATAGGCGAATTAACGTAATAGTCAGCAATAATCATTCTTTCAGCGCGGCCATCGCTAACCTTAATATTCAATTTTGAAAAATCAATATTCTCACGGACAGGTTCCCAAACTATCATTCCTTCATATGGGTCCATACGCATACCATCAGGCATTTCAATTGCAGTGAAAATTAAGTCATCGTTTTTATTTGGATCAAAAACATCCAATGCGAAGCGATATTCCTCGCCAAAATTAATAACGTTCATTTTTAGAGGGGCAGAGCGGACAATTGGGGGGTGATTTACATATAGCTTAACAGTTTGAGAATCAACAGCAACACCGTGATTTACTTTTACAGTGAATTTTTGCGTATCTATTTGTGTGGTAGAAGGGGTCCAAGTTACCAGCCCCGTTTTATCAATTGTCATACCATTGGGTGCATCGCTTAGTGAAAAATTAAGTATATGTTCAAGATCTGGTCTCCATATATCAATTTTATATCTATATAGTTCATCAATTTCAGCTTCTTTGTTCGCTTCAGATAAAATTTTGACACCAGCCCTGGCAAATAAACTAAAATTTTGAATACTCCTATCAAAGCCATCGGTTACAACTAATCTTACATCGTATATATCAATATGAGATGAGTCGGTATCCCATATAACAAATTCATTGTTTTCAACTCGCATTCCCTGGGGTGCTGACTCAAGATCTACCCGAATATTCTTATCAATATTTCTATCCAGTATTAATGGTTTATATACAAAAGACTCTCCGCCAACAAATTCCGTTCCTTCGGGTTCTGATGCTATTATTGGGGGATCGTTGACGTATATCCAAAGTCTTTCATCATCACCCTCAAGATCGGGAACAACCTTATACGTTAAAAGCGTATCTTCTTTTGCAATTGAAGGCGTAACGGTTTCCCCCAATTTTCTTTCCACATGGTATGCTATTTTATACGCACCTAATTGTCCACCATCTGGAACCCAACGAATAGATCTAGAATCATAATGAAAAAACATACCATTGGGTGGGGGCTGTAGCCAGCGAAAGCTGTAAAATTCCTTTTTTTCTTCTTCGGGTAAGGTATATGCAAATGCTTGATTTACAGTTAATACGTGTTTGGGTAAAATACCATCTGGTAAAGGCTGAGCCATTGTTTCTAAAGCGACGGGTAGATCTGCCAAAACGATATCTTCACTGGGTATATCAGGATAAATACTGGTTTCTTCTTTAGGAATATCATCTGTGGCAACATCAGGTCTGTCAGGTTGAGGGCCTTTTCCTATTTCAACCATAAATAAAGTAGCTTCATAGCCATCCCAGCCTGCAGCAATTACTGTACCAGTATAAATCCCCTGGGACATAACAGGCAGCGCTGTAAATACCTGGGCTTCTTTAGTGCCCGCTTCTTCTATTGAAAAAAATTCTGATGGACCGCTCATTCCATCTATATTACCATATACCATAGATAATACATTCATATCGCCCGATACTAAAAGTAAATCACTGTAAGAGTCTTGATTAAAATCTGAAACGCGGATATTAGATAAGGGTCCACCTTCAATAGGCATTTTTTGAATGTCAATAAAGTCTCCATAAAGTGTCATAGAAACCAAATCACCATTATAGAAAGGAAGGATAATATCAGTTGCCCCATCTTTATTCCAATCTAAAACAGATATGCTAATTGGAATTAACCCATCTAAACCAGGAATATTTATTTCCTCACCTTTCCCAGCTAAGAGTTCCCCACCTGCGTTATAATACGGTTGCGTTTTTAGGGTGGAGCCTTCAATAGATGAAGTGATTAAATCGTCATATCCATCCTTATTCCAATCAACAGCTGTTACAGAAATTGATCCAATACCTGAGCGCATTCCATTTGGTCTTAATGTTTTAACTTCCAACCAATTACCATTATCATCTAAATCCAATACTATTACTTGTCTTAGGGGGCTACCAACCGATACGGCAAGCTCTTGATCCATATCACCATCAAAGTCCATTATTGTAAAATTTTGAGCACGAACAAAGCTCCTACCATCGGAAAGGTTAATCACCCCACCTGGCTCTTCACTAAATTGGGCACCATCCCAATAATAATAAAATACAATTGGCTGAAGTAGTTCATCATCACCTTCTTCAGATATATTAGAAACCGTGATTAGTTCTGGTGTTCCATCACCATCTAGGTCACCAAGCTCGACATCAACAAAATTTCCTAATACGCCTTCAGGAGCTTCAAATTCCCAACCTATTTCCTGATAACCACTTTTATTAATTTCATAATAACGAACAACAGATAATTGCTTTCCCCCAATTGAACCAGACTCTATAGTCGCAAATTCTTTAAGTCCATCACCATCTAAGTCGTAAGTGCCTTCCATATGTACAATTTTTAAATCCTGACCCAAGCAGGTTGTAATTATAATAATTAGCCCAGCTATTGATTTTTTGATCATGACCCAGTTGTATCTGCAGGTGCTGCCTCAGGTGTAGGCGTTTGTAATGTGTCCGTAGGAATTTCTGCAGGTTCTGGGTTTTCATTCAAGACTTCAGAATCCTCTGTTTTATCATCCAATATTTCACCATCAGAATTTTTTATTACTGGTTCTGTCGTTTCCGCTGTATCTGCAGGTGCTGCCTCAGGTGTAGGCGTTTGTAATGTGTCCGTAGGAATTTCTGCAGGTTCTGGGTTTTCATTCAAGACTTCAGAATCCTCTGTTTTATCTTTAGGTTCTTCAGCTTCAGTTTTGTGCAACTTTTCTTCCGTTGAATTTTCTTTGTTATAATCAATTAAATTTTCAGGAGATTTTAAAGATTCATCACCTGCTTTCTTAATAATGGTAACAGGGGAATAAAATGATTTATATGTTGTTTTTGCCTTGAGCGTGTCCGGAATGGAGTCTGCATGAAAAACTAATGTATCCCGGTTTGCTGAGCTTAAAAGTGATTTTATTATTACAGGACTAAAAAAGGAATCAAAATCAATTTCTGTTAATGTTTTATGAGACCCATCTTTTTTAACATTAACATCGCCTCGTATTGCATATGGACGACCACCAAAATATTCTATTACCATATCATGTGTTTTAGAAAACAAAGGTGACTGTATGGTTAAAATTCCAGACCTATTTTTGCTAGAAGCTAATAAATTTAAAGATGAATCAGATGTCACATCAAGGCCCATGGATTCTGGAAAACCTTCAAAAAAGTATTCGGGTAATTCATACATATCTGGATTTGCCCCTTCAGCATCAAATGATTGCGTCAGCGTGTCAGCAGAAGGCTTTATTGATGTAAATATGATATTTGATGCAAGATCATGCATTATAGAAACCGTTACAAGGCTATCGGGTTTTTCATTCGATGACTGGAAAACAAACGAGCTAGATTTGTCGCTCTTAATAGTGCTTAGGTCGGTATTTACACCTACAGTTATAATATCATTTGAGCTATAACTAGTTGAACTAAAAGGTGTTTCACCTTCAAATGTAAACCTATCAGCATTATCGATATCTTTTGTACTAATTATTATTTTGTGTAATCGTTTAGGTAAAACAACAAAAGGTTCAGGAGGTTTTATGGTGTCTCCAACAAAAACAATTTTCATACCCTCAACTTCTCTTAATACTGGTTTAAGGAAATGAGAATTTCCATAGATTGAAACCTCGCTAATAATTTCTTCACTCATTCTAGCTGTTAACATGTAAGAAAGATCCACAATTCCAATATGTTCGCGTTCTGGTATCCATTTCAGTTTTTGAGTTTTAGGATCAAAGGTCATTCCTATAGGCGGCTGTGAAGTCCATTGAAATTTGTAAAAATCTGATGTACTGTCAGGAGAAATAGACATGATAAGCGTATCACCAAGCATCAGTGAATCAGTTGGTATTAGAGCTATAGAATTGTCAATCGGATTTACAATATCATTTGAATCGTACAACCCATTTTCTACTCTGGACAAAATTATATTGTTTATTTCTTCTTCACCCGCAGCTGATTTCATATTGAAAAGATTGCTTTCAGTTAATCTGCTTTCTTTAAATGACAGTGAGCTGTTTGATACTGATAGCTTGAAAATCTCTCCAGTTGCAAAGGGAATTAAAAGCTCATAAAATCCATCTTTATCCTCATCAAATGGTTGAATATCAGGGCCAAGTAAGACGCGAGCACCATTCAGGCTGAATACATCTGAGATAGCATTGACCGAATCCTTTGATAATAAAAATACGCTTACCTTAAGAATATTTGATTCAGGGCTTAGAAGGCTAATATATGTACCAGATTCAGAATTGAAAATACCGGTAAATACAGGACCATAGCCATTGGTTACAATTGGATCAGATACTAATTGAGAATTTAATTTTTCAATTTGTCCATCAGTGTATCTAAGATTAAAAACTTCTGCGCTCCGTGTTGGTGATGATATAGAGGCTGAAAATAAATTATTAAAATTAGCAATATTTGAAGGTCTCACTCGTTCAGAACTATTATCATTATTTGGTATTGGGTCTTGATTTAAGGTGAAGTCAAAACCGTTCCATTCAAAAATTTTAAGCCAGTTGTTTAAACTGTCACTTTTTTGGATTACTATCAGCTCTAATACTTCATCATTATCTAGATCAGCGAATTTAGCATCAACTATTGCGCCACCATTTTCTGGTGAGTATATCCATAGTGTTTTATGATTGCCATTTTCGCTTAGTTCAACAAACTCCAATGGCGCTACTAACCCATTAATCTTGAGCATTTCACTTTTACCATTATTGTTGAAGTCAAAGGTTCCAATAACGTGTAGGTTTTCTGCAAAAACGGCTGCAGAAAGAAAGCAAGATAGAATAAATTTTTGACTAAAAGTCAATGCATCCTCCAGCACTCATAGGCGCTATTATAATATGTACAAATCTTGAAAATATAAATACCCTTACCAAGAGATATGACCAAATATAGGCTTTCATCGTCGAATATATCAAGAAAAAGCCAATTAAGTAATAATAATTGAAATATAACAATAATCTTTCGATTTATGGAGCATACTGAATAAATTGGCTGCGCATTGTTATATACTTATTTGAGTTCATGAAAAGATTAATCATAATTAGCCATCTAATATTTTCCATGGGATACTCACAAGGAGATATCTATCCTGTTGAGACATCTTATGGAGGGGGAATTGGTTTTGGTAATATGTACATGATCTTAAATGATGTTCCTGGTGGTGCGGTGATGGATAGTATGGGTTTTAATGTAGACCAGCTTCAGACAAGGCCGCTGGTATTTTATGGTGGTGAAGGCTTTGCACAAATGACAGGACCATGGCGATTAGGTGGATATGCTGGAATTGGGTCAGCGCAGGTCAGCAACGTATATAAAATAGTACCTTATGCAAATAAAGATGGCAACGCCAGATATCAAGATACAGGAGTAGGCGCTAATAATGATCAGGTTTATACTAAATACAAAGATAATTTATCTGTTAAAGGGAGATTAAATATATTACTTGGCGCAATAACTGCAGAATACGTCTTTCCAGTCTATCGCGACCTTGAAGTTATGGCCGGTGCGCTTATGGGGTTAGGTAGCTATACTTTATCTGTTGATCAACATATTGGAACTCCCACCTGGTCTGATGTTGGACGAAGCATGTATGGCTATATACAAAGTGATAGCGTCATGGTTGAGCTTGATGCAGACGGAGGGACGTTTGATGATGCAAAAACTAAATTTGATGGTAAAGGCCCACAACCCATCAGGGTGAGTGAATCTATGACAGAGATAAGCGCCCTATTTTTTAATTTTCAGCCATACGTAGCAGTAAAGTGGCAGTTCTTAGATAGAATGGGGCTAAGAATAAGCGCAGGGTTCAATAATGGCACTATTGGTCAAGGCAGATGGAGGCTAAATGGGCACTTGCCTATCAGTAATTCACCAGAAGCATCCATAAGCGGACTCTCGGTTCGCACTGTAATTTATTTTGGCTTATAAAAAAAGCATACCATCAATTAATCGGGTATGGGGCTTATTATTGATAATATTTGCCTCTTTAATGATAGTATTGCCGATCACGCAAAAATTATATTCTAATCAAACTAATCCCTATGCGATCATTCAGGAAAAATTTAAAGTAATGACTCAAATCTTATCATATATTAATCAACTCTATTATGAAGATGTTGATATGGAGGCATTAATGGATGGAGCGTTTAAGGGAATTATGGATCAGCTCGATCCCCATTCTATTTTCATATCAGCAAAGGATCAAGAAAATATAGATGAATTATTTCGCGGGGAGTTTCAGGGAATTGGGATTGAGTTTGATATACTTAATAATTATATCACAGTTATTTCTCCTGTCGTTGGTGGTCCATCAGAAAAAGCAGGTTTGCTTGCGGGGGATTGGATAATAAACATTGATGGTAAAAGCGCTAAAGGCATAGATAGAGAGGACGTATATAAGAAACTACGTGGCAAAAAAGGTACACGAGTTGACCTCAAAATTGGCAGGTACGGCATAGAGCCTTTTGATGTGATAATCATTAGAGATGATATACCTTTATTTAGCGTCAGAGCTACCTCGATGCTAGATGATGAAACAGGTTATATTTGGCTAACAAGATTTTCTACTAAATCTGGGCCTGAGGTTAAACAATCTTTAGATGCATTGTTGAGCCAAGGAATGAAAAGAATGGTTTTAGACCTAAGAAATAATAGTGGAGGAATTTTAGAACAGGCTGCTGAAGTGGCCAATATTTTCATTACCAAAAAAGATACCTTGGTTTATACTAAAGGAAAGAATAAGCAATCTTCCCAAGCATTTTTATCCACTCCTCAAAAAGGAAACAGCGACTTTCCATTAATTATATTAATTAATAGAGGGTCTGCCAGTGCAAGTGAAATTGTAGCAGGCGCAGTTCAGGATCTGGATAGAGGACTTGTTATTGGTGAAACAAGTTTTGGCAAAGGTCTTGTACAAAGACAAGCCGGCCTAATGGATGGATCAGCAATTAGGGTAACAATTGCTCAATACTATACGCCTAGCGGAAGATTGATTCAACGCCCATTTGAAAAAGAAAACCAAGATAACTATTATGCTGAATTATATGAAGAAGATAGAGAATCTAAAATAGACTCATTAAAAAAATTAAGACCACCATACAAAACCAGAAGCGGTCGAACAGTATATGGAGGAGGAGGGGTTACACCTGATATATATATACCATTTAATTTGAAATTAAGTAGTGAAACGCGCCAAATAATGTCCCATCCCAATAGGTTAATGTTTAAATGGAGCACAAGTTTTATTAAAAAAGATGAAAATTTATCAGATTCTTTCAAAGATTTTCAACTTAATTGGGAGGTTGAAGAAAATCTATTTAATGAATTTCTAACCTTTGCAAAAAAAGAAATCAGCGATTTAGAATTAGAAAAGGTTTATGAAGATGAAAAGTATCTTAAAATTATACTTAAATCAGAAATTGCAGGCGCTAAGTGGGGCATTGATCAATTATGGGGAGTCAGGGTAATCGCAGACAATCAAATTACAGATGCACTTAAATATTTTGATGAAGCTAGTTCCTTTATAATAAATTAAAATTTAACTTATTAATTATATTATTAATTTTTAAGTTTCCAGACTTAAAATTGTTCAGAGAACATATTATTTTAATACAACTTTAATACATTTTATTTCATTAGCATTGTAATAATTTTAACGAATAAAAATAGAAAACTAATTTTATGAATAAAAAAATATTTCTTTATATCTTTTTTATAATTTTTTCTGGGTCAATTTTCGCCCAGCAAAAAGATGACAAGGGCGTTTATTTAAGAGTTGAAAAAATGCCTGTTATTGAGGGCGGGATGGCAGCAATTGGTAAAAAAGTACGCTATCCAAAAGAAGCCAGGTCTATGGGGCTTCAGGGTGTTGTTGTGGTTGGGTTTATTGTAGATGAAAAAGGTAAGGCTACCCAGGCAAAAATCCTTAAAGGAGTTTTAGGTGTTTTAGATAAAGAAGCATTACGAGTCGTTACTAAAGAGGTCAAATTTACTCCTGGATATCATGAGGGGATTGCTGTACCAGTTAGAATGGTATTACCAATAAGATTTAAATTATAGTTTTATGAAAAAAATTCACTTAAAAAAAATAAGTTACTTATTTCTCACTTTTTCACTTTTTGTAAATCCTTTACTAGCTGATAAGAAAAAGTTTCAGTTTGAAAATATAACAACACGTGACGGATTATCTGATAATGATATATCTTCAATTAATAATGATGGGCGTGGATTTATTTGGTTAGGCACAAATGAGGGTTTGAATAAGTTCGATGGATATGGATTTCAGGTATATAATTCTAACCCATTTGATACTACGGCATTATCTGGTAATCGTATATGGGATATTTACGAGGATCAGTCCGGAGATATTTGGTCATCAACTGACAAAAGTTTAGATCTGTATATTTATGGTAAAAATGCCTTTCACAGGTTTACTACTAATAGCAGGCCAATATTTGTTACTGAAGACAAAGAGGGACTATTGTGGGTTGCTACTGAAAATAATGGATTATTTTCAATTGATAAAAAAACAAAAAAAATGCGCAATTTTGTTCGTAATCCAAGTGATCCGTTTTCAATATCTAGTAGTAACTTTAGCCCTGAACAGTTTAATCCAATTGTAGTTGATAACGCAGGTAACATATGGGTTGGGACATCAAATGGTTTAAATTACTATCGTAAAGAGAAGCAAGCTTTTACAAATTTTACAACCCTTAGAGGCCTTTCAAATAACAAAATTAATACACTCTATCTTAGTAATGATGAATTATATATTGGAACTCCAAATGGTTTAGATAGAATTAATATAAACTCTATGGAGATAACTAACCTTGCAGGTTCATATTGGATGCCCTCATCAGGAACTTACGGTGTAAATAAAATACTAAATCTTGGCGATAACCTTAATAATATGCAAGGATTCTGGATGGCAACTGATGGCGGCCTTTTCTTTTACAATGAAGCTTATCAACTTTTTGATGAAATTTATTACGATCATTTTATTGGTCAGTATATAAGTAATGTTTTTATAGATCATAATAATCACCTTTGGGTAGATGTGTTGCAGTATGGTGGAGCAGTATATTTTAATACAGATTTCTATTTTCAAAATAGTTATTCAATGTATTCGGAGGATGAGTTTTCAATTTATCAGCCAAATTCTCAAGGAACAATGACGATTGTTGAAGAGCCCAGCTTAGTTGATATTAGTACGCAGATTAAAGACCTATTTGTTGATGACCTAAATAATCTTTGGGTTGCCACTCATGTTGGTTTAAATAGACTTGTTCAGACAACACAAAATTTTACATCGTATACACCTAGTACCAGTCCACTAAAAGGAGCAAATATTAAAGCAGTTAAAATTGCAAAAGACAATTCAATTTGGGTTGCTCATGAGAAAGGCCTTGATCATCTTTCAGGCGATTACAAATTGGTTAAAAGCTATAAAGCTGATTTTTCTAAGAAAAATTCTTTAATATCAGATGAAACTAGTGCAATAGAATTTTCTCCAAACGACATGATTTGGGTTGGTAGCCAACTTCAAGGTGTCACTGTAATAAATCCTAAGAAAAATAAGTTTTATCAAATAAGATCAATTGAAGATAAAGATTTAAAAAACTATTCTACAGAAGAATATACTAGATACGCTGTAAATAAAATTTTAGATGGTGATAAAAACCTAATTAATTCTATTCAAAATATAGACCCAAAAATGGCGACCAATGTTTCAAAGATAATTGATGCTGTAGAGCGAGGTGCACGAGAACGTCCGCCTATGCCTGATGCTATTAAGCTTGGGGGAATGATTAATTCAATTTACAGCGATGGTAATATCATGTGGCTTTCAAGTAGGGATGGAATAGCAAAAACATCGTATAAGCCTAACAGTAAAAATGAATTTTTATTTTCAGTTTTTACATATTCCAAGAATGATGATAAAAAGTTTTTGCAAAACCCAAGCGCATTTTTATTAGATAAAAGCACAAATGAAATGTGGGTTGGAACTGAATCAAATGGTTTGTTTAGAATTAATCCAAACTCTATGCAAAGTATAGAGCATTATTTATTAGATAAAGATGACGATAAGAGTTTTTCCTCTTCAGGCGTTAAAGATATCCACCAATCAAAAGATGGTACAATTTGGATTGGATCGACAGGTGAGGGGATTTATAGATATAATAGTGAAAATAATAATTTTGATCGCTGGTCTACGAAAGATGGACTTCCAAGCAACACTATTCTATCTCTTTCATCTGATTCAGATAATTCAATTTGGCTTGGAACTAGACGTGGAGTAGCCAGGAGACTAGAAAATGGAAATTTTCAATCGTTCGAGTCTACTGATGGATTACCTGCTGATATTTTTAATGATAGATCTATAACAAGGGATGGTAAAGGTAATGTTTATTTTGGGAGCATTGCTGGCCTTACAGTAGTAAATCCAAAGTCTATTGTTACTAATAATAGAACCCCGAAGTTAGCAATATCATCAGTTGAGGCACTAGATTATGATGGAAATAAAAACCCTTTGAACTTTTTGGGAAATAAATTATCAATAAAAAGAAAAGATGTTCAGTCAATAAATATAAATTTCGTTGGTCTTACTTACAATAAATCTGTAAAAAATCAATATCAGTACAGAGTAGAAAACCACCTCGATAGTTGGGTGCAAAATGGTACAAGTAGATCAGTCTCGCTTCAAGGTTTGGGTGATGGAGATTTTAATTTTCAATTCAAAGCTAGCAATAACGATGGAATTTGGACAGAAATACCCTATTCCTTATCCTTGGAGGTAATTCCACCTTGGTATGCTACATGGTATGCGTATGCTTTATATGTTTTGTCAACAATTGGTGCTGGAATATTTGTTTTTGTTGGAGTAGATAAACTAAGGGTAAAAGCTAGGGAAGATCAAAGAAAAGATGAAGAACTAGCACAAGCGCGAGATTTCCAGCTTAAGATGATAGCCAAAGAAATCCCAGATTTTGAAGGAATGTCAATACAAGCTTATATGCGTACATCAACTGAAGTAGGTGGTGATTATTATGACTTTTTTGAACTTGAAGATGGAAGCTTCTATGTTGTTTGCGGTGATGCAACAGGTCATGGATCTCAGTCTGGAATGATGGTTTCCATTACGAAAGCTGGATTAGCTGGAATAGTCTCAGACTCTCCAGACGTAATTTTACATCGTCTTAATAATGTAGTTCGTAGAGTAGATACGGGCAGATTAAGAATGAGCCTAAGCGTATGCATTTTTAGAAATAATAAATTATTTATAAGCGCTGCAGCAATGCCTCCAGCCTACCTTTATCGCTCAGAAACCAAAGAAGTAGAAGAAATAGAAATTCACAATCTACCGCTTGGTGGTTTAGATAATGAAAACTTTGATTTAATTGAAAGAGATTTTGATAAAGGTGATTTATTAGTACTATTATCTGATGGACTTCCAGAAGCGCCCAACCCTAAAGGTAATCTGCTAGATTATCCAGCAGTGCTTAAATGTATTGAGGAAACTGGTCATTTGGGAGCAGCACCAGTTAAGGAGGCCCTTATTAAATTGGCTGATGAATGGTTAAATGGTGTGCAGACACCAGATGACATAACATTCGTAGTGCTTGAGAAAAGAAGCCAAGTTGCTAACCTAAAGAAAATTGAACCTGTAGATCAATCAGTTAAAAAAATTGCCCAAGCTTAAATAAAATTTATATAAGGAGAATATAATGGCAAACCCAACAGTAGAATTAACACTTCCAGTTATGGATGATATGGAGCTAGCTGCAACTAAAACAGCAGAAGTGGTAGCAAAAAGAATGGGACTAGATGATATAAAAACCGCTGAAATAAATATGGCTTTAATTGAAGCGTGTATAAATGCATTTGAGCATTCAAAAAGTAAAGAAAATGTTTATATTACTTATGTAATTGAAAAAGATAATCTTGTAATAAAGGTTGGTGATAGAGGTGTTGGTTTTGATTCTGAAGTTGTAGCAATCCCTAATATTGATGAAAAAATCAACTCTGAACATAAAAGAGGTTGGGGTCTCAAGTTAATGAAAGAGCTAATGGATACCGTTGAGTTTGAAACAACAGAGTCTGGCACTACTGTCACTATGACAAAATCAAAATAACTATTCAAAATACTGCAAGGAGATAATAAATGGCTGATTTTGATATTAAAATAAAAGAAACAGAAGGTGTAAATGTTATCACTACTAATGGTTATTTGAACAACTATGGTGGAGAACAGGTTGCATCTGTTTGTCTTCAAAAAATTTCTGAAGGTAAACGAAAATTTTTAATAAATGTTGAAAAAACAGAAATGGTCAATAGTATTGGCGTTTCAATATTAATAGAGGTTATAGAGGAGCTTCAAGGAACTACTGGTGTATTAGCTTTTTGTAATACCGCACCAATTGTTGAAAAAACCTTTAATATAATGGGTATTTCAAAATATGCAAAAATTTACGAAAGTGAAGAAGAAGGACTAAAAGCTCTTACTTCTTAATTAATATTAATAAATAACTAATTTAGTGGAGGTTAGTGTTGGTACAATACTTTATTGATGGTGGCCCTTTTATGTGGCCCATTTTATTTGCTCTTATTTTTGGATTGGCGTTTGCTTTTGAAAGAGCATATTCCCTAATTATTTCTTCAATAGACTCGAAAAAGTTTTATGAAGATTTATCAAATGTTTTAGAAAATGAGAGCGTTCAAGCCGCAGTAGATCTATGTGATAAAACACGTGGACCAGTTGCGGGTGTTTTTCATGCTGGTTTGTCGCGTTTTCATAGAGGATTGCGTGAGGTAGAGAAGGCTGTCCAAAATGCTGGAGGTCTCGAAATGGCGTTCCTGGAAAAAAATATGATATGGTTAAACACAGTAATCACAGTTGCGCCCATGATAGGCTTTACAGGAACGGTTGTCGGTATGGTTGGTGCATTTGATGCAATAAAAGCAGCAAATGATATATCACCAGCTGTGGTTGCTGGTGGTATTTCTCAGGCTCTATTAACTACGGCATTTGGATTAATTGTAGCTATGATCATTCAATTTTTTCAGAATTTCTTTGTTTCGCGAATTGATCAATTAATTCTAGACATGGAAGAAAATTCTGTCAAGTTGATGGATCAACTTCACATGCAATATGAAAAGCTTGCCCAAGAGTAATTAAAGCAGCTTTTTACTATGGCTAAAAGAAGATTTAGGGGCGGTGAAATACCTACCTCATCAATGGCGGATATTGCTTTTCTACTTCTTATTTTTTTCCTTGTTACCACAACAATAGATATGGATAAAGGATTAGGAATGGTGCTTCCAGCAGAAGGTGAAGAAATTGAAATAAATAAGAAAAATATTCTTAATTGTCTAATTAATTCATCTGGTAAAGTTCTATTGGGAGGAGAGCCTGTTGATATAAGAAACTTATCTAGAGCAGTACGGCAGAAAATTGCTTTAAATGATAAGCTTATAATTTCTGTTAAAGCGCATAGCGCCTCTAGATATGAAGATTATGTAAAAGTTATAGATCAACTTAAACAAGCAAACGCGACACGAATATCAATCGCTGAGTCTGACTGATGAAATTAAATAGAAAAACACAACTAGATTCCGAAATTCCTACCGCTTCAATGCCTGATATTATCTTTATGCTACTAATTTTCTTTATGGTTACAACAGTACTAAGGGAGTATTCTGGACTTCCAATATCGCTTCCAAAAGCTAAGCGTATAGAAAAATTAAAATCTAAACGACATACATCGCACATATGGGTGTCCAAAGAAGGATTAGTTTCTATTGAAGATAAGTTATATTCCTCAGATGGCGTCAGACATGTTATGTATGAAAAAAGAGTATCTGATCCACAGCTTGTTGTTTCATTAAAAGCTGATGAAAAATCCAAAATGGGTCTGATTAGTGATATCCATTCAGAGCTTCGAAAAGCAGATGCACTAAAATTGAATTATTCTTCAAAAACAGCAGTTGATTAATATGCAGCAACAGCAATCCGCTTCAATAAAATTAAATTATCCAATTATTTTTCGCATATCTGGGTTAGCGGGCCTTATTTTAATAACTATAGCTTTTTTAAGCTTCCCGAGGTTCGTAAATAAAATGGAGCTAGATGAAGAAGTTCAAATTATTATTGAACAAATTGATATACCTCAAACAGAACAGTTTGATCGTCCACCCCCTCCCGCTAGGCCATCTATTCCCATAGAATCTGAAAGCGAAGATGTTGCGGATGATGTAACACTGGATGAATTCAATCTTGATGATTTTGATGCATGGGATGCACCTCCTCCTCCACCAGAGGGGCCAAAAGTAAGGTTTATCCCATATGATGACCCCCCAGTTCCACTATCACCTATCAGGCCTAAATACCCTGAAATTGCACAGGAAGCTGGCATTGAAGGAACGGTAGTTGTTCAGGTTTTTGTAGATGATAATGGCAGAGTTAAAGAAACAGTAATTCTTAAATCAATTCCAAATACAGGATTAGATGAGGCCGCGTCAGATGCAATTCGTAAAGTAAGATTTAGGCCCGCTAAACAACGTGAACGAGCAGTGGGAGTATGGATTTCAATACCTGTTAACTTTAGATTAAAAAGTTAATAACTCAATATTTTATTATGTAGTAATAAAAAAGCCTGCTTTTAAAAGCAGGCTTTTTTATTGATTAACATATATACAAGTATTTTAACCTGAAACTTTACCCTTGGCAAGGTTTCTTACTAAGCCTGGCTCCCAGCCTTGAAAGTTATAGTTTGCTATAAAGGCAAAAATATTTTGTGCTTTTTCATCTTCACCAATACCTTCATAGGCTAAACCTTTAAAATATGCATAGTATAGATTATTTTCTTTTTCGATTGTCTCAAATTGACTAACAGCTTTTTCAGGATCACCAGTGAATAAACTTACCATACCAGATAAAGCATTATAATTATCTAGAGCGCCTTGTGTTTTTCTTTTACTTGCTAATTTGTAAAGGTTATCTAGTGATTTTTGAGCTCTTGTATAATCACCAAATAGAACATAATACCAGGATTCCATCCAGGAATTAAATCTTCGATAGCCTTCCTCAGAAACTAGATCCTTAGCTTTATTCATATCCAATCTATCTTTACGAATTCTCCAATTAGCTCTCATTGCATCATATGCAGCCGATTTATTCTGGTTATATGCGTGAGCTAAAAAACGATTAAACTGTAGACCGGCTCGTCTATCTAAAATTTGGGCTTCAGACAAATCATATGTCATTAGTTTTTTTTCTAAATTATCGGCTTCGCTAAGCGCACCTTTGTAATCTCCTTCATATAAATATGACCATAAACCAAACTCTCCATAACTATACTTTGACCAATCATTTGGAGCGTTTTTAGATGCTAATAAATAGTTCTTTTTTGCATCCTTATAATTACCACTAAAAAGATAAGTATGCGCAATTAGGTTATAACCTGCACCTTGAGAATGGTTAGCTTTTATAGCAGCTTCAGTCATTTTTTCATATTGTATTCTAGCAGCCTCCATGTCTCCATATTGTCTCTCAATATTTCCTTTTGCCTGATATGAGAAAGGCGCATTAGGTCTTGCCTTAACCATTCCTTTTGCATATTGCAAAGCAGCCTTTTTTGATTGCCTATTTTTGGGTAGAAGTGTATTTCCACCAAAAGTGACTTCATGAGATGCAAGACCTCTCCATGCATTATATTGATTGGGGTTGATATCAATCGCTTTTTTATAGTTTTCAATTGCTTTGTCAAAATCTTCAATCCCAGTATATGCATTTCCTAGCTCTACATATGCTTCGGAGCTATTTGGATATTTTGACACTAAATCTTTGCATAAATTTATATAGTCATCTGATCGACCTTCTCGTGCTGCTATCCAAAGTTTTACAGATATTTTTTCATGATCATTTCCAT
>CERX01085071.1_pt1 | contig 19257 bp, 13 predicted proteins | sample 350251 | NCBI WGS metagenome assembly CERX01 (sample SAMEA2621044, study PRJEB7988) | marine metagenome | biome: marine biome (ENVO:00000447); feature: deep chlorophyll maximum layer (ENVO:xxxxxxxx); material: "saline water (ENVO:00002010), including plankton (ENVO:xxxxxxxx)" | depth 50 m
TCCCCGCATCATCGCCACAGCCTGAAAATCCAAGAGCCGTGATGCCATGACCAGCCACATTCCCCTGAAAGATCTGACACCCGCCCAGCAGGGCGGCCCGATTCACACCCGCAGTTTCAAGGGTCTGTACCGCAACCTGCGGCTGCTCGGCGCGGGTGCGCTGATGCTGCTGTTCTTCGGTACCGCCTGGATCGACTGGAACGGCCAGCAGGCCGTGCTGTGGGATCTGGACAGCAAGCAGTTCCACATCTTCGGTGCGACCTTCTGGCCGCAGGATTTCACCCTGCTGTCGGCGATCTTGATGATTGCCGCCTTCGGCCTGTTCTTTATCACGGTAGTCGCCGGCCGGGTGTGGTGCGGTTACAGCTGCCCGCAGAGCGTCTGGACCTGGATCTTCATGTGGGTCGAGAAGGTCACCGAGGGCGAACGTCATCAGCGCATTCGCCTCGACGCCAAGCCCTGGTCGCTCAACAAGCTACTGCGCCGCAGCGCCAAGCACGGCCTGTGGCTCGCCATCAGCCTGGCGACGGCAATTGGTTTTATCGGTTATTTCACCCCGGTACGCGAGCTGGTGAGCGACCTGCTGAGTTGGCAGGTTGGCGCGACTACCGCGTTCTGGCTGCTGTGCTTTACCGCTGCCACCTACTTCAACGCCGGCTGGCTGCGCGAGCAGGTGTGCCTGCACATGTGCCCGTACTCGCGCTTCCAGAGCGCGATGTTTGATGCCGACACCCAACTGGTGACCTACGACGCAGCGCGCGGTGAAGCGCGCGGCCCGCGCAAGAAAACCAGCGACCCGGCCGCCAGCGGTCTAGGCGACTGCATCGACTGCACCCTGTGCGTTCAAGTCTGCCCGACCGGCATCGACATCCGCGACGGCTTGCAGCTCGACTGCATCAGCTGCGGCGCCTGCATCGACGCCTGTAACGGCATCATGGATCAAATGGGTTACCAACGCGGGCTGATTCGCTACACCTCCGAACGTGCGCTGACTGGCGGCAAGACACACTGGCTGCGACCGCGTCTGGTCGGCTACGCCATTGCCCTGTTGCTGATGATCGGCGGCCTGGTCTGGGGCCTGCAGAGCCGCCCGCTGATTGATCTGGACATCAGCCGTGACCGCAGCGTATTCCGCGCCAACAGCAATGGCGAAATCGACAACATCTACACCCTCAAGGTGCTGAACAAGACCCAGCAGCCACGCGAATACAGCGTGAGCCTGGCGGACGCCGAGCGGTTCAATACCCAAGGCCTCGGCAACCTGCGCGTCGCCGCAGGTGAGACCGGCACAGTTGCCGTGCGGGTCAGCCGCCGCGATGCAGCAACAGCCGCTGGCAGTGAGCCGCTGGAGTTCGTTGTGCAGGATCTGAGCGACCCGGCCAGCCGAGTCAGCGACGAGAGCACCTTTGTCGCCCCTCAGGTGCGTTGATATCGCATGCGTGCGCGTGATGGCCTACAGTGGCGCACACCACCATCAGAGTCGCAGGACCGGATGAAACGCTACGAAAAGCTGGCCGACGACATCGCCGAACTGATCCGCACCGGGGTCATTGCACCGGGCGAAAAGGTCCCCTCGGTGCGGCACGCCAGCCGCACCTACGGGGTCAGTCCGTCGACCGTCTTTCAGGCCTACTACCTGCTGGAAGATCGCGGTCTGATTCAGGCCAGACCGCGCTCGGGTTACTTCGTCCACTCGCTTGCACGGCGCCAGCTGAGCGAGCCGAATATCAGCCCCTACGCCTCCAGCAGCGTCGATGTGGACGTCAGCGAGCTGGTGTTCTCGGTGCTTGGCTCGCTCAAGGACCCGGAGATGGTGGCCTTTGGCTCGGCCTTCCCAAGCCCTGATCTGTTTCCGCTGGCACGGCTGTCACGCTCGCTGGCCAGCAGCGTACGCGACATGAAGCCCCACTCGGTAATTGCCGACATGACCGCCGGCAACCCCGACCTGCGCCGCCAGATCGCCCTGCGCTACATGGTCAGCGGCATGCTGTTGCCGATGGACGAGTTGGTGATTACCAACGGCGCGATGGAGGCACTCAACCTCTGCCTGCAGTCGGTTACCCAGCCCGGCGATCTGGTCGCCATCGAAAGCCCCGCGTTCTATGCCACTCTGCAGGTGCTGGAGCGGCTGCAGCTCAAGGCGGTAGAGATCCCGGTGCACCCGCGCGAAGGCATCGACCTCGACAGCCTGGCCGACAGTCTCCAGCGCTTTCCGATCAAGGCCTGCTGGTTTATGAGCAGCCTGCAAAACCCGCTGGGCGCCAGCATGAGCGACGCCAAGAAGAAGCAGCTCTATGCCCTGCTGCAACAGCATCAGGTGCCGATGATTGAGGATGACGTTTACGCCGAGCTGTACTTCAGCGCCAAGCCGCCCAAACCGGTCAAGAGCTTCGATACCGACGGTCTGGTGATGCACTGCGGTTCGTTCTCCAAGTGCCTGGCGCCGGGTTACCGGGTCGGCTGGGTGGCAGCCGGGCGCTTTGCCGAGCAGGTCAGCCGGCTCAAACTGATGACCACTATCTCGCCATCGGTACCGGCTCAGGCAGCGCTGGCAGACTATCTGCAGCACGGCGGCTACGACCGCCACCTGCGCAAGTTGCGTCATGCATTGGAGAGCCAACAACGCGCCATGCTGGCCTCGGCCGCGCGGCATTTCCCCCGCGAAACGCGGGTCAGTCGGCCAAACGGCGGTTACTTCCTGTGGTTTGAATTTCCCGAGCGGGTCGACTCCCTGCAGTTGTTCCAGCTGGCGCTGGCACAGGGCATCAGCCTGGCGCCGGGGCCGATCTTTTCGGCCAACCGGCAGTACCGCAACTGCGCGCGGCTGAACTACGGCACGCCGTGGGATGAGCGCTGTGAACAGGCCATGGCGACGCTGGGGCGGTTGCTCGCAGCGTTCTGAGCGCAGCGCTATCTGATCTGCTTTTTGCGGCCATCTCTGAGTCTGTTTTGTATTGCCACTCAGCCCTAGAGTGCAGGCGTTATCGCGACGTACGTCGCCTCGCTGCCGTGAAGGGGTTGAAGATGCAGAACGCTGCTGCGCAAATGTACAACTATCGGGTGGTGCGCCAATTCACCATCATGACCGTGGTCTGGGGCGTGATCGGCATGTCGGTCGGCCTGCTGGTCGCCTCGCAACTGGTCTGGCCAGCGCTGAATATGGACCTGCCCTGGACCAGCTTCGGCCGCCTGCGGCCGCTGCACACCGGCCTGGTGATCTTTGGTTTTGCCGGCAGCGCGCAGTTTGCTGCCAGCTACTACGTGGTGCAGCGCACCTGCCAGACGCCGCTGATCGCGCCGCGGCTGACCGCGTTCACCTTCTGGGGCTGGCAAGCGGTCATCGTGACCATGCTGGTAACCCTGCCCCAGGGCCTGACCACCACCAAGGAATACGCCGAAATCGAATTTACCGGTGCGGTATTGATGGCGATTGTCTGGGTGGCCTACGCCATCGTGTTCTTCGGCACCCTGATGCGCCGCAAGAGCCGCCACATCTACGTCGGCAACTGGTTCTTCGGCGCCTTCATTCTGGTCATTGCGCTGCTGCACATCGTCAACCACGCGGCCATTCCGATCAGCTGGTTCAAGTCCTACCCGGTCTACGCCGGTGCGACCGACGCCATGGTGCAGTGGTGGTACGGGCACAACGCGGTCGGCTTTTTTCTGACTACCGGCTTTCTCGGCATGATGTATTACTTCGTACCCAAGCAGGTTAATCGCCCGGTCTACTCCTACCGGCTGTCGATCGTGCACTTCTGGGCGCTGATCAGCCTGTACATCTGGGCCGGCCCGCACCACCTGCACTACACCGCGCTACCCGACTGGGCGCAGTCGCTCGGCATGGTGATGTCGCTGATTCTGCTGGCCCCGAGCTGGGGCGGCATGATCAACGGCATGATGACTATGTCGGGTTCCTGGCATCAGCTGCGCAGCGACCCGATTCTGCGCTTTCTGGTGGTGGCGCTGGCCTTCTACGGCATGTCGACCTTCGAAGGTCCGATGATGGCGATCAAAACCGTGAACGCGCTGTCGCACTATACTGACTGGACCATCGGCCACGTCCACGCTGGTGCGCTAGGCTGGGTAGCACTGATCACCTTTGGCTCGCTGTACCACCTCATCCCGAAGGTCTTCGGCACGGAAAAGATGTACAGCGTTGGCCTGATCAACCTGCACTTCTGGCTGGCGACCATCGGCACCGTGCTCTACATCGTGTCGATGTGGGTAAACGGCATTACCCAAGGCCTGATGTGGCGGGCCGTGAACGTGGACGGCACACCGACCTACAGCTTTGTTGAAGCGTTGGAGGCCAGCCATCCGGGCTATGTGGTCCGCGTGATCGGTGGCGCCTTCTTCCTGACCGGCATGCTGTGCATGGCCTGGAACACCTGGCGCACCGTGCGGCAGGCAAAGACGAAGCAGACTGCAGCCGCCTATTTGGCTACAGCCAGTTGATACAACGGAGGGACTAACGATGCTGATTGCAGAACTCTCGGGATTGCTAACCCTGCTGGGTTTGTATATCGCCGTACAAACCTGCCTGGCCAACCACCCGGGCGATGAACTGGACCAGGCCGCCCAGCTGCCGTTTGCCGAAGAGCCTGACCGCTTCGACGCCTGACACCCTGAGTGCGGCAAACAGCCACATGGCACCGACAGCTGCGCGGGGTGCTAAAATTCCGCGCATGATTCTGCCCCGCCGTCACCATCACAGCCTCGTCCTGGTGCTTTACCTTTGCACCTTGCTGGGTCTGCTTACCTGCGGTTTGCATCAGGGGCAGATGAGCGGTCAGTATCTCAGCGGCGCTGGCATCAGCTACTGCCACCTCAGCGGTCAGCATGGCGGCGTTGACCTGGGTGACGGCAGCCAACACCAGATGGGTGACATGCAGCCCGGCTGTCCGGCGTGCTCATCGGTCGGCCACGGCGCCGCGTTGACGTCTCAGGGCTGGACCCTGAACTATCTGCCCTTTAGCGTCGTCAGTGCCCAGCCCAGCGGCCAATGGGCCCGCCCGCCGCCGCGTAAGGTCTGGCCCGCTATCAACCCCCGCGCTTCCCCCTCCCCGCTCGACGCTGCGCACCGCGCCGTCTGAGCCTCTGCGGCCACCGGCCGTGCGTTGCGTCACCTGCACATCACCTTTTCTTGATTCTGGCCAGGCGCGCCTGCGCCGCTTACGGCCACTGTGTGGATGACAACAATGCAACACGCCAACCGTTTTACCCGCACCAGCGCTAGCCTTCGCTGGCAGACTGCTTTCGCCCTGCTGTTTACTAGCCTGGCTGCCAATGCCCAGACAGCATCTGAGACGCACGACCAGCACCAGCACACCAGCCAGGCGGAGCTGATCCAGCTAGCGCCGGTGGTCGTCACCGCCGTGCAGCAAAGCTCACCGCTGACCATCATTGCTGACCCGAAAGACCCACGCCAGCCGATACCGGCCAGCGACGCCACCGACTACCTGAAGACCATTCCGGGCTTTTCTGCCATCCGCGCCGGCGGCAGCAACGGCGACCCGGTGCTGCGCGGCATGTTCGGCTCGCGCATCAACCTGCTGGCCAACGGTGGCCAGATGATCGGCGCCTGCCCCAACCGCATGGACGCGCCCAGCTCCTACATCTCGCCAGAAACCTACGACCGCCTGACCGTGATCAAGGGCCCACAGAGCGTGCGCTGGGGGCCGGGTGCCTCAGCCGGCACAGTGCTGTTTGAGCGTGAGCCGGCGCAGTTTGATGAGCCCGGCAGCCGCATTCATGCCAGCGTGCTGGGCGGCAGCAACGGTCGCTTTGACAAGACCCTGGACGCCGCCATCGGCAACCAGACCGGCTACCTGCGCTTTACCGGCAACGACGCCAAGTCCGACGACTATGACGACGGCAACGGCGACACCGTGCCCTCGCGCTGGAGCAAGTGGAACGGCGACATTGCCCTGGGCTGGACGCCGGATGCCGACACCCTGCTGGAATTCACCGCCGGCAAGGGCGACGGCGAGGCGCGTTACGCCGGCCGTGGCATGGACGGCAGCCAGTTTCTGCGTGAAAGCCTTGGCCTGCGGTTTGAGAAGAGCAACCTCGGCGCCATCGACAAACTGGAGGCGCAGCTTTACTACAACTACGCCGACCACATCATGGACAACTTCCGCCTGCGCGCACCTGATCCGACCAGCATGATGCCCATGCCCATGGCGGCGCAGGTTGATCGCCGCACGCTCGGTGGCCGCGTTGCGCTGACCTTTGAGCTGGACAAGGTCGAACTGGTGACCGGCGTCGACGCCCAACGCAGCGAACACCGCGCCCGGTCATCCAGCTACAGCATGATGACCGGCTACATCGATGCGGACGAGTTTGCCTGGGAGAAGGACGCCGTTATGCGTAACGTCGGGCTGTTCAGCGAGGCCACCTGGTACCGCAGCGATACCACCCGCTGGATTGGTGGCGCCCGCCTGGACCGCGCAGAAACCAAAGACTACCGCCAGAGCATCAGCAGCATGATGGGCATGGCCACCCCCAACCCGACCGCCGGCCAGACGCGCAGCGACACCTTGCCCAGCGGCTTTGTGCGCTACGAGCAAGACCTGTCCGGCAGCCCGACCACGGTCTACGCTGGCCTCGGCCATGCCGCACGCTTCCCGGATTACTGGGAGCTGTTCTCCGCCAGCCTGGCGCCGACCGGCGAGGTCAACGCCTTTGACGGCATAGAGCCGGAAAAGACCACCCAGCTGGATGTGGGCATCCAGTATCAGCGCGACAACCTGCAGGCCTGGGCCTCCGCCTACGCCGGTCAGGTGGATGACTTCATTCTGTTCCGGTATTCCACCGGCATGATGGGCATGTCCAGCAGCCAGGCCTACAACGTCGATGCGCGCATCGCCGGTGCGGAAATAGGCGTGGCCTATGACCTGACCGAGCGCTGGAACGCCGACGCCACCCTGGCCTACGCCTGGGGTGAAAACCGCAGCGACGGCGAGCCGCTGCCGCAGATTCCGCCGCTGGAAGCCCGCCTGGGCCTGAGCTATGCCCACAACGACTGGAGCGCAGGTGCCCTGTGGCGCGTCGTCGCCGAGCAGAACCGGGTAGATGAAGGGGCCGGCAACGTGGTTGGCCAGGACGTCGGCAAGAGCAGCGGCTTTGGGGTGTTCTCGCTCAACGGCGCCTACCGCCTGAGTGAACAGCTCAAGCTCAGCGTTGGCGTCGACAACCTGTTCGACAAGGCCTATGCCGAACACCTCAACCTCGCGGGTAACTCGGCGTTCGGCTATCCCGCCGATGCCATCGCTATCAACGAGCCGGGGCGCTCGCTGTGGGCCAAGGTGGACTTTGACTTCTAGGGTCTGGAAACAGGCGTGTCCACCATTTATCAGGACATAAGAGACGCCAACACACCGCCCGGCCATTGTCGGGCGGTGTCGTTTCAGCCCCGACGCCAGACACTCGCCAGCCAGGGCTGCTGCTCGCGCGGCAGGCCCGCTGGGCGGTAATAGTGCTCCAGTTCGACAAAGCCCGCCGCTTGCAGCAGCGCGCGCCAGGTTTCCAGACGGTAGTAGGCGCCATAGCGCTCGCCGCTCCAACCCTCCTGATCCTCCCCGCGCGGGTTGGAGCTGAACAGCACGCCTCCGGGCTTCAGCGTCTGATGCAATTGCGCCAGCGCCCTTGGCAACAGCTGGCTGGGGATATGGAACAGACAGGCGTTGGCAAAGACGCCGTCAAAGCGCGCCGCCGGCAGGTCCAACGCCAGAAAATCCTGATGCCACACCTCGCAGCCGCTGGCCTCACGCGCCATCTGCACAAAGGCTTCGGCACCATCGAGCCCCACAGCGTTATGCCCGAGTGCGCGAAAGGTGCGCAGATCGCGCCCCGGCCCGCAGCCCAGATCCAGAATCTGCCAGGGCGCCGGCGCCTGAATATGCCGCAGCAAGGCATCGATGTTCTGGCTGACGTCATGATCCTGCGTGCCGGCACGAAAGCCCTCGGCGTTGCGCTGATAATGCCCCAGCGTCCGCCGCGCCAACTGCGTCGCCTCGTCATCCACAGAGGCCGTCGGGCCGCCAGCCACTCCCAGCAGTTGCAGGGTGCGGGCATCGGGCTCACCGCCGCAGAACACCGCCAGCACTTCGCCGAACAGCGGGTTATCGGGCGCAGCCTGGGCAAACAGCGTCATGCTGGAGCGCAGCTTAAGGTCATCCGGGGAGCCGAGAATCTGCCAGGCAGAGCGTTCCGGCCAGGCCAGCAGCGCTCGGGCGCAGGCTTCAAGCCTTGGGCCCAGCACAGGGTGCGCCAGATAGGCACGTGCTTCCGTCAGGTCAGCAATGGCGTAGAACTGCGCGGTACTGCTGCGCCCCAGCCCGGCCAACTGTGGAAACACAAACCACATCCAGTGCGAGGTTTTGCGCCCGGCCTGCAGTTCAGCCAGCGCAGCGCCATAGCCGTCGGCCTGAGCATCGAGGAAGCGTTGCAGGTTGTGTGGGTCAGTCATGGGCCTCTCACAGGGCGATAACGGGCGTTTTGGGACGTTGTACGCGCCACCCTGCTGCGCGGCAAGGGGGTTAAGCAGGTGCTACGCACCCGGCATCCAACTCGCAGCGCCCTGCCAGCGCAGCATCCTCCGGCTGCAGGGTGCTGTGGCTGATACCAAAGCGTTCGCGCAGCAGGGTCTGCAGCTGTGGTAGCACTTGTGGCCACAGCGCCAGCGAGTCGATGTCGACATGAGCGGCCAGCGCGTGCTTGTTGGAAGACAGGCTCCAGATGTGCAGATCGTGTACCGCCTGCACGCCGTCAACCTCGGCTAACACACTGCGCACCTCGGCCGGCTCGATGCCCTGCGGCACGCCCTCCATCAGTACCCGGATAACGGCGCGCAGCAGCCGCACAGCTGAGACCAGAATCAGCACGCACACCAGCAGCGACAGCAACGGGTCCATGATCGACGGGCCGCCCAGGTAGATAATCAAGCCCGCCGCGACGGCGGCCACCGAGCCCAGCAAATCGCCCATCACATGCAGCAGCGCGCCGCGCACGTTCATGTTCTGCTCGCCGCGCATCAGCACCCAGGCAACGATGACATTGACCAGCAGCCCCAGCCCGCCAACCAATAGCACCGCCCCGCCGTCTACCTCAGGAGTATCAAACAGACGCTCCACCGCCTCCCAGGCAATAAAGGCGACCACCACAAACATGAAGATGACATTGAACAGCGCGCCCAGCACCTCGGCCCGTTGCAGCCCAAAGGAGTGTTGCCGTGAGGCGGGTCTGCTAGCCAGCCAGGCAGCAAACGCCCCAACCGCCAGCGACAGCGAGTCCGTCAGCATGTGGCCCGCGTCAGAGAGCAGCGCTAGTGAGTTGGCCAGCAAGCCCGCCACCACCTCGACGACAGCAAAGGCGCCGGTAAAGATCAGGGCAAACAGCAATACCTTGCCACTGCCACTGCCATGGCTGTGGCTGTGGCTGTGGCTGTGGCTGTGGCTGTGGCTGTGGTCATGATGGTCGTGCGAATGTGCAGACATGGCAGGTGCTCCGCTGGCGCAATCGGGTCTGAATGTGACTGGCCTGTGCCAGTAACCCCATTGAAAACCCTGAAGTGGCTACAGGGTCAAGCACCCTGATGCAGCTCCAGCGGTGCAGGCTCCCCTATCGCTCACGGGCGGCCGAAGGACAGCAAAAAATCCAACTGCTCATTGGGCTCGGCGGTTTGCTTCACCAGCTGGCCGTGCTCAAACTGCAGCCGATAACCGCTGACGCCGTTACCGCTGTCGATGATGGCCCTGACCAGGTCGTCGATATACTCAGGGTTTTCATCGCCGGTCAGCGGCGGTAGGCGGTCAACGTGCAGCTCACCGCGGTGCTCGAGCGGCAAATTGATATCCGCGTAATGCCAATAATCATCGGACAGGCGCGTGGGCGCTATGCCGTTGATAGGCGGCGGGATGCGGTCTTCGGCTTTGCGCTTCGGGCTAGGCCAAAGGCTCTGCGTGCTCGCCCAGCTGCCATCAAGCTCGCTCCCGAACGGGTCGAGCGTATTGGCATTTTCAATAAAACGCGGCCTTGCGGTGTCGTCAGCGCCAGCCGCGACGACATCACCTTGAAACTGCGTTGGCAAGTCACCCGTGGTGTGCTCGGCATCTTGCTGCAGATAATCCTGCTCAGCCGGGCTGTGGTTGGTGTAGACGCCTTGCAGTATCAACTGGCCGTCGACCACAGCATAGGTAACCACGTAGCCAGTGGGCGTCCAGGTATCGGCATGGTAGGGGCAAATGCCGTGCTCGCTGGGCGAAAAGGCGCCGCCGGAGATCACCTGGAAGGCGATGCCGTCGAGTAGCAGTGTGCTGGTCTGGTAGGCGCTCATGGGGTGACTCAATGCTCCGTTAACGTGGCGGCCGTTTGGTGGACGTCCACCCGGGCTCAGGTTGCGCGATTTTATTAGCGTGGCTTATGCTTCGAGACAAGTGGATTGGGGGTGCCCGGTCGGCGCTATAGCCTCGGTGAGTTGCACCGGGGCTTTTCGCTTTCTACGGGAGGAAAAATGATCAATCCCGTTCTTTCTGAACCCTCTCCCACGCATTCACGTTCACTGTCGCGGCGAAACTTTCCGCTCAAGACCTCAAATGCGTTATGGGATTGCGGGCTTGAGAACAGCTAGCCCAACTGGCGATACGCGCGCGTTGTTGCTGAAGGGCGGGCCGCTGGTCGAGCGGGAGCTCGACCTTTCCGGAAGGCGGCGGGTCAGGCTTTTGCCTTGCGTTCGCGCTTGGCTTTGGGCGCGGCGGCGCGCTGAGCCTTGATGCGCTCCAGCAGAACGCTGGCGGGCTCGTCATTCGGGTCCTGCGGCACCAGTTCACCACGAAACGCCTTGGCCAGAATGCTCTGGGTCAGCTTGTCGATCCGCTCCTGCGCTGCAACAACACGCGCTTCCAACTGATCGGCAAAGGCGAATAGCTGCTCGACGCGGCGGACGATTTCGGTTTGTTCGTCGAGTGGAGGAACCCACAATTTCAGTTTTCTAAAGTTGCCTAAGCTGACTTTTTGTTGTGCCACTCCTGCGGAGATTGCTTTAACTCTTGTCCGGAACAAGTCGGACTTCATTTGAAAGTAAGTAAATTCTCGAGTGGCTAGCGACTCATTAATGGATACTTTTATACAGTCAGCGGTAAGCACAGCATCCGGGGCGTTATCTGGATATACGGCAACGTCTCCAGGCGGCCCCCCCATCTTAGTAATTAAAATATCCCCAGCGAAAACCTGATGGGGCTTTAGCTCTGAGAATTTTTTCGGAGTAATGAATTTGGTTTTCTCGTCTCCGAACTTTTCTGCACGTATTTCTCGAACGAAGACAAGCGGCTTTCCTTTAAGTCTATAGTCGGTCACTTTCAAGTTGCTGCCGAAAGGCCCGATTGCTAGGGAGTATTTCTCGTCTTTGCACAAGTTCTCTATGGGAATTTCTTGCCAGCCCCCTTTAGTTCTCGATATTGAACCGGGAAAGCACCGGGTGCGCCACGCCTCAGTCAATCGCCCCGAAACCGCCTTAGCAAGAACGGATTGGCGGAAGCGTTTGAGCAGGGCGGGGATGCCGTCGATGCGGGCTTTCAGGGTGTCGACCTGAGCCAGCAGCTCGTCGAGCTTGGCTGCGATGCGGGTTTGTTCGGCTAGTGGCGGTAATGGGTAAGTAGCCTCTTTGACCGCCTTGAAATGCCTTGCATACCCTCTGTTCTCAATTGGTAAGTTTCGTAGGAAAAAATACAAGAATCTGGCGTCTATTCCGCTTTTAGGCTTTAGGAGTTTTACCCCGTCCGCTCCCGGAATAAAACTGAAGTCCAGCCATTTTACTTCTCGAGTGTGGTCACCAAATAGCACTAAGGGCAAGCCGCTGGATACAGCAAGCGAATCATCATTCAAGTAACCAGAAATGAATGTGCGGCCTTGATCAACAACAGGAATTCTGCCGGTTGGATTTAACTCTTTCGTTTTCACATTTTTTCCGGCGGTTGAAACTTGATCGAATACGTCGGCGAACTCAGCCATGCTCCAACTGGACGGTAAGCTTTTACTCATCCCCGCACCTCATCTTCCAGCTTCAAGCCTCCAGCTTCCAGCTCCGTTGGCGCCAACGCCCCCATCAACGCCTCCAACTCCTTCAGCGCCTCGGTCAACTCCGCCATCGCCTCGCCGGCCAACACCTCCGGGGCAGGCAGGTCAGCGGCATCCAAGGCGTTGTCGTCTTTTAGCCAGCTGATATCCAGCGAGTCGCCATGTTCGGCAATCTGCTCGCGAGTAAAACACCGGAAACGACTGAGTTCTCCAACACCCTCAACATTCTCGGCGCGTGGGCTGTTGCCGTTAGGGTCGCTGCCGTAGGCGTCCTCAAAGGGTTTGAGGTGGGCGTCGCCGAAGGGGGTGCGTTTGCCGAAGCTGGGCATATTGCTCCGCAAGTCAAACACCCAGGTGCGCTGGGTGCAGTGTTCCGCTTGCTGCGGGTCGGTGGCGCTGCCTTTCTGGAAGAACAGCACGTTGGTCTTCACGCCCTGGGCGTAAAAGATGCCGGTGGGCAGGCGCAAAATGGTGTGCAGGTTGCACTTGTGCATCAGGTCGCGGCGCACCTCGGTGCCCACGCCGGCTTCAAACAGCACGTTGTCTGGCAGCACCACGGCGGCGCGGCCGCCGGGTTTGAGGTTGCGGTAAATGTGCTGCAAAAAGGCCAGCTGCTTGTTGCTGGTCTTGAAGGTCAGGTCGTCACGGGTATTGGAGGCTTCGCCGCCCTTGCTGGTGCCAAAGGGCGGGTTGGCCAGGATGATGTCGGCCCGTGGCAGGCTTTTGCCGGCTTCGCCCAGGGCGTTGCCCAGGTGCACTACGCCTTCGTCATCCCCTTCCATGCCGTGCAGCAGGCAGTTCATCAGCGACAGGCGGCGGGTGTTGGGCACCAGCTCAATGCCGACGAAGGCGTCGTTCTTCTGGAAGGCGGCGTCTTTGGCGCTGAGGTCCAGATAGCTGTCTGTCTGCTCGCGCATGTATTGGTCTGCCGCCACCAGAAAGCCGGCGGTGCCGGCGGCCGGGTCCTGAATCACTTCGCCGGGTTGCGGCTTGATGCAGCGCACCATGCTGTTGATCAGCGCGCGCGGGGTGAAGTACTGGCCGGCGCCGGACTTGGTTTCGCTGGCGTTCTTTTCCAGCAGCCCTTCGTAGAGGTCACCCAGGCCGTCTTTCTGGGCGCTGAACCAGTCGATCTGGTCGAGGGTGCGGATCATCTGTTCCAGGTGGCGTGGTTCGCGCAGACGGGTTTGGGCGTCGGCGTAAATGGCGCTGATCAGCGGGTCTTCGTGCACCAGATTGCCATCGGTGTCCTTGCCGGTGGAGAGGCTGAGCAGAATACGCTTGTAGTCGTTCAGCAGGTTGATGCCGGATTTGCCGTTCAGATCGGTCCAGCGGCAGCCGGCGGGCAGCGGGTGCTTCTCCAGCAGCCCGGCTTCGGTGTTCTCGTGCACCATCTTGATAAACAGCAGCAGCACCAGTTCGGTGACGTAGTCGCTGTAGTTGATGCCGTCGTCGCGCAGTACGTCGCAGAGGTTCCAGAGTTTCTGCACGATGTCGTTGTTGGTCATGGTGGCGTTAATCCTGATTGAGTATGTCGATGTAGGCGCTGTAGGCAAACACCCGATTACGTTTCTGGCCAGTGAGTTCATGTACCAGGCCGTGCTCGGGCTGCGAGAGCAAATCCATTACCTTGCCGGCCGTCGCAGCGGTCATTCCGCCGCGCTTCACCAGGGTGCTGATGTTGGCGATGGGGTATTGAAACAGCACGTCCAGTACCTGCCGAGCGGATGGAGCCATGCGCCCGAGATTGCCTATGTGCGAACGATGGGCGTCACGCAGGGCATTAAGTTGTTGAGCCGTGTTGACGGCCTGGGTGGCTGTTGCGCTGACGGCGTCAACAAAAAACAGCAGCCAGCTCTCCCAGTCGCCGGTTAAACGAACTTGTTGCAGTTTGTCGTAGTAGGACTGACGGTGTTTTTTGAAAAAGACCGACAGGTACAGCAGTGGCTGACTGAGTACGCCAGCGCTCACCAGGATCAGCGGTATAAGGAGGCGGCCAAGACGACCGTTACCATCCATGAACGGGTGGATGGTTTCAAACTGCACGTGGGCTAACGCTGCTTTAATCAGCGGGTCTGTGGCGTCGGGGACGTCATTGATGAAACGCTCAAGTGCCGCCCAGCAGTTGGCCAGTTCGTTGGCGGGCGTTGGCACGAAGGTGGCTTCGTCTGCCCTGTGGCCGCCAATCCATACCTGGTTCTGGCGGAAGCTGCCGGGGGCTTTGCTGACACCACGGCCGGAGGTCATGAGTGCGCGGTGCAGCTCGGTTAGCAAGCGGTAACTGATCGGGTGGCCTTCACGGATGCGCTGCACGCCAAGCTCAAGGGCACTGACGTAACAAGAGACCTCTTGTACGTCATCCATAGGGACGCCCGGCAGACCATCCATTTCGTACAGCATCAGGTCACTCAGCGAGGACTGGGTACCCTCGATCTGGGACGACATGACCGCTTCCTTGCGCACGTAACTGTAAAGAAATAGGCGTGCATCTGGCAGGAGCGTGCTTATGGCGTCCAGCCGGCCGAGGGTCAGCATGGCCTGGTTGATGCGTCCGGCCAGTTTGTTGTCTAGCTGCAACGGCGGTTGCGGTGGCAGCGGGGCAGGCACAAACGCCTGGCAGGCAATACCACCTGCGATACTGGGGACATACTGCCCTGTTATGCCACGATCCATGCGTGCTCCAAGTTAAATTAAGCGCGGTCGTTATTTTAACTTGCGCATATAAATAAAATAACGCCGCATCTTATTTCATCTTTGACCGCAGTCACAACGCCGACGGGCGCACCGATTTTTGTGATAGCCCTTCGAGCAGCCCGGTTGATGGCGGGCGTTCGGGTTGTGTCGAATAAACACGAGAACATCGACACGTGTTGCGCTGATGTCGGTGGCGTAAGCATCCACGGAGTCACTGCGATTACCGAATTAGCGCTCTCTTATGGAAGCTCTGATTAAAGCGTTTGTGGCTGCATCAAGCAGGATTCAGCCTGCACTCGGCCACATTGCCTCGTTCAGTTCTTCCAGTACGGTATCGAGTTGACTGTTGAGCACCTTGTCGAGCTGCCTGGCGCCGCCGTGTTCGGCAAAGCGGTTGTTGACGAAGTCGCGGTCGATGATGACCTCGTGCACCAGCTGTTTTGACAGCCGCTCCAGCCATTTGCGTTGCGCCGGCAGCCAGTTGTGGCTCTGATAGATGCGTTGCATGGCCTGGGCGACGCGCTGCTCAAAGGGCAGCAGCGGTTCGCCAATGGCGGCGCGGCGAATATGACCGATGATACTGGCGGCGATGTCCTGGTTGGTCTGGTTGCGCACGGCGCTTTGCAGGTTGGCTTCGGTGTAACCGGCGCCGTCGAGCAACAGGCGCACTTCCTTGAGTTGCTCGCGGGTGAGGTCGCCGGGGCGATTGACTACCACCGACAGCGCCGCGCTCTGGTTGAGCTGCTCGCGGATGAAGGCGTTGAAGCTGTCGAGATAGTCTTCGGGCTTGCTGTGTGCGCCGTAGCTCTGGCTGCGCTCGCGGATTTCGTCGTGGTGCTCGGAGAGGATCGGCTGGCGCTCGCTGCCGAGCAGGTCGTTTACCTGCGCCAGTTGATTCAGCAAGCCGCTGTGCTGGCTGATGAACTGGGCGGCCTGTGTCGGGCCCAGGCTGTGCAGGTGGCGGTGCAGGCTCTTCGGTTCAACACCCCAGAGGTCCTGCAGTTCATCCAGCTTGTGTTTCAGCGGGGCGTTGGTTTCGGCCTTTTTCTCGGCTTTGCGCAACACGCGCATGACCTTCTGGCTGAGCTGGCTGAGCACGACGTCGGCCTGGCTCTCATTGGGTGCGTCGCCCGGGGCCTTCAGCGCGCGTTCGAGCTGCTTGGGGTCGGTCAGCTCTGTGACCAGCTGTTCCAGTGTGATGCTCGGGTCTTTGACCAGCGGCTTCATGGTGTTGACGTCGCTCAGCGCGGCGTAGATGTCTACCGGGTCGAAGATGCGGAATACGGTTTTGCCGATCTCGTCGCAGCGGCGGGTGGCGCGGCCGATCATCTGTTCATAGAGGATGCGTGACTTGACCCGCCGCATGAACACCAGATTGCAGATGCGCGGCACGTCGATACCGGTGGTCAGCAGGTCAACGGTAATGGCGATGTTGGGATAGCGCTCGTTCTTGTACTGGCGGATCAGTTGTTCGACCTTGTCGCTCTGGCCGGTGATCTTGGCCACCGCCGCCTGGTTGTATTCGCCGTTGTAGAGGGCCTTGAAGGCGTCGTCCAGCAGCCGCTTGACCATGTCGGCATGCAGGTCGGTGGCGCAGAAAATCAGGGTTTTCTCTTCGCCAAAGGGGTCAAGCTCCTGCACCAGTTGCTCGCAGATGACGCGGTTGAAGTTCTCGTTGATAACCCGGCGGTTAAAGGCGTCAACCTCGAAGTTGAGTTCGTCTTCCAGCTCGGCACTTTCCACTTCGCCGGTCTGGGTGTTGATGGCGCTGACCTGTTCGCCCTTGGCGAAGTTGATGCCGTTTTCGCTGAGCAGGGTCTGGTAGCGGATGGGCGGCTCATGGTCGATCAGCCAGTCATCGGCGACGGCTTCGCGATAGGAGTAGGTGTAAACCGGTTTGCCGAAAATGTCGCTGGTGTGTTTGGCCGGCGTGGCGGTCAGGGCGATCTTCACGGCGTCGAAGTAGTCGAGCACCCGGCGGTAACTGGACAGGTACTGACTAGCGTCGCGGGTGGCGATTTCCCCTTCGGTCATTTCCTGATCGAGGGTGTAGCCGCGGTGGGCTTCGTCGATGATGATGCAGTCGAACTGGTCAATCGGCGGCGGGTTATCGCTCATGAAGATGCGCTTGACCATCGCCTGCACGGTCGCGACCTGAATGCGGGTTTCGGCTTCGGCGGCCATGTCGCCCAGCTCGGCGACGTTATAAATCTGCGACAGGGTGCTGCTTTGCTCCAGCGGCGCATCGTGAAAGGCGTCGATGGCCTGTTGGCCGAGCGAGGTGCGATCCACCAGGAACAGGATGCGTTTGAAACGCTCGGCTTTCAAAAAGCGATACATCAAACCAATGATGGTGCGGGTTTTGCCGGTGCCGGTGGCCATGGCCAGCAGGGCGGCGCGAATGTCTTTGGCCAGGGCGGTCTCAACCGCACCGATCGCCTGCTGCTGGTAGTTGCGCAGTTTCAGGTAGCCAAAGGGTTCGGCCTGCAGCTTTTGCTGGGCGTCTTCCTTGCTGCGCTTGAGCAGGTCTTGCAGGCCGGCAGGCGTATGAAACTCCTGCAGGGCGCGGCGCGTGTTGGCCGGGTGACGCACGTCGCGGAACCAGATGCCGGACTGTTCTGCCAGCTGCGGCACGAAAGGGCGGCCGTTGCAGGAGTATACGAAGGGCACCTTGTAATGGCCGTCTGCTTCATCTGGCCAGGCGATGGTGCGGCCTGCCTCTTCCCAGGCGCCGGTCAGTGGCGGCATCACCTCAAAGCCTTTGCTGTAGCGCTCTGCCTGGGGAATCTTGCCGGAGACGTTAGTGTTTTCCTTCTTGGCTTCGACCACGGCAATCGCTGTCAGACCGGCAAACAGAACGTAATCGGCGCGGCCTTTTTCGCCCTTGTAGCGCGTTGGCCACTCGGCAATGGCGATGTTCTTGCCCTTCTCCGGGCGGATGCCGTTTTTCCAAGTCAGCGCTTCGCTGTCGGCCTGCCAGCCGGCCTCCTGCAGCTGCTGGTCGATCAGGATGCGGGTCAGTGCTTCATCCAGCACGATGTGCTGTGTTGCAGCTTGGGTGTGGCGGTTAAGGGTCTGACGTTGCGCGGACTGGGTCTGGTCGTCCTGGGCAGCAAGTTGCGCCTGCAACGCCTTGAGCTTGGTTTCGTATTCGTGTTGCTGTTTTTGCAGCGCCTGCTCGTGTGCCGCTGCCTGCTCGGCCAGGGCGCGCGATTCCTCGTCCATCGCGTGGGCGAGGGCTTCGTATTCGTCTTTCTCTTTGGCGATCAGCTCGTTCAGTTGCTGGCTTGAGCCGAGGTCGAGGCTGGCTTGCTGCAGTTCGCTCTGCAATTGGCTGATTTGTGCCTGGAGCTTGCGCAGCTGCTCGCTCGGGTCGGTTGGCGGAACAAAGGGGCCGGGCTTGAACCCTGTGCCTGCCTTACCGAAGGACTGGTGAAACCAGACCGCCAGCTTGCGCGCCACAATCAAGCCGCTCATGGCTTCACGGTGCTGCGTTTTGAATTGATGGGTGGCCTTATTGCCTTCGATACGCAGGGTGTGGAACAGCTCGCGCACAACGGGCTCGAGCTTCAACTCGCGATGGATGCGGTAGAGCAGGTCCGCCTGAGTAGTTTGTTCATCAAAGGTGATGCCGGCCAGGGCGGCCAGATGCTGGGCGAGCGCTTCACCCAGCTGACGGAGCTTGATCAGGGTGGTATTCGGGTCGCTGGCAAAGGCACGCTCAGCGGCGCCAGCCAGTTCGACCAACAGCGGGTCGTGTTCGGCCAGAAAGCCAAAATTGGTGGATTGCTCAGCCGCCCGCATTGTATTCACGCTCCCTGTTCTCGACGCGCGCTCTACTTTGCATCATCCGGCCCGGTTTGTCGCCCTCCGCTCGGTTCGCGCGCCGCGTTCAAAACTGCGGATCAATCGTCAGCAACAAGCGCTGCTGCCCAGCCGCAACGGCAGGACTGCGATGCACGATGCCGCGCTCTTCATTACCTACCCAGCCGCTGCCCTTGAGCAGACAGACATCGCCTTCAGTCAGCTGCCGAATGGCGCCAGCATCACGCACCACTTCCGGTTTACCCGGCTCGGGCTTGCCCAGGCCGGCGCGCTCCAGCGCCTGCTCGGGTAGCCATTCGCTGCCGGGGCCGCTGTAGGTAGTTACCAGGCGCACCGGCAGGTTGTCGCAATGAAAGCGCGGACACATGGTGCCAGCAAGCAGACGCATACGAATGCCCACCGCATCAACGTCGAACAAACAGGCCACCGCCTCGGCCAGCAGACGCACGTCGGCAATCAGCTCACCGGCATGCTGTGGCGCGGGCATACTGCGCGTCAGCGCCTGTTCCAACGCCGAATCCGGTACGCCGCGCCAAGCCAGCTCCCAAGGCTGCGCCGCGCACTGGGCCGCGATACTAGCCAGCAGTTGCGGCGCCAGCTCGCGTTGCATGATGGCGATGGTGATCGCCTCGTCAAATACCCCGGCCAACACGCCGAGATCTG
>CERX01060879.1_pt1 | contig 19089 bp, 20 predicted proteins | sample 350251 | NCBI WGS metagenome assembly CERX01 (sample SAMEA2621044, study PRJEB7988) | marine metagenome | biome: marine biome (ENVO:00000447); feature: deep chlorophyll maximum layer (ENVO:xxxxxxxx); material: "saline water (ENVO:00002010), including plankton (ENVO:xxxxxxxx)" | depth 50 m
ATTTAACTCTCTGCTCCTTAGTATCATTTTTCAATGAGGAAATACGACACGCGAATTTACTCATGGGAAATGCCAGTGAAAGAGGTAGTTTCCTCGCATTGAGGCCAACTAGACCCTCGGTTGAATCATAACTCTACCATCGAATACTCTTTTTAAGATCCTGATTTACCCAATTTTTCCAGGTGTCTTCTCAAAGCTACGCCATCCAGAGGGTGGCTGCCAAGCTTTGGGAGCCTAAGCTCTTGAGGTAAAAGGCTTTTTACAAAAGTCTGCTTTTTCCTGGCCGTGGCCCATTAGATAAGCTAGATTCTCTCTGATGATTTCTTGGAATGATTTTAAGCTCTTAACGAAGATGAAACTGGTCTATTTTGTAATGATCAGTGGGATTGCTGGTTACGCTCTTGGTGGGCGTGTTGAGGCTCCCTTTGACCCAATGCTATTTTTTAGTTTTGTTATGGGATTATTATTTATAACCATGGGTAGTTTTGCTTTAAACCAAGCCCAGGAAAAAGAAATCGATAGAGCAATGCCGCGAACTAAGGATCGTCCTGTAGCAGCAGGAAGAATTTCGATCAGAAAAGCTGTGATTATTTCTATCGTATTGTTGCTAATTGGTAGTGTTGCGCTTTATTTTACAGGTTTAGTTCCATTAGCTGTGGGATGGTTTACTGTTTTTCTTTATAATGTGTTCTACACAAAAATTTGGAAGCCAAAGTGGGTTTTTGGAGCGGTTCCGGGAGCTATACCTGGGGCAATGCCAGTGGTGCTTGGATACTCTGCTTTGCACCCCAATTTTTTTACCACAGAATGTTTGTACGCATTTTTAGTAATGTTTCTTTGGCAGATGCCACACTTCTGGGCCTTGGCGATTCGTTTTAAAGATGATTATTCATCGGGAGGAATTCCGGTATTACCTAGTGAGCTGGGAACAGAAAAAACCCTTTCGCACATGGCGCTTTATACAATCAGCTATGTGTGTATCGCGATTTTAAGTCCATTGTTTGTTCATGTGGCTTATTATTTCTATTGGTGTGCTGTGATTCCGTTTGCTTTGATGGTCGCTAAAGAGTTTTACTCTTACTTTAAATCCAAGGCGGAGAAGAACTGGTTGAGTTTCTTTCTGTGGACTAACTTTAGTATGTTGGTTTTCTTGTTGGCGCCGGTTGGGGACAAGTGGTTGTTTCTTTTTATTAAAGCTTGATTTTATGGGGGGGTGGTTTTAGCTCCTCGGTTTTTTCTCTGTATGAACCGGCCTTCTGAGAAATGTATTTTTTCAGAGGCGCTATTCCGGTCGCAGCCTCCGCTGCTCCCTGCCTTCCATGGGGCTTGTTGAATCCCATCCATGGGATTCAAAACTCTGAAAAAATACATTTCTCATACGGCCTCTTCCTCATTACTTTTAGAATAAATCTCGTCGCCTTTTTGTTTTATTGCTGGTGCGGGGGTAGGGGGCGGCTTTGCGCCGATGGCTGTTTGAGTCGCTTTGCTCTCAAAGGTGCTTTTGTTTTTTTTTTGGTAAATATGAATTTAGGGATTTTTCTTTTGGGGTTTATTTTGTGATAGTCTGTTTGCTATGGAAAAGCCTTGTTTTTTGATATTGGGAAATCAATTGTTTCCTCGGTCGTTTATCAATGATTTTAAAGAAACTCATCATTTTGTTATGATTGAGAGTTATGAGCTTTGTACTTATGTGAAACATCATAAGCAAAAGCTTTTATTGTTTATTGGAGCGATGAGACAGTATGCAAAGGAGTTGGAAGAGGCTGGTTTTGAGTTGGAATATCACCAACTTGTATTTTTAAATTCTTCCATTGAAAAACCTTCTAAGGCAGACATTGAAGGGGAAAAAGAGCAAGGTTTTACTGATCTTCTAGCTAGAAGTATTTCTGGTTCAAAGAAAATAAAATGCTTTGAGATCGAAGATAAATTTTTTGAAAGGAAAATCCAATCCTTTTGCAGAGAAAATAAAATCGAACTAGAGATCGAAGAATCTCCTATGTTTTTGAATTCCAGAAAGTATTTTGAAGATTACCTTTCCTCAGTAAAGCGTCCTTTCATGGCTAATTTTTATGAAAGGCAAAGAAAAGAGCACGGTATATTGTTAACTGATGATGGGAAGCCAGTTGGTGGTAAGTGGAGTTTTGATAGTGAAAATAGAAAGAAGCTGCCAAAAGACTTTCAATTGGAATACAAACAGCCAGAGTGGTCTTATCCTGATTGGTTTTTAGACTTAAAGGAACAAATTAACAATAGTTTTCCTGAACATCCAGGCAGCCTTGATGACTTTTGTTTTCCGGTAACTAGACGGGGATATTTAAAATTATTAAGAGAGTTTTTGAAAGATGCACTTAGGGATTTTGGTAAATACCAAGATGCCTTATCGGAAGAGCATAACTTTTTATATCACTCTCTACTTAGCCCAGGAATTAATTTAGGGCTTATCACTCCAGAAGAAGTTCTGCAGTACACTTTAGATCACTACAAAAAAAATGATCAAGAGATTCCACTTTCTTCAGTGGAAGGATTCATCAGACAAGTCATTGGTTGGCGTGAATTCGTTCGAGGTATTTATCAAAACTATAGTGAGAGACAAGATGAAGAAAACTTTTTTCAACACAAACGAAAATTAGGTGAGGCCTGGTACACAGGTCAAACCGGTATTCCAGCTGTAGATGATAGTATAAAAAAAGCCAATCAGTTTGCATACTGCCATCACATAGAACGTTTAATGATTCTATCCAACCTAATGTTGCTTTCGGAAGTGGAACCCAGAGAAGTACATCGTTGGTTTATGGAGATGTTTATCGATAGTTCTGATTGGGTGATGGGACCCAATGTATATGGTATGGGGCAATTTAGTGACGGTGGTATTTTTGCAACCAAACCATATATCGCTGGATCAAATTACATTTTAAAAATGAGCCATTACTCCAAAGGCGAGTGGTGTGACATAATGGATGGTCTTTACTGGCGTTTTATAGAGAATAAAAAGGACTTCTTCAAGAAAAACCCTAGAATGAAAATGATGTTGGGAATGTTAGAAAAATTAGATGCTGATAAGAAGAAAAGGATCTACAAGGCGGCGGACCAATTTTTAGAAAATCAGTCTATCTTTAAATGATTGAACCTAAATAACAGATTTCATAGATCTCGGTATCTAGGATAACTTAGCTGTTTACTACAGGCCTAGATTTCCTTTTTCTTACAGGTCTCGATTAGGAACTGTTTGAATAGGCTGTTTTTCTTAGGCATTAAATTATTGTCAATATGGATTAGGTATAGACTACTTGTTAGCTCTTTATCGGAAGCGATTCGGATGCGTTTTTCTTTCAAGGCTTTTTCAACGCTAAAATAAGGTAAAACCGCATAGCCATTTGTTGCCTCAACCGCATCGATCATAGAACGGTGGGAATTAACGATGATATGTCTTTGTAATTTACTGAAGGAAGCTTTCTTATGGTATTTATGAATGTAAGAAAGTAGCAAGCTATCATCATCGGAATAACACACAAATTTTGCAGCATTGATGTCAGCCAGTTTTTCTTTGTTTTTACCACCAGTGATTAATACTGAGCGCTCTTTAATGATGTCATAGGTTCTGATGTTTTCTTGGTCCACTAATTCGTTCACTAGGCCAAAATCGAAAATACCGGCCTTGACGTTGTCGATAATATCTTGAGGTGAAGCGTAGGAAATTTGTAAATTGATGCTGGCGTTTAAGGAGTTGAACTCTAAGATTCTTTGCATAAGACTATTTTGTCCAACTTCTCCTAAGCAGCCAAAATGTACGGAGCCCTTTACCTCATCGGTTCTCTCTTGGGTGTTGCTCATTACAGATTGAAGCTCGGAGATCAATGGAGTCACACGATGTTTAAATGATCGCCCCTCTTCTGTCAGGTAGACTTTGTGTTTATCTCGAATAAATAATTTAGTATTGAGTTGCTCCTCAAGGAGTTTGATTTGCCTAGAAATGGATGGTTGTGACACAGAAAAGTTACGAGCTGTTTCAGTAAAACTCAATGTTTCTGATAGGGAAGCAAAGCATTCTAAATAATTTAAATTCACGGAAACCTCTTATTCTTTGGGGGAGTTCGAGGCGAGTATACATCAAATAACAGGGATTCAATATTTGTATAGAAATTATTCATCAATTTTTAAGCTAAATGGGCTTAGATTGAAAAAAAGGAAGGGGCGAAAAATGCATAAACACATTATTTTGCCCCTTAAATCGCTATTTAGAAGGTTTTAGCTGTAAAAAGCTATGAGCATTTACGATTTGAGAATAGGACAATTTACGCTCTTGGAGGCGAAGGTTTAAATAGTCTTGCCATTGATTATCGTAAAATGGATCAGCCAAATGCCCTGAATTTCCAGAGGGTAAAATTCCCCAAGAATCTAGAGGAGTTGAGAAATCAATGATTCTTCGGGTGGAAGGCCCTGATGCGACTTTGAAGGAGTCCCAAGAGTTTCTAGCTGACTGAGCATTTACAATCATATAAGCCCCATTGACTGGCTCTGGACCGATGTTGAATAAATGATTTAGCGGCTTCATTCGTCCTAAAGGGTGAATCAGTTCAAGGCTGTGCAGCTTTCCCCAGTTCCATTGATTTTGATTTTTTCCCAATTTGTTTTTTAAGAAGATCAAACTTAAACTACCAGCTTTTCCAAGAAAGTCGTCTAAGCTTTCGGTATAGTTCTTTGTTGTTACATCGTCCCACCAAGGATTTCTATTATCTAGTAGTAGTTGTTTGATAGCATTATGTCGAATTGGTGTTTTAAAAAGCTCAGCAAAGTTTTCTTCACCAATTTCATCTACAAATGCTAAGCGAGACATCTGTCTGATCCAAACACGATAAAAAGGCATGACTACATTGTCTCGGCTTGCAATGGCTTCGGTTGCATTTTTGATCTTTTCAAATACTTCAGGCTCTAATTGGTCTTTTTGAATTTCAAAAGATTTGATGAAAAGGTCTTTTACTTGGGGAAAGAACCAATCTCTGTTGTCATGGATCATATCCTGAAACTCTTCGATGGAAATTTTATCTTTTTCCTCCAGCATCTGATTGATTCTTCGTCCACGATCACTTGGTTGGTAGTAGCCAGGAAATTGGGCCCATTTTTCGTGAGAAATTAAATGGTTTGCCGTTGCAATGTAGAAATCTGGGGGATTAATCAATCTAGGGTTGTTCGAAAAATCTAATAGCTTTGGTTTTGCGTTTTCTATTAATGGAATTCTAATATCAAGTCCATTATGAGCATCTGGGCGTTCTATGCTTCGACCTAAAACAAACCAGGCAATGTTATTGCCAATATCTGCGTAACTAATACTTAATCCAGGAGCTGTTGGTTTTGCTACTGATTTTTCAAAGTCTTCTAAAGAATTTGCGATCGTCATTCCACGGATTCCCTCAAGCACTTGGTTTTCTTCTGAATTAAAAGTCCAAAAAGCAGCAAGGCTATCCGTTTCTTTTCCAAATTGAATAATATTGTCTAATACAAATCCGTACTCAGTGTGAAAGAAGTTAATGCGTTTTTCTTCTTGCTCTTTCACCTTAATGATTTCTTCTATTTTTTTAGATTCGATCCTCTCTTCTCCAACGTAAAAATCGTCGGCCTCTCTACGTAGTTCAAAGAAATCCATATCGTCAACTTCACTCATGGTGAGCGTCCACGCGTGACGAGGAGTCCAACCTAAAATAGGAAAAGGAATGAAGGATAAAAAATGACCATGAACAATTTCAGAAGGAGTTTCAATGCTAGCCTCGAACCAAACATTAGGGTTACTGTGGCTTATGTGCGGATCGTTCGCTACCATTGGTGAGCCAGTCATAGATTTCTCAGCGCCAATAACCCAGGAGTTACTACCGTCGAGAGAAAAACCATAGTCTTCATTTTGTTGAAGAGCGTTTTTAAAAGCTTCTTTTAAAACGAATGATTTTGAAGACTTTTTATTCCATCCGATTGCTTGTGCCATTGATTTATCGATTGCTGGGGAATCTAGCTCGTAGGAATTTAGTATTAACTGCATTTTTTCTGGAGGTAGTTTTTCTTTTAGTAAAGAGAGCAAGGGCTCTTGCTTGATTGCCTCTTGAAAAGTAAATCCCATATAGCCGATAAATGAATGTAGGTCAGCCACGCTAAACGGATCTGGCTTGTAGTTTAAAATTTTAAACTCTACGCTGTGAACGCCGTTTCTCACAAATTCATTGAGTCCCGCTAAGTAGGCATTTAATAGTTCGTCGGTTTCTGGTGACCAGTTTTTTGCATCAGCCATTTTCTGACCATAAAAGCGAAAGCCAAGACTGCGGTTCATTTTGTCGATTTCAATGGTTTTACTTCCTAATATTTCACTAAGTCTACCTGTGGCAATTCTTCTTTGGATATCCAATTGAAATAGTCTGTGTTGCCCGATGATATAACCCATTGAAAAATAAGCGTCTCTTGCATTTTGTGCTTTGATGTGGGGGATACCGTTTTGATCATATTTTACGGAGACAAGATCTTGCAATTGTTCAAATGCTATCTCGCCACTTCTTTGTGGGATACTTCGTGTGAAAAAGAAATATCTTACAGAAAAATAAGAAGTAATTAGTGCGAAAAGTAAAAGCAGGACTTTCTTCATGCTTGGATCTCCTGGTATAATTGTGAGTAATAATTATGGAACAAACTGGCGGTATTTTTTATCATTATTTAGCCCTTCGTAATTCACTGCGATATTGGCGAAACTATCAAGGCTCAATTGAGACATTCTTGTCGGAGGCCCTTAGCTGTGACAAAAAACTTTTGGTGGGACCAAGTGGTGGTTATTCACTATCTAAATCCCATTTTTCGCAAATTACGAACAAAGATATAATTGCAGAGCTAGATCCAGTGGCTCGATTAATTCTAAAATCGAAGTTAAAACATAACCCAAATTGGATTAAGCATGATCTTTTTCAAATTGGCGATGAGCCAGAGGAGTCTGCAAGTTTTACTGCAGGGGAGTTTAAAGGACTTGGTGTAGAACGAATTGTATTTTGCAATATGTTGGGGCAATTGGCTTATCAGTACCCAGGCCATTCAGAGCAATTTTGGAAAAACTTTTTGAGCAAGTTTTTAAAAAAACTCCAGCTAGATGTTTACTCGTATCATGATCGTTGGTCGATTTTAGCATCTAAGGATTATCTGGACTCATTTGAGGAAAATTTCAAAAGTCTCAATTTATCTGAAAAAATGGGCTTAAAAATTAAAGACTTTTGTGAGCATACTACTATGAAAAAATCTGCTCAACAAAAGGTCGAGATCCTTGATCACCCAACAGACATTTTTGATTCAATGGATTGTAGATTTCACGCTATTTACCCTTGGCGAAGAACCAAAAATTGTTTGCATCTAATCCATTGTATTTCTCTGACGAACTTGTAAAATATGGGCAATAAAAATTCTGCTTAAAGGAAGAAAAATGATTCGTTTTTTATTACTAGGTTTTTTAGTTCTAAATCCAAATTTACTAATAGCACAAAAGCAAGCTGTAGATATAGAGGCACCTGATTCTAATTCTGAAGAAACTCAAGAGTCTACAGAGCGATTGGATGAAAATAAGGTACAGAATTCTGAAGTCATTGTAAGTGCACCAGCTGTAAAAGATTTTCTTAAGTTGGATCTAGAATTATTTAATAAGATGGATCGTCCCATTCCATTGGTCGCGCTATTAAAAAAGTTTGAGAGTCTCCAATGTAAAAGTAGTTTTGCGTCTCCCTTAAATTTAACCTGTTTTACTTGTGGAATTGAAAATGAGAGTTACCAATGGATCTTTGAATTCTCAAAAAATGCGGTAGGGGGAGAGTTATGTGATCTATCTAGAGTACAGCGCATTTCAAGAAAGTCTGATGATTTCGACAAGGCAAAGATTCAGTTTAAAAAAAGCTTAGCAAAAAAATACAATGTTCAATGGACCTCGGTTACGAATCTCGATTCCGCAGCCACTAAAGATAAAGACTTTCAAGTTATCCAAAGGCAAAACTTTGATTTAGAGAAAAATACTTTTGTAGATGAACAGGTTTTACAGTTAAGCTTTCTCAGTTATATGATGAATCAAGCCCAAATCAATCAAGCAAAAGAAAGCTGGCAAAGGGCAAGAATGTCTTTTGCTAAAGCTGCATGGAATGATTTTGGACCTTATCTGTTTTCAGAAGATTCAGGGGAGTTACAAACAAAGCATCTTGCTGCAGTTCGTGAGCTTTTGGCTCCTAAGGAGAAAAAGGATAACCTACCGGTTGCAGTGGAAGAAAGCGAGCTAAAAGACCCTAAACTTCTACAGAAATCGAAGTACTTAGCTTTAATTAAAGCTTTAGTTTTTTATTATGATGGAAAAAACAATATCGCTTTGAAGGATACTTATTTTCAAATCTTTCAATTGCTTCCTCAAATTGAGCTTTCGGAAGAAGAGGCAAAGTATTTTGAAGGTTTTAAATTTTTAAAAATTGAAAAGAAAGAAAAACTGAAAGAAACGGAAGCTACTGGCAATACAAAGATTGCCGAAACAGCAATTTCAAACGAAAAAAGCGAAGTAAAAACACCTGCTAAAGAGACTGCCAGGGAAGTACTTCCAATAAATGCGGTAAGTGATGTTTTTGTGATTAAATGGACGCACGAGTTAGATAAAAAGGAGCAAGAAATTCAGATTCCTATTTTCTCGGCTCTTAAGAAGCTTGCTGGTCAGGAAGAGAAGGCGAACGCAATTACCTGCGAGCAAAGAGAGAAGAGCTTTTTAGAATATGAAAAAGACTACCAAGATTTTTATAAGGGAAAAGAAGATATTAACTATTATAAAATGTATCGGAGCTATTTGGTGGTGAACCTTTTAGAATATTCCGAAATGAAATATTTTGAATTCCTAAACAAGCAAAAAGTTTTGGTTGAAAATGAGAACGCAAATGCAGATTTGTTAAAAGAGTATTCAGAGAAATTAGAAGAAAGTTTAGCGAGAATTGAGGATTACTCAGAGGAGCTACAGCAGCTTATGCCTTACTTAGAGGATGCAATTCGCCTGAGAAAAGAATGGTTGCTTCGCGGAATAAGAAGTTCTGATGTATTTAGCTATTGTATTGAAAAATAATGAAAGAGCTAAATTTTGACCTAAATCTAGAAGTAAAAAGGCTTTCCGAGCAATGGCCAGAAAAATCGGAAAGCATTGAAAAGGTTTTGAATTCTTTAGAACCTAGAATTGAGAAAAAATTATTTCTACAGTTTTTAGAGTCTTTTGAGGAAAGTATTGAAACAAAAAATGAATTCCAATTTCAAGTGGCAATTAATCTCGCAAGGAGAATCATTCAATCCCAAGAAGATTTGCAAGCACCCAGCCAAGAAGTGATTCAAAAGGCGTCCTTAAATTATGTGGCCATTGGCATTGCAAGCAGCTTAGGGATTGTCTTACTGATTATATTTTTCTGCTCATAATTTTATGTGGTCCGATATTGGCAATTTCAAACATCTCTGAATCAAAATTAAAACCTAGCTTTTCATAAAATGGAAAAGCAATCTCTCTAGCATTACACCAAAGAATGTCGCAGCCTCGATCTTTTAATTCTTTGAAGGCCTCAAGCAATAGGGCTTTTCCAACTCCCAATCCTCGAGCATTTTCGGCACTAGCCATGCCACGCAGGCGATAGGCATGATCGGCATTTTGATATTTTTCTGGAAAAAAACTAGCCACGCCAATCACTACATTTTCATTGGTAAAAGCGGCAAGATGAAAGGAGCTCTCTAAATCATCAGTAGGATACAAAGAATCCTCTTTGGGTAGATGAGCTCTTAAAATTTTGTGTCGTAAATCTAATACTTCATTTGTGTTAGCTAGTTTTATCTTGAATTCCATACTGACTATCTAACACGCCATTTAGAAAAACACTAGTAAGTTGATCTGTTGTATTCATTCTAAATTCAATTTCCGTAATCGATTTTCCAAACTCTTGCTCTCGGATCTTATCCATTTTAATGAAGTGAGATATTCCTCCAAACAAAATCCCTGCGCACATATGGGAGTTTATTTCTTTTTTAAGAAAGCCACTCTTTTTACCCTCTTCAATAAACACAATGATTTGTTCGTAAAACTTCATATAGTCACGGTTAAGTGCTGATTGGTGATTAGGATTGTAAGTCTCAGCCTCTCTATAAGCCATCAAGCAAAGCTCAGGGTCTTTTACAAAGTCGAGAAGGCATTCTTCGATAAACATTTTTAATCGAAGGCGAAACTCCTCTACATTTGCACATGTCTTTAGAATTTTTTGAGCCATTTCGGAAAGCTGTTTTCCATGTTTGGAAACACATTCGCGATAAAGGTTTTCCTTTCCGTCAAAATGGTAAGAAATAAGACTTATGTTTACTCCCGCTTTGTCAGCAATTTCTTTTACTGTGGTTGCTTTGTATCCTTGTAGAGCAAACAAGCTTCTTGCTGCTTTGATTAACAAGTCTCTTGTTTTGTCATTGTTAGGATTTTTACTCCTATTTCGTGCCATTTTTCACCTCATTATAATTAAAGTAAATCAGAGGTGCCGTACTAAGATGCTTAAATAAAAAACGAAACAAGCCCCCGAATAGGGGCCTGTTCCTTTCCCCCCAATTTAAAGAACCAACACTCGCCCCCCAGCGATTTTTTACGTTTGGTTCTTATGCCCCCGTAGAAGGCAGGAATAGGTTTAATATGAACGTTCGAATATTTCAAATAATTATTTTAAATATATCAAATAAAAGTTTGATATAGTGATTTTATAGACCAAAGATTTCATCGTTGTGATAGTGGTCTTCAGGCAGGGAGTATCCTTTGTTAAGTGATTGTTTTTCTTGAGCTTTTTTAATAAAGAGTCGAGTCACAGGACGAACCATCTCATCATTTAAAGCCTCATTTATGTCCCAAAATTTTGCTTCAATAAGCTCTTCGGCGGGCCATTTTAAGCGGTTTTCGGGTGATTTTTTATCCTCATCACAAAGTTCACCTTTAAAAACGTAATAAACATTGGCCTTTTTATTGGAATGAATTCGATGACGGACGGCTAACATTCCAGTTACCGAGCCATCTAATCCTGTTTCTTCTTTGAGTTCTCGAACAGCGGTTTCACTAGGATGTTCTCCTTCATCTACAGAACCGCCTGGTAAGATCCAATGCCCTTGGTATCGACCATAATTCATTTGAACCAGCAAAATTTTTTTCTCATGAAAAATGAGAATCCCAGCACCTAAACCAGAAACCGCATGATTTTCCATATCCACATCCTTTAGTTACTTAAGATTTGACCTTGGTAGATTCGAACCACGCATTTTCCTTTTAAGCAGCGTAGTTTTGGAGCGTTGGCTCGAGCACACTCTTTGTTATAGTCTTTACCATACCTGCGATCATATAGACTATCGTATAAACGAATTAGTTTTTCTATTTCTTCTGCATTTTCGTCCCGTCTGCTGTAGCCAACAATCCAGTCCACCGGCACGCACTCTTGGGTTTTTAAGATTTCCATTCTGCAGTCTCCCACAGAAAAGCACTTTGCTTCAGTGCTTTTTAGTTTTTGGATATCTCTTTTGGCAAAATGTAGACGCCTATCAAGTGACCTAGGATGATTCCGGTAATAAAAATACAAAGCGATTCCTGATAAAACCAAAATTAAAGTTATTATGGTGATGACTGGTAATGCTTTTATTTTGGACATATCTCATTTCAAGTTCATTTAACACGAAAGTCAATACGAGCATGAATACTCAAGTCTTTAGTTTCGCAGCTGGCTTTCCCCAAAAAAGTTATTAACAGTATGCACGGGTTTATCCAGTGGCAATTTGAAACTAGACTTTACAGCTCTCAATTAAAAAATTGTTTAAAAAAGCCTAGCTGGCAATGGTCGATGTTTGAGAGAAGCATTTTGACACCTTTTTGCTTGGTACGTTTTCTGCTCTTTCTATTACAGAGAGACCAATCAATTCTTTAAGGGGGAATCAATGATTCGAAAGAGTTTAATTTTATTATGTTCATTAACACTGATGGCTGTGACTGCTACGGCTGAAATGGACCAGCAAGAAGAAGATAACTTGATAAGTGCTGCTGAGTTAAGTTATCAACTCGATTTAGAAGACTTTAATGTGGACGAAGAGTTGGACGCAGAATCTTTGCAAATGAGTGAAGTAGAAGTAGGTTTAGAGAGTGAGGCAAGGCGTCCTCCGTATAAACAACCACGAAGGTACAATCCACCGAACTATCGTCCTCGTCCTAGACCTCGTCCACCAAAATACAAAGAAGTGATGTGTGTGGCAGAGAACGATCGTGGCTTTCGATATAGAGCATATGCTTTTAGACCATTTAGAGCAGAGGCCAAAGCTTTAAGACTCTGCAGAAATGATTTTCGCCGATCAAGAGCGTGTCGTATCGTAGGCTGTAAAGTCACTGGCGGAAGATTTTATCCATAATTAAAAAGACATAGGTTTTTAAACGGTTTAGCTTCACGGCTAAGCCGTTTTTTTATTTAGAACTTTAAAAAACTAAAGCTTCGTCAGTGCTAGACTGCGCATTTTTTCTGAGTAAAGGTTTAACTTTCTATGTCCTGGCGCCCAACCTTGTAAAAAGCGATAAAAGTCAGCCCAGGCAAAAACGTATAAGTCTCGCCACTCTTTTTCTACATCGGGTAAAGCGAGAGCTTCAAAGTAAGTATCCAAGCATTTTTGCTCATTGGCCTGTAATTCGGATTCTTCGTAAATGCTACTCATAAAGTAAGCTAGATCTTTCATTCCTATTCCGCCACCAACGTATTGAAAGTCTACTGCGGCACAGTCGTCTTTTGAAAATAAGAAGTTAGCTAATTTAGCGTCGCCATGAATGATGGTTTTGAATTTTGCTGCATTTAATTTTTCGTCAATTTGTGCAGCAGCCTGTTTTAACTCTAAATCCTCCATTGCCTCAAGTTCTTCGGGACGAGTTTCTAAATGCCAATAGGTACCGATTGGCCACAAGTCTTTTGGAGACTGACGCAAATAATGTTTATGAAATTGAGCTAACCATTGAAGGCATCGTTCTACTTGCTTCCAGCCAATGGAGCTAGCTGGTCGAAATCCTTGTTCCTTTAAATCCTCTAAAACTAGGTACTGACCGGCTTGTATTTCTCCGGAGCCAATGCAGTGTGGAAAACGAGCGCCAGGAATTTCTTCCCCAAAGTTTTTGTACCATTGATTTTCAACCTGGTAGGACTTTATTTTTCTAGTGTGGCCAATTTTAGTATTCCATGATCGAGGATGATCTTGTTGCTGGTTCGTTTGGATGAACTTTACAATCACCGAGCCATTGTCCAGGCTAAGTCTAAGTAAATCCCCATAGCCACTCCAAAGTTGCTGGATAAGTTCTGTGTTTAAGAGCTTGGTGGCTCCTGTTTTTTGAAATACGATTTGTAAAAGTTCTTGGTTCATACTGAAGTGGCCTGCCAACTTTAGAAAACTATTCTTTGTATGAGATTATATTTTTATGAAAGAAATAAGCCACTAAAAAAAGTTTAAAGTGATCTTCTATTATACAAAATGGCGGGCACGAGTAGATGAATTTATAACTGAATGCCTCCTTTTTTCTGCTTAAAATGAAATCATTCGCAATGGGACTGAGAGACAAGAAAATAGTTTCGAACTATATTATTGAAAGATGATAGGGGGGCGCAATGAGGCGGTTAATCAATATTGAAGATAGGAAGCAGATATTTATCATAGATGCCGTTAGATTTTTCTTTGTCGAGCTAACCCACACGTTTGCGCAAATTCAGCATGGCCTCACGGATATCGAGAAAAAGCTGAATGGTGGAGACACCTTGTCAGAAGACGAAACTCTTCCTGTTATTAGTGCTTGTTGGCGAACACTTGACACCATATATCGTCTAAAGGGCTTGTTAGGACAGGTTAGGGGCTTATCTCAGAAATCTCCTGAGCTCCAAATTTTTTATAGAACGATCTCTAAGATTGAAGATTTTCGACATCTTTATCAGCATCTCAATACGGATATTCCAAAGTTATCTGAGGACAGTGGTCCAATCCTGGGTTATGTTACCTGGAGAACAGATGATCCGAAACTGGGGCTTACAGTAGCGATCGGTACTGTTCCCTCGGACACTAACCTCTATAGTGCTGTTTATGATCGTTCAAAAGATGAAATTGTAAATCAGACTTTATTTGTTGCTGGAACACTTAGTATCGATCTCAATCCTCTACCTACGGCATGTGAAAAAGTTAGGACCTTTTTCAATACTTGGTTAGATTCGAAGGGGTATCTAGCAGAGGAGAGTCCTCATGTTAGTATTTTCAGGCTTCAGATCAGGAAAAATTGATTCTAGCACAAAATGACTTTTTCTGCAGCATCATAAAATTATCCAAATTGATGTGAGAGGTAAGGAAATAGTATTTTACCAACTCTAGTGGTATCTAAATTTCCACATAAAATCGCTTTAAACGACTCATAAGGTCGACTAGATTTTTTGAGTCTCCTCTAAGATCTGAGTGAAAAAAGGCACCTAAAGCCATTTGGTGTTTAGAATTTGCTGGTATTTCACTAACGAAGAGAGAATTGTCTGACCTCACTTCAATGAGCATTTTTGAATCTATCCTAATACAAAATGGCTCGTTATTTTGACGTCTTGCCGCTACCTTCCACTCTATTTTTATTCTCTGAATTAAGAATTCGACTAAATACTTTGCTCTTGATTCAGCTTTTAAGACATTTCCCAATGCTCGATCCAGCGCTTGAATCATGGCGATACTGAGAAGGGCGTCCCTATCTCCGTACTTCTGTAAATCTGACTTGGAAAAATCAATCAGATTTTTCCAAGTGATTTCTCGATCAAAGGGGTTTCCGCCAAATTTTTGAAAGGGGGCATCATTGGGATCTATTGGCTTAATTCCCAGGTGTAGTAATAGGCAATGCCCACCTCCCGATTTGAGTGCAGTCTTCAGTGGCCCCAACCCTCGCAGTTGATTATCAGTAAATTTAGCCCCAAACTTACACTCAATAATAATATTGAATTTCGTGTCACCTGGAATTGGATCTTTGGCTCTATCCCAGGTATCTTCTTTTTTATCAGATATCCATATGTCAGGCCTAACCTCGACTGAGATGGGGGTGCCTGCTACAGAATTTCCAGAGGAATAGGTTAATTGATCAGGACAAAAACCAGAATATTTCAGAAAATCAAAAAAAGTATGCTTTAGAAAAAAATCAGAAGATTTTAAGAGTGAAACTAGAATCGCGGATAAAGTATCCTCACGACCTTTTGTTTGCCTGCTCTCAAATAAATTTTCTACTATAGCCCTAATATCTTCAACTAAAGGAATTCTAGCTGTTGAATTCACGATCTCCGGCAAGTAATTCCGTTCTTGATGAGATATCACAGTTTCAGTTCGGGAGCCGGCTCCTGAAATCCTTGCTTGCTTCAAATCAAACACAGAAGCTATTTTCATTCCCACTTGATTTGAAACAAGAGTAAATAGGTCCCTAAGTAGATATGCTCCCTTAGATTCAGAATTGCAGCTGGCAATCATACGAGCTCCCTTTTCGTATTCAAATAGATGAAATAACAGACAATTGGGCTGATGCCACATTATCAGTTCGATAAGGTTGCCGTTTAAAAAACAAAAAAAGTGTTCTCGTCTGTAGCGCTTCCATTTGATCGCTCCAGAGTCAGTACCATCGTATAGTTCGTCTAATCTGTCTTTCATAGATTGCATAACTTATTCATTTGGACATTTTGTAAAGTTGCTCAATTAAATGGTCCAAGTTCTTTTTATAGGGTGTAAACTTGTTCGGAATTGCCTTCTTCAATTCGTTTTTTTAGATCTGACCGCAGGCCGGTATGTCTTTTCCGGTTTCCATGTGTGGCATTAAGTCCCTAAAAAGAGGTAAGATTGTTAGAGAATAAATCTTGATTTTGTTTAATCTTCAAATGGTTCCCAATCAGTCATTACTGGTTTTGAAGATGTATCTCCCCAATCCTTATTGGTAACATATCGAAATTTCGTTTGTTCTCCCTCTTCTATTAATACGTGAATCTGATCCTCATCTTCTTTGTTTTTGGAATAGACGTCAAAACGTTCATTAATTGTAACAATTGGCTTATTACTAACATTCCATAAGGCTTTAATATCCTCTTTTTTCACAACCTCTCCTTCATTTAAAAATACATTTTCTACTGACGTTTTTAAATATTCAAGTAAAGAAAGTATTAAGAGTTTTTCATTTTTAATCACTGTGTTGTATAAAATTGTGTTACATTTCGAATACATTTATATTATATTTGTATTACATTATGGCGAAACAGAAAATTACTGAACTTGATAAGAAAGAAAAGAGAACAAAGATGTTAACTGCTCGTATTAAACCGAGCATTATGAAGGTATTAGATAGTGAGAGGCGCCGAACTGGTCGGAGCTATTCTGATATCATAGAGACTATTGTGATGGAGAAGGTCAATGAAGGTAGCTAATACTAGTCATCGTGGGGTACTAATTAGTGTAAAACCCCAATATGCGAACTCTATTGTTGAGGGAGTAAAAACTATAGAATTAAGAAAGTCCTTTCCTTTAGACTTACCAAAAGATCAGAAGTTGATAATTTACAGTTCTTCTCCAGAACAAAAAGTTATAGGTGAATGTGTGATTAAAGAGGTACACAAGATGCCCCTAGCACAGCTTTGGGATTTTTGCATTAACAAGGCTATGATTTCATGGGAAGAATTTGAAGCATATTTTGAAGGGAAAGACTCTGGAGTTGCTATCGAACTAATAAAGCCGAGGAGATATGTTGAAGCGCAAAGTCTTGTGGAATATTCCGATAAACAAGTAAAGACCCCGCCTCAATCATATCAATATCTAAATCTGTGAAAAGGAACTAATTCAGTATGGGTAGTGAAAATGAAGTCCGGTTTCTATTAGATACAAATGTAGGTATACAGCTAGAAGAGGTGGAGAAGAAAAGTGGCCAAATTAGGCAGAGTTTTAGAACGTTTTCTGAGCTTTGTCATAGATATGGTATAAAACTTTTCTACCACCCAGATAGTCAAATAGACATCAGTAATGATAAGGACGAAACTAGGCAAAGAGCGACAAAGTCTCGTTTTAGAAAATACCCTGCACTAACTAACTTTCCTCATGGCGAAGTTAGTGAATTAGAAGAACTATTCAAGCCTATTGACAGCTCTAATGACTTAGTTGATTGCCAAATTTTATACTCTATCAAAAGAGATTGTATCGAATATTTGGTATCAGAGGATATAGGTCTACATAAACGTGCAAGCTATGCTGGATTAAATGAAAGAGTTTTTACGGTTGATGAAGCAATCAACTTTTTACAAAGAAATTTTTCTAGTGAGCATTCTAATTTCCCAAACACAGAAAAGGTAAATTTAAAGAAAATAGATTTTAATGAGCCATTTTTCGATTCGCTTAAGGCGGACTATGGCTCGTTTCTCACTTGGTTTAAAGGCATGCAAGACAAAGGGGAAGAAGCTTGGGTTATCAGAGAAAATGATAAAATAGCAGCTATATGTATTATAGAAGACAAGGGCTATGGCAAGTTGTCGTATAGACCTGATCACAAAACTCTAAAAGTCTGTACTTTCAAAGTAGGCCTAGAGCATACAGGCCAGAAATATGGTGAATTGCTACTCAAAAGCTTGTTTTCATATTGCATTCATGAGAACTATGACTTGGTATATCTAACTACATTCCCTAAACAAGCCCCTTTAATTTATGTCCTACGCGATTTTGGCTTTAGTCTTGGTCCAAAGCCAAGAAACAATGGGGAGCTAGAGTTATTCAAAACATTTACACCGCCTCCGGTAACTCATCCCAGGGTGGATCCTTTAAAATTTCACATAGCATGGTCACCTTATTATTATGACGACAGGAAAATCGAGAAATATATTATCCCCATTCAGCCTCAGTACCACGACATTTTGTTTCCAGAAATTCGGTCCATTACCCCTTTGTTTGAAGATTCAAATAAAATTCCACCGGGCAATACCATCAAAAAAGTATACTTATGTCATTCGCCTACAAAAAGTATTGAGACAGGCAGTTTAATTTTATTTTATAGATCCTCATCAGAGAAAAATTTAACTACATTGGCTATTGTTGAAGAAACATTTCGATCAGACGACTACTTTAAGGTGATGAAAGAGATTGGCAAGAGGTCGGTTTATTCTTCAGCTGAAATTAGAGACATAGTGAAAAAAGAAACAATGGTTATTAAGTTCAGGTTAATAAAGCACCTTCCCAAACAATTCACTCTTTCCGAATTAATTTCATTGAAGGTCTTAAAGTCTGCTCCTTTTTCAATTACTTCCATTTCGCATGATGCCTACCTTAGTCTTAAAATTAATCCGGGTAACTAGGAAGAACATAATGAAAATTCATAGTATGAAGCTAGATAAACTATATTTTGAAGAGGTTGCCATAGGGAGTAAAGTTATAGAGATTCGCTTAAATGACAGAAAGAGAGAAAATATTAGAGTTGGGGACCAAATCACTTTCTACAATAGAGAGAATCCTCAAAATTTTGTTTCGGTGAAGGTAAAAAATGTTCAAAAATTTGTTACTTTATTAGATCTTTTGAGTGCTTATCCTATTGCAAACTTTGGGAGGGTTTGGAAAAGTATCAACGAAGGAATTGATGCAGTTAATTACTATTCAGAGAATGATATCAGGAAATATGGTTTTTTAGCTATAGAGATTGAAGCTGAGTCATAGGATAATTGGCTTTGTTTGGAAAAACTTTGATACTCTCAGAAGTCTAAGGTTTTGAAGTCTTCATTTAGATTTTTTAATCTTGTTACTTCATTCAGTGCTTTGTACAGGCTTCGTTCTATAGTAATTTCATACCTATTAATTGCAAGCATACGAGCTAATCCAGGCCGGAATGTTTCTGTAGGAGTAGCACTGGGTTTGACCGATTGAAGCTAATTTCGTCCTGCATAAAGAAGTTTTCAATTCGTACCACTCTTCTTAATATCCAAGAACATGAGCCTATTCTATCAACACATTGCTCATCACTATATTATTAGGGTTCTTCCCGGTCTAAGGGGTAACGCAATAAATCAAAAGTGGCAG
>CERX01050204.1_pt1 | contig 19077 bp, 14 predicted proteins | sample 350251 | NCBI WGS metagenome assembly CERX01 (sample SAMEA2621044, study PRJEB7988) | marine metagenome | biome: marine biome (ENVO:00000447); feature: deep chlorophyll maximum layer (ENVO:xxxxxxxx); material: "saline water (ENVO:00002010), including plankton (ENVO:xxxxxxxx)" | depth 50 m
CAAGAAAGAAATCTACATCCCGTACAACAGCGGCAAGCTGACCGAGCCGGGCGTGAAGTATGATGATGTGCTGCAAGCTGGCCACATCAACCCCGACTTCACCCGCTTCGAGCTGCACCGTGTGTGGGAAGTGCAGGGTAACGTCAAGGATGGTCAGCGCCACATCTACGCCCAGCGTAATTTCTTTGTGGACGAAGACTCCTGGATGATCTCCCTGGCTGATCATTACGACGGCCGTGGTACTCTGTGGCGCGTAGGTGAAGGCCATATCGGCTTCAACTATCAGCAGAAGATTCCGGGTTACTCCATCGAGACCCTGTATGACCTGCTGGCGGGTCGCTATATCGCTCTGGGTATGTACACCGAAGAAAACTCTGCTCCGCAGTATGACTTCGACCCGAGCTACAACCAGTTCACCCCGGCCGCACTGCGTGCCTCGGGCGTTCGCTGAGTTGAGTTGACCGCACTGCAAAAAAGGGAGCCGTAAGGCTCCCTTTTTTGTTTCTGGCTCTGGATGCTGCGCATAGCTGAGTTGTCGTTTAGCGAGTTAGCCGAGGGTATTTGGCACTGCTCCATTAGATGCGGAGTTGGCCGCGCGCTGCATCGTTTTTGCCGGCTTTTTGCCTCGGCAGGTGTCGGCGGGTAGCGTACCGCGTCCTTGCGGATGACGGGGAACTGGCCTTGACTTGCGCCGCGCCCTTGGCGCGGGCGGTCAGGAGGGAATGGCGTTCTGGTTGCCTTGGCTACGAAAGCTGGTGGGGCTCATCCCGGTCCAGCGGCGGAAAGCGCGCGTGAAGCTGCTGGGGTCAAGAAAGCCGAGTTCGAATGCAATACGCCCCAGGTTGAGCTTGCCCTCACGAATCAGTCGCATGGCCAGCTCCATACGTACTTCATCCAGCAGCTTCTCGTAGGTGGTTTGTACTTCGCTGAGTTTGCGGCGCAGATGGCGCGGGCTCATATTGAAGGGCGTAGCCACCAACTCCTCTGACACTTCGCGTTCGGCAACCAGTACTCGAATGCGCTGTTTTACCTGCTCGGCAAAGTCGACGTTGGGCAGGTCACTGAGCATGTCCTCCAGTGAGCTGTCCAGCCGCTTGCGCAGAAACGCATCAGCGAGGGGCAGGGGGGTGCGGAGCAGTTGTCGGCTAATGCGGAAGGACAACCGTTTGGCTCCCAGTCGCACGCGGTTTCCGAGTAGGCTCTCACACATATCTCGGTTGCGCTCGTGTTCGCCGGGCAGACGAGCCTCAAGCATCAGTGATGCCCTACCGATACCAAGCCCTTCCCAGATCTTGTTGCACTGGCTCATCACCGCTTCCATGTGCAGTGGGTGCGGGTTGCCGCGAGGCTGAAAGTAGAGGGTGAGGTATTGGTCGTCTTCCACTGAATACAGCTGTACCTGGCTGCTGAATACCGGCATGAAGCGAATAACGCGCTGAATGGCGTCGCCCAGGGTTTCGCTCGAGGCGGCCGCCAGGGCCAGCAGTGATAGTGTGTTGGACTGATAATGACGGCCCATTCGCAGGCCGAAGCATTCGTCTTGGGACAGCCGGGCGGCGGCATTCCAAAGGCGGTTGATATCACTTTGACTGATGTGGTTTTGGCTCAGGTCTGCAGCTTTGCAGTGCTGGCGCAGGTCACTGGGCAGATCGCGCAGGGATTTGCCATAGAGTTCCAGCCCCTGGGCAATGCCTTGGGCCCAAAAACAACGTTCGTTCACGCGCTCGGAGGAGAGGGATTGAATCTGTGGAATCATGGGCACTGTGGGCCTCGGTTTTATTATTGTTTGTTGACTGCCTACACCTAAACAATAAAGCAGCCAGGGGGATTGTGCAAAATTTTGCAACGGATAATTGCGGGCCTTGGCTCTGGGGTATTCAGAGCATGAATGTCCTGAGCGGACAAAAAACTCGTCCTAATCGGCCAAATCGCGTTCCAATCTCATGACAGACTTGTCCCCGGTGCTAGACGGCCTGCGTCGTCTTGAACCCATGATTCAATCTAACGGAGCAGCACAATGACAAAAAAAATGCATGCTTGGTCTCTGGCCGCTTTGCCACTGGCAATTGGCCTAGCCAGTTTCTCTGGATCGGCAGGGGCAGTTACTTTCAACATCGGTGAAGTTCAGGGGCAGCTGGACTCGCAGCTCTCCATTGGTATGAGTGTCTCTACCGCCGATGCTGATAAACGATTCATCCACGTTGATACCGTTCGCAATGGTGAGGACATGGGTGGTCAGGCTGTGGCGAGGACGTCCGATGACGGCCGCCTCAACTATGACAAGGGTGACATCTTCTCCAAGATTTTCCGTGGCGTGCATGACTTAGAGCTACGTTATGGTAATTCCGGCGCGTTCATTCGGGGCAAATACTGGTACGACTTCGAAACTAAGGACGGTAGCCAGCGTTTCTACGATATCAGCGACGACGGGCGTAATCCGCTCGTAAAATCGTCCGGTGTTGCTCTGCTGGACGCCTTCGTCTATCACAACTATTTCATCGGCAATAATCCAGGTAACGTGCGTTTAGGCCGTCAGGTTGTGAGTTGGGGGGAGTCGACGTTTATTCAGAACTCAATCAACTCGATTAACCCGATTGACGTAGCCGCTTTGCGCCGTCCGGGGGCTGAGTTGAAGGAAGGCTTGCTCCCGGTAGAGATGCTGTATCTCTCACAGGGTTTGACTGAAAACCTGAGCATGGAAGCTTTCTACCAGATCAAGTGGGCGCCCTATGCGCTTGACAACTGCGGTACGTTCTTCGGGGCCGATACTTTGGCAGAGGGCTGCGTGGATCGTCTGGTGTACGCTTTGGACGATCGCCCTCAAGGTGAACAGCCGGCCGGCAGCTACATTGTTCGCGCAAGCCACAATAAGGAAGCATCGGATGATGGTCAGTTCGGTGTCGCGTTCCGCTGGTTCGTGCCTGAGCTGAATGACTCAGAGTTTGGTTTTTACGCTATGAATTATCATAGCCGTGCACCGATTTATTCGAATATCACTGGCACTACAACTGGTATCGACGGCGCCACTGCAGGTGCGGGGTATTTCTTCGAGTATCCGGAAGACATTCGCCTATATGGTGTTAGCTTCCAGACTAGCGTCGGCGGCGTGTCTTTGGGTGGCGAAGTGAGCTATCGCCCGAACATGCCGATGCAGATCAACACTGGTGACATGAGTCGTGCTGCTCTGACTACTGGTGCTGCATTTGAGGACAACACTCACCGCAACCTAGACGGCTTGCCTGCTGGTTCGTATCTCCCGGGTTACGATCGTAAAGAGTTCTTCCAGGCTCAGGTTACCGCCATCAAGTTCATCGAGCGGGTGCTCGGTGCTAGCCGCCTGTCGTTGGTCGGTGAGGTCGGTGTAAACCACATCGGCGGTTTGGGTGACACCACCAAATATGGTCGTGACTCTCTGTTTGGTCAGAGCCCCTGGCTGGCATCGGATGCACCAAACACCGGTGCGCCGGGGACCTGCTCCTCGCAGTCTGGGAACACCTCCACTTATCGAAACAGCTGGTGCGAAAACGATGGTTTCTACACTGGTTGGTCTTGGGGCTATCGTATCCGCAGCAAGCTGGACTACAGCAACGTAATCGCAGGTATCAACCTGAGTCCGACTCTGGCTTGGTCGCATGACGTCGAAGGCTACGGTCCGAACTTCACTGAAGACGCAAAATCTGTGAGCATTGGTCTGGATGCGGACTACGGTAACAAGTACAACGCCAGCCTCAGCTATACCAATTTCTTTGATGGCAAGTATAACAACCAGGTCGACCGCGACTTCGCGTCTGTCAGCTTCAGCGTAAGCTTCTGATCTGGCTGACCATAAGGAGAAATAACAATATGCGTATGCAACAAACTCTACTGGGTGTCGGCGGTTTGGCTCTGAGCCTGATGGCATCTTCCGTTATGGCGCAGTCCCTGAGCCAGGCTGAAATTGACCAGCTTGGCACATCCCTGACGCCGATCGGTGCAGAAAAGGCCGGCAATGCGGCCGGTACCATTCCCGAGTGGACTGGCGGCCTGCCGCGCGACGCGGGTCAGCGTCTGGAAGACAACTTCTACGAAAACCCCTTCGCTGGTGAGCAGCCGGAGTTCGTGATTACTGCTCAAAACTACCAGCAGTATCGCGAAAACCTGACGCCTGGCCAGGTCGCTATGTTCGAGCGTTATCCTGAGACCTTCCGTATGCCGGTCTACAAGAGCCAGCGTACTGTGGGTTACCCGCAGTCGGTATACGACCAAGTGAAGGCAACTGCCGGTCAGGCCAAGCTGGTCAACGGTGGTGATGGTATCTCTGACTTTAGTCACGGTACTTTCGCGTTCCCGATTCCCAAGGTCGGCGCCGAGATCATCTGGAACCACAACACGCGCTATCGTGTGAACGCACAGCGCTGGTACATGCAGGCAATGCCGCAAACCAATGGCTCCTTCACCTTGATCAAGCTGGAAGAAGAAGTTGGTTACCCGCAGCTGATGGACGATGTCGATGCGTCGAGCATGCCCAACACCCTGCTGTTCTTTAAGCAGCGTGTAAATGCGCCGGCACGTCTGGCAGGTAACGTTCTGCTGGTACACGACAGCCTGGATCAGCTGAAAGAACCGCGTATGGCGTGGGTGTACAACGCCGGTCAGCGTCGTGTACGTCGTGCACCGCAGGTTGCGTATGACGGCCCGGGTACCGCGTCTGACGGGATGCGTACTTCTGATAACTTCGCCATGTATAACGGCGCTCCGGATCGCTACGACTGGAAGCTGGTTGGCAAGAAAGAAATCTACATCCCGTACAACAGCGGCAAGCTGACCGAGCGCGGCGTTAAATACGAAGACGTGCTGCAGGCTGGTCACGTTAACCCTGACTACACTCGCTTCGAGCTGCACCGTGTGTGGGAAGTGCAAGGCAACGTCAAGGCAGGTCAGCGTCATATTTACGCTCAGCGTAACTTCTTTGTTGACGAAGACTCCTGGATGATCAGCCTGGCTGATCACTATGACGGCCGTGGCACGCTCTGGCGCGTGGGCGAAGGTCACCTGTCCTTCAACTACGACTACAAGATTCCGGGCTATTCGCTAGAAACGCTGTACGACCTGCTGGCAGGCCGTTACATCGCTTTGGGTATGTACACTGAAGAGGTGTCTGCTCCGAACCTGGATTACACTCCTTCCTACAATCAGTTCACACCGGCTGCCCTGCGTGCCTCGGGTATCCGTTAAGCTCTGATGCTGCTTTGATGTTTGGGTTTTAGGGGGTATCTTCGGATACCCCCTTTTTTATTGCTTCTCCTGCCTCCTTTCCCTGAGTCCGGCTTGCCAGTCTGCTAAACTGCGTGCTTCTCCCGAGCAGACCAACCGACCGAGTGACTCTTTTGTTCAGCGAACTCCAATTGCACGAGCGCCTTCTGAAAGCGCTTGCCGAACTGTCTTTCCAGCAGCCCACCGAGGTGCAGCAACAGGCTATTCCTGCTGCCATCGAAGGGCGTGACCTTTACGTGATTGCGCAGACCGGCAGTGGCAAAACTGCTGCCTATGTACTGCCCATGCTGCAGCGGCTATTGCAAGACGACAGCAAGCCGCTGGCCCCGCGCGGCCTGATTCTGGTGCCGACCCGTGAGCTTGCCAGGCAGGTGCTGAAGGATATTGCCGCATTGGCGCAATTCACTTTTCTCAAGGCAGAGCAGGTTACCGGTGGTGAGGATTTCAGGGTGCAGGCGGCGCGTTTGCGCAAGAATCCCGACATTGTGGTCGCCACGCCCGGGCGTGCTCTGGAGCAGCTTACGGCCGGTAATCTGGAACTGACCGCAGTACAGACGCTGGTGCTGGATGAAGCAGACCGCATGCTGGATATGGGCTTTGCCGAGGATGTTGGCAAGCTCGCCGAGGCTTGCCCTGCGCAGCGTCAGACCATGCTGTTCTCTGCTACCAAGGGCAACCGTGGTTTGCAGCGGATGATCGACTCGGTGTTGACCGAGCCGCAGATTCTGGAGTTGAACTCGGTGCGCGACGACACCCCGAGCATCACCCAGCAGGTCATCCCCGCGGACGACAACACCCACAAGGAAGCCATGCTCAAATGGCTGATGCTGAATCAGGGCGAAGGCAAGACCATTGTCTTCACCAACACCAGGGTAATGGCCGATCGCATCAACGGCGTGCTGCGCGCACTCGATCTGCGGGTCTATGTGCTGCACGGTGAAAAGGATCAGAAAGACCGCTACATGGCGGTGGAGCGCTTCAAGCAGGGCGCCAACGGCATTTTGGTCGCGACCGACGTTGCGGCGCGGGGCTTGGATATCGTTGAGCTGGATCGCGTGGTGAACTTCGACATGCCGCGCAGCGGTGATGATTATCTGCATCGGGTCGGGCGTACCGGTCGTGCCGGCGCTGAAGGTTTGGCAATTTCGTTGGTCAGCCCGCACGAGTGGAACCTGATGTCGAGCATTGAGCGCTATCTGCGCCGTCAGTTCGAGCGCCGCCTGCTGGCTGAGGTACCTGGTAGCTTCAAGGGCCCAAAGAAGGTCAAATCCTCCGGTAAACCGGTCGGTAGCAAGAAAAAGAAAGACAGCAAAAAAGACGGCAAGAAAGCAGCGGCCAGGCCGAAAAAGCCCAAAGCTGGCAAGCGCCCGTCGCGGCCACCGGTGGGGCAGGTAGTGACGTCCTCCGATGGATTAGCGCCGCCCAAGCGGCGCTGATTCGCGAAAGAAGGGGGTTGCGTCGCGCGTAACTGATCCGTTAGAGTCGAGACATCGTCCAAAGGTAACTACGCCATGACTCTTATGACTGCTCAGCTCATTGCCGCCAGCGCCCTGCGTGCTGTCGCTGCTGCGCGCGCGTCGGTTGGTTACTTTTATTTTGAGTATTGGTTTAGCCAAAGGCGCGCCTGATACCCCACAGGCGGCCTGAATTGACGGGACGCCACCAGAGAATCAACAAACCCCGGTCGGCCTCCCGACCGGGGTTTTTATTTGGCTTTGATTTTTACTGATTTTGAGGACTGACCATGTACGCACAATGCTCTTTCAACCCACGTTCTTACTGCAGCTGGCGATTTTGCTCTGGTGCCCTGACCACACGACATTCACTTGATCGAACACCTAGATAGCGCTGGGGCGGAAAGACCGCCACAGCTAAGGAAGCAAAAGATGACCGCCACCGTAACCGCACTTGCCAGCGCCGCACCCACCACCCAGAGCGCCGCTCGCCGCACCCATACTCTGCCGACACCAGCCCAGCTGCGCGAGCGCCTGCCTCTGAGTTCCGATCAGTCCGCCGCTATTGAGGCCCATCGCCAGGCCATTCGTGACATTCTGGCGGGTAAGGATGATCGCCTGCTGGTGATCACCGGGCCCTGTTCCCTGCATGACCCCGATGCTGCAATCGAATACGCAGAGCGCCTGGCTGAGCTGCAGAGCCGCGTTGCGGATCGCTTGCTGCTGGTGATGCGTGCCTACGTTGAAAAGCCGCGCACTACCGTTGGCTGGAAGGGCATGTTGTACGATCCGAAGCTCGACTGCAGCGGTGATATGGCCGGTGGCCTGGCGCTGTCTCGCCGCACCATGCTGGCGATCAGCGAGCTGGGTCTGCCGATTGCCACCGAATTGTTGCAGCCGTTGGCGGCCAGTTACCTGGATGACTTGTTGAGCTGGGGCTGTATCGGTGCGCGTACCAGTGAGTCGCAGATTCACCGCGAGATGGTTAGCGGCCTGCACTTGCCGGTCGGCTTCAAGAACGGAACGGATGGCAGCATGACGGTCGCCTGTGATGCCATGCGCTCAGCTCAACATCCGCATCAGCATTTCGGCATGGATCTGCAGGGTCGACCAGCACTGGTGGAAACCGCCGGTAACGCGGACACTCATATCGTGCTGCGGGGTGGCCACAGCGGCCCCAACTACCAGGCCGACGCCGTGGCGAAGGTGCGCGCAGAGCTGGAACGCCTGGGCATGCCGGCGGCGTTGGTGGTGGACTGCAGTCACGCCAACAGCGGTAAAGATCCGCTGCGTCAGCCCCAGGTGCTGGCCAATGTGGTTGCTCAGCGTGCAGCTGGTGACGTCTGCCTGCGTGGCGTCATGCTGGAAAGCCATCTGTTCGACGGTTGTCAGCCGCTGTCCGGCGAGCTGCGCTACGGCGTCTCCATTACCGACGGTTGTCTGGGCTGGGAGGCAACCGAGCAGTCTCTGCTGGAGGCCGCCCGGCAGCTAGGTGTTTGACTCACCGTCGGCCACCTGCGCGACGCGCTCAGGCAGGTTGCGCCGCACGGCTGACGGGATAGGCAAAAAAAGCCCCCAGCGCACACAGAGCGCTGGCTGACAGCAGGGCGCCGAGAGTCAACGCAGGTGGCAGCGTTAAGGCGCTGATCAGCCAGGTGCCGAGCGCGGCTATGGCCATCTGCAGAAACCCCAGCAGGGCCGAGGCCAGGCCGGCGCGGTCACCAAAGGGTTGCAGGGTGATGGCGGTACCCAGCGGGTTGATCAGCCCCATGCCGGCTAGAAACAGGCAGATGGCGAGGCTGAATGTCGCCAGCGTCTGGCCCTCGTACAGCAGCACCTGAGCTACTCCGCCGGTTAGTGCCAGCAGGCTGCCAGCCAGCGCAATCTGCGCAGCGCCCCAGCGCTGGGCCAGTCTCGGTGCGAGTATACCGGCGCTGAATACCACCAGGACGGTCGCGGCAAAGAACAGCCCGAGCTGCACACTGTTGTAGCCCATGCCGTCAATCATGATGGCCGGCGCTGACGCAAAGAATGCGTAGAGACCGCCGATCACCAGGCTGACGGCCATGGCTGGTAGCGCAAAGCGTCGATCTCCAAGCAAGTGCAGGTAGCCAGCAACAACGCTACCGGGTGTGGCGCTGCTTCGTGCGCTGGGCGCGTGTGTTTCGCCCAGTACCAGCGCATAACTGAGAGCCAGCAGTGCACCCACAGTGGCGACCAGAACAAAGCTGCTGCGCCAGCCGAGCTGGCTGTCGATCAGGCTGCCGACGAGTGGCGAGAAGCCAGGTGCGGCGGCCATGGCTACCATGATGAACGCCAGCGCTTTGGCCAGTAGCGGGCCGCCATACAGGTCACGCGCGACCGCGCGGGCCAGCACCGAGGCCGCGCACACGCCAGTCGCCTGAATCACCCGGGCGGCAACCATGGTGCCCAGATCAGTGGCAACCGCGCCCAGCAGGCTACCCAGTATGAACAGCAGCAACCCTCCCAGAATTAGCGGTTTGCGGCCATAGCGATCAGATAAAGGGCCAACCACCAACTGGCCGGCGGCGAATACCAGGAAGAAGCTACTGAGGGTAAGCGCCATGTCTTGTGGCGCCGCCTGCAGGGCGCTAGCCATCGCCGGGAAAGACGGCAGGATGATGGTCGTTGACAGGGTGCTCACTGCCGCCAATCCAGATAACAACACCAGCGTGCGAGTCGAGGTACTCATGCCGTTGCTTCCTGCCGACGCACGCCGCTGAGCAGCGCGCAGCTGCGGGCGATGACTTGTGGATCGGTGAGAATGCGTCGGTGCCCGAGCCCTTCAAGCTCAATAAGCTTGGCATCGGACCACTGGCGCTGCAGGTCGGCTGAGGCGGCGAACGGCACCACACGGTCAGCTGGGTCGTGCATGATCAGTCCGGCGTGGCGTAATCCGTGTTTGAGGGCGACCAGGTCCATCTCTGCCACGGGAATGCCGATATGGTTCTCAACCCAGGTAACGAAAGCAGCTTGCTCATCCGGGCTCAGACCGTGCCCAAGCGCCTGCAGTTGTAGCATTGGGCTCAGTGATGAGGGGCCGCACAGGTGCACGCTGGCGTTTACCTCAAGTCCGTGAGCGAAGGCCCAGAGGCTGGCGGCTGAGCCTAGCGAGTGGGCAACCACGCCGTGGATCGGCCCCAGGGCCTGCGCTAGGGAGGCGAGGGCGCGGCCTGCGTGCACCGGGCTGCTGAGGTGGCCAGCTGAGTCGCCGTGTGCGGGCAGGTCGAGCAGGGTGACCGAAAATCCGGCGCGCAGTAGCGGCTCAACAAAGGCGGCGAGGTGCGAGCCGCGGCTGTCCCAGCCATGCACCAGCAACACTCGCGGGCCAAGCCCGAACGTCCAGTGTGCGATATCGCCATCGACATAAGGGTGGGTGCCGTGCTGCCCCTGCGACAGCACGCTGCGCTCCAGGCTGCTGGCCTGAATGCGTTGCGGCACACTGAAGGCGCGGCACGCGCTGTCGAGGGCTGAGGAGGGGGCGACGTTGGCGTGGTGAGCGGTCATGGCGGTGCTCCTGATTTATATGATGGCTTAAATGTAAATAAAATGTCGTTCATCATATAAATAAAGTCAAGGCTTTTTATGAGCACATGGAAGGCGGGATCAGGCGTTGGCTGGTCCTTCCGCCAGAGCGTCCAAAAAGCTCTCGAGTACCAGGTGGGGGCGCCGTCCCTTGCGTGTCACTGCCGATAGCACTAGGTCATAGTGGTAGCGGGCCGGGTCGAGTGCGCGCATGCGGCCGCTTTCTACCCATTGGGCGGCGTAATGATCGGGCAGGTAGCCTATGTAGTGGCCGGTCAACAGCAAGAAAGCGATGCCCTCGCGGTCTGAGGCGGTGGCGCTGCAGCGCAGAGCCTGAAACTGGGCCTGCACCTCGGCAGGCACCCGGAAGCTGGGTGAGATGGCATCGTGGCGGCGCAGCTCCTGCAGGGTAAGTTGCTCATCCGGCAGGGCAAACAGCGGATGCCCTGCGGCGCAGTAAAGCTCTGCCCGCTCGCTGTACAGCGGCTGATATTCCAGGCCGGAGAGTGCGCCCACCTGAGGGATCACGCCGACATGCAGACGGCCGTCTAGCACCCCCTGTTCAACCTGACCCGGCGCGGACATGCTGATCTGAATACGTACGTCCGGGCCGCGGGTTTTCAGGCGGGCGAGGGCGTCGGTTACGCGCATGTGGGGCATGGTGACCAGGTTGTCGGTGAGGCCAATGTTCAGTTCGCCACGCAGGTGCTGATGTAAGCCGTTGACCTCGGTACGAAAGTTCTCAACGGCGGAAAACAGCAGCAACGCCGCCTGATATACCTCGCGCCCGTCTTCGGTCATGGCAAAGCCGGCGCGTCCACGTTGGCATAACCGCAGCCCCAGGCGATGCTCCAGATCGTTCATTTGTTGGCTGATGGCAGAACGGCCGATACCCAGCACGCTTTCCGCGACGGAAAAGCCGCCGCATTCCACCACGGTGCGAAACACCCGCAGCAGACGCAGGTCAATATCAGAGAGTTGGGCAAGAGGGGTAGAACGGCGCTGGCTCATAGTTTAGTAAATGGTAAACCGAAGGTGATAAAAGTCATGTTTTACCACAACTTTTAATGTGGCACCGTAGTGAACATTCCGGCGCCCGCGCGTCTGCCGACTCCCATGAGGCATCTGCATGCAAGACCAGAACACACAGCAACTCGCCAGCCAGCTCAAGCTAGACGCTCACTGGATGCCGTTTTCGGCCAACCGCAACTTTCAGCGCGATCCTCGGCTGATCGTCGCCGGTCAGGGCAGTTGGCTCACCGATGCTGCTGGGCGCCAGGTATACGACAGCCTCTCCGGGCTCTGGACCTGCGGCGCCGGGCACTCGCGCAGCGAGATTCAGCAGGCGGTGGCGCAGCAGTTGGGTACTCTCGACTATTCCCCCGGTTTCCAGTTTGGCCACCCGCTGTCGTTTCAGTTGGCGGAGCAGATCGCGGCCAAGCTGCCGGGTGATCTGAATCACGTGTTTTTTACCAACTCGGGGTCCGAGTGCGCCGATACGGCGGTGAAGATGGCGCGGGCCTACTGGCGCCTCAAGGGCCAGCCCAACAAGGCGCGAATGATCGGTCGCGCCCGTGGTTATCACGGTGTGAACATCGCCGGCACCAGCCTGGGCGGTATCGGCGGCAATCGCAAAATGTTCGGTCAGTTGATGGAAGCGGACCATTTGCCCCACACCCTGCAGCCGGGTATGGCCTTCACCCGCGGTATGGCGGACACCGGCGGGGTGGAGCTGGCCAACGAGATGCTCAAGCTAATTGAGCTGCATGACGCCTCGAATATTGCCGCGGTGATAGTCGAGCCCATGTCCGGCTCTGCCGGTGCCATTGTGCCGCCCCAGGGTTACCTGCAGCGGCTGCGTGAAATCTGCGATCAGCACGATATCCTGCTGATCTTTGATGAGGTGATTACCGGTTTTGGCCGTTTGGGGCACTGGAGTGGGGCGGAGTACTTTGGTGTCACGCCTGACATCATGAACCTGGCCAAGCAGATCACCAACGGTGCAATCCCTATGGGTGCTGTGGTGGCCAGCAGTGAGATTTACCACACCTTTATGCAGCAGGCAGCGCCCGAGCACGCGGTTGAGTTTGGCCACGGTTATACCTACTCAGCCCATCCGGTGGCCTGCGCCGCCGGTCTGGCTACCTTGAAGCTGTTGGAAGACGACGCGTTGGTGCAGCAAGCCGCTGAACTTGCGCCGCAGTTTGAACGCATGTTGCACGGCCTGCAGGGCGCCGGGCATGTGATTGATATTCGTAACTGCGGTTTGGCCGGTGCGGTCCAACTGGCCCCTCGGGACAATGACCCGACCATTCGCCCGTTCGAGGCGGGAATGGCGCTGTGGAAGGCGGGCTTTTATGTCCGCTTTGGCGGCGATACCCTGCAGTTTGGGCCCATGTTTAATGCGCAGCCAGCCGATCTGGAGCGCCTGTTTGATGCTGTAGGCAGCGTACTCGATACGCTGGACTGATTTTTCGCGGCGCCAGCTGGCGCTCAGATCCCTTTGCAGGAGCACATGATGACCAATATTACCCATCTGATCGACGGCCATCCGGTAGCCGGTACTGGCCGTAGCGCCGATGTTTTCAACCCGTCTACTGGCACCGTCACTGCCCAGGTGCCGCTGGCCGATGATGCCGTCATCCAGCAGGCGATTGACTCGGCCAAGGCCGCTTTTCCGGCCTGGCGCCGTACTCCAGCCGCCAAGCGCGCGCAGATCATGTTCCGCTTCAAGCAGCTGCTGGAGGAGAACGAGAGCACCATCGCCGAGATGATCAGTGCCGAGCACGGTAAGACTATTGAGGATGCGGCGGGCGAGCTTAAGCGCGGTATCGAGAACGTGGAGTACGCCTGCGCGGCGCCCGAGATTCTGAAGGGGGAGTACAGCCGTAACGTGGGCCCGGACATCGATGCCTGGAGCGACTTTCAGCCGGTTGGTGTCGTTGCTGGCATTACCCCGTTCAACTTCCCGGCGATGGTGCCGCTGTGGATGTACCCATTGGCCATCGTATGCGGTAACTGCTTCATTCTGAAACCGTCCGAGCGCGACCCAAGCTCGACCTTGTTCATCGCCGAGCTGCTGCATCAGGCGGGTCTGCCCAAGGGTGTGCTGAACGTGGTACACGGCGACAAGCAGGCAGTGGACGCGCTGATTGCCGCTCCTGAGGTCAAGGCACTGAGCTTCGTTGGCTCCACCCCGATTGCCGAATACATCTACGCCGAAGGCACCAAGCGTGGCAAGCGTGTACAGGCGCTGGGCGGCGCCAAAAACCACGCGGTGTTGATGCCCGATGCGGATCTGGACAATGCGGTCAGCGCCTTGATGGGCGCCGCTTACGGCTCCTGTGGCGAGCGCTGTATGGCCATCTCGGTTGCCGTTTGTGTGGGCGATCAGATTGCTGACGCGCTGGTGGAGAAGCTGGTGCCGCAGATCAAGGCGTTGAAAGTGGGCCCGGGTACTACCTGCGGCCTGGATATGGGCCCGCTGGTGACTGGTCAGCATCTGGAAAAGGTGACCGGCTATGTAGAAGACGGCGTGAGCGCGGGTGCCGAGCTGGTAGTTGACGGTCGCGGCCTGAGTATCGACGGCCATGAACAGGGCTTTTTCCTCGGTGGTTGCCTGTTTGATCGTGTTACGCCGGATATGCGTATCTACCAGGAAGAGATCTTTGGCCCGGTATTGTGCGTGGTACGTGTGAACAGCCTGGAAGAAGCGATGCGGCTGATCAACGATCACGAATATGGCAATGGCACCTGCATCTTCACCCGCGACGGAGAATCCGCGCGCGTGTTCTGTGATGAGATTGAAGTAGGCATGGTTGGGGTCAACGTGCCGCTGCCGGTGCCGGTCGCTTACCACAGTTTTGGTGGCTGGAAGCGCTCGCTGTTCGGCGATTTGCATGCCTATGGCCCGGATGGGGTGCGCTTCTATACTCGTCGCAAGGCGATTACCCAGCGCTGGCCCAAGCGCGCCAGTCACGAGGCGGCGCAGTTTGCCTTCCCGAGTAATGGCTAGGTAAGCATATGTTCATTCTGCGAAGCCTCTGCAAGTGCCCTCACTGGGCCGTGCTCTTGGTTGTGAGCCGGCCTGAGAGCCAGAGGCATTGTGGAACAGTCAGCGCGTCTCTAACTGCTCCTTCACCAGCAAAGCCGGCCTCGCGCCGGCTTTGTTCGTTTATGCGCAAATAAAAGCTTCACTTTTCTGTAGGGCCGCCGATAGTGTCTACTGGCTAGCGTCAACCGACCCTGCATGCCCGCATCTTTTGCTGGTAGGGCAGTGGCAACCTACACTGGGGTTGTTGCTGGTGTTAACGCCTGCCCGCGGGGTGTGCTCTGGCACGTGAGGTGTTCGGAGTAGCCCTGGCTTTTGGGGTAAGAGGCGCCGCAGGATGGCGCCGCATGTCACTATCAGGAGGAAACCCCGCGGCATGCCGAATAATAACAAGACCGATATTCACCGCAGCGAGCAGCGGCCTGAGTTTTGGGCGCTGTCCATGCGTTGCTGCCAGCTAGCAGCCACAGTCGATATTGCCTTTTTCTTCATCTTTCTTTGGCTTGGCTCGCCTGTGCTTGCCTGGGTCAACGTTATCAGCGTGGCCATGTATGCCTACGCCTACCGGGCGTTCCGCGATCGTCGTAACCGCTTGGCGGTCATGCTTATCCGCATCGAGGTGCTGGTGCATGCCGCTTTGGGTACGGTGCTGATCGGTTGGGATAGCGGCTTCCACTACTTCCTGCTGATGTTTGTGCCGGCGCTCTTTGCCAGCATGCACCTGCGCAGTGCCTGGATTCTGGCAATTTGCCTGTGGGGATACTACGTCGGCCTTTATGTGCTGATGTGGTTTGTTGACCCGCTGCAACCCATTTCGGCGGATGCTCTGCTGTATGTAAACATTTTCAATTTCACCGTGGTCTTTCTGATGTTCGCCTACCTGACCATGTTTTATGTGGTCACCGTAACCCGCGCCCATCGACGGTTGGCCCGTATGGCGACCACCGACCCACTGACCAGCCTGTTCAACCGTCGGCACATGGTGGCTCTGACTGAGAAGCTGTTGGCCCGTGAGAAGCGCCAGCACGGTGAGCTGGCGTTGTTGTTGATGGATCTGGATCATTTCAAGGAGATCAACGACCAGCACGGCCATGAAGTCGGTGATCGAGTGCTGGAGCGGGTGGCAGTGCTGCTGCGCAACCATGGGCGAGAGCAGGACTTTGTCGGGCGGTGGGGCGGCGAGGAATTTCTGGCAGTGCTGCCCGAGACTGACCCGCAGCAGGCGGCGCAAGCAGCTGAGCGCATTCGTCTGGCCGTGCAGGGCCTGGACTGGTCTGATTTGGTGCCTGGCTTGGAGGTTACTCTATGCGTGGGCTGTAGTCAGTTGGGTGAGCGTGAGAGCTTCAGCAACGCTATTGCCCGTGCTGATCGTGCGCTGTATCGGGCCAAGGCAGAGGGGCGTAACCAGGTGGCGCAGGCCGATGCCGAGGCTTCGGCAACGCCGCTGCAGGAATCGTCGGTCTGAGGCGTCAGTCAGCGTCCAATGAGGGGCCAACCATGGCGGCTACCTGATCGTAGACGCCGGGGCAGGCCACTAGATAGGGGTTGCCGCTGAGCAGCCCGTCACCGCGCAAAAAGTTGTTGCAGCGCCCGCCGGACTCGGCCAAGAGCGCCAGCCCGGCAACGCAGTCCCAGCTCTTCAGGCAGGTCTCGTAGTAGCCCAGCAATCGCCCCGCAGCCACATAAACCGTCATGAGAGCGCCGGAGCCGTTGCGCAAAAACATGCCGCCGGCATCGAGCAACTGGCCCAGAAAGGGCATGAAGTGTTGCTTGCCGTTAGCGTAGAAGGTGCCAACGCCCATTAGGCCCGCGCGTAGGTCGGTGGCGCTGCTGACTTGCAACGGCTGGTCATTGACCCAGGCGCCAAAGCCGAGCCCGCCATGAAAAAGCTCATCGTGGTTCGGGTCTGCGACGGCACCGATGGCGGGTACACCATCGACCAGCAGGCCGATGGATACGCACCAGTTATGCAGCCCGTGCAGAAAGCACGCAGTGCCGTCGATGGGATCAATCACCCAGACGCAGCGGGCATCCAGCCTTGTTGTGCCGGTTTCTTCACCGACAAAGCCGTCTTCCGGGAAGGCCGCCAGCAGCTCGGCGCGGATGAATACTTCCAGCTCCCGGTCCGCCGCACTGACCACATCCTGACTGAAGCCGCCCTTACTCTCCACCGTCAGGTGCTCGCGTTGACGATATAGCTGCAGTCCACGCTGAGCCGCTTGCTGAGCCAAATGCTTGGCCAGCTGGTAGCGAGCGCTGAGGTCGAGCGGGGCGGCAGAGGTCATGCGCTGGGCGTCCTTGGTAAATCAGGCGTTGCTGCTGGGGCAGTCGGGTGTGGTGGTGTAGGTGCGTGAGCTGTCCACATTACCCAACTGATCGAGGGTACGGCGCCCCAGCAGTACCGGATAGTGCATGTTGCTGCGGTCACGCAGGGAGAATTCTTCGTTCAGGCGCTCGCCGGCGATGCACACGTCCATGCGTACCACAGGACGCTCCTCGGAGCCGCCGGCACCGCGCACGCGCAGGTCGCGCTCCAGCGGGCGTTCGAAGGTTTCGCTGATCAGGCTTTCGGACTTCAGGTCTTCCAAGGCGACCTTGAAGCGCACCCATTGCTCACCGTCGCGCTCAAAGCGCTCGATGTCCTCGGCGTGCATGGAGGAGGTGAGGGCGCCGGTGTCGAGCTTGAATTTCACGGTCATGTCCGCCGGCTCAATCACGCCTTGTTCGATCCAGCCGAGCTGCCGTGGGCTGTCGGCGTGGGCGGATAGGGGAAGGGCGGTGGCGAGGGCAAGTGCAGCGGGCAGGAACAGGCTCTTCAACGATGCGGACATCGGACATCTCCTATGGCTTGGGTTGCTCAAATGGACTAGCCGGAGGAGAAAATGTTCCGTTTTCATCATCAGACGGCGGGTCGACAAGGCGTTCTCGCCGACCCGCGTTGCTTACTCAGCGGTGAGGCGATACAGACCGTTGTCTAGATCGGACGCGAAGTATACGCGGCCCTCAGCATCGGCCGCCAGCCCAGTTGGGATGCCGGTTGGCGGCATACCGGGGCCGGCTGCCAGGCCGATTGGCAAGTGCTCTGCGACAACCTCTTTTGCACCACTTTGCGGGTCGATGCTCAACAGTCGCTGGGCTCCGGGCTCGGCCACCAGCAGCCGGCCATCAGGCAACTCGGTCAGCCCTTCGGGTAGCTGCAGCCCTTCGGCAATGACGCTCAGGCTGAAATCGCTGGTGTCCAGTCGCGCCAGTTGGCCGTTGAGCAGGGTGAGGTAGATCATGCCACTGGGGCCTTTGATCATCTGCACCGGGCCTTGCAGGCCGCTGGCGACTTCGCTGCGTTCTGCAAGGTCAGGGCCGGATAAGCGCAGCAGCGTGCCGGCGGCCAGTTCGCTGACCAACACGCTGCCGTCGTCCAATTCGACCGCTGCCGAAGGCGCCTTGAGCTGGTGGACCATGGCCAGGGTGCTGTTGTCGCTGCGGCTGATCAGCTGCAGGGTGCCCGTCGAAAAGCTGGTGACCAACAGCCGCTCTTGGCCCAGTGCCACGTTGATCGGGTATTCGGCGTCTGAGCCGTGGGCGCGGCGCAGATCCGTGACCTTGCCGCTGACGGTATCCACTGCGCGCAGGGCGAACACATCGGCGACGTACAGCGTCTTGCCGTCCTCGCTTAAGGCCAAGCCGGCCGGCACCGCCAGATCGCCGTTGACCAGGCGACGATGCTCGCGAGTTTGCGGGTTGATGCGGGTAATGCGGTTGTTGGCCATGTTGGAGACGTAGATGTTGTCGTCGGCATCCAGCGCCAGATTGTCGAGGGCGCTGTCGAGCTGGGCGATCAGTTCTGTGCTGCCATCGGCCAGGTTGACCTGCTTCAGTTGGCCGCTGAAGGTGTCGATGGCGTAGAGGTTGCCCTTGGAGTCGAAGTTGGCGGCTGCCGGGGTCTTGAAGTCGCTGGAGATTACCTTGAGCTCGCCGTCCTCTGGGTTGATGCGCACGATCTGCCCTTTGAACCAGAGTGGACCGTATAGCCAACCGTCGTCCCCGACCTCAAAGCCGTTGAAACCACCCAGATCCTTGCCGATCAGCCGCGGCGGCTCCGCGCCCGCACGGTCAATTTCCCAGAGTGCGTCGCCCAGAAATACCTGGCTGGCGTAGAGCGCGCCCGTTTCGTCGTTGAAGTCCAGGGAGTTGATGCCGGGCAGGTCGGTTGCCAGCACCTGGATAGGCGCGGCGTCGTTTTCCCGGTACATGACTTTGCCGGTGTAGAAACCAGTCCAAGCCATCTCGCCATTGGGGCCGATAGCGATGTCATCGGCTTGACCGTCATTGGGGCCGATCAGTGTCTGTACATCGCCGCTGTCGGTGTCGACCTCATACAGACTGGCACCGACCACGCTGCCGGCGAGCAGACGACCCTGCTTGTCGACGGCCAGACCGTGCACGCCCTTGAAAGGAGAGGGGGCGACCAGTTGTTCGGGGGCGGAGTAGTGGGTGGCTAACGCCAGAGGCGCCAGGCTGAATAGCCCGGCGAGCGTAAGGGTGCGAAGGCGCAACGTCATATTGGAGCTTCCTTGTTGTTGTTTTGCTCCGATTCTAGTCTTGGTTGACGGCGTTTGTGGGGGCAATCAGGCGGGGTTATGTCGGAGGATAAATCGGTTTGGCGTGAGGTTCGCTTGCGCGTACGTTCATTCGCTCGGGTTTTGTTTTGAGCTGCTGTCTGATTCGTTTTTCGCCTTTTCCGGCGAGCCAAGGGGGGCTGCTTGCCCAGCCCCC
>CERX01101867.1_pt1 | contig 19029 bp, 14 predicted proteins | sample 350251 | NCBI WGS metagenome assembly CERX01 (sample SAMEA2621044, study PRJEB7988) | marine metagenome | biome: marine biome (ENVO:00000447); feature: deep chlorophyll maximum layer (ENVO:xxxxxxxx); material: "saline water (ENVO:00002010), including plankton (ENVO:xxxxxxxx)" | depth 50 m
CCCGCCGTTGCCGCCGGGTGCAGCCGTTGGTCGGGCACTGGTCAGCGGTCCATGAGTCGGTCGATAATGCGTCCATGTCAGACAAACCCGCCTCCCATCTCCTTTGCCAACTGAGTGATTTACCCGCACGCGGCAGCAAGGGCGTACAGCACAATGGCCACAACCTCATTGTGGTGCGCCAAGGTACGCAAGTAACGGTCTATGAGAATCGCTGCCCGCACAGGGGCATACCGCTGGAGTGGGTGCCGGATCGGTTTCTGGATCAGTCCGGGCGACTGATCCAGTGCGCCAGCCATGGCGCGCTCTTTTTGCCCGAGTCCGGCGAGTGCATCGCTGGGCCCTGTGTTGGCCAGTCACTTCGCGCCTTTGCCTGCGAGGTACGTGACGGCGCGGTTTATCTAGTAATTCCCTAGCCCCTACAGACTGACCGGCAAGGCGCCGCGCACCCGCAGGCCGTCCGGTTCCGGCCAGACCGACCAGGCCAGTACCTCAACACCCGCCTGCGCCGCCTCGCGCAGCAGCCGCCCGTACTCCGGGTCGATTTCATCGGCGGGTCGTACCTGGCTGATGCCCGAGTGCATGACGCAGAACAGCAAACAAGCGCGGCGCCCGCTTCGCACCACCTCAATCAGCTCACGCAGATGCTTTTGGCCGCGCTGGCTGACCGCATCGGGAAAGGCGCCAACGCCATCGCCCAGCGCCAGGGTGACGCTTTTCACTTCCACCACGCAGTCCGGCTGATCAGCGCCGGACAATAGAAAGTCGAAGCGGCTGGCCAATTCCGGCAGCTTCACCTCTGCGCGCTGCTGCGGATAATCCGCCAGCGGCGCGATCAGCCCCTCTGCCAGCGCGGCGCCTATTACCCGGTTGGCGCGTGCGCTGTGAATGCAGGCCAACTGCCCCGGCGCCACCTCAACCAGCTCCCAGGTACCGGGCAGCTTGCGCCCGGGCTTATGTTCCAGGCTGACCCAGATGCGATCACCCGGCTGCCCGCAGTTGCGCATCGAGCCGGTATTGGGGCAGTGCACGGTCAGCTCCTGCCCATCCGGCAAACGGATATCGGTCAGAAAACGCTTGTAGCGGCGCAGCAGCACTGCCTCCTGCAAGGCCGGCGCGAACGGGATCAGCATGTCGGCGACCAACTGCGCAGCGCCCGCTGCAGACGCTCAACCGCCTGCTCCAGGCGCTCCAGCGAGGTGGTGTAAGCCAGGCGCAAGTGCTGATCAGCCCGGTGCTGACCAAAGTCCAGCCCCGGCGTCAGGGCAACAAACTCACGCTCAATCACATGCTGACAGAAGGCGGCACTGTCACCGCCCAGCGCCTGCATGTCGGCATACAGATAGAAAGCACCTTCAGGGGTAACCGGGACCGAAAAGCCCAGCTCACGCACCGCTGGCAGCAGGAAGTCGCGCCGCACCTGAAAGGCACGGCGACGCAGCTCGCAGATTTCCCGGCTTTGCTCGCTGAAGGCCGCCAGCGCGGCCTGCTGGGCCATGTGTGGCGCACAGATGTAGAGGTTCTGCGCCAATTTCTCCAAGCCGGCAACCGCCTCCTTGGGCGCCACCAGCCAGCCCAAACGCCAACCAGTCATACCGAAGTATTTGGAGAAGCTGTTCAGCACAAAGGCATCGTCTGCCACCTCCAGCACCGAGGGCGCATCCAGGCCATAGGTCAGACCGTGGTAAATCTCATCTACGATCAATTGCCCGCCCAGGCGGCGGCAGCAGGCCGCCAGCGCCTGCAGTTCCGCGCGCGACAGCAATGTGCCGGTAGGGTTGGCCGGTGAGGCAGCGAGCACGCCCACGCAGTCGGCATCCCAATGCTGCTCGATCAACTCGGGGGTCAGCTGGTAGCGCGTTTCAGGGCCGGTCGGCACCAGCACCGCCCGGCCTTCTACCAAGCGCAGAAAATGACGATTGCAGGGGTAGGCCGGGTCGGCCATAAGGATCTTCTTACCCGGTTCCACCAACAGTGCGCTGACCAAGAGCAACGCCGCAGAACCACCCGGTGTTACCACTACGCGCTCGGGGTCAAGCGCCAGGCCATGCCGCTCGGCGTAGAGTGCGGCGATGGCTTCGCGCAACGCCGGCAACCCCAACGCCGGGGTATAGCCCGTACAGCCGTCAGCCAGCGCTCGCTGGCCCGCCTGAATAATCGGCTCGGGGGTGGTGAAGTCCGGCTCACCAATCTCCATATGAATGACATCACGCCCTTCGGCCTCCAGCGCCTTGGCTCTCGCCAGCACGGCCATCACATGGAAGGGTTGGATATCCTGCACCCGTTTGGTCCAGCGTTGCTGCGCCATGAAATACTCTCGTCCTGCCGCAAAAAACGCCGATCATACCCTGCCAGAGCCCCCGCCGCAGCGGCTCAATCCCTCGTGTCGCGCCATCGGGCGTCAAACAGTAGCGCGGGCCTTAAGGTTCTGGTAGCTTTGCCCGCTTGCAGGATTTTGGCCGCTGCTCATGCAGGTGCAGACAGCGGACCTGAAACAGGAAGATTGAGCAATAAGTGAGGGGTTCTCATGCCCAGCAATGCCAAGCAGAAAACATCGATGTTGATCCGCGGCTTCGTCCCCTACCAGGAAAAGAAGGGCGAGGAATACATGAACGAGCAGCAGCTCGAGCATTTCGCCAACATACTCAACGCCTGGAAAAAGGAGTTGATGGAAGAAGTCGACCGCACTGTGCATCACATGCAGGACGAAGCGGCCAACTTCCCCGATCCGGCCGACCGTGCCAGCCAGGAAGAAGAGTTCAGCCTGGAACTGCGCACCCGTGACCGCGAGCGCAAGCTGATCAAGAAGATTGACCAGACGCTGCAACGCATTGAGGACGACGACTACGGTTTCTGCGACTCCTGTGGTGTCGAGATTGGCATCCGTCGCCTGGAAGCGCGCCCCACGGCTACTCTGTGCATCGACTGCAAGACCCTGGCCGAAATCAAGGAAAAGCAGGTCGGCAGCTAAGCCGCCCTGTTCTGCAGCAAGCCCGATCGGGCTTGCTGTTACCGCCTCTCCCGCATGACCTCCCCCTATATCGGGCGCTTCGCGCCAACCCCAAGCGGCCTGCTGCACTTTGGCTCGCTGGTAGCCGCGCTGGCCAGCTATCTGGACGCACGCCACGCAGGCGGCCAATGGCTGCTGCGCGTCGAAGACCTGGACCAGACCCGCAGCCAGCCCGACGCAGAACGTCAGATTCTGCAGGCACTGGAGGACTTTGGACTTGAGCACGACGGCGAGATCATCCGCCAGAGTGAACGTCTTGAGCTATATCGGGCACAGACCGAGCGCTGGCTAGAGCAAGGCCTGGCCTACTACTGCGACTGCCCGCGCCGAACCCTGCTACAGCACGGACCGGCCTACCCTGGCACCTGCTCCACACGCCAGCTTGCACCGGCCGCCGACCATGCCGTGCGCATCCGCGTCGACGACACCCCCATCACCTGTGTTGATCGCCTGCAGTTACCACTGACCCAACACCTTGCACACGAGCTGGGCGATTTCATTATCCGCCGCCGCGACGGCGTCTATGCCTACCAGCTGGCGGTGGTGCTGGACGACATCGAGCAAGGCATCACCGACGTGGTCCGCGGCGCCGACCTGCTCGACTCCACGCCCCGGCAAATGTGGCTGTATCAGGTCCTGAAGCAGCCCGCACCGCGCTACCTGCACGTGCCGCTGATCATGCGCGAGGACGGCGAGAAACTCAGCAAACGCCTGGCCTCCGAACCTCTGCAGGCTGCTCAAGCGCCACAGACACTGTGGCGCGCACTGCGGGCATTGGCGCAACCGGTTCCCGAGGAGCTGCGCGGCGCATCGGTCCAGCAGCAACTGGCCTGGGCGGTCGAGCACTGGCAGCCACAGCGTCTGCCATCGACCCTGCAAATCATGCAACATAGCTTGCCCGGCTGATTGCTTGGCAAGCCAGGCACGGCTGATTACCATCACGCTCTTAACCTGACGCGCCGACACGGGCGTCACCCAGATGACGGACACCCATGTATATCTATCGCCTGGTATTGCTGCTGGTCATCGGCATCTACCTGTTCTCCCCGGCCATCATGGACTGGTGGATAGAGCCCCAGGGTGCCTGGTACCGCCCCTACGTGCTGTGGCTGATTCTGATCATCGCCGGCATGCTGCTACAGAGCCCGAAAGATGCCGATGAGCTTTGAGCTGAGTCAGCTGCTGCTGATCAGCATTGTCTACCTGATCCTGCTGTTCGGTGTGGCCTGGGCCACTGAGAACGGGCACGTTCCACGCGGTTTGCTGCGACACCCTGCGGTCTACACCCTGTCGCTTGGCGTGTACGCCAGCGCCTGGGCGTTTTATGGCACGGTCGGGTTGGCCTACCAATACGGGTACGGGTTTCTGACCTACTACCTGGGCGTGTGTGGCGCCTTTCTGCTGGCACCGGTGCTGCTTAACCCGATCCTGCGCATTACCCGCACTTACCAGCTATCGTCTCTGGCCGACCTCTTTGCCTTTCGCTTCCGCAGCACCTGGGCGGGCACCCTCACCACGCTGTTCATGCTGGTGGGTGTACTGCCGCTACTGGCCCTGCAGATCCAGGCAGTCGCCGACTCGGTGCAAATCCTGACCGACGAATCCGGCCAAGGCACCGTAGCCCTCGGCTTCTGCGTGCTGATTATCCTGTTTGCCATCCTGTTCGGTGCGCGCCATATCTCGGCCCGGGAGAAGCATGAAGGTCTGGTGATGGCGATTGCCTTCGAGTCGGTGGTCAAACTGGTCGCCATCGCCGCTATCGGCCTGTATGCCTTGTATGTGGTATTCGACGGCCCGCAGGGTTTGCAGTTGTGGCTGAACAACAACCAGGAAGCGCTGATCACCCTGCATACACCGCTGCAGGAAGGCCCCTGGCGGACGCTGCTGCTGGTGTTCTTTTCCGCCGCCTTTGTAATGCCGCACATGTATCACATGGCCTTTACCGAGAACCTCAACCCGCGCGCACTGGGCACAGCCAGCTGGGGGCTACCGCTGTTCCTGCTGCTGATGAGTCTGGCCGTGCCACCGATCCTCTGGGCTGGCCTGCACCTGGGTGTGCGCACCAACCCGGAGTATTTCTCCCTTGGCCTTGGGGTTGCAGCCGGCTCCGAATGGCTATCGCTACTGGCCTTTGTTGGCGGTTTGTCGGCAGCCAGCGGCCTGATCATTGTCATCACTCTGGCGCTGTCGGGCATGGTGCTCAACCATGTCGTGTTGCCGCTGTATCAACCCAGCGCCGACAACAATATCTACCGCTGGCTGCTATGGACCCGCCGCACCTTGATTGCCGCCATCATCATGGCAGGCTATGGCTTTTACCGGCTGCTCGGCGCCGAGCAGGATCTGGCCAACCTGGGTATCGCGTCCTTCGTTGCCACGGTGCAGTTTTTGCCCGGCACCCTGTCGGTACTCTATTGGCCGCAGGCCAACCGGCGCGGCTTTATCGGCGGGGTGATGGCCGGCATGCTGGTCTGGAGTATTACCCTGCTGCTGCCGCTGGTCACCGAGCTGCCGGGCCTGCAGCTGTTCGGCATGACACTGGCCTTCAACGCAGACACCTGGCATCTGGCGGCCATCAGCTCGCTGGCCGCTAACGTGCTGGTGCTGGCCGTGATCTCCCTGTTCACACAGCGCTCCAGCGAGGAACAAAGCGCGGCCGAGGCCTGCTCGGTCGACAACGTCAGCCGCCCCCAACGCATGCAACTGATGGCATCTTCGCCGCAGGAGTTTGCCCAACAGCTAGCCAAACCGCTCGGCAACAAGACCGCACAGTACGAAGTCGAGCAGGCGTTACGCGATCTCAAGCTGCCCTTTGATGAGCGCCGCCCTTACGCCCTGCGTCGCCTGCGCGACCGCCTGGAGGCCAACCTGTCTGGCCTGATGGGCCCCTCGGTGGCACAGGACATCATCGAGACCTTCCTGCCGTTCAAGATGGGTCGCGACGGCTACATGACTGAGGACATCCACTTTATCGAAAACCGGCTGGAGGACTACCACAGCCGCCTGACCGGCCTGGCTGCCGAGCTCGACGCCCTGCGGCGCTACCACCGCCAGACCCTGCAGGACCTGCCGATGGGCGTTTGCTCACTGGGGCAAGACAGCGAAATCCTGATGTGGAACCGCGCGATGCAGGCACTCACCGGCATCGAAGCCGACAGCGTGATCGGCTCTCGCCTGGGCAGCCTGCCCGAACCCTGGCGTGAGCTGCTGGAACGCTTTGTCGAAGATCAATCTGCCCATCTGCATAAACAGAAGCTCAGCATCAACGGCCACACCCAATGGCTCAGCCTGCACAAGGCAGCCATCGACGAGCCCGGCTACGTTGGGAGCAGCGGCCTGGTGCTACTGATCGAAGATCAGACCGAAACCCAAATGCTGGAAGAGGAGTTGATGCACTCCGAGCGCCTGGCCTCCATTGGCCGCCTGGCCGCCGGGGTCGCGCATGAGATCGGCAACCCGATCACCGGTATCGCCTGTCTGGCGCAAAACCTGCGCGATGAGTCAGAACAGCCCGAGGCACGTGAGGCCAGCGAGCAGATCCTCGACCAGACCCGCCGGGTCTCGCGCATCGTGCAGTCGTTGGTCAACTTCGCCCACGTTGGCAGCCGCCATCACAACCCCAACGAGCCGGTTGATCTGGCGGCCTGTACCAACGAGGCTATTCACCTGCTCTCGCTCAACCGCAAGGGGCCGGAGGTCAAGTATGTTAACCTGTGCCGTCCCGAGCACCTGGTCGCCGGCGACGCCCAACGGCTGGTGCAGGTGTTGATCAATCTGCTGGGTAATGCCCGTGATGCCAGCCAGAACGGCGACAGCATCAGCATTGCCAGCCAGGAAAACGAGCATCAAGTGCTGCTGCAGGTTGAGGATCAGGGCAGCGGAATCGACAAGGCGATCATGGACCGCCTGTTCGAGCCCTTCTTCACTACCAAGGAACCAGGGACAGGCACCGGGCTCGGATTGGCACTGGTCTACTCCATCATCGAAGAGCATTATGGGCAGATCACCATCGACAGCCCGGTCGACCAGACAAACCAGCGCGGCACCCGTTTCACCATTACTTTGCCGCGCTACAGCATGAGCGCTAGCGGCGCCTCTGCCTGAGCTTTATCCAGGCGCCGTCACGCATGAGGTAACTATGTCAGACATTCTGGTTGTTGAAGACGAAGCCATCATCCGCACGGCACTCAAGCGGCTGCTGGAGCGTCACCACTACCAAGTGGCCGAAGCCGGTTCCGTCGGCGAAGCCTGCGAGCGTCACAACCTGGACAGCTTTGATCTCATCATCAGCGACCTGCGCCTGCCGGGCGAGCCCGGCACTGAGCTGATACGCCGCGCCGCCAACACGCCGGTGCTGATCATGACCAGCTACGCCAGCCTGCGCTCGGCTGTTGACTCGATGAAGCTGGGCGCGGTCGATTACATTGCCAAGCCCTTCGACCACGATGAAATGGTCGAAACCGTGCAACGCATCATTGCCAGCGGCAGCGAACGCAAGCAGCAAGCTGCCGCAGCGGAACAACCCACTGGCAAGCAAAAGCCGCAGCCGATGCAAGACGATGACATTCGCAAGCAGATGGGCATCATTGGCGGCTGCGACACCATGCTCACGCTGTTCAAGCGCATTCGCAAGGTCGCGCCCACCGACTCCACCGTGCTGATTCAAGGTGAATCCGGCACCGGTAAGGAGCTGGTAGCCCGGGCCATGCATGAACAGTCACAGCGCGCCAAGGCACCACTGATTTCGGTCAACTGCGCCGCCATTCCGGAAACCCTGATCGAGTCCGAGCTGTTCGGTCATGAGAAGGGGTCCTTTACCGGCGCCACCAGCAACCGCACCGGTCTGGTTGAGGCCGCCGACGGCGGCACCCTGTTCCTCGACGAAATCGGCGAGCTGCCACTCGAAGCGCAAGCGCGCCTGCTGCGCGTGCTGCAAGAAGGCGAGATCCGCCGGGTTGGTTCAGTGCAATCCCAAAAGGTCGATGTGCGTCTGGTCGCGGCAACCCACCGCGACCTCAAGACCATGGCGCGCCAAGGCCTGTTCCGCGAAGACCTGTACTACCGACTGAACGTGATCGAGCTGCGCCTGCCACCGCTGCGAGAGCGTGGCCGCGACGTCATGCTGATCGCCGAGGCCTTGCTGCAACGCGCCGCTGGCAACATGAATATGGAAGGTTTGCACTTCAGCAGGGATGCCGAGCAGGCGATTCTGGCCTACAGCTGGCCCGGTAACGTGCGTGAGCTGGAAAACGCCATTGAGCGCTCAGCCATTCTCTGCGACCACGACGAGATCACCGCCGACCTGCTGGGCATTGAGCTGGATGCAGAGATAGAGCGCGCCTCCGAAGCTGCCAACGCCCTGCAGACCATGCAGCACGACGTCACGCCAGGCCAGGAGCCGGCAGAAGACCTGTCGCTGGAGGACTACTTCCAGCACTTTGTGTTGGAGCATCAGGACCACATGACCGAAACCCAGCTGGCGCACAAGCTAGGCATCAGCCGCAAGTGCTTGTGGGAACGCCGTCAGCGTCTGGGCATCCCGCGTAAGAAAACCGCCAGCACCTGATCCCGCCAGTGCAACGGCAGGGGCCGGCTGACACTCGCCACCCCTGCCAACCTGTAACACCCCATCCTTGCGCATGTGTTACCTGTTACCGCTAAAGTTCCCGCAAAACTGTTACCCCAACCAGCCACCGAGGTAACACTTACCCCCCGATTGCGGTAACACATCCAGGGGTAACACCCCCTCTCAAAACCACCAAAAATCGCAAGCCACTGTTTTTAAAGGAATTTAAAAAGTTGGCACGCCGAATGCTTTATATCTGGCACAACAACAATAAAAACCAAAACACATAACAAAAATAACATTCGACTCCACACACAATAAAAACAAGATGTGAGAGACGCAGCAAACTGATTTTTTTGGAGAATAGCAGTCAGATCGCGAGCAGGACGCTCACTTGGATGAAGAAGAATAAAAGTTGCCCAAGCAACCCGCCATCCAAAGCCATACGCAGGCCGCTCTGAACCTAAGCTTCCAAAGCAATCCGTTTGGTTTTGACAACCCGAGATGGGTCAGTCGGAAAGCGGCGTTTGCCGCTTTGAACAAAAAAAGAATAGCTCTCATAAAAACAATAATAAAAAACCATTAGGGGGAGTGCCCTACTCCCCTTGAGCTTTCCTTCCCTACGTAACATCCCCCCCTTTCTTACCTTTGTTAACAAATCAAGCTAGAATGCTCGACAAACGTGGCCTCTCGCCACCTGCGCGCCAGGCCAGGCATATCGCCGACCCGGCCCACTCACCTTGCGCCGCCGTGAGCATGCCTGCCAACTGACACCCAGGCCGCATCACCGCATGGCGCCGGAACCGCCACCATCTATGATTCGAAAGCTGTTGCAGAAAATGCCCTCTCCCTTCGGCCTACCCCAACGCCGACGCACCACCCCGTCCGTCATTCCCGCCAGTCAACATCAGGTGCGGCGCGAACGCCTGAGCCGACACGCGGTAAGCGTGGTAGAGAAGCTGCAACAGGCCGGCTATGAAGCCTTTCTGGTCGGCGGCTGCGTGCGCGACCTGATGCTGGATATCACGCCTAAGGATTTTGACGTTGCCACCAGCGCCACTCCCGAGCAAGTGCGCGCCACCTTCCGCAACGCGCGCCTGATTGGCCGCCGTTTCAAGCTGGTGCACGTGCATTTTGGCCGCGAGATCATCGAAGTAGCCACCTTCCGCGCCAACCACGAAACGCAAGTCTCGGAGGAGCAGTCACGCCAGAGCGAGTCCGGCCGACTGCTGCGCGACAATGTCTATGGCACCTTTGAGCAGGATGCCCAACGCCGAGACTTCACCATAAATGCCCTCTACTTCGACGTCAGTACCGGCCAGATTCACGATTTTGCCCACGGCGTGCACGACATTCGCAACCGCCTGGTCCGTCTGATCGGCCACCCCGAGCAGCGCTATCAGGAAGACCCGGTGCGCATGCTGCGGGCCATCCGCTTTGCCGCCAAGCTGGATTTCGAGATCGAGCAACACACCGCCGCCCCTATCGAGACGCTGGCCCCACTGCTGCACGACATTCCTGCAGCGCGCCTATTTGATGAGTCACTGAAACTGCTGATGAGCGGCCAGGGCAAGGCCACCTTCGACCTGTTGTATCAATACGATCTGCTGGCCCCGCTGTTCCCGGATACCGACGAGGCCATTCTCGACAATCCCGAATACACCTTGCGCCTGGTGCGCAAGGCGCTCGACAACACCGATGCACGTATTGCCCAGGATAAGCCGGTCACCCCCGCCTTCCTATTCGCAGCCTTTCTCTGGCCAGCACTGCCGGCGCGGGTTGCCGCGCTGGAAGAGCAAGGTATTCCGCCAATCCCTGCTTACCAGCAGGCGGCCCACGAGCTACTGGCCGAACAATGCCTGCATACCGCCATACCCAAGCGCTTCAGCATCCCCATGCGCGAAATCTGGGACATGCAGCCTCGGCTGGAACGACGCAGTGGCCGGCGCGCGGACCAACTGCTGGAACACCCGCGCTTCCGCGCCGCCTACGACTTCCTGCTGCTACGCGAGGAAGCCGGCGAGCAGACCGACGGCCTGGGCGCCTGGTGGACCCAGTATCAGGATGCCAACGCCGATCAGCGCAGGCAGATGATTCGCGAGCTGGGCGATGCACCCAAGAGCGGTGGCAAACGCAGCCGCTCTCGCTCGCGCCGCAAACCACGCAAACCGCAATCCAACGCCTGATGCCACTCGTCTACGTCGCACTGGGCAGCAACCAGGGCGACCCAGTTGCCCAGCTGCGCGCTGCCTGCCAAGCCATGAACGAGCTGACCGGCAGCCAGCTGCTGGCATGCTCGTCACTGTACCGTAGCGCCCCCATGGGCCCGCAGGATCAACCGTCTTACGTCAACGCCGTGGTCGCCCTGCAGACCAGCCTTGAGCCTGAAGCACTGCTCGATCAGCTGCAACGCATCGAGCAGGAGCAAGGGCGCGTGCGCAAGGCCGAGCGCTGGGGGCCACGCACCCTGGACCTGGACATCCTGCTGTACGACAAGCAGGTGATAAACAGCCCGCGTCTGCAGATCCCGCATTACCACATGCACGCCCGCGCCTTCGTCCTCTATCCGCTGGCCGAGATTGCTCCGCAGCTGCAGATGCCGGACGGCGTGCAGCTGGTCAGCTTGCTGGAGAACTGCCCGCGCGGTGATCTGCAGGCATTGCCCTTTTTTATACAACAGCCTGATGCGCGATCAGACTTGACACCCCATGGCTGACACGTAGGATGCCGATTCCGGCAGGGCTCTACCCCAGCTCTGGCGGACAGTCGCCTTACCAAGGCTATACTCTCGCTGCAGCCACCCAGCGCGAGAGTGCGGATTCAACGGCGCCGCTGCAGCTGCAGTCGCCCACAGCAAAGGCCACCCACTGGAAACAGCCATGCCTGACGTTACTCTGACCACACTGAACAAGCTCAAGCAAAGCGGCGAAAAGATCGTTTGTCTGACAGCCTACGACGCCACCTTCGCCCACGTTGAAAGTGAGGCCGGCGTCGAGGTAATGCTGATTGGCGACTCCCTCGGCATGGTCCTGCAGGGGCATGACAGCACCCTGCCGGTCAGCGTTGCCGACATGGCGTACCACACCGCTGCGGTCAAGCGCGGCAACAAGGGCGCGCTGATCATGGCCGACCTGCCGTTCATGGCCTATGCCACCCTGGAGCAGGCTCTGACCAACAGCACCGAGCTAATGCAGGCCGGCGCCCATATGGTCAAACTGGAGGGCGGTCGCTGGCTGGCTGAGAGCATTGAGGTGCTGAGCCGTAACGGTATTCCGGTCTGTGCCCACATGGGCCTGACGCCGCAGACAGTCAATGTCCTGGGCGGCTTCAAGGTACAAGGCCGCGACGAAGCTCAAGCGCGCGCGATGATCGAAGACGCCAAGGCGCTGGAAGCGGCAGGCGCCGCCATGCTGCTGCTCGAATGCGTGCCGCCGGCGCTGGCCAACGCCATCACCGCAGCGGTCAAGGTGCCGGTCATCGGCATTGGTGCCGGCAGCGGTACCGACGGTCAGGTACTGGTGGTACACGACATGCTGGGGCTCTCGCTCAGTGGACGCGTACCGCGCTTCGTGAAAAACTTCATGGCAGGTCAGCCCGACATTCCGGCGGCAATCCGCGCCTACGTCGAGGCGGTCAAGAAGGTCGAATTTCCAGCAGCCGAACACGAGTTCTAAACCCATGAACACCCTGCATACCATTGCGCAAGTGCGCGCTGCAGTTGGTCGTGCCCGCCAGGAAGGCAAGCGCATTGGTCTGGTGCCCACCATGGGTAACCTGCACGCCGGTCATGTTGCACTGGTGGAAAAGGCCCTGCAGCGCACCGATTACGTGGTGGTCAGCATCTTCGTCAACCCGATGCAATTTGGCCCCGGCGAAGACCTGGACAGCTACCCGCGCACCCTGGCCGAAGACCAGAAAAAGCTGCTGGAAGTAGGCGCCCACCTGGTATTTGCCCCCAATGCCAACGAGATGTACCCCGATGGCATGGACGGCCACACTCGCATCAGCGTACCCGTGGTCTCCGAAGGCCTGTGCGGCGCCAGCCGCCCGGGGCACTTTGAGGGCGTGGCAACCGTGGTCAGCAAATTGCTCAACATTGTTGGACCAGACGTCGCGGTGTTCGGCCAGAAGGACTACCAGCAGCTGGCTGTGATTCGCAAGATGGCGCAGGACCTCAGCCTGCCGGTGCAGATCATGGGCCACCCCACCGTGCGCGCCGAAGACGGCTTGGCGCTATCCTCGCGCAACGGTTACCTGAGCGCAGAGCAACGTGCCATTGCTCCGCGTCTGCAGCAGACTCTGCAACAGATCGCCAGCGCCGTGCAGGGCGGCCGCACGGACTACGCCCAGCTTATCAACGAAGCCAGCCAGCAGCTCAGCGAAGCTGGCCTGCGGCCGGACTACCTCGATCTGCGTGACGCCACCAACCTGGCACCAGCACACGATGCCAGCACCGACCTGGTGGTGCTGGCAGCCGCCTATCTGGGCACGACCCGCCTGATCGACAACCTCGAATTCAGCCGCCCTTGAGCGGCTGACTGCAGCACGCCCCCTCCGCTACCGCCGTTTTGACAGCCCCCTCTCATACCAAAGAAGGGTTGTCTTGCCCCCCTCCAATGGCCGACGCTAAATGACCTAAACTGACCGGCAACGCCCTGTGCCCTCGCCGGTCCGGACTCTGCCGCAGCACACCAGACCCGGCTGGCAAGAGACTGCCTGATTCAATAACAAGAGGGGAATTCCCATGTACGCAATCGAAAACCATAAGGTGTCCGAGTCCGCACGTGCGCGCACGCATCTGGACGACGCCGGCTATCAACGCATGTACAAGCAGTCACTGGAACAGCCGGACCAGTTCTGGGCCGAACAGGCCGAACGCTTCCTGACCTGGGACAAGCGCTGGAGCAAGGTACACGAGAGCGACCTTGGTAAGGGTCAGGCCGCCTGGTTTATCGACGGCAAGCTGAATGTCAGCGTCAACTGCATCGACCGCCACCTGGCCGAGCACGGCGAAGAGACCGCCATCATCTGGGAAGGCGACGACCCGAGCGAAGACCAGCGTATCAGCTACAACCAGCTGCACGAGAAAGTAAGCCGCCTGGCCAATGTGCTCAAGGCGCGCGGCGTGAAGAAAGGCGACCGGGTGTGCCTGTACATGCCGATGATTCCAGAAGCCGCCTACGCCATGCTCGCCTGCGCACGCATTGGCGCGGTGCATTCGGTGGTGTTCGGTGGTTTCTCGCCGGACGCGGTGCGTGACCGCATTCTCGATGCCGACTGCCAGACCGTTATCACCGCTGACGAAAGCGTGCGCGGCGGCAAGCGCGTACCCCTCAAGGTAAACGTCGAGAAGGCACTGCAGGAATGCCCCAATGTGCACACCGTGATCACCGTCAGACGTACCGGCGCCGAGGTAGCCTGGAGCGAAGGCCGTGATATCTGGTACGACGAGGCCATCGCTGGCGTCAGCGCCGATTGCCCGCCAGAGCCCATGGACAGCGAAGACCCGCTGTTCATCCTTTACACCTCCGGCTCCACCGGCAAGCCCAAGGGCGTATTGCACACCACCGGCGGCTACCTGCTGATGGCTGCGATGACGCACCACTATGTGTTCGATTACGTGCCGGGTGAAGTCTATTGGTGTACGGCCGATGTGGGCTGGATTACCGGTCACTCGTACATTGTCTACGGCCCACTCTGCAACCGCGCCACCACCGTGTTGTTCGAAGGTGTGCCGACCTACCCGGACGCCTCGCGCTGCTGGCAGGTGATCGACAAGCACCAGGTCAACATCTTCTACACCGCCCCTACCGCCCTGCGCGCGCTGATGGCTAAGGGCAACGCGCCGGTTGAGTCTTCCTCACGTGCCAGCCTGCGCCTGCTGGGCACCGTCGGCGAGCCGATCAACCCGGAAGCCTGGGAATGGTACTACCACGTGGTGGGTGAGCAGCGCTGCCCGATTGTCGATACCTGGTGGCAAACCGAAACCGGCGCGGCCATGATCACCCCGCTGCCGGGCAGCACCACCCTCAAGCCGGGTTCAGCCACCCGCCCGTTCTTTGGCGTGGAACCAGCCCTGTACGACCCTGAAGGCAACGAACTGGAAGGCGCCACCAGCGGCAACCTGGTTATCAAACGCTCCTGGCCCAGTCAGATCCGCACGGTCTATGGCGATCACCAGCGCCTGGTCGACACCTACTTCAGTACCTACAAAGATGTCTACTTCACCGGCGACGGTGCACGCCGCGATGAAGACGGCTTCTACTGGATCACCGGTCGCGTGGACGACGTTCTCAACGTCTCCGGGCACCGCATCGGCACGGCCGAAGTAGAAAGCGCCCTGGTACTGCACGACGCCGTGGCCGAAGCGGCCGTGGTGGGCTGCCCGCACGACATCAAGGGTCAGTGCATCTACGTGTACGTTACGCCGATGAACGGCGTGACACCGAGCGAAGAGCTGGTCAAGGAACTGAAAGCCTTTGTCGCCGATCAGGTCGGCGCCTTTGCCCGGCCGGAGTTCATGCAGTGGGCGCCGGGCCTGCCGAAAACCCGCTCCGGCAAGATCATGCGCCGCATCCTGCGCAAGATCGCCTGCAACGAGCTGGATAGCCTGGGCGACACCTCTACCCTGGCCGACCCCAGCGTAGTAGATGACCTGATCAGCAATCGCGTGGGCAACTGCTGATTGTCACCCCTGCGACGGCCGCCCGGCTGTCGCAGGGCTGAGACAGCTTGTTCTGACTACAGCACCCCTCTATGCTTGTGCACTCGAAAAATAGTGCCTGTGTAGAGGAGTCTGTTCATGCAAGAGGTCGTGATTGTCGCCGCCACCCGTACCGCCATCGGCAGTTTCGGGGGCCAGTTTGCCAAGGTGCCCGCCCACGAGTTGGGCGCCACCGTCATCCGCCGCTTGCTGGACGAAACCAAAATTGACCCGGCGTCGGTCGACGAGGTTATCTTCGGTCAGGTACTCACCGCTGGCTGCGGCCAAAACCCCGCTCGCCAAGCCGCCATCCACGCGGGCCTGCCGCATAGCGTTCCGGCACTCACTCTGAACAAGGTCTGCGGCTCCGGCCTCAAGGCACTGCATCTGGCTGCCCAGGCCATTCGCTGTGGCGACGCCGAGGTCATGATCGCCGGCGGTCAAGAATCCATGAGCCTGTCGCCCCACATAATCCCCACCTCCCGCACCGGTCAACGCATGGGCCACGGGCAGATGATCGACACCATGATTCAGGACGGCCTGTGGGATGCCTTCAACAATTACCACATGGGTATCACTGCCGAGAACCTGGTCGACAAGTACAGCATCAGCCGCGAAGAACAGGACGCCTTTGCCGCCGCCTCCCAGCAAAAGGCCGTGGCTGCGCGCGACGCCGGCGTATTCGATCGGGAAATCACCCCGGTCAGCATCCCCCAACGCAAGGGTGATGCCCTGCTGATTACCCAGGACGAGCAACCACGCGCCGGCACCACTGCCGACAGCCTGGGCCGTCTCAAGCCGGCGTTCAAGAAAGATGGCAGCGTCACCGCCGGGAATGCCTCCAGCCTCAACGACGGCGCCGCCGCGGTGCTGATGATGAGCGCCAGCAAGGCCGCCGAACTGGGTCTGCCGGTACTGGCCCGTGTTGCTTCCTACGCCAACGCAGGCGTTGATCCGGCGATCATGGGTATCGGCCCGGTCTCGGCTACCCAGCGCTGCCTGGCCAAGGCCGGCTGGCAGGTATCCGACCTGGACCTGATCGAAGCCAACGAAGCCTTTGCCGCACAAGCGCTGGCCGTCGGCAAGGAACTCAAGTGGGACGCCGACAAGGTCAACGTCAACGGTGGCGCCATCGCCCTGGGCCACCCGATTGGCGCCTCCGGCTGCCGCGTGCTGGTTACCCTGCTGCACGAGATGCTGCGCCGCGACGCCAAGAAGGGTCTGGCGACCCTGTGCATCGGCGGCGGCCAAGGCGTAGCGCTGGCACTGGCCCGCGACTGATAGCTCTCCTTCCTGCAGCGGCGCCGCCCGGCGCCGTTGCATTGCTTGCTCGCAAGCACCTGCACTGCCCTACACTGTTGAACTGACCGCCCGCACACCGGTCATAGCCTGCGCAGCACCTGCCGCAGGTGCGCTCCCGTGCCACTTCAATTTTGCGAGCCCTGCATGGACAGCCAGAACAGCCCATCCGTCACCCTGCCGCCCGGCGCCTACCTGCTAGCCGGCAACCGCAGCCCCGGCCTTTCTAGCGCCAGCCGAGAGCAGGCTGGCTTCAGTGCACTGGACCTGGCGGTGCAAAGCGCCAACGCCTTGCTACTGCGCTGCGGTCTGAGCGCAGGGGCGCTGGACGGCATCGTGCTGGCCAGCAGCGCCAGTCAGCCAGTAGATGGGGTGCGCCAGCGCCTGCACCTGAGCAGCCACACCCCGCTGCAACAGTGCTCACTGGGGCTCGATGCGGTTACCCGGGCCAGCCAGCAGATTCGCAGCGGCGATGCCGACCTGGTGCTGGTTGTCGCCAGCGACGCCGCCAGCAAAAGCAGCGCCGCAGCTCTGATTGAATCAGCCAAGCGGCTGGCGGCGCTGTTTGAGCTGGCCGATGAGGACGCGCAAGCCTACGCCCAGGCCTGCCGACAGCGTCATAGCGAAGCAGAGCAAAGCGGCCTCTTCAGTCCCTACCGCATCAGCCTGTTCGACCGTCAGGGCGAGGTGTACGACACCGATCAGCCTACGCCTGACAGCGGCGCCTGCGCTCTGCTGCTGGCGTCCGCCCAAGGCTGCGCGCGGCTCAAACGGCGCCCGCTGGCCCTGCTCAGCAGCCAGACACAGGCCAGAGCCCCAGCGGACTACCCCAGCCTGGCGCCCCTGCTGGCCAGCACCAGGCTGCTGCAGACGCAGCAGCTTAGCCTGAATGACATCGACCTGTGGGAGCTGCCCGACACGCCAGCGCTGGCACTGCTCGCCAACCTGGCGGCCTGGCAGGATGCGCGTTTTTGCGAGCGCCAACTAGAGCTGGAGCAGCCCATGGGCCGCCTGGACCCGACCAGCCTGAACCCGCTGGGCGGCAGCCTGGCACTCGGCACACTGCCCGTTAGCGGCGGCTGCCGGCAGCTGCTGCAACAGGCCGATACCCTGCAGCGTCATGCCCTTGGCCGCGCGGTGGTGTGTGAACAACAAGCAACTGATCAGGCCCAGGCCTGGCTGCTGACCCGTGCAGAGGAGGTGCAGGCATGATGGACGCACTCGATGACCTGCTGCAGCGCGAACGTTGCTACGGCCCTTTTCGCCAGCAAGACCTGGAACAGCCCAACGAGGGCCCGTGGCAGCACTGGCGCCTGCGCCGCGACGACAGCGATGTCGCCTGGTTGCTGTTCGACCAGCAAGGACAATCGGCCAACCTGCTGGGTGGCGCCGCACTACGTGAACTCGGTGATGTACTGGCCAGCCTGCGGCGTGAAATGCCCCGTGCCCTGGTGCTGCGCTCGGCCAAACCTGCAAGTTTCTGCCTGGGTGCGGACCTGCACGACTTTGCCGCTGTCGACAACGAAGCCGACGCGGTGCGCCAGCTGGTGGACGCGCACCTGCTGGCCCAGCAACTGATTGACCTACCCTGTCCGACGCTGGCCGTGGTGCATGGCGACACCCTTGGCGGCGGCCTGGAGCTGGCCCTGTGCTGTGACATGCGCCTGGCCGCACCGGATGCGCGTCTGGGCCTGCCAGAGATTCTGGTTGGCCTGCATCCGGGCCTGGGCGCCACCGCGCGCCTGCCAGATCTGGTTGATCCGCTGCTGGCCATGCGCATGATGCTCAGCGGTAAGCCACTCAAGGCCGATGCGGCGGCGCAGGCCGGGCTGCTGGACAGCGTGGCGCCGGAACATGCCCTGCCGGCGCTAATCGACGATGCCGTCAACGGCCGCCTGACCCTGCAGCGTCGCAACCTGCGCGCTCGTCCCTATCGCCTGGACTGGGTGCGCCGCCTGGCCGCCATGGGCCTGCAGCGACGCGCCGACGCACTGGTGGACCCGGCCCACTACCCCGCTCCCAGCGCCCTCATCGACCTCTGGCGCCGCCATGGCGGTAAACCGGACCTGATGCTGCATCGTGAGATTTACTCCTTTGCTCGCCTGCTGGCCAGCAGCACCACCGGCAATCTGATTCAGCTGTTCTTCCTGCGTCAGCGCCTGAAAGCGCAGGGGGCAGCCGACCCGAGACGCCGGGCCAGCCATGTGCACCTGCTCGGCGACAGCCAGGTGGGCGTGGAACTGGCGGGACTTGCAGCCCAACGCGGGTTACGCGTAAGCATCGGTGACCAGCAAGCGATGAGCCGCTGTATCCGCCACCTAGCCGGTACCACAGACCTACAGGCAGCGCTGGATCACTTGATCTTTGACCCCGACCACCATGGCGTCGCCCAGGCCGACGCGCTGATCGACGCGCAAACCGGAGATCTTGAAACACGCCGCGCCGCACTGGCTC